>CZCB01000853.1_pt1 | contig 214438 bp, 206 predicted proteins | sample 591991 | NCBI WGS metagenome assembly CZCB01 (sample SAMEA3556809, study PRJEB10932) | anaerobic digester metagenome
GGTGATCTGGTGACAGTGCTGATCATCGAGCAATCCCGGGCCACACAGTCCTCCGACACATCATCCGGGAACAGCAACACCTTAAGCCTCGGGCCCGGTGGGGGAGTTCTGGCCGACTTGATTCCGCTGCTCAGATTCACCCACAGCGGGCAGTTCGACGGCAGCGGCACTACTTCCAGGGGAAGCAGCGTGACGGCGAAAATCACCACCAGAGTGGTGGAGATCCACGACAATGGAACAATGAAAATCGAAGGCAGGCAGAAACTGAAAATCAATGGGGAAGAACAGGAGATCGTGATTTCCGGAGTCATCCGTTCCCGGGATATCGGCCCGGACAATACCATCCTGTCATCGCAGGTGGCCGACGCGGAGATCCAGTTCGTCGGCACAGGCATCATCGGCGACAAGCAAGACAAGGGTATCTTGAGCCGCTTGTTCGACTGGCTCTTTTAGCCTGGCTGCCGGCGGAGAAATGGAGGTTCTTTCATGAGACGCTTACAGAGCTGGACAATCCCAGCCTTGATCATCTTGCTGGTTTTGCTTTTGGCCGCAGGCACAGCGAGTGCCAATGAAGCCCCAATCGTGCGGGTCAAAGACATTGCCCGCGTCCAGGGAGTCCGGGCCAATCAGCTTTACGGTTTGGGTTTGGTTGTAGGGCTTAACGGCACTGGCGACGGCAGCGGATCCTTGGCCAACCTGCAGATGGTGGCCAACATGTTGGAGAAATTCGGCATTACCGTGTCCGCCGATGATCTGAAGCTGAAGAACGTGGCGGCGGTGATGGTTACTGCCACTATCTACTCATCGGTACGCACCGGAGATCAAATTGATGTGGTGGTGTCCTCAATCGGCGATGCCCGCAGCCTCCAAGGCGGATACTTGCTCCAAACACCGCTGCAGGCAGCCAACGGGCAGATCTACGCTGTTGCTCAAGGTCAGCTCTCCATCGGCGGTATTGCTGCCAGGGGAGGCTCCAGCCGGAGCCAGAACCATCCGACTGTGGCTATGATCCCCAACGGAGCTATTGTGGAGCAGGAGATTCCCCACAGCCACAGCAGCGGAGATGAAATAGAACTGGTTCTGATGGAGCCTGATTTCAGCACTGCGGCACGGTTGGTGGAAACGATCAATCAGGCCTTTGAACAGGATCTTGCCTGGGCCCGGGATCAATCGACGGTTATAGTAAAGATCCCCGGCGAATATGCCGATAATAGTGTTGGAATGATAGCACGTTTGGAAGAACTGCCCATCCGCCCCGACACCAAGGCACGGGTCGTGATCAACGAGCGGACAGGCACAGTGGTGATAGGCGCTGATGTCAGGATTGCCACAGTCGCAGTGTCCCACAACAACTTGAGTGTAAGGGTGGACACTTATTGGAGCCAGATGCCTGAATTCCTCGGCGATCCGGCTGCCGGCGTGAACTTCAACACTGGCGCGAACACCGCGGAAGGCAGCACGGTTCTTGTTTCGGGCAATACCAATGTGGAAGATTTGGTCAATGCCCTCAACGCCATCGGTGCCAGCGCCCAGGACATCATCGCCATCCTGCAGGCCATCAAAGCGGCCGGGGCACTCTACGGAGATTTAATAATCATGTAGTTGGGAGCGTTTGCCGTGATGAGGATAGCTTGGGATCCGGGACAACTTATTACAGACAAGGCGAAGCAGTTATCCACTTCCCAAAAAGCATTAAAGGAAGCGGCTGTGCAGTTTGAATCGCTGTTCCTGCAGCAGCTGCTGAAAGTGATGCGGGAGGCTGTGCCCGAGTCCGATCTGTTCGGCAAGCGGAATGCCGAAAAGCTGTTCCAGTCGATGCACGACGAGCAGTTGGCCGTGGAAATGGCCAATGCAGGCGGAATCGGCTTAAGCGACATCATCTACCGGCAGATGGTAATGTATGTTCCTGCAAACGATTGATGTGACAGTTTCTTCCAGCTAGATATAAAAGAGCTCCTCAGGTGGTTGAACACGGCACGGAGGCCGCGGCCCAGGTGAGGAGCCTTTTATGTTTCTATGCCTCTCTAATTGCGTCGACCGGAAGGAGTTTCGCGGCGCGGTTTTCTTTTTACCGGACTTGGTTCGCGGCAGGATATTCGGCACTACATATAGAATTCTTTTTTCGTCAGGTACTATATTTAGTTTATTCAGAAAGGATTGGGGACCATCGGACGTTTACGTTTTGTGCCGCTGATACTCGTTATTTGCCTGGTAACCTTCCCACAGGCCGCCTTTGGGCAGGCCGGCGAAGAACTGGTTTTTTCCGTTGACGGGGAAAAGGCTGTGCTCAGCGTATATGTCCCCGAAGGCAGCGGTTACAGGGTCTGGCAAAGCACCAATCCTATGAAGGTGATCGTGGACCTTGACTACCAGATTAAGGGGCTGCCCGTCGACAAAAGCGTCAATGATTCAGCCCTCAAGGCCGTCCGGGCCAGCAAAGGGCCGGGCAATATCGGCACCAGGGTAGTTATGGAGTTCAACTATCTGATGCCCGATGTGAAATGGGAGTTGGATGGAGAGCGGCTTACCGTGACAGTGAACAAGCTGTATACAGAAAGCACGATCACCACCATTTCCTACGGCGTCCGGTACGGCCACATGCGCAAGGGCATCGCGGCAGGCCCTTTGATTATCAACTACCTTGAGGTCCGCTATGGGGATCCGTTGGTGGAAATTCGGTCCGTTTTATCGCAAGACCAGATTTACGGCCGCGAATTGGTTAGCTCCATGGCCAAACGCAGCCATGCCATCGCCGCCGCCAACGGGTTGCATTTCGCCAGCGACGGCCGCCCGTTGGGGCTTTTGGCAATCGACGGCAGGCTGATCAGCGAGCCATATGCGAACCGCACGGCCATCGGCATCAAGCCCGGTGAGATCGTGATCGGCCAGGTAGGCATGAACGGCAGTGTAATCCTGGGCGACGGCCGGGAGTTTGCCGTTTCCGGCATCAACCGCCCGCGCCTGACGGACGAGCTGATCATCTACACGCCCGATTACGGCGAGACTTCGCGGACCAATGTTTGGGGTGTCGATTTAATCGTCGTCGGTGATGTTGTTGTTGACAAAGTCACCGGCCAAGCGCCGATCCCCGCGGATGGCTATGTTGTATCCGGGCACGGTGCCGCCAGGGATTTCCTCAACCAGGTGACGGTGGGGGATCGGATTACTGTTGAGCTTAAGTTGAGTCCTGATTGGTTGGAGCAGGGATTTGTGCATATTATCGGGGGCGGGCCTCGTTTGGTCAAGGGCGGGCAGGTTTACATCACCGCTGAAGAGGAGCGTTTCCAGGCGGATATAGCCGCCAGCCGGGCACCCCGGACCGCATTGGGTGTGACCGCCGACCGGAAACTTTTGATCGTCACTGTGAACGGCCGTCAGCCCGGCGTCAGTGTCGGTATGACTTTGGAAGAACTGGCTGAACTGATGATCGAACTTGGAGCTGTCGACGCGATGAACCTTGACGGCGGCGGGTCCACCACCATGGTGATCCGCGACCGGGTATTGAACATACCGTCCGACGGGACGGAACGTCCAGTCAGCAATGCCATTGTCGTCATCACTCCCGAGAGCAGGCAATAAGGAGTTGTCATTCATGATCCGTAAATGGGCGCTTGTGGGGATTTTTTTATGTTTGTACACTGCAGCGGCAGCCGGAGCAGTGGATATCTACCCTTTGGAGGCAGTGTACCCCGGCCTCAAAGGAATCGGTAAGACCGTCGTCCACGGAACCCTCATCGAGGAATTCGACGTGGAAGTGATCACGATCATTCCTCAACCGGGCTCCATCCCTGACTTGATCATGGTCAGGGTCAGCGGCGACGCCATTGACCGCAGCGGCGGTATCGCTTCCGGAATGAGCGGCAGCCCCGTCTATGTTGACGGCAAGCTCTTGGGAGCCATCAGCTACGCCTATGAGTATTCCGATCACCGGGTGGGCCTGCTCACTCCCGCGGCGCCGATGCTGGCTCTGCTGGACAAAGTCCCAGTTGCTGCGCCGCAGCTGCCCCAGGGTTTCAGCGAGATTGCCACACCAGTGACGGTAACTGGCATTGCCGGGAGGGCGCTGGCTCCTTTGGCCAAAGCGCTTGAGCCGTACAATGTCCAAGTGATTCCCGGGGTAAGCGGCATTATGCAGCAGGTGGACGTATCAAGGCTGGAGCCAGGCTCGGCTTTTGCCGTTCAGCTTTTGCGCGGCGATTTTCAGGTTGCCGCCTTTGGAACGATCACGGAAGTGGATGAGCAAAACCGATTTGTCGGCTTCGGCCATTCCTTCCTGCACAAAGGCGATGCCAACTATTTCGTGGCTCCCGCGGTGATTCATTACACCATGCCCGGCTTGGAGATCCCGTATAAAATAGCCTCCGCCGGTGCGAGCGTTGGCGCGATCTACCAGGACAGAGCAGCCGGTGTGGCAGGCACCCTCGACACGCAGGCGGCGTATATTCCCATCAACATTACCGTCACCGACGTGGAACGGCAGCGCCAGGACGTGTACCGGGTAGAATCGATCGCCGACAGCAGCCTGCTGGCGGCTCTGGTGATCAGCAGCGCTTATCAAGGGATTGATTCTTCACTGGACAGGATCGGATCCGGGACGGCCTACGTAAGGTTGGAGTTTCACACCCACGATCTTCCGCAGCCGATCATCAGGGAGAACATGTTTTACAGCGATTCGGACATCGCTGTTTGGTCTTTGTCGGACTTGATGGACGGCCTGGAGGTTTTGATGGGCAACAATTTGCAGTCCATCGACTTAAAAGAGATCAACGTCAGCATTGTTGTGGAAAACACCCGGCGCACCGCCGAGATTGAAAAAGCAATTCCCCGCAGATTCCAGGTTGAAGCCGGCGGCAGTGTCGAAGTCGAAGTCAGGATTCGCCCGTTCCGCAATGCGGTGGAAACCCGTGTGTTAAGGATTGATATCCCGGAAGACACCTTGCCGGGGCTGATGACGGTCTCTGTCAGGGGCGGAAGCAGCGGGTATTTTTACGCCAAACCGACAGTGCACACCACATGGGAATCGCTGCAGGAGCAGGATGCCGATGTCATGTGGCGGGAGCCGACTCAGGCGGAGAGCCTTGATCTTTTGCTCACTGGATATATGAACCGGGAACGGAACAACGAGATCGTGGCAGAGTTCTATCCATACATCGATCCGAATCCCGAGTACGACTTCGGCGATTATCCCCAATCCAGTTTCGGCGGAGAGGATAAAATCCCCATCAGCGAGGTAGTGATGCTCGAGAAAGATTTCGACAGTTCCCAGTGGGAACCTAACGACAATGAGCCGATCAGGGTACGTTTAATCACTCAATATGTGATCGAAGGCTCGGCGTCGTTTGAGATTGAAGTGTTGTAGGCTGGGGCTGTTACCCCCGGTAAATGACAGGGGGGCGGCGAACAGTATTGTCAATTGGATGAAGCGGCGGCGTTTAATGCCAGCTGTAGCAGTAATTACTGCGAGGATCGCCGCAGGAAACCGCCAGCAGGCGTAGAATTAACGAAAAGATTGCCTTGATGTGGACTTATGTCATGAATAGAGGTTACCGTCAAATGTTAGGGGGCACTTTCATGAGGTTTTTCAAACACGCAAGATTCAAATCTACAGTGACGCTGTGTTTGGCTGCGCTTCTCATGGTTCTTTTTGTCCAGCCGGGGGCAGCTCAACGCCTGCAGGACATACCAGTCTCGGCAGTAGTCATCAGAGGCAACGCTTTGATCGATACAGCCATAATCCAACGGGCGATTACCAAGACCAGAGTCGGGTTCCCAGCCAACCAACGATATCTTGAGGATGACTGTCTGGCGATTGGTAGCCTCGGGTATTTTGAAAATGTCGAGGCCAAGGTGGAACTGACACCTGAGGGTACAATCATGGTCGCCTTCGTGGTCGAAGAAAACCCTGTTGTCAGCGAGATTGTCATTAAAGGGGCACAAGGCCTGCCCATCAATGAGTTTATCAAGCAGATGAAGGTCAAGCCGGGCGAAGTGTTCAACAGCAATCATCTGATTGAGGATCTTTACAGTTTCAGCGAGTGGTCTTATGAGGTGCAGGGCAAACCACACTTCGCAACGGAAAACTATGGTGTTTCCAAGGCCGGTGTGGTCACGATCGAAGTCATGCCTTACAAACTCGGGAAGATCTCCGTCGAAGGAAACGAAAAGACAAAAGACCATGTCATTCTGCGCGAACTGACCTTCGGCCCTGGAGACGATATTGACATAGTTCAGGTTTTCAAGGACCTGCACAAAGTTTTCATGCTTGAGTTTTTTGATGAACCCCCCAGCTTCGTTTTCGAGGCGACTGACAGAGCAGATGTGTACAACATGGTGATCCATGTAAAGGAAACCAAGACCGGCAGCGCCGACTTTGGTGTCGGATACAGTTCCAAGAGCGGTATTTTTGGATATGTTGACATTTCCGACAGAAATCTGTTCGGCAACGGACAGTACGGCAGCCTTTTCTTCGAGATCGGCAAAGGGACACGTTCGTACAGGTTGAGGTTCAGAGAGCCATACCTGCTTCCAGACGGCACCTCTTTTGAAATCAGCCTGTATAATACCCACGACAAAGTCAAGGAAAAAATCGATGACGATTTATCCAAGATCGGGACAGCCCATGTCCTCGGCGGCAGCATAGCATTTGGCCGGCCGTTGGGTGAGTATACGCGGGGTTCGCTGAGCCTGCGGGCGGAGAGCCATAACTTCAGCGGCGATATTGAAGAGGTATGGGAGCCGTTCAAGCTTCTGACCATTGGAGCGAACGTCGAAACCAACACCAGCAACCATCCATTCGCGCCCACGCAGGGTTATGTTTCCTATTTGGGGCTTGAGACAGGTCTCACCTTTAACGGCGAGAAGGCCTCTTATTCCAAACTGACTGTGGACCACCGCCGCTACTACGAACTCCTCGATGACAAGCTGGTCCTTGCGGTCAGAGGTTCCGGAGGAAGAGCCCTCACCGGCACCTTGCCTGATCCTGAACTGTTTAGGATCGGCGGCAGTGAAACGCTGAGAGGGTACGCCTACGGCGAGGAAGGCTTGGCAGGCGACAAAGTGCTGCTGTTTAACACAGAGCTGCGGTTCCCCCTCTGGGATTTCCTGTCCGGTGTGGTGTTCTTCGATGCCGGCAAGGCGTGGGAAAAGGATGAGCGCATGAATCCGCTTGACCTGCTCCACAGCAACGGCTTCGGCATCGGTGTGAGGGTTGACACTCCATTAGGACTGCTCCGCTTCGACTATGGATGGGGGCTCAACGAAGAACACGGCCGGGAAGGGCACTTTTACTTCGGCTTGGGCCATACTTTCTAGCGCTGTTTTTAAGCACTCCCAAACCCAGGAACGATTCGGCAAGGATCGTTTCCTGGGTTTTTTTGGATTTGCATCGAGATCCCCTCGGTTGCTATAATGAACTTGTTGCGAACAGTAACTATTACAAACAGGGGAGGAGGATAAGATGCTTAAGCAAAAGGGATATCTCGGCGGCCTGTTGGTTTTAGTCGCGGCGGCTTTATTGATTGTTTTTTTCTGGGTCAGCTCGGTTCAAGGCCAAAACAGCGGTAGAATCGCTGTAGTTGATACGCAGGCTTTATTCTCCCGGTACCTTGCAGCTCCGCTGTATGAAGCCCGGGATCGGCTGCAGGCAGAATACGACGCAAAGGCTGACGGCCTTTCCGATGAGGAGGCTGCCAAGCTTTTCATGGAGTACCAGGCGAAATTGGAGGCCGTAGAGCGCGAATACAGCGGCAAAGTTGACGAGGCTGTGGCCAAAGTTGCCGGCGAACAGAATCTGCAGGTAGTGATGGACGCATCCGCCATCCTTTACGGCGGTGTGGACATCACAGAAGATGTGCTTCGTGTCCTCAAGTAAGGGAATTGATGCGTAGAGCAGCCGCGGCCAGGGAATAATAGTCACTGATCAATAGAGGCGGTGATGATGATGAAATATCTTCCCTGGCTGTTGACTGCCCTCCTTGCCGGAGCCTTGATTTGGGTCCTTTCGACCCAGGCGGTCACAGTGAACAATGTAGGGTTGATTGATATGGGCAAAATCTTGAGCGAAAGCCAGTATGCCCAGCGGTTGAATGACCAGCTGTCCGAGAAATACGATCAATTGGTGGCGCAGCTGCAGGCCAGCGCTGAATCGGAAGACATCGACGAAGAGAAAAAGGCGGAGCAGGACCGAGCGCTTTATGCCGAATACCTCCGTTTCAGGCAGGAACTGGAAACCCAGTTTCAAGCCGCTTTGGACCGGGCTATCGCCGAAGCCGCCGGCGATGCGAATCTGCAGTTGGTCCTGGATGTGGATTTGGTAAGGTTCGGCGGCAGGGATATCAGTGATCAGATCATCAAACGTTTGGACTAAAGCCATAAAACGATCGAGCCAGGAGAATCAATATAGATGGGAGGCTGCTTCCATCTCTTTTTTTGTTCCAGCAAATACCGATCTGGCAAAGGAGGTAATTTCTTAAAAAGAATAGAATAGTTATCCTGATCAGGAAGGGGAAGGAATGCCATATGCACCGTTATCACAGCAAGTTAGCAGCGCTGCTTGTCATTGTACTTATGATTGGGTTGTCCGGTTCCGCGGCAGCCCACAATGTCTTTGGTTCGACAGGGTTGATCAACATACCGACGGCGTCAGTGGCTCCCAGTGGATCGTTCAGCGCCGCCTATCATTTGTTCGGGGGCGGAAGCCATCTCTCGATGATTCTGGGCGCGTTTCCAAACGTGGAAGTGGGGCTTGTGTCCCGCTTCGGAGAACCTGGCGCCGGGTTTTTCGGCAGTGTCAAAGTGCAGCTCCTCCAGGAAGGTGACTACCCGGGGGTTGCCGTTGGACTGACTACCAACGGCGATACGGCCAGTTATTATATTGTGGGGAGCATGCAGATCGGCGCGCCGGGGATCCGCGGCCATATTGGTTTTGGTTCAGGCCAGTTCAGCCGGGGGTTTGCCGGAATCAGCAGTGTCCTCAACCCTGTGACAGTCATCAGCAGCGACCGGAAGTTCAGCATGCCTGTAACGACCGTGATCGTGGAGACTGACGGATGGCGGATCAACACCGGTCTGTCTCTGAAGTTCAACCAGGAATTGTCGGCCAAAGTGATGGTTTCGGGCTTTAAGGACTTCGGTTTTGGAGTGAGTTATTCCCATCGTTTCTAGGATGGAGGGTCTCAAATGATGAGAAGGATCGGGTTTGCGGGACTAGTTGTGCTGCTTTTGCTTGTCTTGGGAAGCACAGGTTCAGCTTTTAACCCAAACGCGGCTGTCGACGGCAATATCAGCCGCGCCAACCGCAATCCTGCGGGATTGATGGGGTTGAAAACCCCAGAATTCGGCTTCCAGCTGCGAATTGTTTCACAAGAATCCGGGGAAGAAGCGGAAGCAGGCGAGCCTGCTACCTACTCCCGGCAGTATCATCTGCTCTATGCCGAACCAGACTATGGGACCGGAGCCGGGCTGCTCCATTTCATCTACAGTGATTCCCTCAGGCAGATAACTTATGCCGTCGCCGATGATCTGGCGGGTAGGGTCAACGCCGGCCTGTCCCTAAAGTATATCAACATTCCCGGAGAAGAGAGCAAGTATGTCAGCACCGATTTAGGCCTCCAGGTAGGAGATTTTTACCTGTTCCGCCTCGGTGTTCTGGTGGAGAACTTCTGGCATCTCAAAGTCGGCGAAACGGAAGCAGCCCTGCCCACCAACGTTGTGCTGGGCGCCGCAGTCAGGCTGGGGGAATTTGGTACAGCTACGGTGGATGTCAATGATGTCCTCAACGCCAATTCCGCCAGAAAGCTGATGCTGGGAGTGGAAATCAAACCCTTTCGGTTCTTGACGCTCAGGGCCGGATGGGACGAAGGTTGGACAGCAGGAGCAGGGTTTGTATACCGCCAAATCAAGCTTGGTTATGACTGGGCCCAAGGGCAGCATCATTTAAGTTTCCGCTGGCAGTTCTAATCTGAAAAGGTGACCGAGGATGATTCAAACCAAGTCATACCGGACCGTTGTTCTGCGCGGTTCTTCGATCTTGGATCGATACACTCTGCGGGAGTTTTTCTGGCCCTTTGTCTTTTGTGTGGTCGGGTTTACCGTTATTCTCTTAAGCGGTGTCCTGTTTGAGCTGATTGATCTGTTTTTAGTCAAACGGGTGGCTATCAAAATAGTGATCAGAATGCTGGTCTATTATATACCGGGGATTGTGGTCATGACCCTGCCGGTGGCGGCTTTGTTTTCCACGCTGTTGAGTTTGGGCCGCATGAATGAGGACAGTGAAATGATCATCATGTGCAGCAGCGGCCTGCCGTACTGGCGGATCATGATTCCAGTAGTGATTGCCGGGCTGATCATCAGCGGTGTTACCTATGTCTTGAATGAGGAAGTCGTGCCCTGGACGAACCACGAGTTTCAAAAACTGTTCCGGGAGCTTGTCTATCAGGAAGACGCGCCCTTGATTGAGGAAAACATCTTTTTCCTGGGCGGCGAGAACCGGTATTTCTACATCAACGAAGTGAACAAACAGCTGCGCCAGCTGAAGAACGTCCTGGTGTATGAAACGGGGCCGGATCAGTTCCCACGTATGATCACAGCCACTTCCGGCACTTACAGGGATCATCTGTGGATTTTGTACGACGGGATCGTCCAGAATTTCGATGAAGACGGTTATGTAAGTTATCAGACGCGGTTTGAGACCATGCAGATCACCACACCCGACGCCTCTGATCTGTATTTCGGCAATCAGAAAACCAGCGACGAGATGAGCCGCAAGGAACTGAAAGAGCATATTGACCGGTTTCAGCGCAGTGGCTTGAAAGTGCTGTCGTTCGTTGTGGATTATCATTTGAAGCTGGCGCTGCCCATGGCCTCTTTCATTTTTGTGTTGTTTGCCGCGCCTTTGAGCCTGTTCAGCAAGAGCAGTAAATCATTTGGGATCGCCGTAAGCCTGATTGTGACAGTGATGTATTATGTGGCGACACCGGTTTGCCGCTCGCTGGCCATCAACGAAGTCTTCCATCCTCTGTTCGCCGCCTGGCTGACCAACGGGGTTTTCGCCATCACCGGAATTGTCCTCCTGATCCGCGCCGATCGGTTACATTGAGATGAAGGTGGTCCCTTTGCATACTTACAAGAACCGAAAACCGATAGTGCTGCTGATACTGCTGGCAGCCGCGCTGACGCCGCTTTTGGCGGGCTTTCCGGTTTGTGCTGCCGATAATGATAAGATTACTATCGAGGGTACAGAATTCCTTGAGATGGATCTTGAGGCGCTGCTGTTCCGCGGGTCGGGAAATATAACCGTTAAAGGGGAAAACCTGGAACTGACAGGCGACAAACTGGTCTACGACGAGCAGAATCAGTTGTTGTTCCTGGAAGGCAATGTCACACTTTCCCAAGGTGATGCTTACATGGAAGGGGAGAGCCTGGTCTACAACATCGCCGAAGAGCGGGGAGAGATTGTCAACGGGACAAGCTATCTGATCTCGGAAAAAATCGAAGGCACGGTTTTCGTTTATGGCGAACACCTGCGGATTGATTCCGGAGACTATTTTATCGAGGACGGCAGAATATCCACCTGCGACTTGAGTGAACCACACTATCATCTGGCAGTCAAGAAAATAGACATTTATCCCGGTGAGAAAATGGTCATTCACGGTGTGCGCTTCTATGAGGGGAAGATGCCCCTGTTTTACTGGCCGTATCTCGTTATTCCGTTGGACGATCGTTATGACGAGGATTTCACTTTGCCGGAAATCGGGTACAACGCCGAAGACGGCTACTATTTCAAGCACCGGTATAAGTATCATCTGAGCCCCAATGCCCACGGTTCTCTGATCTATGAGTATTACACCCGCAAAGGCCTGGGCTTGGGAGTGGATCACAAATACGATCATGACACCCTTGGCGGCGGCGGAATCGCTTTGTATCTCCTGCCTTTCGCCGCGAGCAAATATTTTGTCGGCCAACTCCAGCACGAATACGAGGCTGAAGGGATCCGCTTCAGCACGAACAACTCTTATACAAGGCAGTATGTGGATCAGGTGCTGGAGCAGAATATCGCCAGTTCCACCAGTGTTTCGTACCAGGCGGGAGGCACCCGTTTGACGGCAAGCTTCAACTACGGCTTGGAGCGCAAGGGTGAGGAGAGCAGCCGGACATGGAGCGCGTCGGGCAGCTGGCGTCAGCAGCTCTTGCCCAACTGGATGCTGGATCTCAGTTCCAAGGCCGTGGCGAAAGATGAAACAACGACTTATGACCATTTGGCGGAGACAAGCTACACCTACAACAACCACCGTTTCAGCCTGGCGGTGCAGCAGAAATACAACCCGGATCTCTTGGATGAGGCTGCGGCACCAACCTGGAAAAGCCTCAACCGCCTTCCCGAAGTTACCTGGCAGTGGACGAACCCCAGCTTGCTTGGGCTGTCGTTTCCCGGCAGGTTCCAGCTCTCGGCCGGCAGATTCGAGGAGTATCCTTCGGGAGTAGCCACCTGGCGGGTGGTTCCGGCGCTGGAGCTATTCTCCCGCAGCTGGCGCTCTGATTTCGGTACCACGGTAACTTACAGCGGCAATGTGTCCAGCAGTTTCTACGGCAGCGGCCAAAGCCTGAACGCTGCCTATGGGCGTGTCGGCATAACCCAAAAGCTTACTGATACCACCAGTGTGACGGCCAATTACTACAAGCGCCTGGTCTGGGGTGAGACTCCCTTCCGCTTTGACCGTCAGACTGCCCAGGATCTGCTGCGGGGCACCCTTAGGTATACTAAGCGTCCGTGGACAGTTACAGTCAACACAGGGTACGATTTCTTAAAGGACAGGTATGAGACGCTGCGGACACAGGTTAACTTCAGCAGCGCCACCGAGCCGGTCACCGCCGGGATCACGCTGAACTACGACATTAACAACCGGCGCTTCGGCGACTTGAGCGCGAACATCAACTACAAGCCCAAAAGCGACTGGGTGTTCAGCCTGGGGGTTGTTTACAACATCCAAAACAAGCAGTGGAAGCGGATCAACGGCAAAATCCAGTTTGATTTGGCTGAGGATGTCAGCTTGAGCTACGATTTGAACTACGAGCCGACAAAGGCATCCAATAAGCTCAAACAGGGCAAGCTGACTGTCACCTTTGATCTGCACTGCCGTAAGCTGGAAATGAGCTATGATCAGGTGCGGAAGGAGTTCCGGGTCCAGTACTCCATCAATGCCTTCCCCAAGCTGCCCATCGGGTACAGCACTCAGGAAGGGATCCGGTTTTTCAAGATTGAAGACCTGAAAGACTTGATAGGAAACGAGTAATCCGGCGGTGGAGGTGAGATTGTGGGCACAAGGCGATCCAAAGCCATAATCACTGCGGCGATTGTGATTGCCACCATTGCCGGGGTGATGTTGGCGATTCGCCCCGACAGCGGCGGGCAGGAAGCCAAGACAGATCCGGGAGTGGTTTTGGAACGAGTTGAACTTTTGGGGAGCGAAAAAGGTGTCCACCGCTGGAAACTTCTCGCCGGGGTTTTCCGCCAGGAGAAGGAACTGGTTTATCTAGACCAGATTGACCAGCTGGTGCTTTTGGAAAATGGTGAACCCAAGTATTACGTCTATGCCCAAAGCGGAGTGTGGTCGCCCCGGGAAAACCAACTGCGGCTGGAAGGTGGTGTTGTGGTTGAGGATCGGGCAGGCTTTTCCTTGGCCACGGACGGATTGGTTTGGAACAGCCAAAAAGGGCTGCTGGATTTTGTGGGCAGCATAACGGTGACTGTTATTCAAGGGGGAGAAGCGGATGAAAAGGACTAGTTTGGTGATAGCAATCATTTTGCTGGCTGCTTTCACATTTTGCGCGGCGGCTCAGGAAGCGGATGTCGAGCAGCCTGCCGCGGCGAAACCAGCTGAGCAAAGCGACAGAGTCATGATTGAAACCGTGGACGTACCGTTGGAATTCACCGGCAGCTTCAACTGGGAAACGGGCGAATTCACCGCTGATGTGTCTGAATACGAGGGAGCCTATATCCAGATCACATTCAAGGATGTGGTAGTTATCGGCCAAGCTGTGGTGCACCGCCAAAAAGAGAACTATCTGCTTGTCACCGGGAATGTGCGGGTGGAACAAAAAGACTTTGTTCTCATCTGTGATCAAGTAGAATATTATACCGAACTGGAAAAACTGATCGGCACCGGCAATGTGAAGGTCAAGACAGATGACATCGATGCCTCGTCAGATGAAATGATCTATCTCCAGAAAGAAGAGCAGGTCGACTTCATCGGGAATGTGGCCGCGGAAACCAAGGATGCCACAATCTACGGGGAGCATCTGATCGTGCTCAGGCCGACAAACAGCATTCGGTTCAACGGCTGGTTCAGAGTTGAAACAAAAGAGAGCGAGCCGGCAGCACAAACAGGCGAATAGGCATAAGCTGGCGCTTTTAGCGGCTATTTCCGGTTAAACCCTCTCCAGCGCTGTGTTATAATGAAAACACCAGGTGGGGAGGGTTTTTGCTTATGTTTAGGTTCTTTCGCGACGGGCTTTACCGCGATTATATAATATTAATCCTGGTCACCATAATCGCCGGGGCCGCAGTGTCGTCTGGAGTGGCCTGGGCTGTTGATGTCTATTTTGGCGACACGATCCAGGAAATGATCGGCGACAACGGCGAATTCGACTTGATCCTCCACATCCGGGAAGCTTCGGAGGAAGCCGCTGTCCGGGAACTGGAACGGATCGCCCAACAGCAGTACCCCGGCGCAGTTATCTCCAAAACCATATCCCTGGCCGGACAGGTCAATTATCTTTTCGGGTTTCCAAAGGAAGCCAAGACTGCGGAAACCTTCTCGCGCCTGCCCTCGATTTTCAACGCTGTACCCGGTTTGAACAGCTATACCGTGATCGTGGAGCCAAGTGTGCTGGTGAGAGGAGTCCATCCCAGCATCAGCGACACACTCCAGCAGCGCTTCAATCAGATCGGCGGGGTTAGTTTTGCTTTCAGGGACGGCAAAAACATGCTGATCGTCCTTGAAGGGGCGGAGCATTCCAAGCGAGTGATGAACGAAGTTAAGCAGATTCTCAAGGACTACCAGGTGCTTGAGATCCGTTTCCCCATGGGATTCGACGTGGATGTCCAGTCCACCGGCGACGCTGTGATTCAACTACTGCGCAAGGAATATCCAGGAGCGAAACTAGCCAACGTGTCTTCCACCGAGTACGGCGAAGAGCTGGATGCGCTGATGAAAACCCTGGTGGAAATGCGGCATTTTCTATTAAGCTATGCGTCCAAGGTCACGATCAAGCTTGCACCCGGATCCACAGTGGTGATGGGCGAGCAGATTGTGGTCCAGGGGTTGAGCCAACAGGTTCCCGCTTCCGGTGAGGAAGCCGCTTCTGATCACGTGGTGATTGAAATCTTGGAAGTAAACGGCGATCAAGCCCAAGGCATGATTGTCTCCGGCTCGGCCGCCGCCGACGGCGGTGTGCTCACTCAGCCGGGATACGAGTATTTGAGCGAAAGCAAAATTGGCAAGCCGGTAGGAGAAGTCCGCATCGAAAATGAACGCTACCGGCTGAACTATGCAATCGAAGAAAGCCTGCGCCTGCTGCGGGAGCTTGACGGCCTGTCTGTTGAGGCAGCTCTTGCCGTGGAGCGGGCCGACAAGGTTTTGACCACTTTCCAGGAGGCCCTGATGCAGCTGGAGGTCCTGCAGGTGCAGATGCAGCAGTTGAACAAAGGCCTGGCCGAGAAGGGAGCCCAGTCCACAAGTGAACAGCTGATTATCTCCCTGTTTATCAACGGGCTTTTGAAAAGTATCGCCAAAAGCGGTTCAGAAACGGCGGAAGAATTTGATCTCGATCAGCTGGAAAACCTGGACATCGCTTCGATGCGTTCAAGCCTTGAAAGCATTGCCGAGCAGATCGGCAGCATTCAGGAGATTGATGTCCAGGCGATCATCGATCAAGTCAGCGACATCCGTGACAGCCTGCCTGATCTGGATGACGAGGAGATCGGTAAATCCGTGCGTTTGGTGGACAACTATATCGCCGGCCAGGTCATTCCCGGCGAGCGGATTCAGATTCTGGTGGAGAAGGGCCCGGTCGATACCGAGGCGGTGGAGCCCTTAATCCGAAGCAGGCTGCAGAATCAATATCTAAATGTCTATTCCATCGCCGCCGGCACTGTCAATCCCGACACCCGCACCGAGGTGTTCCGGATCCTAAAAGAGGTGCGGGCCACCATAGCCGGGATCCTGTCCATCGTGCTGGTGGGAGTGTTCTTAATCCTCGATCATGCCACCATTTTCAGCACACTGAAATGGTTCCGGGCGAATCAGAAGCAGCCCAGGCATGGACTGGCGAAGCTCATGAATCCGGTTGCCCTTTTCAGCGCCGCGGTGGGGGCGGCGGTTTTGGCCGCGACTTACTGGCTGAGCCGGGCGGCGGTCCCATATGTCTCCATGGCCACGGTGGCTGTGATCGGCATGGGGCTTGGGGCGGCAGTCGGCATCTTTTCCGAGAAATTCAGCCCGGTGCGGGCCGATGAAATCATGGCCGGCCTGGCGCTTGGCTTGAACAACGCCCAGATCATGCACGAAATCGTGATCCCTGACGGCAGGCCGGGGCTGCTGCAGCTGATGAACCGGGCCAAACAGAAGTTTTAGAGGGGGAGATAGAGTTGCTGAAAATCAGGGGCTTACGGAAGCAATACGGCAAACACATTGCTGTCGACGGTGTGGATCTGGACGTGCGGCGGGGCGAAACCGTGGTGATCATGGGCCCCAGCGGCTGCGGCAAATCGACCATGATCCGCTGTGTCAACCGTTTGACAGAACCGGATGCAGGTGAAATCCTTGTGGACGGCAAGTCAATCCTGAGCCTGGATGATCAGAGCTTGAGAGAGTTCCGCCGGACAGTAGGTTTTGTGTTTCAGCAGTTCAACCTGATCGCCCGTCTTAATGTCTTGGACAATGTCATGTTCCACCTGGTGCTGGCGGGTGTCCCTCGTGAGCAGGCGGAAGCTCGAGCCCGCAAGGCCTTGGCCAAAGTGGGGCTTGAAAGCTCGGAACACAAACATCCGGCTAACTTGAGCGGCGGCGAACAGCAGCGGGTGGGGATTGCCCGGGCGCTTGCCTCCAACCCTCAGCTGATGCTTTGGGATGAGCCTACCGCCTCGCTGGACCCGATCCTGATCGGAGAGGTCCTGGACGTGATGGAGGAGCTTGTGCGCACAACCAACACCACATCCATCATTGTCACCCATGAAGTCGGTTTCGCTTTGAAGGTCGCCGACCGGATTATCCTGATGGACAAAGGAAAAGTGGTGGAAGAAGGATCTCCCCGGGCCATTTTTGCCGATCCCCAGTCCGAAGTCGGTAAAAAATACCAGCGCTTGATTGCCAGTTAAACCACAGCAGGAAAAAACCTTTTTTTGCCGAATTAGTAACTTCGCCGAGAGGTATCTCGGCTTATTTTCTAAATGGCAAGAAGGTGAATGCCTGGTGGACATAGACCAAATACTGGCGCTGCTGCCCCACCGTTACCCGTTCCTGATGGTGGACAAGGTTGTTGAGGTGGAAGCAGGGAAAAGGTTGGTGGCGGTCAAGAACGTCACCATCAACGAGCCCCATTTTCAAGGCCACTACCCCCGCTTTCCCGTCATGCCCGGAGTGCTGATACTAGAGGCAATGGCGCAGGCGGGCGGCTTGGCGGCGGCAAGCAGCCAACAGACAGGCGATCCCGATGTGATTCCGCTGCTGGCTGCTGTGGACAAGGCCAAGTTCCGCAAAATGGTGCGCCCCGGCGATCAGCTGGTGATTGAAGTTGATGTTCTGAAAGTCGGGAGCAGGTTGGCAAAAGTTGCCGCCAAGGCGCTGGTGGAAGGAGAGCTGGCGGCCGAAAGCGAACTCACTTTTGTGCTGTCGAAGAGAGGAGCCAGTCTATAGCCATGGCACAGAAAAGGATTATGGTCATCAGCAGCGACACCTCCAGCGATCTTTACGGGGCTCGGCTGACGAAAGCATTGAAGTCAATCATTCCTGATGTGCCGCTGTTTGGCGTCGGTGGATTGATGATGGAAGAAAGCGGTGTCCGCCTGCTGTATAATCTTTCTGAGCTGGAAAACCTGGGCGGGTTCGAGGCCCTGAAGACACCTCACGTGGTGAAGCGGTTGGTCCAGCGGATTGCGGGATCCATGGACAAGTTCAGGCCGGAACTGGTGGTGCAGATCGGGATGCCGGTCTTCAGCCTCAAATTGATCGAACTGGCCAAGGCCAAGGGGCTGCCGGTGGTCTATTACAATTCCCCTTTGAATTGGGGGGCTGAACCAGTCAAGCTGTCCCGCTTGGCCCAGGTTGTGGACAAGGTGATTGCCGTCAGCCGCTACGAAGCCCGGATCTGCGAAAGCCACGGGATCAATGTGGAATTTGCCGGGCACCCATTGGTGGATGTGGCCGCTGATGCGGACTTGGCCCTCCGCGGCGGGTTGGATCTGGCCGAAGGCATGCCGGTCGCGGTTCTGCTTCCAGGCTGCCGCGAAGCGGAAGTGAAAATGTATCTCCCCACATTACTCAAGGCAGTCAAGCGAATCAATATGGAGTGCAGGCTGCAGACAGTGGTCGCCGTTCCCAAAATGATCCGGCAGGAATGCTGCGGAGCGATGATTGAAAAAAGCGGCCTGGAGAATGTAAAGGTCACCGATGACATTCCCGGGATTCTATCCGCGGCGGATGTCGCAGTGGTCACCAGCGGTATGGACAGCATCCTGGCGGCGGCAGTCCGCGTCCCGGCGGCGGCAGTGCACAGGGAGGCCACCACAGCCTATTTTGTGGACAAAATGCTGCTGCGCAGATCGCATTTTGCCGTGATCAACTTTTTGATGCAGGAGGAAATCCTGCCGGAGCTGGTCCAAACTGAATTTACCGAAACAAAGGTGGCGGAAGCCGTACTCAGGCTGCTGAATGATTCCCAAGCGCGGAGCGAGTACTTCCACAGGCTGGAACGCCTGCCTGAGGAATTGGGAGCCCCGGGAGCCACCGACAGGGCGGCTCGGATTATCACCGGCATGCTGTAGGTAGATTTGAAGGAGCGGTCGGACCTGTGAGTATTATAGCTGTGAACTTGGTAAAGCGCTACGGAAAGCGGACTGTGGTCAACAAGGTAACCATCGAGGTGCACCGCGGTGAAATAGTCGGCCTGCTTGGATCAAACGGAGCAGGCAAAACCACAACCTTCGCTCTCATCGTAGGCATGGAGCGGGCCGAATCAGGTATGATCACTCTGGATCAACAGGATATTACCCATCTGCCCATGTACCGCCGGGGACAGCTGGGCATAGCCTACCTGCCTCAGGAACCGTCGGTGTTCAGGAAGCTGACGGTGAGCGAAAACATCATGGCGGTACTGCGTTTGACCGGGCTCAGCCAAAAACAGTGTAAAGAGCGGCTGGACAGCCTGCTCAAGGAGTTTCACCTGGAGCATGTCCGGGATCAGAAAGGTTACCAGATCTCTGGCGGCGAGCGGAGAAGGACGGAAATAGCAAGAGCATTGGCGGGCAATCCTTCTTTTCTGCTGTTGGACGAGCCTTTCGCCGGTGTCGACCCTATCGCTGTCAGCGAGATTCAGCAGATTGTCGCTTCGTTAAAGCAAAAGCGGCTGGGGATCCTGATCACCGACCACAATGTGCGGGAGACTTTGAAGATCACAGACCGGGCTTACATCATGCACGAAGGCAAAATTCTGGTTTCGGGGAGTGCTTCTGACGTATCCCAGGATCAGCTGGCGCGCCAATTCTATCTGGGCAGTGAGTTTCAGATCTAGCCCCGCCGGCTGGTTCAAAAAGAGGTGAGCTTTGATGTATGGTTTTACCTTAATCTTTATTCTGGCTTTCATAGGAGGCGTCATCGCCTATATCGGCGACAAGATCGGCATGAAGGTCGGCCGTAAAAGGCTCACTCTCTTTGGGCTGCGCCCAAAATACACGGGGATTGTTATCACAATCGTCACAGGCATTTTCATTTCTCTCGCCTCGATCATCATTCTGGCCATCGCCTCCGACGATGTCCGCACAGCTTTGTTCCGAATGAAAGAGATTCAGGAAACTCTTGCAGTGAACCAACGGCAGTTGGAGCAGAGTATTACCGCCATGGCCGAGATGCGGGATGATTTGGACAAGCTGATCGCCGAGCGGAATTCAGCATCCGCCGAGCTGTTAGAGACCCAGTCTCAATTGGATCAGGTAAGAACTCAGTACCAGGAGTTGGAGCAGAAGAAGGTGGAGCTGGAAACCGCCATCAAGGAAGCGGAAACGCAAATCGAGATGCTGCGGGAGTTTAATCAGATCGCTGTTGGCTTCGCTGAATGGATCCAGTACGGCGACATGATTTTTCATGCTGACCAGATTGTTCATGCCGCAGTGGTTGAATCCAGCCCCGATATCAATCAGATCTATGCCCAACTTGACTCCATCCTCGACGAGGCGGATGCGAAAGCCTACGCGTTCGGGGCACGGACAGAAGACTCTGAATCGGCGATCCTGCTCAATCCAGACCGTAAAGATTTGGCTGCCAGCATGATCCATCAGGGACAGGGCTTGTTTGTCGTACGCGTGTTGTCTGCGGCCAACACTGTCGTGGGGCAGCCGGTCGTCGGTGAACTGCAGATTATCCCCAACACCATCATTTTCCAAGACGGGGCGGTGCTCAGTGAAATCACCGTGGATCTCAACCGGGCTGCTGATGTAGTCAATGTGGGCCAGAAGATTGCCTATCTTTTGAACCAAGCCAGCGCGCTGGCAGTGATGAGAGGCGCCCTCACCTCCGACGACGGAGGGGCGGTGGAAGTGAAGCTCGGCGAGATCAGCAATTGCATCGACCGGATCAGAGAACTGGCCGAGATGGAGGACAAGCCTCAGCAGGTAAGAATTCAGGCCAAAGCCATTGGAGACACGTGGGCTGTTGACGGGCCTGTCAACATCAGGCTGGAAATTGTCCACGAATGAGGCAAATATTCACCAATATGCTGACTGGTGGGAAGGAAAAAGCAATTTGTAATTGAATTGGTATAATAGGCCGCAATAGCCTTAAGCAGGGAACTACCCCCAAAAAAAATGATTATGGTAGAAGGAATATATTTAGGACGTGTAGAAATAGAGTTTAAGATGCTGTTATGTGTCGGTCTTTTTTTCTATTTTTCTGTCTCAAAATCGGAAAAAGGGGGGAACTGTGTTCTAATACATAGGTTGAACAGCACGATTTGCCGAGAAAACGGATATCAGTGGTAAAGGCGTTTCCGAGGAAACAAGGGGAAACTCGTGAACGGTTTTACTTCACTGACTATCAAGGTCATCAAAATTCAATGGGAGGTTATTGCTGATGAATTCTAGAAGAGTATCACTAGTCCTAGTCGCAGTACTCGTCATGGCCATGTCCACATCAGTACTGGCATCCAGCAACCCATTCTCAGATGTACCAGCGCATCACTGGGCGTACGACTCTGTAATGAAGCTTGCAGCGGTCGGCCTGGTCGAAGGGTATCCGGATGGTACATTTGGCGGGACCAGGACAATGACCAGATATGAAGCAGCCATGGTGTTTGCCCGTGCCCTGGCCAGACTGGAAGCTCTTGTCGAAAGCCAGGTTCTTGAGAATACTGCCGGCGTGCAAGAGCGGATCACCGCCGATATTCTGGCTGAGCTGGACGCGACCGTTGACGAACTGGCCAAATTGATCGAAGACAAGCTGGGAATTGTGGTCGAAGAAACAGTCAAAGAAGAAGTGGCCATCCAACTGAAGGCAGCCGGCCCTGATCTTTTGCTTACCGCGGAAGCCCAGGCAGTACTTGCCCAGTTGGTCGGCGATTTGGTGAAGGAACAACTGGCCGAAGCGAAAGAACTGGCCACTGAAACCATCGTCGAGACCGGTGTGATTGAGAGAGTCGTAGTGGAAGACGTGGATGAGGAAGTAGTCAGAGCCATCGCTGAAGAAGTGCTCGCCAACAGCCTGTGGGCAATCAGTGAGCAAGTCGAGGCTAATGCCGACTTTATCGACATGACTATCGCCAAGATCAACGACCGGTTGGGCCGCCTGACCACAAAAGTAGACCAGATTGGCGCTACATATGTCAGTCAGGAACAGCTCGCCGATGAACTGGAAGCACTCGGCGACAAGATGTTGGATATCGAAGAAGAAATTGCCGCCAACGCTGATTATGTCGACATGGTCTTCTCCAAGACCAACGATCGGCTTGGCCGTGTTACCAGGAATGTGGACCTGCTGGCTAGCGACGTTAATACAATCAACGGCTTGATCGCGGCGCTCCAAGGCGATGTCGAGGCGCTGCAGGCGTCATTGATTATCGAAACAGCAGATCTGTCCGACACTTTCAACAAGATCCGCAACGAGTTCTCTGCAGAACTCTCGCTGTTGGGTGTGCGCGTAGGCAAACTGGAGAGGCTCTATCAGGATCTCGACAGCCGCGTGGCAGCTGTTGAAGGCACAGTCGCAGAGCTGGATGCGAAAGTCGAAGGCGCCGCGGCTGAAATCGCCGAGCTTGGTGCCAAAGTTGACGAAGCAACCAAGGTTCAGCTGAGCGGTTCCGTCAAGGTTGGCCTCGGCAAGACCAGAGTATGGACAATGCAGGGTGAAGATCAAGTCGACGTCACTCAGGTCACCGGCCTCCTTGGCACATATAAACCTGCAAATCTGGACACTGACACTTCATGGGAAAGCAGAATCGTTGCCAGAATCACTGAGGGCACCAAAGCCAGCTTGATTCTTGGCGGTAAAACCAATCTGCCTGATTCGCCTCAGGTATTTGACAAGTATGTGCTGGAAGTTGTCAGCGATACTCCGATCAACCTGCTTGCCGTGGGTACTGTGGGCAGCTATGTCGGGTCCAGGTTTGACGGCAATGCCCTGGCTATCAAGCCCGGCAAGGGTGCTGTCGCCGATGTGGGACTGGGCGGCTTGACGCTCTCCGCGCTGGCCGGTGTGAGAAACACAGACGGCATGATCGCTTTAGGCGCGAAGTACGTGGTGAGCCCAGCGTTCGGGTTTAAGCTGACAGGCGCCGCATATACCGACGCAGGCCTCAAGTACAATGATGAAAGTTCAGCAGCGGCCAGCATCTTTGGTAAAGTGCTCGGCATCAACTATGACTTCAAGGTAGCTTTGGAACGGGTCAAGGATGCGCTGGCAGACGAAGACGAAGAAGAGGAAAGCCTGCTTGACAACATGCTCTTTGATCTGAAGCTGGGTACAGAAATCGGCGCTCTGAGCGTTGACGCCCGCTACACCAAAGCCGGAGCCACCTTTGGCACCAGCAGCCTGACCACCAGAGGCTTCATTCACAGCGACGCCGCCACCAGACTGGGTGTCGACGCCGCGGCCAAGGTGTTTGGTGTCGATCTGAAAGCTGGCACTTACAATGAGAGCGATGACGAAGGCGAGCAGCTGATCAACTCCGTGATGTTCAACGCAGGGTCTGAGTTCAAACTCTTCCTCCCGATCAAACTGTCCGGCGCTTATGGCTGGAAGTTGGGCGCGGGTGAAGAGAATGACATCCATACCCAAGTCAAGGTTGGCACTGGGTTCAAGCTGTTCGGCATCGATGTCGACGGAAGCTTCGCCTATGTCAAGAACTGGATTAACGGTGATTGGCGCGATCCGAGCAAGTGGACAGGAAAGGACATCAACTTCGTGAATGTCGGCCTTGGCTATAACAAGGACGACCTGGGCGGAGCCAAGCTCGATCTGGGCTATGACTTCGAACTGGCCATTCCGACTGGAGATACCGCCGATCTGTACGGCAGCCAGATGACTCACCTTGTGAGCGCTGGTTACACCTTCGGGCCTGGCTTGAAGTTGAATATGTCAGCCAAGAGAATTGCCATAGCCGACCTTGATGAGAACAATCCGAACACAAACGTAGACGTAGTCCAGGCTGGCTTGGAATTCTCCTTCTAGCCCTGACCAAATCGAAAAAAATACCCACACTTCATGTGTGGGTATTTTTTACGATCAAAAAAGCAAGCCGGTGATACGAATAGATAGAATAGGGATGAAACATGAATAGAAAAACAACAGGACAGTCGATCCTCGCGATCGACCCTGGAAGTGAAAAGTGCGGATTGGCCGTACTGGATGGAGATCAGATCCTTCTTCAGGAGATCGTGCCCCGTAGTGAGATTGTCAATCGGCTGCGCAACGTTCTTCCCGAAGCGGGGCCGATTGTGGTGGGTGATGGGACAGGAAGCAGAGCCTTTATCAAAGAACTAGCCGAATCCATGCCTGAAGTCAGGCACCGTGTGGTAACCGTGGACGAAAAACTGTCGAGTGTGGAAGCACGGGCCCTATACTGGCAGCACAATCCACCTCAGGGTTGGCGGCGGCTGCTGCCTGTGTCGCTGCAGACGCCGCCTGTACCCTTTGATGATTATGTCGCCGTCATTTTGGCGAAGCGGTATCAGGCTGGCAATTAAAGTCATTCTGAGAAAGATCTTCAATAAGGAAGGTTTTAGAACACTTGTGGCGAAATTTAGATGTACCAAACAGAAAATGGACAGTCAGGCAAGCGGGACAAATATAGCGAGAAGATCGGAGGTGGGTTGTTGTGAACAGGCGCATGATTGTCTTTTTTTTCCCTTTGATCATTTTGCTGTTGGCAACAACCTGCGCTGCTCAAAAGGAAGAGACAGATCAGTGGATCTATGACGCTGTCGCTTACTTGAGCCAGTTGGACTTCGGCGAGTTATACGCTGACGTCAATCCAGAGAACCGCTTTCAAGTGTCCCTGGCCATTGCCAATACCATTCAGAGGTTAGAGCAGAACAGCGGGCTGCCGGTTCAGCGATTCGGCGTAAGCCGTAGGATCAACCTCAAGGAACTGTTTGACAGCTACAACCAGCGTACGTTGGAGCACAGCCGGCTGCCGGAGCAGGCAATGACGTCTTTGGCTTTGCTGGCCGACGAATACCGCGATGAACTGAACATATTGGGATACTGGATCGAGGATCTTCCGAGCCTCGCAACCAACCAGACTGATTCAGCAAAAGCCTCGGCGATCCTGGAGAGCAATCTGTACGGGGCAGGCACATTTGCCCATTTGCTGAACGGAAGTCAAACCAGCGTTTTTAAGAGCGGATCAATGCAGGATCTGGACAAGAGCAGTGTATTGAGCAAGTATTTCGGGGAGGATGAGGACGAAGAGGAAAGGATCCTAATCAACAGCCTCATTCCGCTTTGGTCATCCGATTGGTTCATTGGGGCTGGGTTATCTTTGCCGGCACTGCCCAAAGGCGAGCAGGCAGCGGAAGAGCCTGGGTATGCCGGTATCATAGGTGAATACCTGATCAATCCAGGACTCGTCTTGGAAGGCCAATACCTGCATAACCTCTCACAGCCTTTGGACCCCGGCGTGCTGCAGTTCGGCGCCAGAGGGCGTTTGGGCAATGTAACGCTGCGGGGCTTGGTCCAGACAGGGGAAGATGAGAGCGAAGGAGCTAAGGCCAGCCTGGATATCACTTACACAACAGCGAATTCCATTTTAATTAGGGCAGGTTTTTACACGAACCTCAAACCCGTGTCTCAGCTGGGCTTTTCCGCCAGTACCGGCATTGATGTGGACATTCCCATCCCGCATGGGCGGATTGCGCTGGGATTGGTCCAGCGATGGAACAATGACAGCTTGGATGAGGAAAACAGTGATGCAGCGGACAGGACCAGAGCCTCCATTGAGTTTAGCTACGACCTTACAAAAGATGTCTCGTTCAAACTGGATTACCGCCTCATTGACTTCAGTGATGTGAACAAGGCTTTGGCAGAGTTTTCCATTAGATTTTAACGAGGAGGAACAATATGAAACTGAGAGCTGCTGTTAGCTGCGCTTTAGCATTAATACTGCTGACAAGCCCTGTCACCGTTATCGCCCAGTCCACCACGTCACCTTTGGCAGTTTTGACCGAGTTGGAGCGGGCGCTTTTTGGCGAGGAACAGCCGGGGGCTCTGTTGGCACGGGTACAGGCGATTGAGATAGAGATCTTTGGGGCTGTCCAAACCGGCCCGGTAATGACCAGAATTGATAGGATCAACGAGTTTCTCTCAGGCAGCAGTTCAGGCCTTAAGCTACTGCTGAACCTGGTTGAGTGGGGATTCATGGAAAAACTGACCGGCAATGAGCCATTGGTAGCGAGATTGGAACGTATTGAGCTTGAGTTTATCGGCGAGCCGCAGCCAGGGCCTATCACCGACCGGGTCAACCAGCTGATGATGTACATTTGGGGCACCACCAAGCTCGATTCAGCTCCGGTTAAAGTACCGGCGGCTACCTTGGTGGAAATCCAGATTCTGACTGGGGTTGATTCGGCAACAAGCCAAGTTGGTGAGTTAGTGAAATATCAGGTAGTCTCCGACGTGCTGGTGGACGGCCGGATAGTCATTCCCAGAGGCGCTCAGGGCGTCGGTAAGATTACAGAAGTGGTCAAAGCAGGGCATCTGGGCAAGAGCGGCAGAGTGGAGATCGATTTCGGCACGGTGCCGGCTTTCGACGGCAAGAACATCCGGCTGCGGGTAGCTGAGAAAGCCTTGGAGCGGAACAGCCGCTTAGACCTGGCGGCCGGTGCCAGTATAGCCGGTGTGCTGCTCTTGGGAGGGCCGATTGGTTTGGTAGGCGGCTACTTCGTTACTGGACAGGACGTAAAGATTGAGGCTGGATCGAAATTCTTTGTGGAAACCGAATTTGAGTATCAGACACTTGGGTTCCGCCTGGTTCCGGCGAACTAGTCCTGGGCACAAACCATTGTATAACGAAAAACCGCTGGTTTGGCGGTTTTTCTTTTAGCTCGGTGTTTGTGCAGGATAATCAAATTGTGAAGACGAAGAAATAGTTATGATCTTTGCAGAATCTACAGCCGGGGAGGTAGTTCAATGAATGGTACTAGGATAATCCTATTCACATTCATAATCTGTGCTGTTCTTGCCCAAACAGTATCAGCCGGCAATTACATACTGGATGTCGGTGATGTTCTGGAAATAACGGTCTGGGGGCACCCCGAACTGATGACCACTGTCCAAGTGCGCCCTGATGGATATATTACCTTTCCTTTGGTGGGAGATCAGCTGGCAGAAGGCAAGACTGCCAGCCAACTGGCGGAAGAGATACAGCGGCAGCTGTCTGTTTATGTTGTCGCTCCCAGTGTGACTGTGATCGTTGTCCAGTTCCGTACCATCCGGGTACAGGTCTTGGGTGAAGTCCGCAACCCCGGCTATTTTAGATTAAGCGCGGAAGACAGACTGCTGGACGCCATCGGCCTTGCCGGCGGGCCCACACCTGAGGCCAACCTGGCCGAAGTTGCCCTGACAAGGCTTGTCAGCGGAAATACAGAACTGTTAAAGTTGAATGTGGCCCGTTACATAGCGGAAGGCATTATTGAGCACAACCCGCTGCTGCGCGACGGTGATGTGATTTATCTGCCGCCTTCCGGCACCGCTTTGGTTCTGGGTGCTGTTTCCATGCCGGGCAGCTACAAACTGGTTCCAGACATGGATATTCTGGACTTGTTGGCTGCAGGCGGCGGCCCGCTGCCTTCGGCCGACCTGTCCCAGGCAGTGCTGACCCGCAAGATAGGTGAATCATACACCGACTTGATGCTCGACATTTATGCATTAATGCAGTCTGGTAAAGGCAAAGTGCGGGTGCACCCCGATGATGTGCTGTTCATCCCGGAGAAACAGACTGCGGTCCTTTTTGGCGAGGTTGCCGCTCCCGGCAGCTACGCCGTTGAACCTGACATGACATTGGCGGAACTGATCAGTGCCGCCGGTGGTTTGACAAAATCGGGAGATCCTACCCAAATCCGGATTGTCCGGGAAACTGACGGTGACCGCCAATCCCTGACGGTGGATCTCAGCGACACGCTTACGGGCAAATCAGGGCTCAATCCATTGGTGGTGGGCGGAGATATCATCTTTGTGCCAGAAATCATGAATACAGTGTTGGTCCTTGGTGAAGTGCGGCAGCCAGGCGCTTTCACCCTGAAAGAACAGATGGGGATTCTTGATCTGATAGCCTTGGCAGGCAGTACTACGGCCAACGCAGCGTTGGATCGGGTCACTCTGACCCGGCAGATCGGCGACGAGGTGCTGGTTGAGGAAATCAATCTGGCGCAACTGCAGGGGACGGGGACCGGAAGGCATATTGAGCTGCTGCCGGGCGATGTGATCTTTGTCCCCGAAGGTGCGCCGCAGGCTTTGGTTTTGGGCAGAGTGGCCAAGCCGGGGAGCTACCGGGTGAGTGAAAGTATGCAGCTCTTAGAACTTCTGGCTGCGGCCGGAGGGCCGCTGGAAAGCGCCGGGGACGAAGTGTTGCTCACCCGCGGAGGTCAAACAATGGAAATCAATCTTGGCGCGTTAACCAGGCTGGGCATCGGTAATCAAAAAATTCTACCTGGCGATGTGATCTATGTCATAGAAGGCAGGCATCAGGTGCTGGTTCTGGGAGAAGTCCGCAATCCAGGTTACCATAGATTGGAGTTCGGCGATCGGGTGCTTGACGGAATAGCCAAGGCCGGAGGGCTTTTGGAGACTGCGGCGGCGGACCTGGTGAGTGTCACCAGGCAAACCGAAGACACTGCTGAGGTGTTTTCCGTCAATTTGGAGCTTCTGGAGCAGAACCGGTTCCTCGACAGCAACTTCCTGCTGGAGGGCGGCGACGTGATTGTTGTTCCTGAGGCCAAACGGGATGTCTTGGTCCTTGGTGAAGTGGCTCGGCCCGGTGCCTACACGCTCCGTAAAGAACAGCGCCTGTTGGATGTCATTGCTCAATCAGGCGGCCTGACCAACACCGCCGCAGCCAACGCGGTGCAGATAACCAGGGTTGAGGCTGACGGCAGGCAGCATACAGCAGCCTACGACCTTGATGCCGTAATCAAAGGCGCCGGTGCAGACAATCCCTTGATCAAACCTGGAGACATCGTTTATGTACCTGAACGGAAAACGTCAGTGCTTGTCTTCGGGGAGGTCGCCGCGCCCGGGTACTACACAGTCACGGATACGACAACGCTGCTTGATGTGATCGGCCGGGCCTCAGGCTTGACGGACCATGCTGACGCCAAGTCTGTCAGCTTCACACGTGTAGTGGACGGGCAGACTGTGATCGAGACGATTGACCTGGAACGGATAATGGCCACCGGCGAAGGCAACGTCCGCCTGTACGGCGGGGAAATGATTCTGGTTCCCGAACTGGACTTGGAGATCTCCATCATCGGCGAGGTGAGATCTCCCGGCCGTTACCGGATTCGCCCCGGCGAGCGGCTGCTTGAAGCCTTGGCGAAAGCGGGAGGCTTGACGGACGATGCCGATCCTTGGCTGACGCTGACCCGTTGGACTGATGACGAACAAATGGTGCTGACCATAAATTACCGGGATCTGGTTCAATCCAATACGCCGGAGCTGAATCTGACGGTAGCCGGCGGGGATATCATCCATGTTCCCACTATGAACCGGCGGATTCTGGTGTTCGGCGAAGTGGCCCGGCCCGGCGCATACTTGGTGGACGAGTTCACAACGCTTTTGGATGTGATCGCTCTTGCCGGCGGCCCTACAGCCAGTGCCAAGCTGGATGAAGTGATGGTGGCGGCAGGAACATCTGCCGATTCAATCAAATACGTGGATCTTAACGCGGTGATCGACAAGGAGCAGCCAAATCCTGTGCTGCTGGGTGGGGAAGTGATCCATATTCCTGAGTCACGGCAGATCCTCGTCATGGGTGAGGTAGCCCGCCCAGGCGCGTTCAACCTTCCTGCCGGCGGCCGGATCCTCGATCTGCTGGCTCTGGCCGGCGGTTTGAGGAGCAGTTACGCCGATCAAGAGATTATTGTCACCCGGCAGGGACTGGACGGCGATCAGGTATGGATTACAGATTACCGTTCATTGATCAATAACCCTAATGAGCATAATCTGCTTCTGGCAGGCGGGGACGTTGTCTTTGTGCCGGAATACAGCCGCCAGATTGTGGTCTTGGGTGAGGTCAATAGGCCTGGTGCGTACCAAATCCATCAAGGAGCCCGGCTGCTTGACGCCATCGCCATGGCGGGCGGGCCGACAGACAGAGCTGAGCTTGGAGCGGTTGGGATCTACCGCGGCGGCGATATGCGGGATCCTGCAGAGTTTGCCGTGGGGCGGGATCGGATCCTCTTCCAGGGTGACGCGGAAGAGAACCCAGAGATTCGCGGTGGAGATGTGATCTACGTTCCCGAGACCAGCAAACCGGATTGGAACAAAATCTTCGGTGTCCTAAGCGGTGTGAACACCTTCAGGCAGATACTTGACTGGGTCATCGACTTATTCCCCGGAGGTGAGCGGTAGTGAACATGGAAGAAATGGACTTGCTTGAACTGTGGCAGATCTTGATGAAGCGCAAGCTTCATATCCTCCTGTGCCTGGTTCTGGCAGTCGCGGCAGCCTTGGCCGCAAGCATCTACACTGAGCCGGTGTATCAAGCGACGACAACCATGATGTTCAAGAATGATCAGTCAACGGCTCTGGCCGCTCTCAATCCATTGAGCTCACTGACGGGATCGTCTGTCAATGTGATGCTGCAAAACTATATTTACATGCTTAAAAGCCGGACGATACTGACCAAGGTCATGACCGAACTGGGGTGGGAGGAAATAACCAGCGAAGAGCTTCGGCAAATAGAGGGAGCCCTAACCGTGCAGCAGGTCACCGGTACCGAGATTCTGGAGATAAGTTTCGAGTCGAACGACAGGGAACTCGCCACCAATTTTGTCAACACCCTCAGCCGGGAGTTTGTCGACTGGATAAGGGATGAAAACAGGTCGGATTTGCGAACTACCGGCGAGTACCTTCTGGAACAGATAGAGATTGTGGCCGCCCAACTGAAGGATGCGGAAGAACAGCTGACACAGTTTCGGGAAACAGAACGGATGATCCAGCCCATACAGGATTCGTCCATGATGGTTAAACACTATATGGAGTGGGACAACCAGCTGGCTTTGACCAAGATCGCCAAAATCGAAGTTGAACAGCGCCTGCGGCAGATTCAAGAGAAGCTGGCCGCCCAGGACGAGGTCATCATATCAGCGACTGCGATCCAGATCAACCCGCTGGTTCAGGCATACCAGCAGCGGTTGGCGGATCTGGAGATATCCTTGTCCGGCGCGCTTCAGCTGTATACAGACCGCCATCCAGAAGTCTTGAGCCTGCAGGCGGAAATTGAGGAGACCCGTGCCAAGCTGGCGGGAGAAGTGGAGCGGATTACAGCCACCGAAACCATGTCCATCAATCCGATTCACAGCGAATTGTTCAGGCAGCTGACAGCCGCCCAGGTGGAGTTGGTGGCCTTGAACGCGAGGGAACAGGCGATCAATCAGCTCCGGGACGAGTTGGGCAAGGAGTATGCCCACATTCCGCAGAAAGAATTGGAACTGATGCGTTTGATGCGCATGGTTTCCCTCCATGAGGATATCTATGTGATGCTCATGACCCGCTATGAAGAGATCCGCATCAATGAGCAGATGCATTCCGGTAACCTGCAGATTGTCGATGAGGCCTCGATTCCGGAAAAGCCGATCAAACCCCGGACTAAGCTCAATATCGCTATTGGCGGTGTCCTCGGGCTGTTTCTCGGTGTCGGTTTGGCGTTTCTTTTGGAGTTTCTGGACAACACGATCAATACCAAGGAGGATGTGGAAAAGGTCCTGGCACTGCCAGTCATCGGACAGATTCCAGAGATCAACAATCATCGTTCCTTTGGGAATGGACGGTTCAAACACAATGTAAGGATGTGATCATTGATGGCGAGAGACTACACAGGACAGCTAATAGTACACAATGATCCCAAGGCCGTCGACTCAGAAGCTTTCCGCATTTTGCGGACCAATCTGCAGTTCGCGTCGTTGAATGAAGACCTGAAGGTCATTTCCTTCACCAGCACCGGACCTGGCGAAGGAAAATCGGTGGTATGCGCGAATCTCGCTGTTTCTTACGCCCAGGCAGGCGCCAGAGTCATCCTGATTGACTGTGACTTGCGCAAACCTGCCATGCACAGCTTTTTCGGATTGAGGAACAACGTGGGCCTGACCAGTGTCCTGACAGGGCAAAAGGATATCGAATCAGCACTGCAGGATACACAGTGTGAGAACTTGCGCCTGCTGGCTTCTGGGCCGATTCCGCCCAATCCCGCCGAGATGCTGCATTCCAGCGTCATGCAGAAGACACTCGCTGAAATCAAAGGCCATGCAGATAAGATCCTGATCGATGCGCCACCGGTGCTGCCGGTGGCCGATGCCATGATTTTGGCTAACTATGTGGATGGTGTCATCCTCGTTGTTGGGGTCAAACAAGCGCCCAAGGAGATGGTGCTTCGGGCCAAAGAACAGCTGACAAGCACAAACGCCCGAATTCTTGGGGTGGTTTTGAACAAAGTCAAATTCGACCGGGGAAGCGTGCACTACTATTACAGCTATTACAGTGCCAATGACAACCATGGATAAGCTGAACGGCAAACTGATCGATCTACATGCGCACATTTTGCCCGGCCTCGATGACGGTGCCAGTGATAGAGTCGAAGCGTTGGCCATGGCTCGGCAGGCTGTGGAGCATCAGATTCAGGTTGTGGCAGCCACCCCCCATTTCATTGATCTGACTTGGGATCATGTTAAGAATGAAGCGGCAAAGCTTGGAGAACTGCTGGCGGCTCATCATGTTGATCTGACAGTCGTGCCCGGCGCCGAGTTGTTTATCGACCTCGACTTGACCGGCTTGGCAAAGGAAGAAATACCTACTTACAACGATGCCGGCAAATACTGCTTGATCGAGTTTCCCATGATGGAGCTTCCCCCCTATGTTGATCAAGTGCTCTTTGCCCTTCAAGTCAAAGGTATTACTCCGATTATTGCCCATCCTGAACGTTATCGCTATGTTATCGATGATCCCAATCTGGCAGCCAGTTGGATTGAGACAGGATGTTTGATTCAGCTCAATACCAACAGCATATTGGGAGGCTTTGGGCTTCAGGTGCAGCGGACAGCTGAGATTATGCTGCGGCGTCAGATGGTGCACGTAATTGCCAGCGATGCCCATTCCACCGGCCGCCGCGGTTTTCATCTGGATCGCGCCGCCGAGGCTGTGGGCCGGCTGATGGGAGTGGAAATGGTGGAACAGCTGTTATGCGCGAATCCAGCCCGGATCATCGCCGGAGAGGCTGTCGATGTTCCCGAAGTGGTTCAGCACCGCCCGCAGCGGCGTTTTTGGGACTTGATAAGGCGAAGGAGGAGTTTGGAGTGACTTTGGTGCAAGTGCCTGTCGATCAGATCGAGGTTGCTTCTAGCTATCTGCGGTCCTCTTGGGATCAGCAGAAACTCGCCGATTTGGCCAATTCCATCGCCGAAGTGGGCCTGCTTCATCCAATCCTCGTTGTGGAGCAGGAGACGGGTTTCCGCCTGATCGCCGGGTACCGCCGCCTGACGGCCTGCAAAACCCTAGGCCTTGACACCATTGCCGCTTTTGTCTTAAGCAAAGATGCGTCGACGAGGCAGATCCAAATAGTTGAAAACGTTCATCGGGAGGATTTGAACCCGATTGATCGGGCCGCCGCCGTGCAGCTGTTTATCCAAGAAAACCAGTTTTCGGTATCGGAAGCGGCCAAGCGCCTGGGAATACCCCGGACAACGATCAACGACTGGCTGGCGGTTCTGGATTTGCCGGACCGCTACCAGAACGCCGTCCTCAACAACTACTACGGCGGGAGTTCGCCGCTGACGCTGTCCCATGTCGGTTTGGCCAGGCGCTTCGCCAACAAGATGGGCAGCAAAAAGATGTTTGAGGTGGCTTTGGATGCTGTTTTGTACTACAGCCTCAGCCGGAACGAGACACGGAAGGTTCTGAAACTGGTGGCGGACGCCAAAAACCTCAGCATCGACCAGGCTGTGCGCAAAGTGCGCCTGATCCCTCAAGAACGGGACCGCGAAGCCAAGGCTCCGGCTTGGACGGTGGAGCAGTTGATGTCATCCTTGAGCAAATCCGGAGATTATTTGGTCAAGGCCGATTTTCAGCACCTGCACGCTTTGAGCGAAAAACAGAAACAGGAAGTGATCAGAAAAGCCAAAGCGCTGCAGCAGCTTCTTAACGACATGATTGAGAAAATAAGCCAGCCGCCGGTCTCCAAATCCGGCTAGAGGCATATCAATATTATAATGCATAGGAAACTCCCCGCTGCAGATACTTATGTTATACGCCTAACGGAGGTGTGGTAATAAGATGACGATCTGCAGCCATGCCAGAGCCAAGGTGGATCCTGACGGCGCTGTAGAATACTACTGCGACAAGCTGACTTGGCGAATGGGCCTTGATGGGTTGGAACACTGCAAGCAGTGTGCTTATTACACCACGGAGAAAAAACAAGCCGGTCGACATTGACCGGCTGCCCGGGAATGGAGAACGGACTTGATTGTCAAACGCTGGATAATAGTATTGCTTTACGCTGTTTTTATTTTTGTCTTTACTCAAAGCACAGCTTCCGGCGCAAGCGCCATGATCAGCTGGCTGAAAGCGTGGTTTCCCATGCTCCCAAATGAGCAGGCCGTGGAGGCTGTCGTGTACTTGCGCAAGCTGATCCACATCGGCGGGTATTTTCTCGCTTTTGTGCTGATTCACTCGGCTGTGCGGGTCACGCCGCGGTTAAACCGCTGTGCGTATACTGTTTCGGCAGCCCTGGCCTTAACTTTGGCTGCCTGCGATGAGTGGTATCAGACCAGACTTTCCCACCGCAGCGGCAGTGTCTTGGACATCGCCCTGGATCTGGCGGGAATCGGCCTGGCGGCCGCCGCAGTGAGAGTTTTCCACATTGCGAGGAAAAGCGAAAAAGCTTCCAGCAGCTAGTGCTCTGGAAGCTTTTTTCCCAGTAAAACGCTGCGTTCCGGCAGCGTCAGCGCCACATTTTCCAATTCCCTGATATATTCCTGCTGTTTCCCCAGTTCTCTCCGGAGCATGGCGTTCTCTTTCCTCAATGCCGCGATCTCGTTCTCCAGGCGGGCAATCTCGCGCTCAGTCAGCGATGACATCCGGCTCACCCCTGAAACGTCGTTTTATGCAACCTTTCGCTGTTATTCCCCAGAATCCTGCTTTTTGTCCCAAATCATGAGAAGATCTGAACCGCGCTTGAGACTGCGACGCTTTCGGTTTTGGCCAGGGCTTCATCCACCAAGGCGTCCACATCGTACTGAGCCTCGGCGGCCAGCACCTGCTCGAGGCGGGGTTTGGTGGCCGGGTTTTTCGGAACGAAGACCGTGCAGCAGTCTTCGTAAGGGAGAATAGATGTTTCATATGTGCCGATTTTTCTTGCCAGATCGATGATTTCTTGTTTGTCATGGCCGATCAGCGGCCTGAGGACCGGTATGGAAGTCACTGCGTTGATCACGTGCAGGCTCTCCATGGTTTGGCTGGCCACCTGGCCGAGGCTGTCGCCGGTAATCAAGGCAAGGGCCCCTTCCCTCTGGGCAAGCTTGGTGGCGATCCGGAGCATCATACGGCGCATGAGAGTGATGTTAAGATCCGGGTACTTGCTTTTCTGCAGCGCCTTTTGGATTTCCGTAAAATAGGCGATCCACAGCCGCATCCGGCCTTGGCCGGTATAATCGGCGAGAATATGGGCAAGGTCGATCACTTTCTGCCTCGATCGTTCACTGGTAAACGGATAGGAATGGAAGTGCAGCCCTTCCACAGTGACACCCCGCTTGAGGGACAGATAGCCTGCGACTGGGCTGTCGATGCCGCCGGAGAGCAACAGCAGGCCTTTGCCTGCGCAGCCGGCCGGCAATCCTCCTGGGCCTGGAATCGTGGTGTGGTAGAGATAGGCGCCCTCGTTGCGGATCTCAATGTTCAGTTCCGTTTCTGGATGATGGACATCGACAGAAAGGCCTGGAATGTTCCGCAGCAAATGGCCGCCAATTTCCTGGTTCATGGCCATGCTGCCGATGGGGAAATGTTTGTTCGGCCTGCGGGCCTGCACTTTGAAGGTTGTGTTGGCTCGCTGCTGCATCAGCCTCAAGGCGGCCTCCTTGATGGCCTCCAGATCCAGCTCGACCTTCACCGCCGGTGACAGGGATACGATGCCGAAGACGCGCTTGAGGGCCCTGACAATCGTTTCCCAGTTTTCGCCGCATTCAATGTAGATACGCCCGTAAGCCTTGCTGATCTTTTGGTAATCAAGGCCTTTCAGGGCGTGGGACATATTTTTGATTAGAATGTCTTCAAACTGAGAACGGTTCTTGCCCTTGAGGCTGATTTCACCGTACTTGACCAAGATGGTTCGATACATGGTTTCCTCCTATCCGTAAATCTGGCGTATTTCGGCAACACTTGCCGCGATCGCTTGGCAGGCGTAATCTATCTGTTCCATGGTCAGCTTAGGTGAGAGGCCGATCCGGATGGTGGCGCCGGCCTGTTCGGGGCTGAGCCCGACTGCCTGCAGCACATGGGACGCCTTTTGTTTCCTTGAGCTGCATGCGGCACCCACCGACAGATAGATTCCTTTTTGTTCCAAAAAGTGCACCAAGACTTCCGCCTTGATTCCTTCGAATCTGATGCTGACAATATGAGATGCTCCGTCGGGAGGGCTGTTTACAAAGGTTTCGGGGATCATCAGCAGCCTCTCCACAAGGCGCGTTTTCAACGCCGCCAGGGCGGCGGCATGCTCTTCGAATCCGGAGACCGCCAACTGCGCAGCCTTAGCCAAGCCCACAACCGCCGGCACATTCTCTGTCCCGGAGCGCAGCCCCCCTTCCTGGCCGCCGCCGAACAGCAGAGGCTGCAGCTGAATGCCTGTTTTGACGAACAACAAACCAATGCCTTTAGGCCCGTGGATCTTGTGGCCGCTAATACTGAGCATGTCTATTTTCAACTGCGAAATGTCGAAGGGTACCGAACCAAATGCCTGGCAGGCGTCGACATGAAACACGATTTTCTGCCGGCGGCCTTGGTTGGCGGCTGCAATGACACGGCTGATCTCAGCCATATCTTGGATCGAGCCGATTTCGTTATTCACCAGCATGATGCTGATCAAGACGGTGTCAGGGCTGATGGCTCGGGACAGATCGCCTGGGTCGATCTTGCCGCTGCTGTCTACAGGAAGCAGTGTGGCCCGCCATCCGCAGCTTGCCGTCAGGTAGCTGATTGGGTTCAGCACCGACGGATGCTCGATCGCTGTGGTGATAATATGCCCCGGTTTATATTGGGCACGGGCGTATCCCAGGATGGCCAGGTTATTCGATTCAGTGCCGCCGCTGGTAAAGCAAATTTCGTTAGGATAGACGCGCAGCGCTTGGGCGAGATACCTGCGGCACTGGGTTAAAGCCGACGATGCTTCCGCTCCCAAAAGATGAGGTGAGGATGGATTGCCGAAATGCTGGTGCCAGTACGGTTCCATGGCCGCCAAAACTTCCGGATCCACCGGTGTGGTGGCGCTGTGATCAAGATAGACTTCCAAGAAAATCCCCTCTCTGCTTAGTTTATTCTAGCATATGTCGGCTGCGGCGTCACGGACACTTTCGGCAAATCAAGACGAGATTCCTCTTGAGGGCTGGCCTCAAACCTATGATGCGGCAGCCGGGGAATTTTATGCCGCAAAAAAAGGGAGCCGGCAAACCCAGCTCCCCGTATCAAGGCAGATCCGGTTATTTTCCGGAAATGGTCACTCCGGAAAAGGCGATCCATGGATAGATGCCGGCACCGAAGTCGACTCGTTCTTTGGAGATATCAACGATGTTTTTGAGCATGCTGATTAGATTTCCAGAAACCATGGTTTCACTGATGGGATACTGGATTTTACCGTTTTCGATGTAGTAGCTGTTCTTGGCCACACCGGAGAAATCGCCGTTCTGGCTTGGATAGCCGCCTGAATAGCGGGCGACTATGATTCCTCTGTCGACTTGGCTGATGATCTCATCAAGCGATTTTTCTCCGGGCTCAATCACATAGCATCCGCCATTGTTCACCGCCCGCTGCAGCCCTGTCTTGTTGGCTCCGTACAAGGTGAGCAAGAAAGTCTTGAGGACGCCATGGTCGATGATGGTGCAGTTTTCCGCCTTGTATCCGTCACCGGTGACAAAATACCCGTCGGCGACCTCAGGCGAGACCGGGCGGGAATGGATCACCAAACGGGGATCGGCCACCTGCTGCCCCAACTTGTCTTTGAAGACACTGGTGCCGGAGATCAGCGCTCCATCGTAGATGGTGATGCCAAACACATAGCTTAGGAAATCGCTCAAGCAGTCGGGGGTGATGATCACATCGCCGACGAATTTGCCCGAAAGAGTCTGGGTGGTAATCTGCTCGCAGGACTGGGCCAGGAGGGTGTCCAAGCTGCCGTAGTCCAAAAGCTCCCGATCCAGCTCCTGCGCCGCGAAGCCGGTGTAATTGAACGATGAACTCAGATCGCCGTCGTGGGCAGAGAACATGCTGGTGAACCGGTAGATCCCTTTTTCGGTTGTGAAATCCGTCCCGTTGGTGTTGGCGATGAAGCGAATCTGATGGGTGAAATCAAGGTAGGCGTTTTCCACGATAATCTTGGGATACCGGCTTTTCACCTGTTCCAAAAACCCTTCCAACCGGGTGTACATCAGATCCTCGTCCGGCTTGCGAGGCCCGGCGCAAAATACTTCCGATGGTTGGTATTCCGCTATGGCATGTGCAGGATCCGGTTCGCTGGATTCGGCTATCTCAACGACAGTGGCGATCGCTTGATCGATTGTCTCCCGGTCAAGCTTGTTCACACTATAACTGCCGCTTTTGTTGTCTTTGATGGCATACAGGCTGAGCCCGTTGTTGAAAACGGTGCGGATCAAAGTGATCTTTCCCGTTTCGACGTTCATCTCGTACTTCGTGCTCTGATTCAGCGAGCAGCTGGCATCCATGCCTTTGGCTTTCAGCTGTTCCAGGGTATAGCTGATAATCTCCCGTTCCATCATTTTTACCGCCCTCCAATGTTAACTTTGCACTTAATGGCCGGGCCACCCATACCAACAGGCATGGGCTGCTTTTTGCCGCACATTCCCGCGACAGACCATTTCATGTCGTTCGAGACCATGGTGACTGTCTGCAGCACATCGAAGGCTACGCCGGAGATAGTTGTGTCGAAGATGGCGCGGCCCAGTTTGCCGTTCTTGATTTCATACCCGAGGACGACTCCGAACATGAACTCGCTGGTTGTGTCCGCCTGCCCGTTGTTGGGGCGGATCAGGTAGTACCCGTCGTCGATGGAGGCGATCATGTCCTCGAGGCTGTCTTTGCCCGGCAGGATCGCTGTGTTGCGCATCCGGATCAGCGGTTCGTCGGAAAAAGACCAGGCCCGGGCGTTGCCGGTTGGCTTGACACCGTAGTGGAGCGCGCTTTCTTTGCTGTGCAGATAGGTCTTGAGAATACCCTGATCGATGATCACCGCGTCTTCCGCCTCGGTCCCCTCGTCATCCACAAAGATGGGCATGGGGCAGAGCTCGCCGAGGGCGTGGTGGGCGAAATCAACCAGGCTGATCAAGGGGCTGGCTACTTGTTTGTCCATGAATCTGGCCGCCACCGACCCCCCCAGGACCAAATCCGCCTCAGTGGTGTGGCCGATGGCTTCGTGGGCCAGGATCCCGCCGAGATCGGCGTCGAGGATGCAGTCTTTGACCCCTGGTTCGGCGTATACTCCCTCCACCTTGTGGCGCAGCTGCTCATAGAGGAGGTCTATATCCTTATAAAGATCGGCAGGATCGTTGAAGACATCCTCGAACTGGCCCCGGCTGCCGAAGACATCGAACAGCTCGACGGGATTGCCGTCCTTGTCCATGGTCATGGTGATCGAGATCAGCGCCCGGGGGTTGAAGGAGTATGCGTGGGAACCGTCGGAAGTAAGCAGCTGCTTTTCCATGTCGAGGCAGTTCAGGTTCACATAGCGGCTGGCCAGATCAGGGTATTTCTCGGCGATATACTGATCAACCTGCTTGGTGAATTCGATCAGCTGCTTCTGTGTAAGCCGAGGCTTATTGGTGGAAAAGTCATGCTCCGCTCTCAGCGGTTTCGCCGGCAAATCCGGCTTGCCTTTGTTCTGCTTGCCGTCGAGGAAAGCGGCGTTGGCGGAAGCGGCTTTGATTACCTGTCTGACACTTTCATCGGTAAAATCCGGACTAGAGGCAAAACCCCAGGAACCATGCTGGTAAACCCGGGCGCAAATGCCGCTGGTGGTGGACTGGACATTCCGGACGTTGCTGCCTTTGAGAAACCCAATCGATACGACGTGGTTTTCCTGCGCCCGCAGCTCTGTATAACCGGCTAGCAAAGGTGTGTATTTCTCCAAATCAATCCGTTGCAAACCTATCCCTCCCTGTTTCGCGTTACTATTACTTTTAGCCATCGATCCGCAAGATTCCTCTCGTCCCGTATCGCCAACCAAAAGAGTTGTCACAACTGCCATATTTAGGATATAATCAATGCAAAGCGAGGGCGGAGGAAAGAAAATGGCAGTATTGACAGTCGGCACTAGCAAACAGCTCCGGGGCCAGGTGACTGTGCCAGGGGACAAATCCATTTCCCACCGTGCAGTGATGCTGGCAGCCCTGGCTGAGGGCAGTTCGCGGATCGAAAACTTCCTGTTCAGCGATGACTGCCTCCAGACGGCGGCCTGCATGAGAAAACTCGGTATCAATGTGGAATGGGAAGACGGCGTCGTCTGGGTCGAAGGCAGAGGCTTGGATGGCTTGTCCGAACCAGAAGATATTCTGGACGCCGGGAATTCCGGCACCACAATCCGCCTTTTGAGCGGGATTTTAGCCGGGCAGAACTTCACCAGTGTGCTCACAGGCGATGCCTCGCTGAGGCGGCGCCCCATGGGGCGGATTACCAAGCCTCTAAAGCTGATGGGCGCTGACATCATGGGGCGGCAGTCGGGGAATCTGGCGCCTTTGGCGATCGCCGGAGGGAATCTGAAGCCGATTGCATACCAGACGGAAGTGGCCAGCGCCCAGGTAAAATCCGCTGTGCTCTTGGCTGGGCTGTTTTGCGACGGCTGGACGGAAGTGGTGGAGCCGGCCAAGTCCCGGGATCACACGGAGATCATGCTGCAGGCTTTTGGTGTGCCCATAGACGTTGACGGGCTAAAAGTGAGAGTGAAGGGCGGGCATGCTCCAAGTCCCTGCAGCCTTGTGGTTCCAGGTGATCTGTCTTCTGCCGCGTTTTTGATGGTGGCAGGCTGTATTGTGCCTGATTCCAGGATAGAGATTCATAATGTAGGGTTAAACCCGACTAGGAGCGGCATCATCGACATCCTTACATCAATGGGCGCCAAGATTACCGTTACTAACCGTCGAGAAAGCATGGGCGAACCGGTGGGTGATCTGATTGTCGAATCAAGTGAGCTTTCCGGGGTTGCCATCGGGGGAGAACTGGTGGTCCGGGCCATCGATGAAATCCCGGTGGCGGCTGCGGCGGCATGTTTGGCAGAAGGGGTCACCGTAATCCGCGATGCTGAGGAATTGAAAGTCAAGGAAAGCAACCGCATCGCCGCCATCGCCGGCGAACTGCGAAAGCTGGGAGCCGAGATTGAGGAACTGCCGGATGGGCTGCGCATCACCGGCGGCAAGGCCCTTGCCGGCGCTGTGGTGGACAGCCGCGGGGATCACCGCATTGCCTTGGCGCTGGCGGTGATTGGATTGGCGGCGGAAGGCCAGACCAGGATTATGGGAGCCGAATGTCTGGCGGTGTCATATCCCGGTTTCCCGCAGACCCTTGCTCAGTTGGGAGGCGTGGTCATTGCATCCGAATAAAAACGGCGGTAAACCTGCGGCCAAGCTGCAGGTTACAACTCCCACATCCAGCTACCCCATCTATATCGGTTCCGGCCTGCTTCAGCGGATCGGCGCTTACCTAGGTGAGACACCGGCCATCAGCAGGATTGAAGAGGTGCTGCTTGTGAGCAATGAGACGGTGTACCCCCTCTACGGCGGACCGGTGGAACAGGCACTGGAGCAAAGCGGCAGAAGAGTCCACACCTTTGTGATGCCCGACGGCGAGCAGCACAAAAGCTGGGACATGGCTGAGCGGATCTTAAGTTACGCCCTGAAGCGGCGCCTTTCCCGGAAAACGCTCGTCATCGCCCTTGGGGGCGGGGTGGTCGGTGATCTGGCGGGTTTCGCGGCGGCGGTTTACCTCAGGGGAGTGCCGCTGGTCCAGATTCCCACCACACTCCTTGCCCAGGTTGACAGCAGTATCGGCGGCAAGGTGGCGGTAAACCACCCTCTGGGCAAAAACATGATCGGCGCGTTCCACCGTCCTGAGCTGGTCTTGGCTGACGCAGCCGTTCTCTCCACTCTGCCAAGGCGGGAACTGATCGCCGGCTTGGCGGAAGTGATTAAATACGGCATCATCTGGGACGAGCACCTGTTCAGCTTCCTGGAGGCGAATGCGGAGGCAGTGCTCGCTTGTGATCCCGAGTGCTTGGAGGCGGCGATCCGCCGCTCTTGTGAAATCAAGGCGGAGATCGTTGCCAAAGATGAGCGGGATCAGGGTTTGCGGGCGATCTTGAATTTCGGCCATACTGTGGGCCATGCCCTGGAAAATGTGACCGGGTATACGGCATACCGCCACGGCGAAGCGGTGGCGGTGGGGATGGCCGCCGCCTGCAGGTTGGGCACTTTGATCGGCTGTATGAGCCAAGAAGAAGCCGAGCGGGTTATCCGCCTGCTTGAGCGGTACGGGCTGCCGGTCAAGCTTCCGGCGGAAGCAAGGCCACATATTCCGGCGGCGATGATGCACGACAAGAAAGCTGTAGGCGATCAGCTCTGGTTTGTCATCCCCAACCGGATCGGGGAAGTGGGCCTGGCCAATTTCGGCAGAGATTACGATTGGAGCCTGTTGGAAGAGGCTTTGGACAGTATTGTGGATTAACAATTATTGGAAAGGAGCAGATCCATGCGGAAGGTGATCGGCCTATTGCAGGGCTGGCAGTACTGCGACAACTTTTCCGAAGCTTTTTTGCAAAATGATTTTGACGGGTATGCATGGCAGGAAGTGACCCTTCCCCATGCCAACAAGGAAATCCCCTACAATTATTTCGACGAGCGGGATTATCAGTTTGTGTCCACATACAGGAGGGAGTTGGACATTGATCCATCGGATCAAGGCAAGCGCCTGTTTCTTGACTTCGAAGGGGTGATGGCCGCCGCCGAGGTTTACCTCAACCAAGTGCTTGTAGGATCACACCGGGGCGGCTACACGCCGTTTTCATGTGAAATCACGCATGCCGTCAACTTCGGCGGCGAGAACCAACTGGTGGTGGTGGTCGATTCCACCGAACGTCCCGATATCCCGCCTTTCGGACACGTGATGGATTATCTCTGTTACGGTGGTATCTACCGGGAAGTGAACTTTAGAGCAGTCGATCCCATTTTCATCGAAAACGTCTTTGCTAAGCCGAAAAACGTCCTAACCGAGGCCAGAGAGCTGGAAGTGGATGTTTACATCAATAATCCGCTCAACAATGCGGTGACGGGCGAACTGCAGGCAGTATTGAGCCGCGGCGGCAAGGTTGTCGCCCAAGCCTTCCGCAGCGTAGAGCTAACCACGCGCGGCATCATTGTGGAGACAATGAGACTGACCGATCTTGCAGAAGTGGAATTGTGGGATCTGGACACACCGAACCTGTATCAGCTGATAGTGAGCCTGAGGACCAACCTGCCCACGGAAGACAGTTATACTGACAGGATCGGCTTTAGGGAGGCGGTTGTCCGGCCGGATGGATTTTTCCTCAACGGGCGCCGGGTGAAAATCAGGGGCTTGAACCGGCACCAGGCCTGGCCTTATGTAGGTTACGCCATGCCGAAGCGGGCCCAGCGGGACGACGCGGACATTCTGAAATACCAGCTGCATCTGAATACAGTCAGGACCAGCCATTACCCTCAATCCCGACACTTCCTGGACCGCTGCGACGAGATCGGACTTTTGGTCATCGAGGAGATTCCCGGTTGGCAGCACATCGGCGATGCCGAGTGGAAGAAACTGGCATGCAGCCACGTACGGGAAATGATCCAAAGAGATTGGAACCACCCTTCTGTGATTTTGTGGGGAGTGCGGATCAACGAATCCCGGGACGACCATGACTTCTACACCGAAACCAACCGCATCGCCCGAGAGCTGGACCCCACCCGCCAGACCTGCGGAGTCAGGTTTCACGGCCACAGCGAGTTCTTGGAAGATGTCTACACCATGAATGATTTCGCCCATTCAGGGGGTGATCTGGTGCTGCGGGACCAACGGGTGGTCACCGGCCTGGATCACTATGTGCCCTACATTGTGACGGAGTATAACGGGCACATGTACCCCACCAAACGTTTTGACCATGAAGAGCGGCTGATGGAGCACGCCCTGCGCCACATGCGGGTTCTGAGCGCCGCTGGCCTGGATCCTCACATCGCCGGGACCGTGGGCTGGTGCGCCTTCGACTACAACACGCATTATCAGTTTGGTTCGGGTGACCGGATCTGTTATCACGGTGTGATGGATATGTTCCGAATCCCCAAGTTCGCTGCGGACGCTTACCGGAGCCAGGTTGATCCTGAAACAGAAGTTGTCCTATCGCCGGTAACCCTGTGGGCCAGAGGCGAGCGGAGCATTGGCGGAGTGTTTCCCCTGGTGGTCTTCACCAACTGCGACTGTGTGGAGATCAAGGTGGACGGGCAGAGTGTCGGCAAGTTTTTCCCCGACCGGCTCCAGTTCCCAGGTGTGAAGTATCCGCCGGTGGTGATCCGACATGCCCCCGGCATTCTCGGTGAATGGGGATCCCAGTGGTATGACGGGGAGATCATCGGCTATGTCAACGGCAAGGCGGCCGCGGTCAAGAAGTTCATCAAGAACCCGGTTGCCAGCAAGCTGGAAATCAAGGCCGACCATCAGCTGCTTGACGCCGACGGCAGCGACGTCACCAGGGTCGTTTTCCGCATTGTCGATCAGGTGGGCAACGTGGTTCCGTACATCAATGACTTCATCTCCATCGAAGTGGACGGGCCGGGAGAAGTGGTGGGCCCGAAGCAAGTGGTGCTGATCGGCGGCTGCATTGCCGCCTGGATCAAGACAAAAACAAAGCCCGGCACCATTAAGGTCTGGGCGGTATCGTCGCGGTTTGTGAGCGAGGAAATCGAAATTATTTCCCAGTAAGCTTCGCGTCGACCTTGGCCATCAAGGCGGGCATTCGCACACCGAAGCGGAGGGACTGGGCCATGGTCTTGCCGTCCTGGTCGATCTGATCACAGCGGTTGGTGAAGGCGGTGACAGCTTTTTCCCACAGCTCCTGATCGCCGCTGTAAAGGTATGCATAGCCGACACCCGGCGAAACCATGCGGTCGTTTTTCGGAGTATGAACCCGCTCCGAGAGCTGCGCCCAGCGCGGTTTGGGGTATTCCCAAACGCCGAGTTCCTCGATCCAGTTGATCCGGGCAAGCCGCCTGGCAATGGCCACGATCACCGAGCGGACTTCTTCGTCCGGGAACATCTGGTCATACATTACCAGCGATTCCAAAACCGGGGAGCCAATCAAAAAGACCTGCCAGTACGATGGCGGATAATGCTCCCGCATCATACAGCCTTCGAAATGGCCGAGTTCGTGGTTGAACAAAGACACGACTCGGCTTTTTAATCGCTGGGCCGCTTTGAGGTATTCCGGCTCGGCGAAGATCTGGTAGCAGGCGAGCATGGCGATGAGAGGCCAGGTAAGCGCCCGCTCCGTCCCGTAGAGCTCTTCACTGGCGAGAATGCCCCGGCACCACAATCGCCCGGTGTTTTCAGCAACCTCCCGGGCAAGGTAGTCCCCGGAGAGGACATGATACTCCAACAAGCCCTGGAGCCAAGCGTGGGATCCCAATTTGGGATCGGCGCTGTTATGCTGGGCGCTGTGGGGATAGACCATCCCCGATGTGGGCCCGGCATTGGCGATATCGATGTTGAGCATGTGCCGCGCCGCCGGCAGGGCGAATTCGTGGTACCAGCCGGTGCCGCTGCCCCGGAGGAACATCAAAACACCTACGTGGGGGTAATCGTATTCGCAGTTGTTCCAGACATCCGGCTGGGAGAGCAGATCATCACCGAAGTGGCGGTCGCCGTAAAGTCTCAAGCTTTGACGGCGGTCCAGGATCATCGCCAGCGATCTGTCGGCCAACAGTTCGAATTCGGGAAACGCTTCCGCGCGGGCGGTGAGGTCGCCCAAAGCGCCGCTTTGAGCATACCACTGCCACGGCGCTGTGGGAATCATCGGCTGGTTGAATCCGGCAAAAATATGATTGAGCGAAGCCGGGTCCAATGCATTGTCTCCGCTGTGAAAGCACAGCATCAGTTCATGGGTGCGCGACTCGCCCACAGCCAAGTGGTAGCGCCCGGAAAACTCCGAAGTGGGAGGGAACTCGTCCTTGATCCGGGATTTCTCCGGCAAAAGGCCTACGCGGATCTGGCCTCCGTCGGCTTCCAGGCTCTTGGGGAACATCTGCCAGAAAAACCTTACAGCTGCGGAAACCTCTGGACTGTGGATCCAGCCTTGGAACCGCTGGTCTTTGATGAAGGATGTTCCACCGCTGTTGTAAACACATTGATCAGGTGTATCCTGCAGGACATAGATTTCTTGTCCCGATAAAGCGGCCTCTGGCTCAGGGACAGTGTCGGTCGTGCCTGCATAGACAGCCGCTTCGCCCCAGGGATTGGGAACAACCCAGGCTGCGTCTTTCAATATCTGCCCCCCTGCGGTGCAGGTGATGGTGGAAAACAGGCGTACGAAGGTGTGACCGCGGTAGAACTCGAAGCGGTATGTATAAGCGAAACCGGCTGGGTTTTGGTCTGCATCCACAAACTGCCCTTTGATGCAGACAACCGCCCGCTCCGGGCCGTTTTCATCTAGTTGGAGGGTCTGCGCCGGCCCCGGCAGCAGCAGACCATCGGCTGTTTTCAGCTGAAGACCGGTACCGGATAGAGCAGGGGGTTGGTTGATGCCGAACTCAGCTTTCAGCTTCCCTGTATCCACTCGGATCCAGGTGTGATTCGGGCCGGGATCGGCCGCGGCGATGCACCGCCTGGAAGCTTGAGGGTGCGGCGCCTGCGGATTGATGCGGAGGTAGTAGGTCCGGGTGCTTTCTGGTGGGACATCGGCCTGAAAGTGCAGCAGCACCCACTTGATCCGCTCTTTCCCCGGCCACCAGGCCAAGGGGGTAAACTGGCACGGTACAGACTGTTGGTGGTCATCATATAGAGCAAAGGTGTCGGTTGAGGTCACTGCTTCCTCGAAAGGAATCGGGACTCCACCGCTGACCGGCTCCCGTTCCCGGCGGAACGGAGCTGGGTTTGCGAGATAAATCGGCAGATCCGGCAATATGTTCACTCTCCCAACGGAAATGTATCTGTATCAAATACACAGATCATAGATAGTATAACATGTGCAGGCGGGGGTTTAAATGGTTAAACAGCCCCTGCTATTGACACCCATGGAAGCAAATGCTAGTATGGTACATGAGAATCGTCCTCCCTGGGGCTGGGGAGCTTTTTTCTTCACAGTTGAAAGTAGGTGATTCTATGCAACCCAGACGTCATTTGTTCACGTCTGAATCAGTAACAGAAGGGCATCCGGACAAGATCTGCGATCAAATCGCCGATGCAGTGTTGGATGCCATCCTGGCGGCGGATCCCTATGCCCGTGTGGCCTGTGAAGTGGCAGTGACCACCGGCCTGGTGTTGGTCATGGGCGAAATCACGACCGAATGCTATGTGGACATACCTCGGCTCGCAAGGGATGTGGTGCGGGAAATCGGTTACGACCGGGCGAAATATGGTTTCGACGCCGACACATGCGCTGTTTTGACCTCGCTGGAAGAGCAGTCGCCGGACATCGCCCAAGGTGTCAATCAGGCAGTGGAAATACGCAGCGGTGAACAGGACGAGTTTTCCCAAACCGGCGCCGGGGATCAAGGCATTGTCTTCGGATATGCCGCCAATGAAACACCTGAATTGATGCCGATGCCGATTGTGCTTGCCCACAGGCTGGCCCGACGGTTGGCGGAAGTGCGCAAGCAGGGGATTGTCCCGTTCTTGAGGCCGGACGGCAAGACTCAGGTGACAGTGGAATATGAAGGCGACACACCAGTCAGAGTTGACACCGTCATTGTCTCCACCCAGCATCACCCGGACGTGGCCCATGAACAAATAACCCAAGCTGTGATGGAGCATGTGATTGAGCCGATTATCCCGGAGAGGCTCCGGCAGAACACCAAGTACCTGATCAATCCCACCGGCCGGTTTGTCATCGGTGGGCCCCAGGGCGACGCGGGTGTGACAGGACGGAAGATCATTGTGGATACATACGGCGGTATGGCCCGCCACGGCGGAGGGGCGTTTTCCGGCAAAGATCCCACCAAGATCGACCGATCCGGATCCTATGCCGCTCGCTGGGTGGCGAAGAACATTGTGGCGGCAGGCTTGGCAGACAGGGCGGAAATCCAGATCGCCTACGCTATAGGTGTGGCTCGGCCGGTAGCGGTGCGTGTCGAAACATTCGGGACCAGCAAAATCCCTGAAAGCGATATCGAAGCATTGGTGCGGAAGCACTTCGATCTGCGCCCGGAAGCGATTATCCGCAATCTGGGGCTGAGAAGGCCGATTTACCGGCAAGTCGCCGCTTACGGGCATTTCGGCCGGCCTGATCTTGATCTGCCGTGGGAACAGCTGGACAAAGTGGAAGTTCTCCGGCAGGCATTGGAAGCAAGCAAGGCATAACATCATCGGACAGTAAGGAAGGCGCTTTTCCAAGCAGTGGGGAAGCGCCTTTTTGGATCCTCGGCACAAGGTAAGTACAGAATTGACAGATAACTCAGTATATGTTATTATTGACTTGCCCTCGGGAGCGGTGTCCAGTCTAGGAGGATGATCATGTTGGCAAGGCCTAGAAAAAACAGCCCGGCCCGGAGCCTTTGCCTGGCAGCCCTGGTGCTGGGATTGACTGCGGCGCTGCCTGTATGCGCGGCTGCCGAAACACTCCAGGTGAGCTTCACTGTCGAACCCTACACTTCTCTGGAACTGACTGAATCCAGCATCGCGTTCGCGCCGGTGCCGCCTGGTTCCTCGGTGGAGCAGACGGTGCAGGCGATTGTCAAGGCCAATGTCACTTGGGAGCTTAGGATTTCTGGCACACAGTCGGCGACAGGGCCGGATGGCTCCGGGGTGATGTTTTGTTCGAGAATCTATACATATGATTTTCTTGGAGTATGGGGGGAGCTTGGCACAATTGCACAGCGTGTTTATGTAAACCAACCCCCCACCGACGACCAGGGCGTTGTGGTGGACATCCCCCTCCGCTTCGAAGCAGACTTCAATGATCCGCCGGGTACCTATCAGACGCAAATCCAGCTGACGTTGGTGCCGATCATATGATCAAACAGCGCTGGATTCTATGCTTGGCGGCAGTCCTGTCGCTCAGCGCCGGCGCCGCCGCGGCGGTCAAGGTCTCTCCAGTGGTGATCGACGCCTACCAGGTGGAGCAGGGACAAATGTTTACAGTGACCCTTTACAACTCCAAGGCCCATCCAGTGGATGTGAACCTGGAATGGGGCTGGTTTGATTTGCAGGAAGACGGTACGGTAGTGTTGGACAATGCAGCCGGCCAAGAGCAGGATTGGCTTCACCTTCCTGTTTCCAACTGCCGCCTGGAGCCTGAATCCGCCGCTCAAATCCAGGTTGCGCTGGCAAGAGCCGATTTCACGGCTATCACGCCGGTTTTGTACATCAATCTTCAGGATCCCACAGAGCCTGTCAGCCTGCGGGTGGCGGTCCTGTTCGCCCTGAGTTTGGAACGGCCTGCGCAGCCGGCGCAGCTGGAGGTTTTAGGCTGTGATGCGGCGAATCTGCGGATTAGAGCGGCCAACCCCAATACCTGCCACATCTTTTTCGACGGGGTGCTCAGGCTCTATCGGGCAGGGGCGCTGGTTAAGGAAGTCAGCATTCCGCCCAGGCTGATACTGGCAGAATCACGGAGGGAGTTCAGCCTTCCGCTGATCCCCGGCGCTGATCAGGCTGTGATCAACAGCAAAACGGCGGCAAGCCTGGTGGTGGAGTTAGCCACCGGTTCTGATCTCTAAACACAGAAAACACGAGCAATCGCCTCTGGATTGGCTCGTGTTTTCTGTGTCAGCGGAATTGCCATGCATGGGGGCTAGTAAAGGCCGAAGAATCGGGGCGTGTATTCAATCCGGCTGATTACCAACCCTCCTTGTATGTCCAAGCAGAAAAAGCTTACCGGTGTGGATTTGCTCACCGTTTCCCCTTTCAGTACGAAGACTGCCTCAAGATCGGCAGTCACCTGAAGAGCCGCCTGGTGCATAGTGTACTGGCGGTTGGCGAACCGCAGTTCAGTCAGCTCAATCCCTTGGAGGTCATTGGCCATTAGGGCGATGAACTGATGGTTGTTGCGGTAGTAGGTCACGGAGCTACCGTGACTGGCGACAATCGTGTAAGCCAGCAAATCAGGGAGATCAGCGAACGATTTGGCCAGCAGGCACTCTGCAAACCGATCGAGCAGCTCATCAGGATCCACTGCCGGATTCTTGTATTGGTATTCACCGCTTGTGTAGGAGATCATACTGGTGATCAACCAGCGATCCCCCGTCCATTTGGTGCCGAAGTTTTCAAAGACAATGCTGAAGGTTTTAGTCTGGATGTACTTCTCCTGGTTTTTGATCAGCTCCAGGTACAGTTCGGCATCGACAACCACGCTTCCGTCGAGGATCGAGCGGCCGAGCTCTGTGAGAACTGCCTTTTCAATCTCATCGTAATCACCGATGAAAGCGATGATCTTGTCCAGATCATCCTTGCTGACAGTCTCCCAGTCCAGGATCAACTGGTCGGCGAGTAGTTCCTGCAGCTTGGCATAGTCCAGTTTGCCGAGGGCCGATTCTAGTTCTTCAACCTGCCCGTCGATGATCTGGGCTGTGGAAAGGGGCTCAGGTTTCAGCCGGTAGCATCCGGCAAAGGTTAAAGTGCACAGTAATACAAACAACAACCAATGTGGGCGCATCTTGGCCTGCTCCTTCGTTCCGCCCCCAAAGCTATTATAACTGGAAGAACCAGCCATTTTAATGTGCCTAAGGTCCTAATTTTCTAGGACCTGCTTTGATCAGGCTCACTTTGGCAGGGAATGGAGGCTGTGACGCTGAAATATGTTATACACCGACTTTTACGCCAGGGGGCAGTTGAATTGCGCACTGAGCTGGATCCCAAGCGAATCGAGGAAATCCTGGTCCATGCTGTGGATGTGTTGGCCGACAGCAAGGAGCAGATGTTTGAAATTGTGGAAGTAGCCCAGGCCGAGTTCAACCGCATCTCCATGGCCATTGCCCAGTTGAAGCAGGAGATAGCCGCCACTATCGAAGAGGTTGAGCGGCTGGAGCATGATTTCCGCCTGATCAGAATCCGCCTGGCGGAAGTAAGCCGCAATTTCACCCGCTATGGAGAGGCATCCAGGGAAGCGGTCTACCGGCAGGCTGATCGGCTGCGGGAGACTCTGGCGGCGGCGCGGGAGCGGGAAAAGAACCTGCAGAAACAGCGGATCCAGCAGGAACAGGCTCTGCTCCATATTTCCCGTTTGGTGGCCAAGGCAGAACAGTCGGTATCCCAGGTGGATATCGCTCTCGAATTCCTGAGAGGCAACCTGGAAGGGCTCAACGAACAGCTGGCCGACATCCACATGCGCTACCAGCTGGGTCAGCGAATCATCAAGATGCAAGAAGACGAGCGCAAGCGCGTGGCCCGGGAAATTCACGACGGCCCCGCCCAGGACCTGGCCAACGTGGTATTAAAAGCCGAGATCTGTGAACGGCTCTTTGATGTGAACCGCATGGATGAACTCCGGGCTGAGCTGCAGGATCTCAAATCCGCCGTTAAGGAAAGCCTCAGCGAGATCCGGAAGATCATCCACAACCTGCGGCCGATGGTGTTGGACGATTTGGGGCTGGTGCCGGCGGTGAAACGGTTGATCGACGAAGCTCAGGAGCAGTCAGGCATGGAAATCCAGTTCAACCTGATCGGCACCGAATGCCGCCTGGACTCGGCCATCGAGATCGCACTGTATCGTGTTGTGCAGGAGGCAATCAACAACACCCGCAAGCATGCCAGTGCATCGCTTGTCCAGGTGAAGCTCGAGTTTTTAACCGACAGAATCAGCGCCGTAATCGAAGACAACGGTGCCGGTTTCGAGGTGGAGAGATTGAATGAGAGGCTGGCCGGAGGAGATCATTTCGGCCTTTATGGGATGCGGGAACGGGTTGAGCTTCTTGGGGGCGTTTTCCGAATCCGTTCCAAAAAGGGAGAAGGCACACGGGTGAGTGTGGTGATCCCGCTCAAGCAAAAGGGGTGAAAGCGGTGAGGCGGACGGTTAAAGTGTTGATTGCTGATGACCATTCGCTGCTGCGCAAAGGCCTGGTTCAGCTGTTGGACATGACTGACCAGATCAAAGTGGTGGGGCAGGCACTGGACGGCCAGGAAGCGGTGAGGCTTGCGGAACAGCTTCAGCCCGATGTGATTCTGATGGATATCAATATGCCGAAACTGAACGGAATTGAGGCGACGCGCCAGATCTGCGCCAAGAACAAAATCCCCATCCTCGCCCTGACTATTCACGACCAGGAAGAGTACATAGCGGAAATGATCCGGGCCGGGGCGCAGGGCTACATTCTCAAGGACAGCGAATTGAGCAACCTGGTCCAGGCCATCAAAAGGGTGGCCGAGGGAGATTCGTTCTATCCCGCTTCTTTGATGGAAAAAGTGATGACGAAGTTCCACGAGTTGGTCAAACAGCAGCATGCCGGCACTTATCCCGCGGTGATCCAGGATGCGGATGTCCAAAGCTTGACCAGACGCGAACTGGAAGTCCTCCAGTGCATCGTCGACGGCATGAGCAACAAGGAGTGCGCAGAGCACCTCTATATCAGCGAAAAGACGGTGAAGAACCACGTCACAAGTCTGCTGCGGAAACTGAACGTGGAAGACCGGACACAAGCGGCAGTATACGCCGTGCAGAACGGCCTGGTGAAAGTCAGGGCTTAGCGCGCTAAGCCCCGGCTTTTTTTAGTTGGGGATGCTGCCCCAAATGGCCTAAAAGCTCAAGCCCGTTGATCACCAGGCGGAAGCGGCACCCAAGCATGGCCGCGGCTTCTTTGCACATGTTCATCCGGTTGAGATATATTTCGAAGTAATCCATGATTTGGCATGATGACTGGTCGAACTGAATCTCCAGGGTGATCGTCTTGGCGCGGGCGTCCACCGACACCTGGGAGTCGGTGATGGCCAGGTTGACCCGGTCGTGGATGTTCATCCCAGGCTGATCCGCGTCAATCGCCCGGTTCACCCTGGTGCGGTGGGCGTCACTCTTGTCGGCAATGATCAGAGCGGCGGTAATCGGTGTGACTGCTTTTCCGATCTCTTCCTCATGGTTGGCGATGGCGGTTGTGATCTCACAGATTTCCGCCAGGTCCATGCCCATTTCCCTAAGCTCCATGAACACCAGATTGGCGCCGGTGACACTATGGTGTTTGCGGTTGTGCATGTTGCCGATGTCGTGGAGGTATCCGGCGATTGCCCCCAGTTCAACGGTGCGGGCGTCAAAACCAAGCTCCGCCAGGATGGCTGCGGTGGTGTTAGCCACGTAAGTGACATGCCGCATCCCGTGTTCTGTATATCCTCGCGCAGTCAGGTAATCGCAGGCGCGTTCGATCATCAACTGGAAGTTGGGGTTGCTGCGGACATCGTTGAGAGTGATCATCAAATCCCTCCTCGGGTATTTTTCTTATTATAAAACATTATTCTTGTTTCAGCCATAGTCCCAGAAAAATAGGACCATTGCCTGATTAAATTCCTGAAAAACCCATGTTAAGATTACATTACAAAAAACATAACTCCGAAAAGGTAAACTTACCGAAAGGTAAGGACACAAAGCCACGGGTCTAAGGCTTCAGTGCTATGACAGCCGGGCTGCCGAAGAACTCTCTGTACATTTGGGCACCCGTGGAGTGCCCTTTTTTCGGCTCGCGGAGTGGCAAAAACTGTGAGGAGGGAAAGAACATGTTGGCTCAGCTGAAGCGTCTGCTGTTCGACGAAAGCGGACAAGGCATGGTTGAGTACGGGTTGATTCTTGCGTTGATCGCCATCGTGGTGATCGGGGCATTAGTAGTCTTGGGCCCCAAGATTGCGGACATATTCAGAAGCATCGGAGATGAAATCGACGGAATCTCAGGAACATAACTCCCCTATAGCTAAAACCAATGCGCAGAGCGGCAGCCAAAAATCCCGCCCCCCAGGCTGCCGCTTTTGCACCCAACGGAGGGAAAGCTGTGGATCTGATAAAGGCGGTGCTGCTATCCGCACTCATTCTGGCATGTTACTATGATGGCCGCAGTCGGATTATCCCCAACAAACTGACTGCCGCGCTGATGGCAGCCGGGCTTGTGACCAATGTGGTCTTTTCGGGCTGGCAGGGGCTGCTCTTTTCATTGGCGGGGTTCGCGGCAGGCCTCTTGATCCTGTTCGTCCCCTTTTGTCTGGGCGGTATCGGTGCCGGCGATGTGAAGCTTTTGGCAGCCATCGGCAGCCTGCTGGGCCCTGCTTTTGCCGCTGCTTCTTTCTTGTATGGAGCAATCATCGGCGGGGTTTGGGCGGTGGTTGTCCTGATCAGGCAAAAGAGCTTGATCCAGTCCCTCAAAGTGGCGGGATACCGGCTGGCAATCTTGGCAAGCGGTCAGAAAATAACCGCTCCGCCGCTTCACACTTTTTCCTCCGGGAACAACTGGGGGTTTCCCTACGGCATAGCTATCTCTTTGGGAGCGGCAGCCGCCATGGTGCTGGGATTTCCGTTCTAGGGGGGAAGGCAGGTGCTGTGCAGAGTTCTTGGCCGCGAACAAGGCCAGGCCTTGGTGGAACTGGCCGTTACCCTAACCGTGCTTTTACTGATCATTTTCGGCATCATCGAGTTTTCCCGCATCGGCTACACATACATCCTGGTGGCCCATGCCAGCCGGGAGGGCGCCCGGGTCGGAGCCCTAAGGCAGTCGGACGACCAGATTTATCTGGCGGTAAATGACGCGCTGGCGGGTATCGGCAATGTTCCGATCATGGTCTCGATTGACCCCAACGATACTCGGCGCTACAGGCGCCAACCCGTGGCTGTGCAGGTCACTGTGCAGCTGCCGCTTTTGACACCACTGAGCGTGCTGCTGCCGGATCCGTTTCCAATCAAGTGCAAGACTGTGATGCGCGTGGAGTGAGGGTGGAACGAGATGGGTAAGTTCAAAGATGAATCAGGCGTCATTCTGGTGCTGGTAGTGGCAGGCATGACCGCCTTTCTCGGCTTGTTGGGCCTGGTGATTGACCTGGGCCAAATCTATATGGAACGAGTGCGTTTATCCCGGGCGGTGGACGCGGCGGTTTTCGCCGGCGTCCAGGAACTGCCGGGGCAGCCCGAGCAGGCGGTGGCCAAGGCTTACGAATACAGCCAAGCCAACAACGTCGCGGTGGAAAATGTCGAGGTTAAACTCGGCAACGGCAACCGCTTGATCAACGTCAGGGCGGAAAAGCGGGTCAAGCTCTATCTGCTTGGTCTGTTTGGATACAAGGACTATCCTGTTTCAGCCGAAGCCGCGGCGGTGGTGGGAGCGGCTTCCGGAGTAAGCGGCGTGATCCCGGTTGGTGTCCCCTGGCAGGACTTTGAGTTTGGGCAATCAGTGATCCTCAAATACGACCCCCATTCCGGCGGGAGCCAGCAGGGGAACTTCGGAGCCTTGGCCTTGGGAGGGACAGGCGCCAACAACTACCGCAACAACCTGAAGTACGGCTACCAGGGTGTGCTGCGGGTTGGGGATCAGGTGTACACCGAGCCGGGCAACATGGCTGGGCCCACCCGGGACGGAGTGAAGTACCGGCTGCAGCAGGCAGGGGACGGAGCCGGGCTCAAATGGTACGAACACAACGCCCGTGTAGCGATCGTGCCGATTGTGGACAGCTTCGATGTCAAGGGGCGGGATTTGGTGACGATTGTGGGATTTGCCGCCTTTTACCTGGAGGACGTGGAGGCCAAGGGGAATGATGCCACGATCAGAGGCAGATTCATCCGCCTTGTCATTGACGGCGAAATCGCGGCCGGGCCTGATTACGGGCTCCTTGCTTATCAGCTGATTAAGTAGGCTGGGAGGGTATAAACGTGAAAAGCAAAGTTCTGCTGTTTATTGCACTGAGCTTGGGGCTTATTTCCGCTTTTTTGACATATAACTACCTGACCGGCCTGACTGCTGTCCAAGATGCGGAAATGGTGGATGTGGTGGTTGCCCTTACGAAAATTCCGGCCAACACCGAGATCCGCGCCAACATGCTCGCCTGGAAAAAAATCCCCAAAGAAGCACTCCACCCTGACGCGGTCCAGAACCTTCAGGACGCCCAAGGCAGAATCACCGCCAACGACATCTTTGCCGGAGAACAGGTGCTGTGGAGCCGGCTGCTGCCGAAAGGGACAGTGCCCGGACTTTCCTACAATATTCCCGAGGACAAGCGGGCAGTCACTGTCGCCGTCAATGAGGTGATCGGCGTCGCTGGGTTCATCAAACCTGGGGACAAGGTGGATGTGATTGCCACCTTTGCTTTTGATCCACCCCAGTCCACCACCATCCTGCAAAATGTGACTGTCCTGGCCATCGCCCAAGAGATGCAGAGCGACGCGGAACAAAAGGCCAAACTGAGCACCAGTGTCACTTTCGCCTTAAGCCCCAGCCAGGCGGAACGGCTGGTGCTGGCGGAATCCCTGGGAGAAATCCGCTTGGCATTAAGGCCGCCCCAGGCGGTGGGCATTGCTTCCGCCAAAGGCACCACAGCCCATGACATCGTACCCCTGGCTTACAGCAAACATGGGGACACTCTGGCCGAGCGGCACGAAGTCGCTTCAAAATCCGAGCCTGCTCAAGCCTCGTCCAGCTCAGCGCCGGTGGCTTTACCGCTTGACATGAAGGATGGAATCGAGATCGAAATATACCGGGGGACAAGGCGGGAGGTGCAGCTGGTTCATGAATAGGCCTGGCGCTTGTGTGAGGTTTTTATTGATTGTCTTATCCATGCAGTTATTGGTTTCAGGCTCGGCCTTTGCATATGACGAGCAGCTGATTCTGGTCCAGGGACAAAGCAGAATCCTGCGTTTGGATGACATCGTCCGGGCAGCCGTCGGGGATCCGGCGGTGGTGGATGTAGCGGCAGTCGACTCACAGCAGCTGCTGCTCAACCCTCTGCGGGTGGGTATTACTTCCCTCCATGTCTGGCAGCGCACTCGGCAGAAAGAGTATCAGCTGCGGGTTGTCGCCGATGACGGCACGCTGCTTCAGGAGTTCCTGACTGTCTTGAACCTGCCCCATGTGTCGGCTTGGTTCGCCCACGGGCACCTGGTCCTGGAAGGGCAAGTCAGCAGCGAAAGCGAGAAGGAGCGGGCCGAGAAACTGGCTGGAGCCTATGCCGATGCTGTGATCAGCCTGCTGCGCCATCCCACGGACGATTCGTCCCAGCAGCTTAAGCAGGAGCTGCGGCGCCTGATTCCACCCGAAATCCAGCTGACATTTTTGCAAAGCACTGTGATTCTGGAAGGCCGGGCTGAAAGCGACGCCGAGCGCCATTTAGCCTGCCGTTTGGCGGAAGCCTTGGGTTACCAGGTGATCGATTTGATTGAGGTAGACTCAGAACCTGACGCTGGAATCGCCGCGCCGGCCGCCCCTGAGCCGGAGGACGCCGACGGCGCGGCCGAACCTGCCGTGCTTGCGGCGCAGATCAAAGAGGCCATCGGCGATGACCTAACGGTGTACATTGTCGGAGAGACTGTGTTTCTGGAAGGCTGGGCCGCCGATTCGTACCGCAAGGAACGGGCTGCCGCCATTGCCAAAGCCTTTGGCATGCCGGTGGTGGATTTGATTCAGGTCGACGAGCCAGAACCAAAACCAAAACCAGTAGAGGCAGAACCGCCGGAACACGTGGACGATGGCGCCAGGCAGCTTGTGGATCAGCTGAACCGCCTAATTGCCAACCCGGCTGTCAGTGCTCGGATTATCCACGGTTATTTGATCCTCGAAGGCCGGGTGGAGTCCGAATGGGAAAAAACACGGACGCTGCTGTTGGCGCAAGTCGCCGGGCTTCCGGTGATTGATCTGATCACGGTTTCGTCCCCCATACCAGACCGGCCTGATCTGGACGCGGTTTCCGTCCTGGCCGGAGACGATCCGCCGCAGCCCCCTGAAAAACAACTGGAGGAACTTCTGGAAGGGACAGGAGTCAGTGCCCGGTGGATCGGCGGCACACTGATTCTGGAAGGAGCGGTGGAAGATGAATTCGCCAAGACAAAAGCGGCCGCCCTTGGTGAAGCTTTTGCGGACAAGGTAGTAGACTTGATTCGGATCCGGCAGCCGGTGGAGGTTGTACCTTTGGAACCAGGCCAGTTTGCCGAGTTACTGGTCAGAGACGTGGCAGCAGCCCTTCAGGAACCGGGTGTCACTGTTCGCTTGTACCAAGATACGCTGGTTTTGGAAGGGATTGTGCCCGACGCCAAGGCCAAAGAGAGGGCTGAACGCCTGGCGTCGGTGTTTTACCAACCGGTGATTAGTTTTATCGATTACCCACAGCCGGGCCAAGTCAGCAGTGCCGATCAGCTCGCATTCCATCTCGGCTTGGAATCAGTCCGGGTGACAGCGGTAGGAACCAGCCTGGTTTTGGAAGGAACGGTTCAAAATGCCCGGGAACACAGCCGGGTTATGCAAATCGCCCAGCTTTACGGCGATGTGGTTGATTTGCTCGTCGTTGAACAGCCGGAACAGGTGCTGCTCCAGGTTCACGTGGTGGAACTGGATCGGAGCGCCGGCACTGAGCTCGGTATCAATTGGGGAAGCCTGATTTACGGCCTCAATTTCATTGCCGATGTGATCCAGTTTGAAGAGGTGGCACATATCGGCAGTTGGCAGATGAACCGTTCACATCCGCTGGGAGCGCAGCTGACGGCCTTGGAAAAGGAAGGCAAAGCCAAGCTGTTAGCGGCCCCGGCCCTGCTCACAGTGTCGGGACAGCCGGCTTCGTTCCTGGCAGGTGGCGAGATTCCCCTGGTGCTGGACTTCGGGGATCAGCAAGCGGTGGAATGGGTTGAATATGGTGTGAAACTGAACATCCTTCCTCTGGTGGAAGGAGAACAGGTAAGGATCCATATCCAGCCGGAAGTAAGCAGCATCGATTGGAACACCAGCGACCGCCTCCAGTCCCGGAACCCGGCTCTGAACACGCGCCGCACTGATACCACTGTAAACCTTGAGCACGGATCCACTGTTGTGATCAGCGGGTTGATTCAGCGCCAGGAAAGCACGGAGATCAAAAAAATTCCCATCCTGGGGGATCTGCCGATCTTAGGCACTCTCTTCCGCAGCAGAGAGTATCAAGACAAACAAACCGAGCTCGTAATCTTTGTGACTCCATGGATCATCGGCGAGGAGGTGAGCAAAGATGGCTGACGGCACCATTCAAGTCCTGATAGTCGATGATGTGGCCGAGACCAGGCACAACATCCGCAAACTGCTGGAATTCGAGGCTGACATCTGCGTTGTCGGCGAAGCCGCCGACGGCCGCGAGGCTCTGGCCTTGGCCAAGGAACTTCAGCCCGACTGCGTCCTGATGGACATCAACATGCCCGGCTTGGACGGTATCAGCGCCACTGAACGGATCTACCAAGTGGCTCCCGACTGCCTGCCGATTGTCATCAGCGTCCAGGGCGAACAGGAATACCTGCGGAAAGCTATGCTGGCCGGCGCCAGAGACTACCTGGTCAAACCCTTCAGCGGCCAGGAGTTGGTGAACACGATCCGCCAGGTGTACAGTCTCGAACAGGCCAGGCGCAGCCTGCAGAAGGATGCCCAGGCCAACCGCAGCGCCCAGGTGATCGTGGTTTTCAGCGCCAAGGGCGGTGTAGGCAAGACCACCATCGCCACCAACCTCGCCGCAGGTCTGAGCAGGCAGCAGCGGGAAGTGATCCTCGTCGACCTGGACCTGCAGTTCGGGGATGTGCCGCTCCTTCTCAACCTCAAGTTGAAGCGCTCCATGGCCGACTGGCATCATGACGGTCGGGAGGCCATCGAAGATTATCTGATCCAGCATGAAAGCGGGCTGCGGGTTTTCGCCTCGCCCCAAACCCCGGAACAGGGCGAACTGATCACCGGAGAACACGTCAGCCAGATGATCACCGAGCTGAAACCCCTCGCTGATTTCCTGGTGATTGACACTCCGCAGTTTTTCCACGAAACGACGCTGCAGAGCCTTGAACTGGCGGACAAAATCCTGCTGGTGGCTACCCCCGACCTGCCCAACCTGAAGAATGTCAAGTGCTGTCTGGATGTGCTGTCCAGGCTGAATATGGCCGGCAAAGTGCAGATTGTCGCCAACAAGGTCGGCGCCAACGGGATCAAGGTTGAACAGTTCAGTTCCTATCTCCAGCAGCCCGTTTGGCAGCGGGTGCCGTACGACCTTAAGCTGGCGACGCAGGCGGCGATCCAAGGCATTCCCGCTGTGATGCTGAATCCCAGAGCTTCACTCAGCCGGAGCCTGGCGCGGATCAGCAGAGAATTTGTGGAGCCTCATCCAGGAAGCCGGGAAGCCGCAGTGAAGGTGCCGCTGGTCAGAATGCTGTTTGCAAGGAGATGATCGCCCATGTCGTTACTGGCCCGTTTGGAACGGCAGAAAGAACGGGAAGAGCAAAAACAGCAAACCAACCTTGCTTCCGGCAGACAGGCGGATCCTTTTGTCAAGCTGAAAGGCCGAATCCATGAACAGCTCGTAAGCGAGATCGACAGCAAACTGTTGAAAAGCATCGACCACAACAGCAAGACTCAGGAGTTGAAGGACAAGGTCAGCCAGGTTGTGCAGCGGGTGATCAGCGAACAACAGCTAACACTCACCCGCGCCGAAAGCCAACAGCTGCTGAACCAAATTATTGACGAAGTCATTGGTTTTGGGCCCATCAATTCCCTAATCCTCGACCCGGAAATCTCCGAGATCATGGTGAACGGCCCCAAACAGGTATTTGTGGAGCGCGGCGGCTGTCTGGAGCTGACAGAAATTACTTTCCGAGACAATGAACATGTGATGCATATCATTGAAAAAATGGTGGCGCCGCTGGGGAGAAGAATCGATGAAAGCAGTCCCATGGTCGACGCCCGGCTGCCTGACGGCTCCAGGGTAAACGCCATTATTCCTCCTCTGGCCCTGGGCGGGCCCACCATCACCATCCGGAAATTCTCTGCCAACCCTCTGACGGTGGAGGACTTGATCAATTTCGGGACTCTCACTCCGGAGGTGGCCGAGTTTCTTGCCGCCTGTGTCCAGGCCCGGCTGAACATTGTTGTGTCCGGAGGCACCGGCAGCGGCAAGACTACGCTGCTGAACGTGCTGTCATCTTTCATCCCCACCGATGAGCGGATTGTCACCATTGAAGACGCGGCGGAACTGAGGCTCAGGCAGACACATGTGGTGTCTCTGGAAAGCCGCCCGCCGAATATCGAAGGGAAAGGCGCGGTGACGATCCGGGATCTGGTCCGCAACTCTCTGCGGATGCGCCCCGATCGGATCGTCATCGGCGAGGTGCGGGGAGGAGAAGCCCTCGATATGCTGCAGGCCATGAACACAGGCCACGACGGTTCCCTCACCACCGGGCACGCCAACTCCCCCAGGGACATGCTGGCCAGGCTGGAGACGATGGTGCTGATGGCGGGCATGGACCTGCCGGTGAGGGCAATCCGGGAACAGATTGCTTCCGCGATTGACCTGATCGTCCAGCAGGCCCGCCTCAAGGATGGATCCCGGAAAGTAGTGCAAATTACGGAGGTGCAGGGAATCGAGGGTGAAGTGATTACCATGCAGGATATATTTGCTTATGAGCGGGGTGCGCTGCGGGCGACGGGCATCAGGCCGAAATGTGCCGAAACAATCGCCGCTCGTGGTATCAAACTGCCCGCCAGCCTGTTTATGTGACCGGCTGCGCCGGGACATGCGGGTTTGCCGAGGTGAACGCTGTGATCCCTATTCTCATAGCCGCCCTTGTTTTTTGGGCTGTATTCCTAATCTGCTTCGCAGCCGCCGACAAACTGCGGAAAAAGCTGCTGGTGGAAAACCGCATTCGTGTTTTCATCCCCGGGCCTGGGATTGATGAGGGTGACGGAGATGATCAGGACAAGGTTCATGTCCTGCAGCGGCTTTTGGGGTGGCTGACCCGGAAGCTGAAGCTCAAACCATCCCGGAGACTGGCGCTGGAGTTGATGCGCGCCGATATTCCCTTATCCGCAGGTGAGTTCCTAGTCCTCAACGTTATGCTTGGGCTTCTGCCCCTATTTTTGGTTTTGTTCGGCTACAGCGTTGAGTTCTGCCTGCTGCTTGCATTAGGTGCGCTCTTGGCTCCTTCCGCTGTTGTCAAATTGAGGCAGAAGAAACGGATGCATCTAATCGAAACGCAGCTGCCGGAAGTGCTTGGAATTATTGCCAATTCCCTCAAGGCAGGATACAGTTTCTTTCAAGCTATCGAATTGGTTTCCCGGGAGTCCAAGCCACCCCTGGCCAGTGAGTTCGCTTTGGTCAACAAAGAAATGAACTTGGGGGCCACGACGGAGCTGGCGCTGGAAAACATGGTCGAGCGGGTGGGCAGTGATGATCTGGACCTGGTGGTGACGGCGGTGCTGATACAGCGGCAGGTGGGAGGCAATCTTTCGGCGATTCTGGAGTCCATTGCCGAGACCATCAGGGAGCGGATCCGGATCCGGGGTGAAATCAGGTCTTTGACCGCCCAGGGCCGTATTTCCGGGTTGATCATCTCGGTGCTGCCCTTCTTGATCGCCGGGTTCATTTTTGTTGTGCATCCAGAATACATCATGCCGTTGTTTGTCGAACCCTTGGGCCGCATCATGCTGGGTATGGGGATAGGCGGCCAGTTCCTGGCTGTGCTGATGATAAAGAAAATTACCAACATCCGGGTTTAGGAGGCGCTTTATGATTTTTGTGGTTTCAGTCATAGTGTTTGTATCCGTGAGCACTGCTGCCTATGCCGGCTACCGCCTTTGGCAGCAGCGGCAGATCGTCAAAGAACGCTTCAGTTTGTACAGGGAAAGCGCCGAGGAAGATCAGGAACAACCTGAGACACCTGCGGCCGGGAGCCGGTTCAAGCAGGGATTGACAAAACTTGCATCGCTTTTGGTTGTCAAGGAGCAAAAGCCTCGCTGGCAAAAGCTGCGTCGTCAGCTGCTTCTCGCCGGCGAGCCGGGCAAACTCAAACCCCAGGAGTTTATCGTGCTCAAACTAGTGATTTCCGCCCTGACATGCATCATAGGCTTCATCTTACCAATACCGCTGTCACAGGTAGCTCTGCTGCTGGCCTTTAGCTGGCTGGTTCCCGATCTCTATCTGCAGCAGCGGATCAGGAAACGTCAGCAGGACATCACCCTGGCCATCCCCGACATCCTCGATCTGCTTACGGTCAGCGTGGAGGCAGGCCTCGGGTTCGATGCCGCTGTTGCCAGGGTGGTGGACAAGGCCGAAGGCCCGCTGGCGGAGGAGCTTGGGCGGATGCTTTATGAAATGCGGATCGGCAGGCCCCGCCGGGATGCGCTCAGGGACTTGAGCGAGCGGACCGGCGTCGGTTACCTGCAAAATTTTGCCGCAGCGGTGATTCAAGCCGACCAACTGGGAGTGAGCATCAGCAAAGTGCTGCGTATCCAGTCCCAGGATATCCGCCGCCAAAGGCGGCAAAAGGCGGAGGAAGAAGCGATGAAAGCTCCTATCAAAATGCTGCTTCCCCTGGTGGGCCTGGTGTTTCCCTCGCTGTTCATCATCTTGTTGGGACCCTCGATTCTGCACTTTATGTCCGCGTTTTAGGCTGTGGTGGAGTGATAAGCATGGCCGAACTGACTGTGGTCAATCTTTCCAAAGGTACGTGTTTGGGGACGAGGATCCGTTTGGCGGATGGTTTTTGGGCCCGCCTCCGGGGCCTGCTCGGCGTTGAAAGCCTGCCCAAAGGCGAAGGGTTACTGCTTCGGCCCTGTCAAATGGTGCACGGAATCGGCATGCGCTTCTCGATAGAGGCTGTCTACTTGGACAGCAGCGGCCGGGTGATCGGGATTCACCTCCTTGAGCCCGGCCGCCTCGGCCCTTACAAGCACCAAGCCGCCGCGGTGCTGGAACTGCCTCCAGGAACGGTGTCCGATTCTGCCACAGAAATCGGGGACTTACTCCAGAGTACTAGAACACAACGCTTTAGCTGTGAATACGATGTAGTGACCAACAGATGAAACAGATGGGGGGGCAATCTTATTGACTGCTGACAATTTTATACCAAACTGTCCACCTCCCCAGAAGGAAGCCAACGCTAAGGCAAAGTTGCTGGACTTACTGACACCAAGGGAAAAAGAAGTGCTATCGTTGTTAGCACGTGGGTATAACAATAATGAAATAGCCGCCTGCTTGCACATCAGCAAGCACACAGTCAAAAACCATGTCAGCAACATCTATCACAAGCTGGAGATGGATGACCGCACGCAGATTGCTTTATTGGCTGTCCGGAATGGGTTTGTCAAGCTCGATTGAACGGGAGCGACTCGCTAGAGTCGTTCCTGCTTTGAGGTGGATTGTACCGGGCAGGATTGGATGGGACTGATGCTGAATTAATCAATCGGTTCCCAAGGGAGGCCTGGAGGGTGATTTATGGCAAAATTGCAATTATTGGTACGCCTGGCTCCCGGAACCGAACCAAAATGGTATTTAGCGGAAAACCCTGCCTGGATAGAGCCGAGGGCTGATCAGGCTGGCGATGGGGGGTGGCTTGTGGCACTGACACCGCCCTTGGCAGCCGATCAAGCCTATTTTCATTGGCAGGAGGTGGACAAGCGGGCCAAGTTGGCAGCCGGGCTCTGGGCCATACTACCGCAGCCCAGCTTGTTCGCCTGGGCCGTGAGCAAAGCCCTCCGGCTGCGCTTTCCCGGCCATCCGCGGCGGCTTGTGCCTGAGGGCGGGCAACACCGGTGCCTGGATCCGCAACAACTGCGGCGGCTGGTGGAGGAAATCCGGCGGCTTTTGGCTGGCAGTTTGGTTCCCGATTATCTCCTTGAAAAGGAACTGCGGGCCCAGGGATGGTGGCCGGCGGATATCCGGCAGGCGTTGAACTGGGGTTTAAGCCAAAAACTGTTTGCCGCTATGCCCGGAATGGTGCGGCAGCCCTGGGGCGAGCTGCGGTGCAGCCGCTGCCGCGCGCTCATTTCTGAGCTGCGGCCTTGTGTCAAATGCGGCCGCATCCAGTGCCCGGCCTGTCCAGAGTGCGCCGCCATCGGCGAGATCCGCGGCTGCGGCCTCCTGTGGTTTATGGAGAGCGGCGGGCTGCATGAAGCCGAGGTTTCGGCGAACCAACATGGTACAGCGATGCTGCAGCTGGACTTGGAGCTGACTCCGGCTCAAGCCCGGGCCAGCAGGGAATTGGTGGAGTTTTTGGACAGCGGCGAAACACGGATCCTGGTGTGGGCTGCCTGCGGCGCCGGAAAAACTGAAGTGGCTTTTGCCGCCATCGAAGCGGCCTTGTCCAAGGGGATGCAGGTGTTGTTCGCCATCCCCCGCCGCAGTGTGGTCAGGGATCTGGCCGGCAGGTTGGCCAAGGCGTTTCCCGGGGTAAAAACCGCCGTCCATTACGGCGGCCGGCCGTGGAGGCAGGAAGGGCCGCTGGTACTCGCCACCACCCATCAGACATTGCGCTTCCACCGCCGCTTCGGCCTGGTGGTTCTGGACGAAGTTGACGCCTATCCTTATCACGGCAGCGAGATGCTCCGCCTGGGCGTGGAACGATCCCTGGCCGAAGGGGGCAAGTTGATCGAAATGACAGCGACACCTCACCACATTGGCTCGAAGACAAGGATCATCACCATTCCCGCCCGCTATCACGGGAGCCCGCTGCCTGAGCCTAGGATATTGAAACTGCCGCTGCCGCCTTTCGATGAACTGGCAGACAAAGGGCTGCCCCGGAAGATATCTGGGATCATTGAGGCGAACCCCCGGCCTTGGTTGGTCTTTGCCCCGACTGTGGCAGCGGTGAGACTCATCGCCGATCATCTTGAGCATACCCTCCGACGCCGGGTGTGCGGCAGTTGGGCCGGCGATCCGCGGCGGGATCAGAAAACAGATCGGTTTGCCGAGGGTGGGTACGAGGTGATGGTGGCCACATCAATCATGGAACGGGGCGTAACCCTGGCAAACGTGCAGGTGATGGTTCTCTACTGCGATCATGTGATCTTTGACGCCAATTCTCTGATCCAAATGGCAGGAAGGGTCGGCCGCAAAGCAGAACATCCAACTGGAGAGGTTTGGTTTGTCGGTGCCCGGATCACCGAGGCGATGCGGGAGGCGCTGGAACGGATCCGCTATCTAAATCGGCAAGCGCGGAAGCTGGGCCTCCTCAAGGAGGATCGGAGTGTTTAAGAACCCATGGCTGAAGTCACTGTGGGAACTTATGTACCCGGCTCCGGAGTTCTGCCCCTTCTGCCATACCGGGATTGTCCCTGAAGGGCTCCCGGCTTGCGGTGCGTGCACTGCCAGAATCAGTCCGTCCATGCACCGGCTGAGCCTGGCCCGCTATCAAGGTTTCGCCGTGGGCGTATACGACGATTACCTGCAGTACCTGCTGCACCAAATCAAGTACCTGAACCAGTACCAGCCGGCAGTGGCCTTAGGCAAAATCATGGCCTTGGCCGCCAGAGAGCAGCCGGAACTTGGGTCCGTCGACTATTTCCTGCCAGTGCCTCTGCACCATCAACGTCTGCAGCAGCGCGGTTTCAACCAGGCCGACGCTTTAGCCGCAGGCATGAACCAGGTATGGCCGCATCGAGTGTGCAGCGCGGTGAGGATCAAGCCGACAGAGTTTCAAAGCGGACTTTCACCAAGTGAACGAGTGAAAAACCTGCGGCGCGCCTTTATGCTCACCAACCCCGCCGCAGTCAGAGGTAAAAGAGTTTTGATCATTGACGATATCTTTACTACAGGAGCAACTTTTTACTCGCTGGCAGATTTGGTTCACAGCCATCGAGGCGAGCCTTTGGGGTTATTCTTAACATATCGCCGGTCGTGAAAGGAGTGGTCGCCATGCTGCGCAATTGTGTGGAATGTAATCAAGTCTTTGTCCATCCGGTGAACAAACTGTGCCCGGACTGCACCAAGAAACGGAATGAGCTGTTTGAGAAGGTCAAGGAGTACATCCGCACCCATCCCAACGCCAGAATTCACGAGGTTGTGGTGGATACAGGCGTCGAGTTTGACTTGGTGCGGGAATTCATCGACGAAGGGCGGCTGAAAATAGTCCCCGTCGATGTGGAGTTCCGCTGCCAGATTTGCGGGACGAGACTCTCCGCAGGAAGGATCTGCAACCAGTGTAAAACCGATTTGACGCTGAAAGGTGACGGTGCGGCGAATCCGGAATCCCCCAACAGCGCAAAGGTCAACAATGCCGGGAAGGTCCACTTTCTGGGCCGGCGGTCGCGAGAAAGTCGCCAACGGGACTAAAGATCTGCACTCCACTTTCCGATAGTGATGGTAAGGAGGGAACAGAGCGTGTATATCTCAGGCAAATCTGTACAGCGCATCAGCCAGATCTATAATGATCAGAAAAAGCATGTGGGAAAATCTGGTCAAGGCACAAGAGAAGACAAGGTCACTCTTTCTTCTGAAGGCCGGCAGCTGCAGGCCATCATTGCCAAAGCCTCCGCGCCAGTTCCCAGCAGCAAAGCCGAAGAGCTGAAAGCGGCTGTGTCGTCCGGCACCTACCACGTGAAGGGCGAAGACATTGCAGCCAGCATTCTCAAGTATTATCGGCAGAGGATTTGACATGCTGGTTATAGATGCGTTTAGAGAAGTACTCAAGCAGGAGACTGCCATCATCGAACAGCTGATTCAGACTGGAGAGGCCAAGCGGACAGTCATTGCCGATCCGGATCAACTCAGCAAGATCATCGAGCAAGAGCGGACGCTGCTCGCCAGCCTGGAAGAGGCGGAACGGGAGCGCAGTCGGCTCTTTGATGTCCTTGCCCCCGGAAAGAGCGTGAGCGAGTGGCTGGAAACAGTCACCGACGCTGAGCTGGCGGATCAGATCCATGATTTGGGAGCCAAGTTCCACAGGCTGCGGCAGATCAATCAGCTGAACCAGCAGCTGCTTCAGGAATCGTTGAATCTGGTCCAATACAGCTTGAATCTGCTGGTGGCAGAGCCTCCTTTGACATACGCGAAACCGAAGACAAAGGCATCAAACAAGCAGATAATCGATCGAAAGGTGTAGTCAGATCATGCGAGCGACATTCAGCGGCATTGAAATCGCCCGGCGGGCGCTCCAGGCCCAGCAGGCATCCCTTGACACCGTTGGCCAAAACATCGCCAACGCCAATACACCCGGTTATTCCCGCCAGGTGGCGGTTCACCGTGCCAGCCAACCTTATGCCATGCCTCAGTTCACCCACAATCCCGTCAACGGCATGATGGGGACCGGTGTCGAAATTGCCAAGATGAGCCGGATGCGGGATGAATTCGTGGAAATGCGCCTGCGCCAAGAACTGTACAACAAGAACTACTGGGAAATGATCAGCGACGGTTTGGAACAAGTCGAACTTATTTTCAACGAACCTGGCGACAACGGCATTCACCGCGCCCTGGAACATTTTTGGGATGCGTGGCAGGAACTGAGCATCAATCCCCAGAGCGAAGCGGTGCGTTCAGTTGTGCTCGAGCGGGGCAAGGTAGTGGCTTCCGCCATTAGTCATGTGCGCTACCAGTTGGGCAAGCTCCGGGATAATTACAATGGCCTGGTCTCTATTAAGGTGGATGAGATAAACAATTACGCGGAACGGATCGCGGCTTTGAACCGGGATATCGTGAAAGTGAACGCCCAAGGATACCAGCCCAACGACTTGCTGGATCAAAGAGATCAGCTGCTGAAGGAACTGTCGGAGATAGTTAACATAGAAGTGGTCGTGGATCAGTACGGCGCGGCCAGCGTCAGCATCAGCGGCGCCACCCTCGTGCAGCGGACCGAGGTGTTCAAACTGGCGGTCCGCCCGGTAGATCCTGACTCCATGCCCAGCCCTCCCTATGATCAGGTCGAGGTGGTGTGGGAAGGATCCAATGTCAAGGCAGAGATCAGAGGGGGAGAGCTTGGCGGCATCCTGCAGTTCAGGGACACTTACATCCAGGAGTACATCCAGGATCTCAATCAGTGGACCGCTGACCTGATGAACACTGTGAATGAGATTCACCGCCGGGGTTATGACTTGGAAGGCGAAACCGGCCAGCCGTTCTTTATCTTGGCCAATGGCCCGGACGGCGTGATTCAGGCTGGTGATGATCCGAGCCTGCATATAGAAGTCGCTGTGCGGACTCCGTCGGCAATTGCCGCCAGTTCGCAAGTGGACGGAGACGGCAATGTGGTCGTGGGCAACGGCGAGATCGCCTTAGAGCTGGCACAGCTGCGCCACACCAAGATCAACAACACAGAAAACACCATCGGCTCCCTGTTTAACGCCATCATTTCCAAGATCGGTGTCGATGCCATGGAGAGCATTTCCATGGTGGAGAACGGCGAAGCCTTGATCAACCATCTGGAGAACATGCGGGAGGCCGTTTCAGGGGTCAACCTCGATGAAGAAATGGCGGACATGATCCGGTACCAGCACGCTTATTCCGCCGCCGCCAGAATGATGACGGCGCTGGATGAGATTCTGGCGATCATCGTCAACCGCCTCGGCCTCTTCGGTAGGTAGGAGGAGGGCAGCCAATGCGGGTTACCAACAATACATTGATTAACAACATGCTGCGGCACCTGAACAGAGGCTTGAGCCGCCTTGACCGTCACCAGCAGCAGCTGGCCAGCGGCAAGCAGATTCTGAGGCCGTCGGACGATCCCGCCGGAGTGATCAGCGTCATGGAGCTCCGTTCTTCGCTCGCGGAGAACGACCAGCTCTTGAAGAATGTAACCGGCGCCCTTTCCTGGCTTGAATCGGTTGATACAGTATTGGGGTCTGTCACCAGTGTGCTGCACCGGGCTAAGGAATTGACGGTTTATGCCGCCACCGGGACTTTGAACAGCGATGATCGCAACGCCATCCTCAAAGAAGTGGAACAGCTGTTTGCCAATGTTCTGGAACTGTCCAACGCCAGCCACGGCGGCCGCTACCTGTTCGCCGGCCAGAAAAGCACCACCATGCCGTTTCAGCGGGCAAGCGACGACCCGGACAGCCCGGACTACTGGGTAATCAAGTACCACGGCGGCCTTGCCAACCAAGAGACAGCCGCGTTGAATGTGGAAATCAACTCCAATACAGTGATAGATCTGAACATTATTCAGGCCAGCGGCACCAACGCCGAAGACGCGGAAGATCAAGTGTTCCTGCCGATCTTCAATGTTCTGTCAGGCATCATCCAAGACATCAAAAACGATGATCCAGGTGCTTTGAACCAGCGCCTGGGAGAACTGGAGGACGCCCTGGACGGCCTGTTAAGCGTCAGGGCTGAAGTCGGCGCCAAGCTCCATCGGGTCGCGCTGGCGGAAGAACGGCTTAAGGATTTGCATTTGAATCTCAACAAAATGCTCAGCAACATCCAGGATATCGATGTCGCGGAAGCGATCGTGAACCTGAAGAACGAGGAAAACGGCTACCGGGTGGCCTTGGCTGTAGGCGCCAGGATTATCCAGCCGACTTTGGTCGATTTCCTCAACTAGGGGTCGAGTTTAAATGCATCTTAGGATCACTACCGTCTACCCTCAGCTTCGGATCGATATTCAGTGGCCCAGGCTGCAGATCAATCAGCAGGTGGGGCATTTTGAGTATGAATATGAAGGGCCTGCGATCCATATCGATCAGCGGCAGCCCCGCAATGAACTGGGAATGGGAGATCTCGACTATTTCATGCGGAACGCGGCCGCCGCGGGGCACCAAACGGCAATCCGGGGCATAGCCCGGAGAGCTCAAGAAGGTGACCGGTTTGCCCGGGAAATGACCACTCAGAATACAGTGGCCCAATTGGCCAAAGAGCAGAGTTTTGAGGAGCTCCCGGAAATAAACGTTGATATCATGCCCAAGACCAGGCCGGCGATCACCGCGGTTTACCGAGTGAACATCCGCTGGATCGACGGAGGCGCGGACATAAGAGCTGATATCCATCCGCCGCGGATAGATGTTATCAAGGGTAGAGTGGACGTTCATTTCGATAAAGGCAATAAACTTTATCTAAAAGGGTGACAAAATGGTGAAAATCGAGACAACACGTTTTGGATCGATTGAGATCGATCCGGAGCAGATTATTGAGTTTCCCGACGGAATTCTCGGTTTTGAGGAGTATCATCGCTATGTAGTGGTCGAGCCGCCCGGGCACATCTTTAGTTTTCTGCAGTCTGTGGACGAGCCTTGGCTCAGTTTTGTGGTGATCATGCCCGAACTGCTCCGAAGCGATTATTACGTCGATCTCGAGCCCCAGTTGGTCAAGGAACTCGGTTTTGAGGATCCCAAAGACGGTAAAGTGTTCGCGATTGTCACTATCCCTGAGGACATCGCAGAAATGACTGCCAATCTGCAGGCGCCGATTGTCATCAATCTCAAGACCAAACTGGCCAAACAGATTGTACTGACAGATGGAGCATACAAAATCCGGCACAACGTTTTGGCAGAACTGCAGCGGAATGTGTTTCTAGCTGCCAAAACCGCATCCAAGTGAGAACCGGGCGAGTCTAATTCCAGCGTTTCCGGGAAAGCTAAAGTCCAGGGAGGGACACCAATGCTTGTGCTGACAAGGAAAGTTAATCAAAGCATTATGATCGGCGATCATATTAAAATTGTCGTGGTCGATGTCCGCGGAGATCAAGTCAAGCTTGGCATTGAGGCTCCAAAAGAGATCAGTGTCCATCGGGAAGAGGTATACAGCGAGATCCAGGATGAAAACAAGCGCGCTGTTTTGACAAAGGATCTCGATCTGAAACAATTGGATGAGCTACTTAAGCCGGCAAAGCCCACCGAGGGTGGAACAGTCGACAAGGGAGATAAAGGGGTGAATCGGTTGTGATTCGGACTGACGGTATCAAGAACCATGCGCCTGTCCAAATGACCATGCGTGTCCAGCAAAACCAAGAACAGGCTCATAACAAAAAGGCGGAGGAGTGCGATCCTTTCACCCAGCAGGCACTGAGCGAGAAAGACATGGAAAAAGTCACCACCGCACTGGAGTATCTCAACAAGACCATGACCGTCTTTGACCGCAGCCTGGAATTCAGCGTCCATGAAGACACCAATCGGATCATAGTCAGAGTAATCAATCGGCTGCCGGAAGGGGACGAAGTGATTCGGGAAATACCGCCTGAGCGTATCCTGGATTTGGTTGCCGCACTCATGAATATCGTCGGGTTGCTAGTTGACCAACGCGCATAGAAGGAGTTGTTCACATGAGTACACATGCTTTTCAGACTTACAAGCAGGTACAGGTGTCGACGGCGTCTGAAGGTGAATTGATCCTGATGCTGTTCGACGGTGCGATCAGGTTTGCCAACCAAGCCCTGAACTGCCTCAAAGAGTCGGAACTGTCGGGTGCCAACGACAAACTGCTCAAGGCTCAGGACATTATCTATGAACTGATCCTGGCTCTGGATCTCGAGACGGGCGAGATTGCGCAAAATCTCTACCGGCTGTATATGTTCATCAACCGGCTGTTGATTCAGGCCAATGTCTCCAAGAACCCTGAACTGGTGAAGCAGGCCGTCAGGCTGCTGACAGAGCTGAGGTCAATGTGGCATGAGGTGGTGGCACAAGTTTGACCGCAGACATCCGCGATCAGCTGGGTGAACTGATCGACAGCTATAGACAGTTGACCCGCCACTACCAGAGCATCGCCGAATTTGGCCAGGAAGAAGTGGTTCTCATCGACCAGGGCGACATGGAGTCGCTTATGGACATCCTGCGCCAAAAAGAAGAGATCATGGCTGATGTCGGCAAGTGCCAAGAACAGATCGGCACGCTTCAGGATCAGATTGTCAGCCATTACCAGCTGGAGTATTTCTCCTTGAACAAATTGGCGGCAGTGATCGACAGCGCCCACAGTGATTTACTGGAAAACCTCCGCAAAGTGATCAAGCAGCTGATCAAGGAATTGGAGATCCTGGAAAAACAGGAGCGGATTCACGAGTCGATGCTTAAGAACCTTGCCAGAGAGGTGAGCAAGAGTCGGGCCCGCAAACAGGCCAAGGCAGGGGCGAAGGCCTATGAGAAGAACATCGGGCCCAAGTCGGGCAGTGACATTGATCTCAAGCGTTGAACCGGGGGCAAATTCTCAAAATTACTACTGGTCTAGCAAATTCCTTGACAATGCCCAAGGAGTGTGTTAGGGTAGAGGTAACCGGTCGGCACCGGTAAGAATCTTTAGGAGGAATGTGTTTAATGCTAGGCAAAGTAAAATGGTTTAACGCTGAGAAAGGCTACGGATTCATTGAGCGCGAAGACGGCGGCGATGTATTTGTACACTTCTCAGCAATCCAGGGGGAAGGATTCAAGACCCTGGAAGAAGGACAGGCAGTGCAGTTCGACATTGTCGAAGGTGAAAGAGGCCCACAGGCTGCCAATGTTGTGAAACTCTAAACATGCGGACAAGAACCAAGGCAACTTGGTTCTTTTAGTTATTTGGAGGGTTTTCCGGCAGGCCTTGATGAGCCGCCTTGCCAGAGGAGGATTTTTTTGGGGCTGCTGGAATTATAATAATAGAGATAGACCAAAGGGGAGTGACAGACATGGCCGCAATGAAGATTGATGTCAAAGGCAAAAATCTCGAGATTACTCCTGCTTTACGCGCTTACGCGGAAAAGAAGATCAGCAAGTTCGAGAAGTTTTTCAGCGACGGTAACGGAGAGCATCAGTCGATTGCAGTGATGATGATGCGCACAGAACGGGAAGTTCATATCGCGGAGCTGACGATTGAGTATAGAGGCTTGGTCCTCCGCGGCGAAGGCCGCACAGTGGACATGTACAATTCGATTGACGAGGCTGTTGATCGAATCGAGCGGCAGTGGAACAAGTTCAAGACCAAGATCCAGAGGCGGTTCCAAGGCCCAAAACTTGGCGAAATGGCACCTCCAGCCGATGACGGACTCGGAGCCGGCGCCGCCGATCGGGATTTCAGGATTGTCAAAGTCAAGCGCTTTCCCTACAAGCCGATGGCTGTTGAGGAAGCTATTATGCAGATGGAGCTTTTGGGCCACGATTTCTTTGTTTTCACCAATGCTGATGATGACCAGATCAACGTGGTCTACAAGCGCAGCGACGGCAACTATGGGTTGATTGAACCTGAGTTTTAGACATTGGAAAGTAGGAGCGGCATGAGTTCTTCACCAGTCTTGGTCCTCTTTGAAGGCGGCAGGGTCGAAAGTGAATTGGAAGAGTTGATGCGGCAGGTCCGGAAAGCTGTAGTGATCGATCAAATCCTGAAGGCTAAAGCGGGAGGATTTGAAAGAATAATACTGGCAACCTCCTATATGGACTTGGCCGAAGCGGCGGCAAAACTAGAAGTGGATGTGGATTACCAGCCGCAGGGAGCAGAGGAGTTCCACTTCGGCGAGCAACTCCTCAGGATTGTGACTCGGCGAAAGGTAGGAAAGGTGTTGTACATGGGGGGAGCGGCGGCTCCCCTTATTTCTGCTCAGGAACTGGGCTATGTCCGTACCCTGTTGGAGCGTCATGAGCAGGTGGTGACAGCCAACAATTATTTCTCCGCCGATTTGGTGGGGTTCGCGCCTGCCTCGGCGCTGGCGTCCGTCGCCCTGCCGGCAATTGACAATTCCCTGCCCCAGATTTTGGTCCGCGAGGCCAACCTCAAGTTTATTCCCCTGCAGCGCTCTTTAGGCCTGCACTTCGATCTGGACACTCCAGCCGATTTGGTGATTCTTGCCAACCACCCAGGCGCCGGTGCCCACACCAGAGAAGCGATCGCCAAGACGGGAATTGACTCAGGGCAGTGCCAGAGAATCAAGCAGGTGATGCAGGACTTTCAAGCCGATTTGGTTGTGTTTGGGCGGGTCAATTCCTCTTTGTTCCAGCTTTTGGATCAGCTTACCCACTGCCGGATCCGCCTTTATTCGGAAGAGCGTGGGCTCAAAGCCCTAGGCCGGGACACCCGGGGCGAAGGGCGCTCCCTTGTGGGGGAAATGATCTCAGCTTACGGTTACGAACGGTTTTTCCAGTTCTTAAGCCAGATCTGCCGGGGAGCAGTGCTTGACACCCGGATCCTCTTCGCTCACTGGCAGTGGGAATTGTCCCAGACAGATCGGTTTTATTCCGATCTAGGCTTCATTGACAAGATCACCCATCCCGGCCTGCGTGAATTTACCGCTGCAGCGATCAACGCGGCAATCCCGGTGATGCTGGGAGGCCATTCGCTGGTCACGGGAGGGTTATGGGCTCTGCTTGACGCAGCTTATGTGGAATGGCAAGAAAGGATGACGATGGATGAGCGGACTACTGAAGAGACTATTTGACAGCAATAAGCGGGAACTGCAGCGCCTAACCGCGGTGGTGAACCAGATCAACAGCTTGGAGCCAGACTTTGAATCCCTCGACGACCAACAGCTGGCCGTAAAGACCCTTGAATTCAAACAACGCCTGGCTGCCGGCGAGACCCTGGATCAGCTGCTTCCGGAGGCCTTCGCCGCGGTGCGCGAGGCGGCCAAGCGCACTCTCGGGCAGCGCCATTTCGATGTGCAGCTGATGGGCGGGATTGTGCTCCATGAAGGCCGGATCGCCGAAATGAAGACCGGCGAAGGCAAGACACTGGCGGCAACCCTGCCGGCATATCTGAACGCCCTTGCCGGGAGAGGTGTTCATGTGGTCACGGTCAACGACTATCTGGCCCGGCGCGACGCAGAGTGGATGGGCCAGATTTACCGGTTTCTGGGCTTGACGGTGGGGGTGATCGTCCACGGCTTGGATTTCCATGAGCGGTCCGAAGCGTATCGGTGCGACATAACATACGGCACCAACAACGAGTTCGGTTTTGACTACCTTCGGGACAACATGGTGGCGGATCCGAAGCATTTGGTGCAGCGGGAGCTGTATTACGCCATCGTGGACGAGGTTGACTCAATTCTGATCGACGAAGCCCGGACGCCGCTGATCATCTCCGGCATGGCAGAAGACTCCAGCAGCCATTACCAGGCTTTTGCCCGGATTGTCCCCAAGCTGCAGCCCGAGACCGACTACACAGTGGACGAAAAAGCCCGTACAGCGGCGATGACCGAAGCAGGGGTCGCCAAAGTCGAAAGAATGCTGGGCATAGACAATCTCTTCGATGACCGCAATTTTTCCCTGAACCACTATTTGATACAGGCCTTGAAGGCTTACACCTTGTTCAAGCGAGATCGGGACTATGTGGTCAAAGACGGGGAAGTTATCATTGTCGACGAATTCACCGGCAGGCTCATGCCCGGCAGGCGCTATTCCGACGGGCTGCACCAGGCCATCGAAGCTAAAGAGAATGTCAAGGTGGCCCAGGAAAGCCAGACTTTGGCTTCCATCACCTTCCAGAACTATTTTCGGATGTACGAGAAGCTGGCGGGGATGACTGGCACCGCCGCCACCGAGGAAGAAGAATTTCGCAAGATCTACGGCATGGATGTGGTGGTAATCCCCACCAACAAACCGATGATCAGGGTTGATCACCCCGATATGGTCTTCAAGACTGAAGCGGCCAAATTCCGAGCTGTGGTCAAAGAGATCGAGGAGAAGTATAAAAAAGGCCAGCCCGTGTTGGTGGGGACCATTTCAATTGAGAAATCCGAAGCCTTAAGCGCCATGCTGCAGAAGCGGGGTATACCTCACCAGGTGCTGAACGCCAAGCATCATGAGCGGGAAGCGGAGATTATCAAAGATGCCGGCCAGCGGGGAGCCGTCACGATCGCCACCAACATGGCCGGACGGGGAACCGACATTGTTCTGGGCGAAGGCGTCGCCGAGCTCGGCGGGCTGCATGTGATCGGCACCGAACGCCATGAAGCCCGGCGGATCGACAATCAGCTGCGGGGCCGATCCGGGCGGCAGGGAGATCCTGGTTCTTCTCGGTTCTATGTTTCGCTGGAAGACGATCTGATGCGCCTGTTCGCCAGCGATCTGATCAGCGGGATTATGGACCGCCTCGGCTGGCAGGAAGACCAGCCGATCGAGAACGCCCAGATCACTAGGGCGATAGAGAAAGCCCAGAAGAAAGTGGAGCACCGCAACTTTGAGATTCGCCGGCAGGTGCTGGAATACGACAACGTTCTCAACCAGCAGCGGGAAATCATCTACAGCCAGCGCCGGCAGGTGCTGCTGGGCACCGATATTCAAGAATACATCCGCAATATATTCACCAACACCTTTAAGCACATCACCAGCGAATATGTGGATGAGAAACTGAACCGTGAAGAATGGAACCTGGACGGTTTGGCCGCCCGCTATCAGGATGTGACGGCCAGGCCGCTGCCGCTGGGCCGGGAAGAACTGGCGGCCATGAACCTGGATCAGATTGCCGCCAGGCTTGGTGAGCTCGCCCTTGCGGCTTACGCCGATAGAGAAAAGGAATACGGCCCGGAGGCCATGCGCCGCATCGAGTATCTGGTCCTGCTCAAAACCATTGACGACAAGTGGATGGAGCACCTAAGGGAAATGGACGGCCTTAGGGAAGGGATCGGCCTGAGGGCTTACGGCCAGCGGGATCCGCTGATGGAGTATAAATTTGAGGCCTATGAAATGTTCAACGCCATGATCCGGAGCATTCAGGAAGATTGTGTCAAAATGCTGTTCCGGGTCCGCCTGGTCGATCGGCAGGAAGCGGAGGAGCAGGCGGAAAGGCGCATCCGCCAGGCGACCACCAACCGGGGGCCCGACAGCGAGCCGATCAAACCCCGCGCAGTCGACAAGATCGGCCGTAATGACCCCTGCCCCTGCGGCAGTGGCAAGAAGTACAAGAAATGCTGCGGCAAGTAGAAGGAGTGAGGCGATTGCTGTTTGATGTCAAAGAGTTTGCGGATCAAGTGGAGCAGCTGAAAACCAAGGTCGATGAACTGAGGGAATATCTTTGAGGTCGATGAGAAAAAGGATGAGATCGAGAGGTTGAACCACCTCATGGCCGAACCTGGGTTCTGGGATGATCCGGAGACGGCCCAGAAGCATGTCCAGGCCATCAAGCGGCTGAAAGGGTCCGTCGAGGAGTGGGAACAGATCGCGGGCGAACTGGAAGACGTTTTGGTGCTGGTGGAACTTGTTGCGGAAGAGCCCGATGCCGGGCTGGCAGAAGAACTGTCCGCCAGTGTCAGAGCCCTGCAGAAAAAGATCGAGCAGCTGGAGCTGAGTACGCTCCTTAGCGGCGAATACGACAGGAACAATGCCATTTTGACCATCCATCCCGGGGCAGGCGGCACCGAAAGCCAGGATTGGGCCTCGATGCTGCTGCGCATGTACAGCCGCTGGGCCGAAGACCACGGCTACCAGGTGGAAATCCTGGATCTGTTGGCAGGGGAGGAAGCGGGCATCAAGAGCGCGACCCTGCTGATCAGCGGGCTGAATGCATTTGGCTATCTGCAGGCAGAAAGAGGCGTTCACCGCTTGGTGCGGATCTCCCCGTTCGATGCCTCAGGCAGGCGGCACACATCGTTTGCTTCGGTGGAGGTCATGCCGGAAATCGATGACGATGTCGAACTGGAGATTGATCCCGCCGATCTGCGCATAGACACCTACCGGGCCAGCGGCGCCGGGGGGCAGCATGTGAACAAGACAGAGTCGGCGGTTCGGATCACCCATGTCCCCACCGGAATCGTGGTCCAATGCCAAAGTGAAAGGTCTCAGCATCAAAACCGGGAATCGGCCATGAAGATTCTCCGGGCCCGGTTAATGGAACTGAATCTCGCCAAACAGCAGGAAAAGATCGCACAGATTAAGGGCGAACAGCAGGAAATCGCCTGGGGAAACCAAATCCGTTCGTATGTCTTTTGCCCCTACACAATGGTGAAAGATCACCGGACCAATGTGGAGGTCGGTGATGTGAACGCAGTCATGGACGGTGAGCTGGATCAGTTTATCGAAGCGTACCTGAAGTCGAAAGCCAGGGGACAATAACCCTCGAGGAGCTAAGGCCGTGGGCGCAAAGGTCAAAGGTTGGCTGATGACAATCACTCTGATCAGCTGTGTGGTGCTGCTGGTGATCCCCCACTACCTGCTGCCGCGGACCGCCGCTTGGATTATCGGCGGCGCGCTCCGTTCCGAGTTGGGCGGCACGGTGGATGTCCAAATTGGGGCCAATTTCGGCTGGGAACTGGTCTTCGGCCGGTTTCCAGTGATCGAGATTGCCGGGTCAGACTGGAACCTGGACGGGCTGCCCATAGACAGCTTCCACCTTCAGGGCAGGAATGTCCGGGTTGAGCTGGTAAGCCTGGTGAAGCACCGGCAGTTCGTCTATCTCAGCGCGGCCGATCTCCAGGTCAGGTTGGCCATCACAGAACAGGGTCTGAACCAATACTTCTGGGGCCGGAGCGATCCGGAGCAGCGGTTCCGCATCGATTTGGCGAAAGACCAAGCGGTGCTCCACGGTGCCTTTGAACTGTGGCAGACAAAGTGGGACGTGAGCCTGGCGAGCCAATTCAGCATCCGCAGGCCGGCGGCGATTGTCATCACTCCGGTGGAACTCATGATTTTCGACACAAGGGTTCCAGATATCTTGCTCGAACTTATTAATCAGCAATACCAGTTCCAGTTCAACCTGGACCGGCTGCCGATCCCCATCAATCTGGAACGGCTTGAACTGGGCGACGAATACTTGGTGCTGTATGGAAGCGGCGCTTAGAAGTGGGGCTAAACAGCATGAAGCAGACGTTGGCCGTCGCACTGGCACTGGCGCTGGCGGCCGCCGCGTTAATGGCGGTGGAGCGGCTGGGATACGAACAGCGGAACAACACGGTGGAAATTGTCGCGGACCTGCAGGGGTTCATGCAGTTTGTCCAGGCGGACTTTCCTCTGGAGGAAATACTGGCGGAGTTAAGCAGGCTCGGTATCGAAAGCGTCGGCCTGCGGGAATGGGCTTTGGCCGAAAAAATGGCTTTTGGCTACGCCCAACCGGATCTGCTCCTGTATAAGCAGGAGGATTGGCCGCAGCTATTGGCGGAACCAGCCGGGCTCAACCCTTGGGAGGTTGACATGGTTGCCGCAGCCGGGATGCGGCCTGTGCCGTTTCTGGCGCCAAACCGGCTTTTGCCCCTTTCTGTCGGGGAGAAGCTCCTTCACCTGGAACCTCATTTGGTCATTCTCACCGGTGATGTGGTGGTGGGCTTTCCCGACCGGCTGGATCAAGCCAGGGAGGCCTTGGCGGGAATAGACGCCACCCTTGGCTTGCCGGAATTTCTTGCGCAGCAGGGAACCGGCAGCGTCGCTTCAGCGGAAAGGGCGGTCCGGGTGCATGGGATTACAGCCAAGGAGATGGCGGTCCTTGCCAAGGATCGTGTTATCTCACGCTACATCCGGGCCGTTCGGGAAAGAAATATCCGCGTCCTGTATCTGCGGCCTTTTCCCGGAGCAGACGGCTGGGCCCGGACTGTCGGCCTGATTGGGGAACTGATTGCTGAACTCGAAGCCAACGGGTATCAACTTGGCACTGCCGCCCCGTATGACAAGTGGCGTCCGTCCCGGCTGCATCTTTGGATCATCGGCCTCGGCATTTTGGCTGGAGCCGGTTTGCTGTGCCAGTATTGGTTCGCCTTTCCGGCAAGGGTTCTTGCAGCGCTGCTGCTGATTGGCGCAGCAGCCGGCGGCGTTCTGGCGGCTGTCCGCCCGCTGCTGATGCAGCAGGCGTTTGCTTTGATCGCTGCCGTTGTCTTTCCTGTCCTGGCCGTTGCCGGTGTGAGGAAAAGCAGAGGGACAGGCTGGAACTATCTTTTCTGCACCCTGTGGTCAGGGGCAGGGACTTTGCTGATCATCGGAATTCTGAGCGGGACGCCGTTTTTAATAAAGCTTGCGGAATTCCGGGGCGTCAAGCTGATGCACATCGCCCCTGTCGGGCTGGTGTTCGCGATGGGGCTTTTGGAAGGGCAGCTGCCGATCCGATCCCGCCGGCAGCTGGGGGATGTGCTGCAGGGGCTATACCGTGCCAGTGTCCCCGTGAAGTACCTGCTGCTGCTGGCTTTGGCAGCAGTGGTGGGCGCAGTCTATGTTCTGCGGACGGCCAACTTCATTCTGCCCATACCACAGCTGGAAATCGCTCTGCGGGAAGGATTGGAGCGGGTGCTTGTGGTCCGGCCCCGCTTCAAGGAAATCTTGATCGGGCATCCGGCCTTGGTGGCGCTGGCAGCTTCCAAAAAGCGGCATCCTCTGCTGATGAGCCTCGCAGTGATTGGGCAGCTGTCGCTGATCAACACCTTCACCCACACTCACACGCCGCTATTCATCAGTGCACTGCGCACCGTCTACGGATTGATAATTGGATACATCATCGGGATACTGGTGTGGAATGTTTACCAAAAGCTTAGAAGGAGAGCAGCAGATGATCCTCGTTTCCGGTTATTACGGCTACCATAACAGCGGCGATGAGGCTATCCTGGCCGCTTTGTGCCGGGACTTGGCCGCTTTGGGTGTCCCGGGCCGGGAGATCACTGTTATCTCCGGCAATCCTGCCCACACCGTGAAGACCCACCAAGTGTCCGCCGTTTACCGCTATAACCCACTGGCAGTGATCGATGCCATGGGCAACAGCCGTGTCTTGATCAGCGGCGGCGGATCTCTGCTGCAGGATGCCACCAGTTGGCGCACCATCCCTTATTACCTCGCCGTGATTCAAGCAGCGCTGGCTTTTGGGCTGAAAGTGATGGTCTACGGACAGGGCATCGGCCCTGTGAAAAACCGCCTTTACCAGCGGTGGATCGCCGAGGTCCTCAACCGGGCCGATGTGATTACTCTGCGCGATTCCGGCAGCGCCGAGCTTCTGCAGGGCTGGGGGGTCGACGCTGGGCGCCTGACAGTCGCCGCAGATCCAGTTTTCGGCTTGGATTTGGAACCCGATCATCCAGTTCTGGAGCCCGTCCCAGGGATCACCGTCAACCTGAGGCCTTACAGCCATTGGGAACGGGACTATCCCCAGTGGATCAGCCTGATCAGAAGTTGGTTGGCCGATTTTCAGCTCCCAGTGGCCTTTGCCGCTTTGGGCCCGGGCGATCTGAAGATTGGGCTGGCTTTGAAACGGGCTGTGCCGCAGTTGGAGGTGTCCGCTGCCGAGGATTGGCGCCATGCTTTTCGGTTGATGGGGCAGAGGGAAATATGTGTCTCGATGCGTCTGCACGGCCTTATTTTCGCCGCCCGCGGCGGCAGCGTCCCGGTGGGAATCAGCTCTGATCCGAAGGTGACGGCGCTTTGCTCGCTGTTGAACTTACCAGCGTGCCAGCCGAAGCCGGATGTGCGGTTGACCGACACCGTCCGAAGCCTGCTTGCCGCCCAGACATCCCGCCGCGGGCAGTTGGCCCGGGATGTGGAGGCACTTCGTGTCAAGAGCGGACAAAACCGCAGTGCCCTGGCGTCGGTACTGCAGTCACTGGAGCCCACCAAGCCTTAGCCTTTCAGCTGCCGTTCGCAATGGAGGAAGAATATGAAAAGCAATATTTTGGGAGTAAAAATCGACAGAGTCACCATGAAGGAAGCCGTAGAGAGGATTGCAGAGATGATCCGGCAGCCCAAGCCCCATCTGGTGGTCACCGCCAACTCAGAGATGGTGATGATCGCCAACCGGGATCCGCTGCTGTACGAAATCATTGAACGGGCGGACTTGGTGGTGCCGGACAGTATCGGCGTAATCTGGGCAAGCAGGATTCTCAAGCAGCCATTGTCGGAACGTGTGCCTGGTATTGAGCTGATGCAGGCCCTGCTGGCGGAGAGCGCGGCCCGCGGCTGGCGTGTTTTCCTCCTGGGCGCGGATCCGGGCATAGCTGAACAAGCCGCCCGGGTGATTGCCGCGCAATATAAAGGCATAAACATAGTCGGGACACATCATGGATTCTTCACCCAAGCGGAACTGCAAAGCGTGTTGGATAAAATCAAAGCGTCCCGGCCGGACATTCTGTTCATCGCTTTGGGTGTCCCCAAGCAGGAGAAGTTTGCCGCGGCGCACCTGGCCAATCTCGGGGTACCGGTGGCTTTGGGTGTCGGTGGAAGTTTCCAGGTTCTGGCGGGCAAGGTGAAAAGGGCGCCGTACTGGATGCGCCGGATGGGCTTGGAGTGGTTGTACCGGATTGTCAGGCAGCCGGCGCGGATCGGCCGGGCGGCGGTGCTGCCTCAGTTTGTTGTGTGGGTGCTCTTGGAAAGGTTTATGTCAGGAGGGAAGACATAAATGCGGAAAATAGGCCGGGTGGTCCGGGAGTATCTCGGGGTACTGATTGGTGTGGCTGTCACTGCCTTTGGACTGACATGGTTTTTGATTCCCGGCCGCATTGCCGCGGGAGGTGTCAGCGGGCTGGCCACTGTCGGCTATCATTTGTTTGATCTGCCGGTGGGGCTGACCATGCTCGTTTTGAACATACCTCTTTTTGCCGCCAGCATTACTGTACTGGGAGCGGTGTACGGCGCCAAAACCTTTATCGGCACCATTGTCCTGTCTGTGCTGGTTGATGTGTTTCAGCGGTGGGCTGTGCCTTTGACTTCCGATCCCCTGCTGACGGCGGTCTACGGTGGTGTGATTACCGGTATTGGCTTGGGAATCACATTCCGCTCCGGCGGCAGCACCGGGGGCACAGACATGGCGGCCCAACTGGTGGCTCATTTTCTGCCCACCACCGTGGGCAGGGCGCTTCTGTTTGTAGATGGTTTCGTCATTCTGATGGCGGGCTTCGCGTTTGGCCCTGAACTGGCCTTGTATGCCCTGTTGGCCGTATTTATCTCCACGAAGACGGTGGACCTGGTCCAAGAAGGGCAGAGCTATGCCAAAGCGGCATTCATCATCTCCGATCATTCCGACAAAGTGGGAGAGCTGATCCTAAGCCAATTGGAGCGGGGTGCCACCGCGTTGGCGGGCAAGGGCGTTTATACCGGCACTGAGCGGGAGGTTCTGTTTGTCATTGTATCCCGTTCGGAAATCCGAACCCTGTGCCGTCTGGTGAGCGAGATCGACCCCAAAGCGTTTGTCGTGATCAGTGATGTCCACGAAGTCTTGGGTGAAGGCTTCAAGAAATTGTAACCGCTGCGAGCTATTGCCAGCCTGGAATCCTTGTGTCACTGGGATGATTGTTCTATAATGGGTATGTCCTTTTCCGTAACTAACATAAGTTAGTGAAAGGAGTTAGATTATGAACCTCAAAAAGGACATTCCAGTGTTGGTATTCCTTATTCTGATCATGGCCACTGCCGCCGCGGCGGCTTTCATATTGAACGTGATCACCGGGAAAATGCTTGAACAAAGTATGATCCGGGCCTTTGCCGAGCCTGGCCGATCCGCCGGCGGTATAGCCCGGCAGATCGAAGGGCTTGACGGTGTGATCAGAACTGAAACTATCGAGCAGGATCAGGCGGCAGCCGAATTCGAAGCCGCCTTGGGATATCCCTGGCCGGGAGCAGATCCGCTGCCCGGCTATGCGGACGTGATTGTGGAACCGGGACAGGCGGCAGCGGTCTTGGAACACATGGAGAAGATCTCGGGAATCGAGTATGCCGCTTATCATCGGGACAGGATGGAACAGCTTGCGGATCTTGTCGAGAACTTGCGCCTGGTTCAGAGCCTGCTGCTGCTGTTGGGTGCAGGCGCGGCTGTTGGATTGGCCTGGAGGGCGGCTGCTTACTGGAAGCGGTTCCGCCTCGGCCGAGCCCGGCTTGTTATGGCTGTGATCCTGTCCACAGTGTTGATCATGTCCCAAGCCGCAGCGGCCCAGTCCCCCACCGAACTTAGACAGGCCTATCGGGAAGCGGAAAATGCCCTTGCCGAACTGCAAAAAGAATACACTCAGCTGGAAAAAGAGGCCGGCGGCCTGGAGGCAGAGATTGCGGCGGAAGAAGAAAACCACGCCGGCAAGCTGTCTGAGCAAAAGCAGGTTGAAGCGGCCTTGATACAATCTGATGACGAGATCGACCGGCTGCAGCAGCGGATCGCCCGCATCCAGCAGGAGAACCGCGAGCAGTCGCGGCACTCTGGACATGCCTTGACACGGCTGCAGGAAGCAGCCAGACTGGCGGCTCAAGGAATGGTGCAGCATGACGCCGAAGCCGCCTTGTTTCTGGATTATTTGGTTCTTGCCAGCGGAAAAGCATACGCGGCCGCCGATGCCGGTTTGAGAAATCGTCAGATCCAGGAACAGGAACTGGCGCGGCAGCTCAAAGCGGTGGAACAGGAGCGGGAACAGCTGAGGGGGCAGCTTGCACAGCTGAAACAGGAAGCGGGGCAGATCGCCAAGGCTCTGGCGGACCAAAAAGAAAAGCTCACCCAGGTGCGACAGAAACTCTCCGCCGTACAGCGAATGATTTATACACAGGAAAGCAGAGTCTGGCGTGGAAAAAGGGAGCTCAGGCAAAAACTCGGCTTCACTGATTTTGTCTGGCCGCTGGCGGTGAAAGGTGTGGTCTCCTCCGACTACGGCCTGCGGTTCCATCCCATCTTCAATGAAGAACGCTTTCACACAGGTGTGGATCTGGCCTGTGAATCTGGTGTTCCCATCAAGGCTGCGGCGGACGGCACCGTTGTTCTCAGCGAGGATCATGGGGGATACGGCCTGGCAGTGATCATTGATCACGGTGGAGGTGTAAGCACACTGTACGGCCATGCTTCCCGACTGCTGGTCCAGGCCGGAGATCGAGTCAAGGCCGGTGAAACCATTGCCCTTGTCGGTTCAACCGGTTTGAGCACAGGCCCCCATTTGCATTTTGAAGTCCGGCAGGATCAACAGCATGTCGATCCTTGGATTTGGTTGAGTTAACTGATCATGGTTGCAGGACTTTGGCTTTCGAATGAGAAATGATTAGAAAGCAGCACTGTAATATTGGCTGCAGCTGACTGAATATAATTGGTGGTAAAGGCGGTGGTCCGATGAAACGCCGAATCGCAATCCTGGGCGCAGCCACGATACTTCTGGTTGCGGCATTGATATATGGATCAGTCCTGTTCACTGTTGGCGGTGAACAGACAGCAAGAGCCGGAGACTTGGAAAACTTGCTGGAAGTGGTGGCCTTGGTCCGGTCGCGCTTCTACAGGCAGGTTGAGGTGGCGGATCTTCTCGACGCCTATGCCCGCACCGGGAGTATTCAAGGTATGCTGGCGGAAGCGCTGGAAGACCCTTACACACGGCTGATGGATCAGCATGCCTATGAGAGCCTGATGAGCGACACCAGTGGGGTGTTCGGCGGAATCGGCATCGTGATCGGGATTCGCGACAGCGAACTCACCATTATTTCTCCTATCAAAGGCACGCCCGGCGAGCGGGCCGGACTGCGGGGAAATGACAAGATTATCAGGATCGGCGAGCGAAGCACCGAATTCATGACCACTGACGAAGCCGCCAGCCTGATGCGGGGTGAGCCGGGCACGGAAGTGACCATCACCATCCGCCGGGACGACGAAGAGTTCGATGTCACCATTATCCGGGATATCATTAACGTGATGTCCATCGAAGAAGTAGAAATGATTGGGCAGGGCATCGGCTATATCCGCCTGACCAGTTTTTCCGACCGGACGTATCATGAACTGGTGTCGGCCTTGAATCAGCTGGAAGCCGAGGGTATGGAAGGACTGATTCTCGATCTGCGCTTCAACCCAGGCGGCACTCTGGGCGCGGCGATCCAGGTGGCTGACGAGTTCATCGCCAGCGGGCCCATCGTTTACCTTCAGAACCGCAACGGCGACCGAGTCAGCTGGGATGCGTTGGAAGAAGGGACCAGAAAACCGATTCCCATGGTGATCCTGGTCAACGGCTCGAGTGCCAGCGCTTCCGAGATTGTCGCCGGGGCTCTCAGGGATCACGGCCTCGCTGTGCTGGTAGGGACGCAGACATTCGGTAAAGGCCTGGTTCAGACTGTGGTGCCGCTCCGCGACGGAGGAGCCCTCAGCCTTACCGAGCAAGTCTACCTCACTGCCGGAGGGCATGACATCAACCGTTCCGGGATTGAACCTGATTATGTGCTGGAAATCAGTGACGAAGAGCTGGAAGCCATCTTCTTGGGCGAGGCCGACGTGGATCGGCAGTTGGAGATGGCAGTGGAAATCATTACCGCTCAGATTAAAGGAGAATAAACGCGAACCCCGGCCTCCGGGGTTTTTTATAGATGGAGGTTGGATAGGTGGGTAATCTGCCAAAAGTACTTGCATTGTTGGTCCGGCTGCTGCCGTATATCCTCCTTGACCGGTTTTATCTCATGCTCCTGGCGGCACTGGGCTTGATCATTCACAGCCAATACCGGCGGGTCTATCTCATGCAGCAGCGGCTGTTCGGTCTCAACAGAGGCGTTCCGTGGCGGGAGACCTTGGTCAGTCTCGGCTACGGCCTGCTGGGGGGCATTGTCGCCAGTGTGCTTTTTGTGATGCTGGGGATCACCCTGTCAACCACCGGGGTTTTCTTTGTGTGGGTGACAGCTTTGCTGTTGATGCTCGTCAATCCCCGCTTTTTATGCTTTGCATACGCCGGTTCCATCGTCAGCCTGGCGCATCTGATCACCGGGTATCCGGAAATCAGTGTCACATCGATCATGGGCTTGGTCGCCGTCCTGCATCTGGTGGAAGCCCTGTTGATCTTCTTGAACGGGCACCGCAACCCCATGCCCATCTACATTCAGGACAGCGAAGGCAAGGTGGTGGGCGGATTCAGCCTGCAGCGGTTCTGGCCGCTGCCGTTCATTGCCGTCCTGGCCATTGTGGAATCAAGCCCTGCCCTAGAATCGGCCATAACCATGCCTGACTGGTGGCCGCTTCTGAAGCCGGATCTTCTGGTCCCGGCAGGTTTGGCCTTGGTCTACAGGCTGTCGCCGGTCTTTGCCGGGCTCGGGTACAGTGATCTGGCCATCTCCAGCCTGCCCGAAACCAAGGCGGCCCATTCAGCCAGGAATCTGTTTCTGTACAGTATAGCGCTGCTGGGGCTGACGGTGCTGGCAGACCGCCATCCAGGCCTGGAACTGATCCCCGTCTTGTTCGCCCCCTTGGGGCATGAATTAGTGATCCGACTCGGGCAGCAGCGGGAAAAGAAGCGTGCTTCGGTCTTCACCTACAGCGATGGAGTCATGGTCCTGGATACCTATCCCAATTCACCGGCGGCCAGAATGGGTTTGTCGACGGGAGACGTGATCCTTAAGATCAACGACATCGACATCACCAGCCCGCAGCAGTTGATGGCGGAAATCGGCCCGTGGATCATCGATCCCACCCTTGTGGTCCAGAATGTGATTGAAAAAAGCCCGCCGCGGCGGATCAAGTTCAAAGGCAAGATCCCGCCTTTGGGGTTTATTCCGGTACCCCAACCGAACCAGCCTGTCTACATGGTCTTCCGTGAAGGCTGGCTCAGGCGCGCCATCAAGCAGTGGTGGCGGAAGCTGAAGAGGTGAAGTGGATGCAGCGCAAATCTAAGCCTGTGCGTTATACATGGTCCGCCGCTTTGATTGCGGCCTGCTGCTTTTTGAGCATTGCAGCGGTTTGGCTTTCCTGGCAAAGACTGACGGCGGAAACGAACGTTCCCGCTATACTGCCGGCTGAGCCGTCGGAACCTGCCCTGGATAGCCTCCTTGAGCTCCCTCAGGCTGACGATCCGGAATGGGAATACCATGACTTGATCGAGGACAAGCTTGCCTTTACCAAGGATTACCTGGAACAGTGGGGTTATCTGTTGTTGAACACGGAGGCTGATCCGGAGCAGCGGTTGGTCAAGCTGCTTGTGGTGCCCACCAGTCTCAATCTGGACTTCATCGATATGGTCATCGGATTGGAAACGGAACTGTGGAGGCGCCACGGCTGGGCTTTCCGCACCGATTACGTCACCGACGAGGTTGGTGCCTTGATCCAACTCTGGACAGAGCAGTCAGAGGATGGTGAAATGTTCACAGCCGCCGATCCCGGCAGTAGTTTCGAACTCTGGGTCAAGCAGCTTGCTCCCGGCGACCAGTGGGTGCAAGGAGGGCCGAAGCTGGCGCTGGTCATTGACGACTGGGGTTACTCATCCCGGTACACCGAATCGTTCCTGCGCTATCCGTTTCCCCTGACTGTGGCCATCATCCCTTACCTGGCCGAATCAACCGCTTTGGCTAGGCAGGCCTTTGCCGGCGGCCACGAGGTTATCCTCCATCAACCCATGGAGGCCCTTGGTTCCGCTGTCGAGTTGGGTGAGGGAGGCATTCTCACGTCAATGGATCCTGAAGAGATCCGCCGCCGCCTGGAGGAGAACATCGCCCATCTGCCGATGATCGCCGGGGTCAACAATCACATGGGCTCCAAGGTCACATCCGACCCGGAAACCATGGCGGTGGTTCTGGAAACGTTCAAAGCGAACGACCTGTACTTCTTGGACAGCCATACCACTCCTTTGTCGGTGGCAGGGGCTGTCGCTTCTCAGGTGGGGATTCCCTACGCGGTCAACAGTTTGTTTATCGACAACGTCAATGAGGTGGAAGCAGTCAAGGCTCAGCTGCGGCAGATCATCAACCAGGCAGTCCGGGCCGGGTCGGCCATCGCAATCGGCCATGTTCGCTCCGCCACAGCCGCCGCCATCTGGGAGATGATCCCCGAGATCGTGGCTGCCGGCGTCGAGCTGGTACCCGTGTCTCAACTGCTGATCTATCCTGAGCCCAGCCCTCAACCGGAGGAGGTTGGGGGGACAAACCAAGGCGCGGGCTGTGGATTGGCGGAGTAGTTGGCCAAGGCTTGCTCAATGACCTGAACAGCCTTTTGACGGGGATGCCAGCTGCCGATCCTGGTTTTCTTTTTTTCCAATTCTTTGTATACCTGGAAGAAGTGCGTCACTTCGTGGAGCAGGTGCTCCGGCACATCATGAAGGTCGTTGACCCAGTTCCACTGAGGATCGCGGACAGGTACGCAAAGGATTTTTTTGTCCGGCCCTTTCTCATCCCACATGTCGAAAACCCCGACAGGCTTGCTCCGGATCATGCATCCCGGGAAAGTCGCCTCTCCCACCAGGACCAGTGCGTCGAGGGGGTCGCCGTCTTCCGCGAGGGTGCCTGGGATGAAGCCGTAGTCCGCAGGGTAATGGACAGCGGAGAAAAGCATCCGGTCAAGATAGAACAAACCGTCGTCCGGATTGTACTCGTATTTGTTGCGGCTGCCTTTCGGGATCTCCACCATGACGATGATTTCCTTCAATATCTTCATCCTTTCATCTGTGGTATAATATCAATTACCCGAAGCAGGAAAACCAGAAACTATGTCGAACGTACGTATGGAGAACATATGTACGGTCTTGCTGTTTTGCAGAAAGAGGGAAAACGATGGACTTCAAACCTTTTCAAGTGGTTGCGCCGTTTGCGCCGGCAGGCGATCAACCCCAGGCCATCGCCAAGCTCGCCGATGGAATCAGGCGCGGCCTGCGGGCCCAGACTTTACTAGGGGTGACCGGTTCAGGCAAAACCTACACCATGGCTAAAGTGATCGAAGCAGTGCAGAAGCCCACACTGGTGATCGCTCACAACAAAACGCTTGCGGCCCAGCTGTGCAACGAGTTCCGGGAGTTCTTTCCCCACAACGCGGTGCATTATTTTGTCAGCTATTATGATTATTATCAGCCGGAGGCCTATGTGCCTCAAAGCGATACCTATATCGAAAAGGACGCGTCGATCAACGATGAGATCGACCGGCTGCGCCACGCCGCCACCAGCGCGCTGCTGCAGCGCCGGGACGTGGTGATTGTGGCCAGTGTCTCCTGTATCTACGGCCTCGGTTCTCCGGAAGACTACATGGGTTTGACTTTGTCGCTGAAAAGCGGCGAGTTCCGGGACCGCGATCATATTTTGCGCCGTTTGGTGGGGATTCAGTATGAACGGAACGACATCGGCTTTCAGCGGGGCACTTTCAGGGTGCGGGGCGACGTGATCGAGATCATTCCCGCCTACAGCGACAACGTGGTCCGCATAGAGCTGTTCGGCGATGAAATCGAGCGGATACTGGAGCTGGACCCCATCACAGGGGAAGTGCTGGCGGAAAACGAGGCAATCATGATTTACCCAGCCTCCCACTATGTCACGTCAGAAGAGAAACTGAAGCGGGCCATCAAGTCCATTGAACAGGAACTGGAAGAGCAGCTGCGGCAGCTGCGGGCTGAAAACAAACTCTTGGAGGCCCAGCGGTTGGAACAGCGGACCCGGTACGATCTGGAGATGCTCTCCCAGATGGGCTTCTGCCAGGGGATTGAAAACTACTCCCGCCATCTCTCGGGACGGTTGGAGGGGGAGCCTCCTGCGACTCTGCTGGATTATTTTCCCAAGGACTTTCTTTTGTTCATCGACGAATCCCACGTGACCATCCCCCAGATCAGGGGCATGTACCACGGAGACCGTTCGCGCAAGGAAACGCTGGTGAAATACGGGTTCCGCCTGCCGTCGGCCTTGGACAACCGGCCGCTGACGTTCGCCGAGTTTGAGTCCCACATCAACCAGGTGATCTTTGTCTCCGCCACTCCCGGACCGTACGAGATGGAGCATGAGCAGCAGCGGGTGGAACAGATCCTGCGCCCGACAGGCTTGGTGGATCCAGAGGTGATTGTCCGCCCAACCAAAGGCCAGATTGACGATCTGCTGGATGAGATCGAGGCCACAGTTGCCCGCAGCGAGCGGGTACTGGTGACGACCTTGACCAAAAAAATGGCGGAAGACTTGACGGATTACATGACGGACATGGGAATCAGGGTGCGCTACCTCCACTCGGATATTGAAACACTGGATCGGGTGGAAATCCTAAGGGGACTTCGAACCGGCGAGTTCGACGTGCTGGTGGGCATCAATCTCCTGCGGGAAGGCCTTGATCTGCCGGAAGTGTCGCTGGTGGCGATCCTGGATGCGGACAAAGAAGGTTTTCTCCGCTCCGAGCGGTCTTTGATCCAGACCATCGGCCGGGCCGCCCGGAATGTGAACGGCCGCGTAATCATGTATGCCGACACCATCACCGGCTCGATGGAGGTGGCGATAGCCGAAACCAACCGCCGCCGGCGGCTGCAGATGGCCTACAATGAGCAGCACGGCATCATTCCCCAGACGATCAGGAAGGAGATCAAGGATATTGTCCAGGCGGTGCGGGCAGCGGAAGACAGCGGCGACTACCAGGTGGAACCGATGCCGGACAAAGCCGCCTTCAAAGATATTGTCAGCCATATCAAGGAGCTGGAACAACAGATGTACCGCGCAGCAGGCGAATTAGAGTTTGAACTCGCGGCCCAATTACGTGACCGCATCAAAGCATTACGTCAGGAAGCGGGGTTAAAGGATTGAGTTTGGATAAAATCATCATCAAAGGAGCAAGGCAGCACAATCTGAAAAACATCGATGTGGAAATCCCCCGGGACAAGCTGGTGGTGATTACCGGACTGTCAGGTTCGGGAAAATCGTCTTTGGCTTTCGACACGATTTACGCCGAAGGCCAGCGGCGGTATGTGGAATCTTTGTCGGCTTACGCCCGCCAGTTTCTGGGGCAGATGGACAAGCCGGATGTGGATTCGATCGAAGGCTTGTCGCCGGCCATATCCATAGATCAGAAATCCACAAGCCGCAATCCCCGCTCCACGGTTGGGACAATCACCGAAATCTACGACTACCTGCGCCTGTTGTACGCCAGAGTTGGCAAGCCCCACTGCCCCGAATGCGGCCAACCCATCAGCCGCCAGTCGGTGCAGCAGATCGTGGATCAGCTGCTGCAGCTGCCGGAGGGTGCCCGGCTGCAGATCCTGGCGCCGGTGGTCAGGGGGCGGAAAGGGGAACACCGCAAAGTTCTGGAGAGCATCCGCAAAGACGGGTTTGTCCGGATCAGGATCAATGGAGAGCTTCATGAAGTGACCGACGAGTTCAACCTGGACAAGAACAAAAAGCATACCATTGAGATTGTTGTCGATCGGATCGTGATCCGCCCCAACATCACCACCAGGCTGACCGATTCTGTCGAAACAGCGCTCCGTTACGGCAGCGGAGTGGTTGTGGCCGATGTCATCGGCCGAGAAGAGCTGTTGTTCAGCGAGAATTTCGCCTGCCCCGACTGCGGTGTTTCCATGGAAGAACTGACTCCAAGGATGTTTTCCTTCAACAGCCCTTACGGGGCGTGCCCGTCCTGCGATGGGCTCGGCCGTAAGCTGGAATTGGATCCAGACCTGCTGATCGACTGGGAGCTGTCCATCAACACCGGTGCCTTGATTCCCTGGCGCGACAGCAAGAGCCAATGGCTGGCGGCGATCCTGGCGGCGGTCTGCACAGAACACGGCATTGATCCAGATCAGCCGGTGAAGGATCTTCCCCAGGAAAAGATGGAACTGCTCCTCAACGGTACGGCCGGCCCGGTGCGTTTCGAATACACCAACCGCGAAGGCCGCAGGCGGATCTATGAGGCGGCATATGAGGGTTTGATCCCCTTTTTGAACCGGCGTTACCGGGAAAGCACCTCCGAATGGGTGCGCCAGGAAATGGAGCAGTACATGAGCGAGCGGGAATGTGCCGCCTGCCGCGGGAAAAGGCTCCGTCCGGAGGTGTTGGGCGTGACCGTTGGCGGATTGAACATCATGGAAGTGTCGGCTTTGCCTGTCAGCGACATCCTGGCGTTCTTTGACAAGCTGGAACTGCCGCCGCGGGAACAGCTGATCGCCCGCCAGGTGTTGAAGGAAATCAAAGAGCGCCTCAACTTCCTCAACAATGTGGGTTTGGGGTACCTGACGCTCGATCGGGGCGCCTCAACACTTTCAGGCGGCGAATCCCAGCGGATCCGCCTGGCGACGCAAATCGGCTCCAGCCTGATGGGAGTGCTCTACATCCTCGACGAACCCAGCATCGGCCTGCACCAGCGGGACAACAAGAAACTCCTGGATGCTTTGAAGCGGCTGCGGGATCTGGGCAACACCCTTATTGTGGTGGAACATGACCACGAGACGATGCAGGCGGCGGACTGGATCATCGACATCGGCCCCGGGGCGGGGGCCGACGGAGGCCGGATCGTGGCCGCCGGCACTTACGATACCATCTGCGGGGTGGAGGAGTCTTTGACCGGGCACTACCTGTCCGGGAAGCGGCAGATCCCTGTCCCCAGCTTCCGGCGGAAGCCGAACGGCAAGGCAGTGAAGGTGATCGGTGCCAGGGAGAACAACCTCAAGGGCATCGATGTGGAGTTCCCGTTGGGGATGTTTGTCTGCGTCACCGGCGTTTCCGGATCGGGCAAGAGCACCTTGGTGAATGAGATTCTTCATAAAGCCCTTGCTCAGGCGCTGCACCGCAGTGCCGAAAAGCCCGGCGCCCATGATCGGATTGAAGGAATCGAATTTCTTGACAAGGTGATTAATATTGACCAGTCACCCATCGGCCGCACACCCCGTTCAAATCCCGCTACCTACACCGGGGCCTTCGACGGGATCCGGGAGCTTTTCGCCATGACTCCGGAAGCCAAGATCCGCGGCTACCGGCCGGGCCGGTTTTCGTTCAACGTCAAGGGAGGGCGCTGCGAAGCCTGCCGGGGAGACGGGATTATCAAGATAGAGATGCACTTCCTGCCCGACATCTATGTCCCCTGCGAAGTCTGCAAGGGCAAGCGCTACAACCGGGAAACGCTGGAAGTGAAATACAAAGGCAAGTCCATCGCCGATGTCCTGGAGATGACAGTGGCGGAAGCGGTGCCGTTTTTCGAGTCGATTCCCAAGATCTACCGCAAACTTCAGACCCTGCAGGATGTGGGCCTGGGGTACATCAAGCTGGGCCAGCCCGCAACCCAATTGTCCGGCGGCGAAGCCCAGCGGGTGAAACTGGCCACCGAACTGAGCCGCCGCAGCAACGGCCGGACATTGTATATCCTGGATGAACCTACCACCGGCCTGCACTTCGAAGACATCCGCAAGCTGCTGCAGGTGCTTGCGCGGCTGGTGGACGCCGGCGATACGGTGCTGGTGATCGAGCACAATCTTGACGTGATCAAGACCGCCGACTACATCATCGATCTCGGCCCCGAAGGAGGGGACCGAGGCGGAACGGTGATCGCCACCGGAACTCCGGAGGAGGTGGCAGAAAACCCGAACTCTTACACCGGCCAGTTTCTGAAACCGCTTCTGGAAAAGCACAGAAAGGAGCAATATGAATTTACGAGAGAAGCTTAGGCAGCTTCCGGCCAAACCGGGAGTATATCTAATGAAAGGTAAAGACGGCCGCATCCTCTATGTGGGCAAGGCCGTCAATCTCCGCAATCGGGTGCGGTCATACTTTCAGAAGTCGCGTAATCCTTCTCCCCGCATCCGCCTGCTGGTGGAGCAGATTGCCGATCTGGAGTACATTGTCACCGATTCGGAACTGGAAGCCTTGATCTTGGAGAACAACCTGATCAAGGAGCACACACCCTGGTTCAATGTCCGGCTGAAAGACGACAAGACCTATCCGTACATCAAAGTCACTGTCAATGAAGACTTTCCCCGGGTGCTGGTGGTGCGGCAGAGGCTGAAGGACGGAGCCCGCTACTATGGGCCTTATGCCAATGCCGCCGCTGTGCGGGACACGGTCAGGGTCTTGCGCAAACTGTTCCAGATCCGCACCTGCAGCAAGGTGATCAAAGAAGGCCAGCAGGATCGCCCCTGCCTGAACTACCACATCGGACGCTGCTCCGGGCCCTGCGCCGGCTTGATCAGCAAAGCCGATTACCGGGCGATCGTGGACGAAGTGTGCCTCTTTTTGGAAGGCAGGCATGAGCGCCTGATACCCACCATGCGGGAGAAAATGCTTCAGGCCAGCGCCGAGTTGAAGTTTGAACAGGCGGCTCGGATCAGGGACCGGATTGCCAGTTTGGAACAAATTGCTGCCAAGCAGAAAATCGTATCGGCGCGGGATATCGATCAGGACCTGTTCGGCCTGGCCCGGGCCGGTGATTTGGCCTGCGCCCAGATCTTTTTCGTCCGCGGCGGCAAGTTGATCGGCCGCGAGCACTTTATACTGGACTGCGGCCCCGATGATACCGACGGCGAGATCCTAACAGCTTTCATCAAGCAGTACTACACGGATCAGGCAATGATTCCCAAAGAGGTTGTCACCAGTGAGGCATTGACGGAGACAGAGCTTTTAAGCCGGTGGCTGAGTGAGCAAAGGGGCAGCAAAGTACATTTCCATCATCCGAAGCGGGGAGAAAAGAAAGATTTAATCGACATGGTCACCGCCAATGCCCGGGAGGCCTTGGACATGCTCCAGTCTCAGGAAGAGCGGAAGAACCAGGCGATCAGCAGAGGCTTGTGGGAACTAGCGCACCTGGCAGGCCTGGACGAGCCGCCCCGGCGGATCGAAGCCTACGACATCTCCAACATTCAGGGCAGCCAGATCGTGGCAGCGATGGTGGTGATGATCGACGGCAGGCCGGCCAATGATCAATACCGCCGCTTCAAGATTCAATCAGTGGCTGGGGCGCCCAACGATTACCTGGCGATGCAGGAAGTGATCCGCCGCCGCTTCACGAGAGGAATCAGGGAACAGCAGGGAGAACAGGAGACTACTTCCTTCAGCGATTTTCCCGACCTTGTCCTCATCGACGGCGGCAAAGGGCAGCTGGGCGCCGCAACCGCTGTCCGGGACGAGTTGGGGCTGATGATTCCCATGATCAGCCTGGCGGAACGGAACGAGGAGATCTACCTGGAAGGCAAGGCCGCCCCGGTGCTTCTGCCCCGGGAATCGCCGGGCCTCCATCTCGTCCAGCGGATCCGGGATGAGGCCCACCGCTTTGCCCTGGCTTATCACCGTAAGCTGCGGAGCAAGGCTGGGCGGCAGTCGATTCTGGATCAAATCCCCGGTGTCGGGCCTAAACGCAAAAAGGCACTGATCAAGCATTTCGGCAGTGTTAAAAAAATCAAGGCCGCGACCGTCGAGCAGCTGCAGGAAGTGGAAGGTATCGACCGGAAGCTGGCGGAGGAAATCTATCAGTTTGTGCGTGAACAATAAAAGACACCCCGGCGGGGAAAAACCCCAGCGGGGTGCCTGTGTTTTAGACGCAGGTTAGAACCTATAGCTGAAGCCGACCTGCAGCCCGCCTTGTTTGTAAGTGGCCTTCTTGATCTCGTAGTCGTCCTGAAGCTTGATCGCGCCCACCGTAGTCCTGCTGCCGCCGTATCCGAGCCGGATCAGCAGTTGATCGTTGATACTGTAGTCAGCGGTCAGCTGGTAGCTGTACACTGAACCTCCGGTATCAACCTCATATTGGTTTGCCCTGTAAGTCCAGCTGTACCAGGGAGCAGCCTGGACGAGCGCCTTGATTTCCAAAGCTTCCATCACATGGAATGTCACCTGTGAGGATGCTATGAATCCGCTTCCGTCCAGGTGCACATTGGGGATGACTTGCCCTTCCTGCTCGACCAATTTCTTGAAATGAGCGGTGGCGAAATGATAACCCAGACCGGCATGGACTGTCATCGGTTCGATGGTGTAGAACTGATACAGCAGAGATCCCTGTGTATAAGTGGTGGACATGTACGCATCGTTAGAGAAATCTTCGTTGTTGGAACTGTTGGCCATGCCTAAAGCGTGGTCGATCAACAGCATCAGATCGGGTGTTGGATTGAGCCTCCCCCGAATCACCAGTTCCCACTGGTTGATTTTTGTCCCCTCATCGGTGTTGTTTAGGAGATGGTCAAAGTAAATGTCGCTGACATGGACATCAGCACCGATCGAAACCTGGTATTCGTTTTGGGCCAGAGCGGCGCCCGCGGTCAAAAACAGGCCGACGACTAGACAGATGATGGTTTTCTTCATTGTGCATCCTCCTCATATGCTTACCGATAAATATCCAAACGTATCTGCAGGCCAGAAACATGCTTGTCTGGTTCCAGCACGATTTCCGACTCGTAATACCATTCTCCGGGATTGACCATTTGATCCTGATTGGCGTCTATATGGGCTGTGACCCGGTACAAACCGGGCGGCAGCAGTTTATGGAAATACCGGTCCTGATCCAATTCTACCGCATAGTCGCCTCCTGTGTCGAGATTGGAAAAAACAACATCCGCCTTCTTAACCGGAGTGTTGGTAACGGCGGCATAGGCATTGACCAAACGCTGACCGGGACGCTCCGGGTCAAAGACAATTCCGGTGCTCCACAATAGTTCTTCTAAATCATCCTTGGTTATATTGGGGTAGGTGCTTTTTACAAGGGCCGCTATTGCTGTCACCAGGGGAGTGGCCATCGAGGTCCCCCGCCCCACGCTGTAGCCGTCGCCGTTTGGTTCAACAAGATCAGTGCTGTAGACACCCTTGCCGGGATCCAATTCTTCACCTCCCGGAGCGAACAGCCGGACCCCGTCTGCCGCCGAATAATAGGTTATCTGATGTTGGCTGGTTGTTGCTCCGACGGCAATCACCTCATCATACCCCGCCGGGTACAGCAGCTTGCCGCCATTTCCGGCAGCCGCCACCATGGTGATGCCTGCGGCGTCAGCCTCTTGAATTTTCGCATACAGCATATGTGTATGCGGCGATGATAGGTTGGCGCCAAGGCTCATGTTGATCAGATCCACACCCAGCTCGATCGCCTTGTCGATGCCGGCGATCACGTGGCTGAGGCTGCTGCGGTTGTCTTTTCCCAGAACCACGATGGGAATGATCTCCACATCGGCGCCCCAGACAGCCCCGGCAACGCCTTTGGCGTTGTCCGCTGTCGCTCCGATGATCCCGATGACATGGGTCCCATGGCTGTAGGGAGGCTTTTCGGGACGGCCGCTGCGGTGGAAATCGTCCCGGACATCACTGCTTTGATCCACTACATTGTATGCATCCTGCAGATTAAGGTTTTGCTGCAGGTCGGGATGATCGGCGGAGATGAGAGTATCGAGCACCGCGATTCTTACAGTTGCCCGGCGCTCCACCTGCGGCCAGGCAAAGGGCAGGTAGACAGCGGCAAGGTTCCACTGCCGATTGTATTCTGGATCGTTGGGGATCGCGGCCAGCTGGAGTTCGGCCGCAGCTGCCAGAGGGAAAACCGGGTAGTCGATGTCCGCCGCTTTGACGAGCGGATGAGCCCTGGCCTCGCTGAGGAACTGATCGATAGGCACCTCTTCCGGCTTGGAAAAGACGACGATCCCCGCTTCCAGAAAGAGCCGTGATCCCTCTGCCCCGATGTCTCTGCCGATAGCAAGCGCTGCTTCCTCGCTGCAGACATACGGCTCGACAATGATGTCCCACGGTTCTTCATCCCAGGCTTCAGCCTCAAGTGGTCCAAAGTGGGCATCAAAGAGGGCCGGAAGCGGGACGGCGGGTATTTCCGGCAGCGCATAATCGACGGTGCCGGCGGCCACGCAATAGCTCTCGCCCCGGGGTGTGAGCTCGATTGACAAAAACACCTCCCGGTTTTTCCCCAGTGTTATCTTTTGTTCCACAGGCAGGTAGTCAGGATGCTCAACCTTGACCCGCAGCTTTGACTCAGAACCCCGCAGTGTTATGGAAAAACGCCCCTGCAGATCAGCCCGGAGCGAAAAAACACTTGATTCGCCAATGATGGCCACCTCGGCCCCGGCGACAGGAATATCGCTGTTCTCATGGCGGATGATGCCGGCGATGGTGTAGATTCTGGCCAGATGCCAGTTGATGCACCCCGCGAGAAGGATCAAAATCAAAAGCGCTGCTACCGGCAGGGTTCTCTGCATGGACGCACCTCCGCTGTGTGTTACCAAATATATTCGCTGCCGCGATCATAATCCCTGTTGGCAGGATGGATCTCTAATCGTATTAAAATAATTAAGGTAAACCTTGACATTTTCAATATATGGATTTATATTATTTAAGTAGATGAACAAAATAGCATCGTGTCCTTAATAACATTAAGGTGGTGATTTGAATTTGGAAAGGCGATTGGTAAGCAAGTGTCCGATTTGCGGCGGCCGCATGCACATCACGCAGCTGCACTGTGGGAGCTGCGATACCTCCTTGACAGGGCGGTTCGCCCCCTGCAAATTCTGTCAGCTCACAGCGGAACAGCAGGAGTTTGTGGAGGTGTTTTTAGCGTCCCGAGGCAACATCAAGGAGGTGGAGCGGCTTTTGGGTATTTCCTACCCCACAGTCCGCAGCCGTCTTGATCAAATCATAGAGGCTTTGGGCTACCGGGTCGAGTACCAGGAAACGGACTCCCACCGCAAAGATATTCTCAAAGCCCTGAGCGATGGCGAAATCACGGCGGAAGAGGCCATCAAGCTTTTAAAAAGGTAAGGAGGCGGATCAGGCATGCACGAAGAACGCTTGTTAATCCTGAAAATGGTGGAGTCAGGCAAAATCACGGCGCAAGAAGCGGCGGAGCTTTTGGAAGCCCTGGAGGAAGAGGAGGCGCCGAAGCAGGCCAAAGGTGACGATGTTTGGCGCAGAATCGAGAAGCAAAGTGAAGAACTGGCCAGGAAGATCGAGCGGGCGGCTGAACGGTTCAGCCAATCCATTGAAACGAAACTGGAAGATACGGGGATTTCTGAGCAGTTGGGCAATCTTCAGCGCTGGCTTACAAAACTTCCGTTCTTAAGCGGTATCGCCAATGATGTCCATGAGTTCGTCCAGGAAGTCGAGGGCAGCTTCGCCCCGGACGCGGAGGGAATTCCGCTTTTGGTCAAGAACATCAACGGCGCCATCGATGTGGAAGGCTGGGAAGGGGAAGGCTTCAAACTGGTGGTCACACACCGAATCAGGGCCAAAGATCGGGATGGAGCGCTGGACAAAATGACCCAGATTGATCTGCCGCAGCAAGGGGCGGTCATTGACCGGCTGGAAATAGAAGTGCGTGAGCAAAACGACACCAGCATCTCTTTTAAGCTTTTCGTACCTCGGAAAGGGCCTTATGTGCTGCGCATGAGATCCAACAACGGCCGGTGTCAAGTGAGCAACATGCTGGCCAAGAGCGTGGAAGTGGACACCATCAACGGATCGGTGGGCATCAGCCAAGTCAAGGCCGATACCATGCTCACCAAAACCAACAATGGGTCGAACAACCTGAACTATGTCGAAGCTAACCTGGTTCAGCAGCGCACAGCCAATGGCTCGATCAAATTCGCCGGCAGCGGCCGCAAGATCGCCTGTGGCTCGACGAACGGCAGTGTCCGGGTCTCGCCTTTGGCCTTTGCCCATGAGCAGAGTGAAATCGATATCCATACCGTGAACGGTTCAGTGCGGTGCCACCTGCCGCAGCTTCCGGATCTCCACGTCAAGCTCGATGCCGCTTCGTCAGTGGGGAAAATCACTGTCGGCCTGGCGAATTTCGCGGTGGAATCGGAGCAGAAGGGCGGCAGCATGCATAAAGTAGTTGGAGCAGCCGCAGGTCAAACCGAGGGAGGTAAAACGATCACCATCCGTACCCGCACCGGCTGCGGCTCAATCTATATCGGACATGAGAGGGATCACCATGGCACTCACTAAAGAACAGCTTCAGATTTTGGAGATGCTGAAGGAAGGCAAGATCAGTGTGGAAGAAAGCGCCAAACTGTTGGAAGCGGTGAATGAACCCAAACCCGGGAACCGCCCTAAAGCCACCAGAGTGATTGTCACCATCACCGAGTCCGGCAAGGACACGACCAATCTCAGGATTCCCGTTACTTTGGCGACGGTGTTTTGGAAGTTCGTGCCGAAAGATATTCAGGCTCAGATCAATCTGGATTTGATTCTGGAGCAGATTGAAGCAGGAGCGACGGGGGAGATTATCGAAATAGAGCAACCGGCGCAGCAGCGCAAGATCAATATTAGTCTCGCCTGAGCAGATGCGGCAAAGGGGATCGGAATGATTAGACTGGTGGCGCTTGATATCGACGACACACTCATGGACAGCAAGGGAAACATACCACAGGCCAATCTGGAAGCGATTGATCGGGTCAGGAGGCAGGGTGTGGAAGTTGTCCTGGTGACAGGGAGGATGCACTGCAGGGCACTGCCGTATGCCCGAATGCTCAAGCTGGATCCGGAACAGGTCTTGATCAGCTACAACGGAGCGATGCTGAGGAAGATCAGCGGTGAGGAAATAGCGCATATCCCGCTGGAACACCACACTGCCCTGGAACTGATCGAGTACTTTCAAAACAGGAACCGCACAGTCCAGATTTACCATGACGATCAGCTGTATGTGGCGGAAATCGATGCCAATGTGGAGTACTATATGCGCATGTCCGGGGCTGAAGCCCGGCCTGTGGGGGATCTGTACCGGTTTGCGGCTGATCAGAGCAAGGCCTTGTCCAAGCTGCTGGTGGTGGGCAGCGAGGAAGAGGTGGCCGAGGAGATCAGCTTGGCGCAGATCCGGTTTGGTTCCATCGTTCAAGTGGTCCAGTCGAAAAAACGCTATATCGAGATCACTCATCTCGATGCCACGAAAGGCAAAGCCCTGGCCTATCTCGCCGGGCGCCTCGGTTATCGCCGGGAGGAAGTCATGGCGGTGGGCGACGGCGGCAACGATCTGGGAATGATTGAATGGGCGGGGGTTGGTGTGGCTGTAGGCAACGCTCCGGAGCATGTCAAAGCCGCAGCCGATTTTGTCACCAAGACTCATGACGAAGCTGGAGTGGCATACGCCTTGGACCGGTTTGTCTAGGGTTTGGAGCAGAAGCATGAGCTGGGTGCGTGTCCCGGTTAACCCGGGTGCGCACCCATTTCATTAGCAGGAAGTCCCAGATCTGGGAACAAATCCATAACGGCTTCTAGCAGGACTTATGTTGGACAACGAGAATATCTTAAGCGAAAGTTGTAACGAGCCGGGCTTCGTTACAGCTGAACTAACTTATGTTAGTTATGGTTGCGCCGGCACAGTATTCCTGCGGCAATGCAGGAAAGGAGGTGACAGTTCCCCCAAGGCAGACAACCGGGGAGTATTGGAATGGCCGCAGCCGGAGCTTCATGCCCAGACAATCGAATGAACACGGCACCATCCGCACACGAAGGGAATATAGCAGATGAGGAAACATGGACACTCACCTGCGGTGATTCCTTCAGACGCACCAGATATCAAGACCAAAGTCTGTTCAAGCATGGAATAAACAGATTAAGGGGGATCACAAACGAATGAAGAAATCAGTGATGATTCTTACACTAGTGCTTGCAATGACAATTTCCGGTTCGGTTCTCGCCGCCGGAATCAAGTTCGACGGTTCGCTGAAATCCAATCTCGAGTGGTACAGAGATCTGGAAGGCACCATCGAGACTCGTCCATCTTCCGAGCTGAGCCTGAACTTCGGTTTGGACACAGCCGGTGAGAAGACCAGAGCTGTTGTGGAATTCGGCATCGGCCACAAGAACAATCAAGGCTTGGATCTTGACCTGGATCCCAGCAACCTGGTTCTGAAGAAGGCCTATATCGAGACTGACGGTGCCTTCTGGCACGGCGGCCCTGAGGCCACCACCCGTTTTGGCAGCCTGGACATCGATTACGGCCCGTTCAGCGTGGTCAAGAACCAATACGGCATCAGCGTGAGCAACATGAACATCGGGCCGGTTTCAGTCAAAGGCTTCTACGGCATCCCGACCCAAGAGCGCAAATCGATTCAAGGCTTGCGGGCTGACATGCTCATGGACAACATCGCCGCCGGCGCAGCCCTGGTTCACGACTGGGATGCACTGCATGTGGCAGTGGACGGCGCGATCCGGCCGATGGAGGATCTGATTCTCGGCGCTTCAGTGGCTACAGAAATCGATCTGAGATCAGAAGATGTTGAAGAACAAGAAGAAGGCCAAGAGGAAGAGAGCGCACTCAGGCACATGTTCGCAGTCGGAGCTCAATACCAGGTAATGGACAACCTGACTGTCCGCGGCGGTTACAAAGCTATTTCGGAAGGCTGGAAGCCGGAATACCTGGCTGACAAGGCCAAGAAAGCATCCGACGACCGCGGCCAGAATTGGATCCACGAAAGCGAACGGAGAAACAGCGGTTTCTATGCTGGCATCGCCACCAACCAAGCTGGCATCCAGCTGACAGCCGACTACGATCAGATCTTTGACGAGGCAGTGCTGAGCGCTGCGACCGATGTGGAAGGGTACAACCTCAACGTTGAGACCGTGCTGGCAGTAGGCGGCGAGGAAGGCATCAAGACCCAGAGCACCAAACTGGGAGTGGAAAAAGCGTTCGCAGTGATGGACGGCCTGGATGTCACCGCCAACTACAGCGGCCAATGGACTCCCGATACTGGGCTGGTGCACACTGTAGGCGCCAAGACAAAGGTAGGCTTCATCCCTGCAGTGAAAGGGCTTGAGCTGAACAGCGAAGTGACTGTTTCCGATCTGGAAACCATCGGCTACCAGGTTGGGGCTGCCTTCAAGGCACCAAACGGTATTGATCTAAGCATCAAGCACGTAGGCGGCAACTTTGCAGACGAATCGATCAAGACCGGTACCACAGCCAAAGCAGGTATCGCAGTCAAGTTCTAATTGTAAACCGAGACTCATAAATAAAGCGGCCTGTCCCCACAGGCCGCTTTATCGTTGCAGGAGTGAAATATCCGGCGGTTAAGGCAGGAATTCAGAGAATTGCGGTGAATATTAATTGAGAATCCGCCTGTTGCTGCCGCAGGCTTTAACAAGTCATTAAAAATGTATTAATTAAAAGAAGGATATTTATTTCGGTTGTGGAATAGTCAGAGTAAGAGAGATACCGAGTGCACTGTGTTTCAGCATGTAATGTCGGTTTTTTCAGGAAAATGCCGTAGACTCTCAGTTGGTTCAGGCAGCTTTTTGTGATCTCTCTACTGACAATGGAAAAGTAAAATATAATCGAAATGTTTCCGGGAGGTGTTACACAGGTAATTTTATCAATCACTCGTAAGATACCCAATAAGCCAGCACGCTAAATTTTATATAGAGGAGGGTAATTAATGGCCAGGGTATTGCTAGACGGTGTTACCAAGCGTTTTGGTAACGTCGTGGCAGTAAACGATGTAGATTTGGAAGTCAAAGATAAAGAGTTTGTAGTATTGGTAGGCCCGTCCGGCTGCGGAAAATCCACCACACTGCGGATGATCGCCGGACTGGAGGAAATCACAAAGGGAACTATCACTATTGGGGACACTGTTGTCAACGACATTCCTCCCAAAGACAGAGACATTGCCATGGTATTCCAAAACTATGCTCTGTATCCCCACATGGATGTTTATAATAACATGGCTTTTGGTTTGAAACTGCGCAAGTTCCCCAAGACCGAGATCGATCGCCGCGTTAAAGAAGCGGCCCGGATGTTGGGAATCGAGAACTTGCTCGACAGAAAGCCGAAGCAGCTCTCCGGCGGTCAGCGTCAGCGTGTCGCTGTAGGCCGGGCGATTGTGCGGGAACCAAAAGTATTCCTGATGGACGAACCGCTGTCCAACCTCGACGCCAAGCTGCGCGTGCAGATGAGGGCTGAGCTCAGCAAGCTGCATCAAAGGCTGCAGGCCACAATCATCTACGTTACCCACGACCAGATCGAAGCTATGACCATGGGTGACAGGATTGTGGTTATGCGCGACGGCCTCATCCAACAGGTGGCCAGCCCGCTGGTAATCTACAACCATCCGAACAATGTGTTCGTAGCCGGGTTCATCGGCAGCCCGCCCATGAACTTCATCAATATGATCTTGACCCGCGAAGATGACCGCTACTTCGTGGAGACCATCGAAGGCCGGGTCAAGCTGGAGATTCCACGGGAACGTGTAGCCTACTTCGACAATATCGACGCGTATGTTGAAAAAGAAGTGATCTTCGGTATCCGTCCAGAAGACATCGAAGACTTCGATGTGTTCAAGGCCCAGTACGGAGATGCAGCCGAATCAATGAACAACTCTTTCACCGCCATGGTGGACGTGATCGAGCCGATGGGCGCCGAAACATACCTCTACCTGTCGCTGGATGAAGAGATTCCACAGCTGATTGCCCGTGTTGATGCCCAGACAACAGCCGTCAGCGGCGAGCAGCACAAAGTGGCGCTCAACATGAACAAGTGTCAGCTGTTTGACAAAGAGACCGAGAAATCGCTCCGGAAAGAAAACGTGCGCTTGAGATAAGCATCTTTCGAAGCTGAGGAATGAGAGCACAAGAGGGACGTGCTGACGTCCCTCTTTTTTATTCCACTAGCATATTCCCTCTTGGCCCGCTGCCTGCGGTTACCGGCCGAACCGGTCCAGAATCTGCTGAAACTGGGCCCCGTAATGCACGGATTGGATGAACATGGCGAGATAAGCGCTGCGCACCGGATCGGCTTCGTATCTCAGCTCGTTGATCAGCTGCCGCTCCAGTTCCTGGACAGTGTGGGCGGACTCCGCCAGGCCTTCCAGTTCTGTCTCCGCCTTTGCGAGAGCCTCACCGTCGTTTTGCTGTTCATAGATCAAACAGAGTTGATTAAGATACAGCATCCGCCAGAGCGAGTCAAAGAGCCTTACCCCTCTCTGCAGGACCTCTTCTGCCTGTGGATATTTTTTCATAAAAGTGAGTACCCTACCAGTTAGGTAATAAAGCTCTGGATTTGGCGGCAATTGGCAGTCAAGGTCATTGTTAGTCAGCAGGGAATTTGTTAACTGCTCTAGAAATATAACCGTAGGTGTTTTCGGCAGCTGTGCCAAATATTGTTTGCAGACATCCGGTTGGAGAATCGACGCTTTGGCTTTGGCCAAGGTAGTTTGGTCGCCGACCAGTTCGGCGACGGTTGTGTCAAGCTTGTTGGCGATCTGGGAAAGTGTTTGGAGTGATGGCAGGATGCGGCCGCGCTCGATCTGACTGACATAGCTTCGGGTCCAATTGCCCTTGGCCAAGGCTTCCTGGCTTAGTCTCATTTTTTTTCGCCGCAGTCGGATATTGTCGCCGATCATATCAAACACCTTCTTTTTAAAAATTGCCTGATCCCACAAGCATGGAAATATGAATCAGCGCTATCTATATATTACCATATTTCGTGGATGAGTTCAATTTTTCTGTAAAGAGGTGAGCGGTCGTGGCTCAAAACAAGCGCATCGTGGTCTCTGTGCCAAACAAGCTGCTGCAGGAAGTAGACCGTGTCGTGCAGGAAGGAAACGGCAACAGGAGCCAGTTTATCCGGGAAGCGGTACAGATGTACATCCTGCACAGGAAACGCTCCGTGCTGCGGGAACAGCTGAAGAAGGGCTATCAAGCCATGGCGGGCCTGAACCTGCTGCTGGCTGAGGAAGGAAGCGACGAACAGCTGCTCGACTATTACGAAAGACAGTTGGCGGAGGCGGAATAATGTGCAAGAACCGATAAGGCGTGGGGATATTTTCTATGCCAACCTCAATCCGGTGATTGGCTCGGAACAGGGTGGTGTGCGGCCTGTCTTGATTATCCAGAACAATATCGGCAACAAATACAGTCCCACCACGATAATCGCGGCGATCACATCCAAGATCAAAAAAGCCAAGCTGCCGACACATGTGGAATTGTCGGCGGCCGAGTTCAACCTGGAAAAAGATTCGGTTATTCTGCTGGAGCAGCTGCGGACCATTGACAAACGGCGCTTGAAGGAAAAAATAGCGCACCTGGACGATGAGATTATGAGCGAAATCGACCGGGCTTTGATGATCAGCCTCGGTTTGGTCGATTTGTAAGGCACTCACTTCGCTGAGTGTTTTTCTTTTTGAGGGAGGTGCGGTAGTGAATCCGCTGATTGGCATCACCTGCAGCCATGACTGGACAGAACCGCAGCGGTTCTTCGTCAACACAGCCTATGTCCGGGCTGTGGCCGCTGCCGGCGGGATCCCGATCCTAGTCCCTTACCAGGAGGAGGCGGGGTTAGAACACATTTTGAGCCGGATAGACGGACTTTTGGTCACGGGCGGTGTTGATCTCGACGCGAAATATTTTGATCAAGCACTGCATCCAAAAAGTGGTATAATTGATCCTTGGCGGGATCAGCTGGATCTGTTCATGATCCGGGGTGCCTTGGCCAGGCAACTGCCGATTTTGGCTATCTGCCGCGGCTGCCAGGTTTTGAATGTGGCCTGCGGCGGCAGCCTGATCCAGGATATCGAGAGCCATTACCAAAATCCGCTCAAGCACCGGCAGGAAGCGCCCAGGTGGTATCCCACCCATCCTGTCGCTGTCGCCCCCGGCAGCTTGCTGGCGGATATTTACGGGACTGCCTCTCTCTGGGTCAATTCATTCCACCATCAGGCGTTGGATCGGATCGCTCCCGGATTCCGGGTTACAGCGTCAGCAGCTGACGGAGTGGTGGAAGCCATTGAGAGTACCGACGGCAGGTTTGTCCTGGGGGTACAGTGGCACCCTGAGTTGATGATTGATCATGATCCCGGTGTGGGCAGCTTGTTTGCCCATTTCACAGCAGCAGCGAGAGAGCGCTGAAGGCGCACCGGGAATGGGGGAAAATAATGGCAAGCATTGTGGCAAAAGTATTCCGAGGTCAAATGGTGGAAAGTGTGCATTACGGGGATTGGGTGATCGTGGATCAAGCAGGCCGGATCATTGCCTGCCAAGGCGATCCACAGCTGAGGACTTATTTTCGTTCCGCCGCCAAACCAATCCAGGCCCTGCCCGTTGTGGAACAGGGAGCAGCCGATCATTTCGGCTTCACCGACGCCGAACTGGCTGTCACCTGCGCATCCCACAGCGGTGAGCCGGAACACTTGGCGGCAGTCAGTTCCATGCTGGCCAAGATGGGGCTGGATCACACAGCGCTTCAGTGTGGAATCCATCCGCCTAAAGATCCCAATCAGCAGCGGCTGTTGGCCGTTACCGGCGCCGAACCGACTCAACTTCACAACAACTGCTCCGGCAAGCACGCAGGCATGCTGGCTTTATGCCTATACAACGGGTGGGACCGGGACAAATACACCGATCCGGACCATCCCCTGCAGCGGCTGCTGATTTCCTACATCAGCGAGTTTTGCGGCACCCCGGCGGACAAAATATCCTTGGGAATTGACGGCTGCGGTGTGCCGGTGTATGGGGTGTCCATAGCGGCAATGGCCCTGGCATGGGCCCGCCTGGCAGATCCCAGCCAGTTTGGGCAGCAGCGGATCCAGGCAGTCAAACGGATCATGGGCGCCATGAGCGGTTATCCCCGCCAGGTGGCAGGAACCAACCAGTTTTGCACGGACCTGATGATTGCCTTCCACCACCACGGCCTCGTGGCCAAATCGGGGGCTGAAGCCGTGTACTGCCTTGCCCTGCCGGATCGGGGCTGGGGCCTTGCTTTGAAGATCGCCGACGGCGGCAGCCGAGCGGTGGCCCCGGTGGTGCTTGCCATTTTGAGCCAACTGGGCTATAGTGGTGACAGAAATGTCTTGAGCCACTACCTTCCGGCAGTGATCAACAACCACCATCGACAGCCGGTGGGCGAGATTGTGCCTGACTTGTCTGAAGCCATATTTGAGAGGGTTGTTTAGATGAAATACACCGCCGCATCACCCCGGGAGACAATGGAACTGGGCATAGCCTTGGCCAAGCTTCTGAGACCTGGGGATCTGATCAGCCTTGAGGGAGATCTAGGCGCTGGGAAGACACAGCTGGCCAAAGGAATCGGCGCCGGCCTGGGTATTGAGGAAAACACAATCACCAGCCCCAGCTTTACGCTGATCAACCAATACGAAGGCAGATATCCCCTGTACCATTTTGATGTCTATCGGATCGAACCGGTTGATCTCGAGGAGCTCGGTTACGAGGAGTTCTTCTTCGGTAAAGGCGTCTGCTTGGTGGAATGGGGTGATCGAGTCCGGGATTATCTGCCTGATGAATATCTGCAGATTGTCATTCAGCAGGCAGGTGCCCAAAAGCGCGAACTGACTCTCACAGCCCATGGAGAGCGTTATCAAGAACTGTTATCCCAACTTAAAGTGGTGGTCCAGGCATGAATATTCTGGGAATCGACACATCAGCAGCAATGGGCGGCGCCGCCATTGTCAGCGAGGATGGGCTCGCGGCGGAGTACACCCTTAAGATCCACAACGGCCATTCCGAGCGGATCATTCCCGCAGTGGAACAGCTTCTCGCCGATTCCGGCCTGAAGCTGGAGGATATGGCGGCTTTCGCGGTGGTTACCGGCCCCGGGTCGTTCACCGGGATTAGAGTGGGGCTGGCAACCATCAAAGGCTTTGCCTACAGCCTGGGCAAACCAATCATACCTGTGACGGCCATAGAGGCCTTGGCCTGGCAGTTTCAAAACTTTCCCCACCTGATCTGCCCGATCATCGACGCCCGGCGCCGTGAAGTCTTCACACAGCTGTTCCGGGGCGGCATGCCGGTTCAAGCAGCGGTCAACTGTAAACTGAGCGATCTCCTTAGGGATCTGGCGGCTGTTGATGAGCCGATCTTGTTTGTGGGCCAAGGTGCGCTGGATTTTCAGGAAGACCTGGCTCAGCTGCCGCAGGCTGTTTTCCCCACCAGCGAACAGATTGGGCTTAGGCCGGGCAGTGTCGCCGGTTTAGGCCTGAACCGGCTGCGGCAGGGAGCGGGGCAAACCTGGTACGAAGTGCTGCCGTTTTACATGCGCAAAAGCAGCGCCGAATACCAATTCGACGCGGTGGAGAGTAAACATGAAGCTGGAGAATGAACGAATCCCCGACCAGTTCAAAATCGATGTCATGACTGTGAACGACATCCCCGGCGTCCAGGTGATTGAAAGATATTCGTTCCCCACACCCTGGTCGATGCGGGCTTTTGTTTCAGAGATAACGGAGAACGACTGCGCCCACTACCTGGTGATGCGCCGGGGCAGGCAGGTTGTCGGTTATGTAGGCATGTGGCTCATCATCGATGAAGGCCACATCACCAACATCGCCGTGCATCCCGCCTGGCGCCGCAGAGGCATCGGCACTAGGCTGCTCAACGCCATCGCGGCCCACGCCTATAGGCTCGGCGCCCGCAGGATGACCCTGGAAGTGCGCCGCTCCAACCATCAGGCCCAGGCGCTGTATCACAAACTGGGCTACACAGTTGCCGGCGTCAGGCCCAGATACTACTTGGACAACGGCGAAGACGCACTGATTATGTGGAAGGAATTGAACAGCGATGACTGCCAAGCCATTTCTGACATTGGGAATAGAGACGAGCTGCGATGAAACAGCCGCGGCGGTGATTGCCGGCGGGACCCGGATTCTCTCGAACATTGTCACGTCTCAGGTGGATCTGCACCAGCGTTTCGGCGGTGTAGTCCCGGAGATCGCCGCCCGCAAACATATAGAGGCGATCTTTCCTGTCATTGACAAGGCCCTTAAGGACGCAGGCGCCGCCGCGGCCGACATTGATCTGATCGCCGTGACACACGGGCCGGGATTGATCGGCGCCCTGCTGGTCGGGCTTCAAGCAGCGAAAGCACTGGCTTTTGCCTTGGGCAAACCATTGATCGGGATCAATCATGTCGAAGGGCACATCTATGCCAATGTGCTGGCCCATCCCGGGCTTGAGCCGCCCTTTGTCTGCCTCACCGCGTCCGGAGGCCATACTGATCTGCTGTACGTGCCTGAGTTCGGCCGCTATGAACTGTTGGGCCGCACCAGGGATGATGCGGCAGGGGAAGCTTTCGACAAAATCGCCAGGGTGTTGGGCCTGCCATACCCGGGAGGCCCCCAGATCAGCCGGCTCGCTGAGACAGGGGACCGGGAAGCGATCAGTTTCCCCCGGGGCCTGAGCGGTGAAGACACCTTTGATTTCAGCTTCAGCGGGTTGAAGACTTTCGCCCTGTACTACATCAATAACGCCCGGCAAAGCGGGGAAGAGATCAACCTTCCTGATTTCGCCGCCAGTTTCCAGTGGGCGATTGTGGATGTCTTGGCGACGAGGCTAATCCGAGCCGCCCAGTTTAAAAAAACCAGGCAAGTGGTCCTCTCCGGCGGTGTTTCCGCCAACCAGAGCCTGCGCAGGGAGGTGGCCGCGTTGGCCGAGCCCTTGGGGATTTCCGTCTACTTTCCTCCGCTGGATTTATGCACCGATAACGCGGCGATGATCGCCAGCGCCGGGTACTTCAAGCACCAGGCGGGCTGCTCCCACAGTTGGGATCTTAATGCCGTCCCCAATCTGCGTTTGATTTAGGGTGCCGGATGCGGGAGCTAGAGGGAAGATGAGCGAGGAAAGCGAAGATAATCGGGAAAAGGTGGCAATAAATGCCGAAAACGTCATATTCTGGGCTGAAAAGATATTTGCATTTAAAAAAGCGGTTTTATATCATTAGGTATAGGTTAGCACTCGCCTGTGTCGAGTGCTAACAAGTGTCAAAGAGCATGAGATCACAAAAGGAGGTACTCACAAATGAATCTCAAACCATTAGGCGACCGAGTAATACTTAAAGTATTAGAGGCAGAAGAGAAAACAGCCAGCGGCATTTTCCTTCCGGACAACGCTAAGGAAAAGCCACAGCAGGGGAAGGTTCTGGCAGTTGGCCCCGGCAAGTACAACGACAAGGGTGAACTGATCAAGGTACAGGTGAAGGAAGGCGATGTGGTCATTTTCGCCAAATACGCCGGGACCGAAGTGAAGTACCAAGGTGAAGAATACTTGATTGTGAAAGAATCTGACTTACTGGCAGTAGTAGGATAACATAACCAAAGGAAGGTGACAGAGAATGGCAAAAGACTTACTGTTCAGCGAAGAAGCCCGTAAAAAACTGGAACGGGGCGTCAATGCCCTGGCGGATGCCGTGAAGATAACCCTGGGGCCCAAGGGCAGGAATGTGGTCCTTGAGAAGAAATACGGATCGCCCACCATCACCAATGACGGTGTGACCATTGCCAGGGAAATCGAGCTGGAAGACCCCTTTGAAAACATGGGCGTCCAGTTGGTGAAAGAAGTGGCCACCAAGACCAACGATGTGGCCGGCGACGGCACAACCACCGCCACGGTCCTGGCCCAGGCCATTGTGCGCGAAGGTTTGAAAAACGTTGCCGCCGGAGCGAACCCCATGTTCCTCAAACGCGGCATTGAGAAAGCGGTCGAAACTTGCGTCAAGCGTATCGAGGAAGTCGCCAAACCGGTGGAGACCAAAGAGGCGATCGCCCAGGTCGCTTCCATCGCGGCGGCCGATCCGGAAATCGGAGCCTTGATTTCCGACGCCATGGAAAAAGTTGGCAAAGACGGCGTAATCACCGTCGAAGAATCCAACACCATCGGCACCACTCTGGAAGTGGTGGAAGGCATGCAGTTTGACCGCGGATATATTTCCCACTACATGGTGACCGACACCGACAGGATGGAGGCTGTTCTGGAAGAACCCAGAATCCTGATCACCGACCGCAAGATCAGTGCCGTGGCCGATATCCTGCCGATTCTGGAAAAGATCATCCAGATCAACAAGCCTTTGGTTATCATTGCTGAAGATGTGGAAGGTGAGGCGCTGGCCACATTGATCGTCAACAAGCTGCGGGGCACCCTGCAGGTGGTCGCCGTCAAGGCTCCGGGCTTCGGCGATAGGCGCAAGGCCATGCTCAGCGACATCGCTGTTGTCACCGGCGGACAGGTTGTTTCCGAAGACCTCGGCCTCAAGCTGGAGAATGTGACTCTGGACATGCTCGGCCAAGCCCGTCAAGTCAGGGTGACCAAAGAGGACACTACCATCGTCGACGGCAAAGGCTCGCCAGAGGCCATCAAAGCCAGGATCAACCAGATCCGCAACGAGATCGAGGAAACCACTTCCGATTACGACCGTGAGAAGCTGCAGGAGCGTTTGGCCAAACTGTCAGGCGGTGTGGCGGTGATCCAGGTCGGCGCAGCCACCGAGACAGAGCTGAAAGAGAAGAAATACCGCATCGAAGACGCCCTCTCGGCCACCAAGGCGGCTGTTGAGGAAGGCATCGTCGCCGGCGGCGGCGCAATGCTGATCGACTGCAGCCGGGCCCTGGAGAAGGTGGATGCTGAAGGCGACATCCTCACCGGCGTCCAGATTGTGAAGAAAGCTCTGGAAGAGCCGCTGAAGCTGATCGCCAACAACGCCGGTGTCGAAGGCTCTGTGGTTGTCGAGAAGGTCAGGGAGATGGCTCCGGGAATCGGATTTGACGCTGTCAGCATGGAGTACGTCAACATGGTCGAGAAAGGGATCATTGACCCGGCCAAGGTGACCAGGAGCGCACTGCAGAACGCTGCTTCCATCGCGTCCATGCTGCTGACCACCGAGACCTTGATTGCCGACAAGCCGGAGAAGAATCAGCCCGCGCCGGGAGCCGGCATGGGCGGCGACATGATGTAAGGATACGGCGGTTAAGTAAGGGGAATCCTGTCAAAGTCAGGATTCCCCTTTTTTCATGTTTATTCAGCCATTTAAAGGAAATCATTGGTGGGCAGCGAATTATAGTAAGTTATAAACTTGAATGTGATTGGAGTGCACGTCGATGGACCTGGATTCGGTACAGGAAGTTTTGCTGACAGAAGCGCAGATAGCGGAACGTGTGCGGCAGCTGGGCCAGGAGATTTCCAGAGATTATGAAGGGAAGGACCTGGTTGTGGTGGGGATTCTTAAAGGCGCCATCTGCTTTTTCTCAGACTTGATCCGGCAGGTGGAAATCCCGGTCAATATCGATTTCATGGCTGTATCCAGCTACGGCAGTTCCTCCCAGACATCGGGAGTGGTGAAGATCCTCAAAGATCTGGATATGCCGATTGAAGGCCGCCACATACTGCTTGTGGAGGATATTGTAGACACGGGGCTGACCTTGAACTACCTGAAGACCAACCTCCTCTCCCGGAACCCCGCCAGCCTCAAGGTCGCGGCGCTTTTGGACAAGCCGGAACGGAGGCAGATCGATATCCACGCGGATTATTTGGGTTTCTCGATTCCCGACCATTTCGTGGTCGGATATGGGATCGATTACGCGGAGCAGTACCGATCCCTGCCCTATGTGGCGATTCTGGACCCTGCGGCTTACCAAAGCCAGGCCAAGGAGGAGTGAACCTCTATTATGGAGACCATTCTCGTCATTGATCTGGGCACCTATTTCAGCCAGGAAGCGGCTAGATTGGTGCGGGCCTTACGTGTCTACAGCGAAATTGTCCCGGGGACAGTCTCGGCTGCGGAGGTCAGAAAGAAAAACCCGATTGGAATCATCATCGCCGGCCCGTCTGAAACAGAAGGAAAACAGGGGCTGAGCCCGGATCCGGAGATCATGCGGCTGGGAATTCCTGTCCTGACACTGACAGAATCGCGGAAATCAGATGTGGAAGGCTTAAAGGAACAGCTTGTAGGCTTTTTGGACCAAGACTGCCGCGCAAGCCGCGACTGGACAATGGCGCAGTTTGTCAATGCCGCAGTGGAGGAGATCCGGTCACAAGTCGGCAGTAGGAAGCTTGTCTGCGGGTTGAGCGGCGGAATCGACTCGTCTGTTGCGGCACTGCTGGTCCACAAAGCCGTGGGCGATCAGCTGACCTGTATTTTTGTGGATCACGGTTTCATGCGCAAAAACGAGCCCCAGGAAGTGGTCGAAACCTTCAGCAGGTTCGGCATCAACCTGGTTGCCGTTGACGCCGCTGATCGGTTTTTGGCCAAGGTCAAAGGCATCGCCGATCCGGAACAGAAGCGAAAGCTGATCGGTACGGAATTCATCAGGGTATTTGAGGAGGAAGCCCGCAAGCTCGGCACGGTGGACTTCCTGGTCCAGGGGACCATCTATCCTGACGTGATTGAAAGCGGGCTGGGACAGCACGCAGTGATCAAGTCCCATCACAATGTGGGGGGCTTGCCTGATAATCTTGAGTTTGAGCTTGTCGAACCAGTGCGGCAGCTGTTCAAAGATGAAGTGAGGGAAGCGGCCCGGGTACTGGGGCTGCCTGAGTCCATCATTGAACGCCATCCGTTCCCTGGCCCGGGGCTGGCGGTGCGGGTGATCGGTGAAATCACCGCCGAAAAACTGGCGGTATTAAGGGAAGCGGATGCCATCTTCATTGAAGAGCTAAAGCAATCCGGCTGGTACCGGAAAGTGTGGCAGGCCTTTGCCGTCTTGACAGGCACAAAAACTGTAGGGATCAGAACGGGCGGCCGCACCTACGATTATGCCGTTGCCCTCAGGGCAGTCCACAGCACCGACGCCATGACCGCCCAGTGGGCGAAACTTCCGTATGAGCTGCTGGAACAGGTCAGCGCCAGAATCCTCTCCGAGGTGGAAGGTATCAACCGTGTGGTATACGATATCAGTGCCAAGCCGCCGGCAACTATCGAGTGGGAATAGGTGATTGGGAATGAACTTGCGGACACCGCGGGGCGTGAAAGATTTCCTGCCCTTGGAGGCGGAATGGAAGCTTGAGCTGGAACGGAAAATCCGCAGCGTCTTTCACCGCTGGGGGTATCAGGAAGTGATCTCCCCCACATTTGAGTTTTATGATTTGTTCGCCCAGGGCAGCGGTGATCAGCGCCAGGCGTACCGTTTCTTCGATCAGAACGGGGACCTGCTGGTTTTGCGATCTGATCTGACCACTCCCATCGCCCGGATGGTTGCCACCAGGCTCAAGGATGAAGCGAAGCCGCTGCGCCTCGGCTACATAGCCAATGTCTTTCGCTATGACGAGGTGCAGGTGGGGTTTCAGCGCGAGTTCTACCAGGCAGGCGTTGAACTTTTGGGCAGCAGTTCGGCGGCGGCGGATGCGGAAGCTGCCGCTTTGGCTGTGACCATCTTCAACCAGGTCGGCGTGTCCGGCTTCAAACTGGACCTGGGCCATACTGGTTACATCCAAGGAGTTCTCAGTGAATGCCCCACCCAGCCTGTCAGAGAGAGAATCTGGCAGCTGCTGCGGAAGAAAGACCTGGTTGGGCTGAAGGCAGCCGTTATGACAGGCGATTTGCCAGAGCATGTCAGAGTTCTGCTGTTGAATTTGCCCCATGCCCGGGGCGGAGCCAAACTCCTGGAAGAGGCATACGCCGGCGCCCCGAACGAAATGGCCCGGAACGCTGCCGCCAATCTGCGGGAGATTTATGCCCGGCTTCACGATTACGGCCTTGGAGCCCAGACCGAGATCGATCTCGGCATGGTCAAATCCTTTGGCTATTACACTGGAATGGTCCTGGAGGGGTATGTCCCCCAGGTGGGCTTTACTCTGTGCAGCGGAGGGCGTTATGATCAATTGGGAATGGGCTTCGGCAGCCATCTGCCCGCTGTCGGGTTTGCCCTTGGCCTGGAGCGGCTGATGCTGGCTTTGGAGCTGCAGGGGCTGCGGCCTGAGGCCAAATCAGGCGGTGTCCTGATCCTGCCCCGTTCCTGGCCCCACGCTTTGGAATATGCCGCTGGTATGCGGGATCAGGGAATCAGGGTTGAGGTGGATACAGAAAACCGGACCGAAGCCGAAGCGGCGGCATATGCCCGTCAGCGCCAGTTTGCCCGGGTGGTGGTTGTGGATGCAGCATCCATCAGAGAGCTGCCCCTTGATGGAGAGGAGGGCTCGCAGTGCTGAGAATCGCCGTGGCCAAGGGAAGGCTTCTGGACTCGTTTTTGGGGCTGCTGGAACAAGCCGGCTTTGAGTGCGGCGCTGTAGCCCAGGCTTCCCGGAAACTGGTAATCGATGTTGACAGGGCAAATCTCCGCTTCATCCTGGCCAAGCCGGCGGATGTCCCCACATATGTGGAGTATGGGGCCGCCGATTTGGGAGTTGTGGGCAAAGATATCCTCGTGGAAAGCGATAAAAACGTGGCCGAACTCGTCGATCTCAAATACGGGTTGTGCCGGCTGGTGGTGGCGGTGCCTAAAGCTTCAGGTATCAGCAAAGTGCAGGAATTGGACTTCAACAGCCGCGTCGCCAGCAAATACCCCCGCACTGCCGAGGAATTTTTCAACAGCCGCGGCATTCAGGTGGAGATCATACCCCTTGCCGGCTCCATTGAGCTTGGGCCGATGGTGGGGTTGAGCGAGGCCATTGTAGATATAACCGAAACCGGCCGCACGCTGGCTGAAAACGGGCTAGTAGTGATCGAGACAATCATGCAAAGCACAGCGCGGCTTGTGGCCAACCGGATCAGCCTCAAAACACAGCGGGAAGCCATCGCGGCGCTGGCCGGCGCTCTGGAAAGGGTGATCTGATGCGGATCGTCAATGTCAAAGACTATAAGTCGCTCGAGGAAGTAAGGCAGTTGGTGACTAGGCCCCATCTAGAACAGGTGGAAGTCAGCGAGGCAGCCATGGAGCGCACCAGGCAGATTTTCGGCCGGGCGCTGACACCGCAGGAGGCCGTAGCCCAGATCCTTTCCGACATCGAAAGGGATGGGGACCAAGCCCTGCTGCGGTACATCGCCAGGATCGACGGGCAGGAATTGACAGCTGAGGAGCTTTTTGTCAGTGAAGCCGAGTTCGAGGAAGCGGAGTCCGCGGTCAGCCCGGAGTTTAAAGCAGCGCTGGCGGCGGCTGTCGCGAATGTCCGCCGCTATCACCAGAACCAAATAGAACAAAGCTGGTTTGATTTCGGGCCTGACGGTGTCATCCTCGGCCAGAAAGTGACACCCCTCGAGCGGGTGGGGATATATGTTCCCGGCGGCAACGCCCCTTTGATTTCATCAGTGGTGATGAGTGCCGTCCCCGCACGGGTGGCGGGGGTTGGGCAGATTATCATGGCTACGCCCCTGAGAGGCCGTGTGTTGGACCCACATCTTTTGGCGGCCGCCCGGTATTGCGGTGTCGATTATGTTCTCAAGGCCGGAGGCGCTCAGGCTGTCGCCGCATTGGCCTATGGGACCGAGACTGTGCCCAAGGTGGACAAGATCGTGGGGCCGGGGAATTTGTACGTCAGCCTGGCCAAAAAGATGGTCTACGGGCGGGTCGGAATCGAGGCAATCGCCGGGCCCAGCGAGATCCTGATTGTGGCCGACTCTTCAGCTCCTCCGGAATATGTGGCGGCTGATCTGCTGTCTCAGGCGGAGCACGACTGGGAAGCGTCTGCCGCCCTGATCACACCCAGCCTTGGACTCGCCTCTGAAGTGCAAAAACAAGTTGCCGAGCAGCTTGAAAAGCTCAGCACTGCTGATATTGCCGCCGCCGCTCTTGAGCGCTGGGGCCTGATCGTGATCACTGAAAATCTGGATCAGGCTTTGGAACTTGCCAACGTTTTCGCCCCGGAACACCTGGAACTGCTGGTGGATTCACCCTGGGATTGTCTCGGGAAAATCAGGCACGCCGGAGCGATCTTTTTAGGCAAGCACGCCCCGGAACCGATTGGAGATTATATCGCCGGGCCGAACCATATTCTGCCTACCAACGGCACAGCCAGGTTTTCGTCTCCTTTGTCAACCCATGATTTTGTCAAGCGTTCGAGCGTGATTTATTACACTGCGGCTGGACTTCGAAAACATGGGCCGGCGGCAGTGGAGATCGCCAACCGGGAAGGGTTGTCGGCCCACGCCAAGGCTATTCAAATCCGACTCGAGGGGGAGATAAAGTGAGCGACATGGACAGAACGCGCAGCGCCAGTGTTTCTCGTACCACGGCCGAAACAGATATCTCCATCAGCCTGGCCTTGGACGGATCAGGGCAAGCGTCGGTAAAGACGGGCATCGGTTTTCTGGATCATATGCTTGCCGCCTTTGCCCGGCACGGCGGCTTTGATCTGACCGTTGAATGCCGCGGCGATCTGGAAGTGGACGGGCACCACACTGTCGAAGATATCGGAATCTGCCTGGGGCAGGCTCTGCGGCAGTGCCTCGGGGACGGGTCTGGGATCGCCCGTTACGGAAACGCGTTTATTCCCATGGACGAAGCCTTGGTCCAGGTTGTGGTGGATCTTTGCGGCCGCAGTTTCGCCGCCCACAACTTAAGTTTCCCTCAAGAAAGGGTAGGGGATCTGGACAGCTGCCTGATTCCCGAATTCCTTAGAGCTTTTGCCGTCCATGCCGGCATCACCGTTCATGTCCGGCAGCTGGCGGGGTTTAACGCCCACCATCTGATCGAAGCCTTTTTCAAAGCCTTCGGCCATGCCTTGAGGCAGGCCGCGGCAGCTGCCGATCCCGGCGGCATCCTGTCCACCAAAGGCAAGTTGGACTTTTAGGGAGCGGAGCAGGTTATGCTGATTATTCCGGCGATAGATTTGATCGAAGGTAAATGCGTCCGCCTCGAGCAGGGAGATTATGCTAAAAAGACGGTGTACAGCGGCGATCCGGTTAAGGTGGCGGAAGAATTCGCCGCTGCCGGAGCAGAGCTGATCCACATTGTCGATCTTGACGGCGCCCGAGCGGGAAGCCCGCAGAATTTGGACGTGGTAAAAGCGATTGCCAGAACTGTTCCCGCCGCCGTTGAATATGGAGGCGGGCTGAGGGATCTGGCCGCCGTGGAGGCGGCTTTTGCCGCCGGCGCCGAGAGAGTTGTCCTTGGGACAGTTGTACTGGACGTGCCGGCCTGGTTTCTTAAGGCGGTTTCCAGATACGGTGAACGGATTGTGGTGGGGATCGATGCCCGGGAAGGGAAAGTGGCGGTCAAAGGTTGGCGGGAAACCACAGATGTTTCTGCTTTGGATCTTGCTCTGCGCATTAAAGAGCTGGGAATCCAAGAGATCATTTATACGGACATCGCCAGAGACGGGATGCTTAAGGGGCCTAACCTGAACGCTCTGCAGGGATTGGGCCGGGCTCAGCTCAAGATTGTGGCTTCCGGCGGGGTTTCTTCTCTGGCGGATATCGAGAACCTGAAGCGTCTGCGCTCCTTTGGGGTTTACGCGGCGATTATCGGCAAAGCCCTTTACACCAACCAGATCGATCTGGCGGAAGCGATCAGGCTTGCTCAAGCTTAGCATGGAGTGGTGGAAATGGAACTTAAATTCAACGATCAAGGTTTGATTCCGGTGATTGTCAGGGACCAGGAGGGCGAGGTCCTGATGCTGGCCTACATGAACCAGGAAGCGCTGGATCGGACACTGGCCACGGGATACACCTGGTTCTACAGCCGCAGCCGGCAGCGCCTGTGGCAGAAAGGCGAGAGCTCAGGCCACCGGCAGCGGGTAATCGGGATCGCGGCCGACTGCGATTACGACACGCTTTTGATTACCGTCGACCAGTTCGGCCCCGGCGCCTGCCATGAAGGGTACAAGTCGTGCTTCCACAATCCCATCAGAATAGAACTGGAGGCAGCTCCGGAGACAGGCGGCGAGCATCCTCCCGCGTTTGATCCGGAAGCGGTTTACGGCTCCCAGATTTTAAATGAACTTTACCAGCTGATTCGGGATCGCAAGGAACACCCACAGGACGGATCATACACCAATTACCTGTTTGAGCACGGCATCGACAAGATCCTGAAAAAAGTCGGCGAGGAAGCAGCCGAAGTGATTATTGCCGCCAAAAATGAGGAGCAGGGGCAGTTGGTCTATGAAGTGAGCGATCTTGTGTACCATCTACTGGTCATGATGGTGGAGAAAGAGGTCACGCTCGGCCAGATCTGGCAGGAGCTTGCCTCTCGGAGAAAATAGAGTGAAAAAGCCGCCCGAGAAAAACCCGGGCGGCCATGCGGAAGGTGGAATCATCTGAAGAAGCTGTGATTGCCGATCCTGATTTTTAACGGATCTTTATACCACTGCTCCCACACCCAGGGGACTTTGCCGCCTGACCACTGCGGCACTTTGGCATGGGCAAAGAACCCGATTGCCCCTTTTGTGGGATCCCAGCCTGCCAGTGCGTTCCTGACTGCCCGCCGGGAGGTGTCGGTTGCCGGTTCATTGATTGTTCCGTTTTTGACCGGTTCAAATTGGTAATACTTGATACCGTTGACAACCGTGACCTCATGAATCACATCCCAAATCGAGTTCGGATAACGGTGATCCAAAACTCTGTTGAGGACGACAGCCGCGACCGCCACTTGGCCTGTGAAACTCTCGCCTTGCGCTTCGGCCCGGACCAGTTGGGCCAAGCGCTCAAGCTCTGTGAAGGAGATGTCCGGGACCATGGCGATGTTTTGAATAGTCGGGCCGCTGACGATCACTTTGCAAGTCACAGTCTTGTACCAGCGTTTAGTGACGCGCATGGTGTAGATGCCGTCTGGAAGGTTTTTCACCTCGTAGGCGCCGTTTTTGATCGGGACAACCCGGCCGGCGATTTCCACTTGCCCTGATTGGAGCTTCACTTCTGGGAACCCCGCATCGTAGACTTCACCGACGAGAGTGCCGTAAGTAGGGACTGGTTCTTCGTCATCGGGTCCGCCGGGATCGTCATTGGGATCACCGGTCTCGTCAGGTGGTGTGAGATCAGGAAGCCCCAAGAGCGAGCATCCGGAAACCAAGACTGCGAGTATAAGTACGAAAAGCATTAAGAGAAACAAGTGCTTTTTGCCCAAACAATTCACTTCCTTCCACCGCTGTAAAAAATTATAATCTAAGTCAAGATTTCGCATTTGCCCAGCTAAACCCTGCTGGGAATTGATGACAGAAAGGAGCATGGCATGGATTTTCTGCAAACCCTCAACCCACGCCAAAAAGCGGCCGTGACTCATGGCGACGGGCCGCTGTTGGTGATTGCCGGCGCCGGCAGTGGGAAGACCAGGGTGCTCACATACCGGATCGCCTATTTGATCAGGCAGGGAATGGCCAGGCCGGATCAGATTCTGGCGGTCACCTTTACAAACAAGGCCGCTCAGGAGATGAAAGACCGGGTGGCCGGGCTTATCGGCGGCATTGCCAAAGGAGTCTGGGTCAGCACCTTTCACTCTGCCTGTGTCCAGATCTTAAGGGCACACAGCGATCGCATCGGATACAGCCGCAATTTCCAGATCTTCGACACCGCCGACCAATTGGTGGTTGCCAAAGAGGCTCTGCAGGAATTGAATCTGGACCCGAAACATTTCGATCCCAAGGCCATTTTGGCAAGTATCAGCAGTGCCAAAAACGAGCTTATCGGCCCTGCTGCCTATGAAGACCGGGCTGCGGATTTCTGGCAGCGCCAGGTCAGCCGGGTGTACCAGCTCTATCAGCAGAAGCTGGTTCAAAACAACGGCATGGATTTCGACGACTTGCTCATGCAGGCAGTGCATTTGTTCCGCACTCATCCTGATGTGCTGAAGACATACCAGGATCGTTTCCGCTATGTGCTCGTGGATGAGTACCAGGACACCAACCATGCCCAGTATGTGCTGGTAAGCCTCCTGGTGGCCCGGCACGGCAACCTGTGCGTGGTAGGCGACGACGACCAGTCGATCTATGGGTTCAGAGGGGCGGACATCCGCAACATCCTCGATTTCGAAAAGGATTTCCCCAACGCAGTGGTAATCAGGCTGGAACAGAATTACCGCTCGACCCAGAACATCCTCGACGCCGCCAACAACGTGATCGCCAACAATGTCGGGCGCAAAGGCAAGAACTTGTTCACCGAGAACGGCCCCGGAGAGAAACTCAGGCTCTACCAGGCCTACGATGAAAAGCAAGAAGCAGCCTTCGCGGCCAACACGATCGCCCGGGACACTTTTGCGTCCAAACGGCAGTACCAGGACTTCGCGATTTTGTACCGCACCCATGCCCAATCCCGGAGTTTTGAAGAGGAGTTCATGCGCCGAGGCATACCCTACCGGATTGTGGCGGGACTGCGGTTCTATGAGCGGAAAGAAATCAAGGATCTCTTGGCGTATTTGCGTCTCTTGGCCAATCCTTTGGACAACTACAGTTTCAAGCGGATTGTCAATGTCCCCAAGCGGGGCATCGGGCCCGGGACTTTGGCCAAGCTTGAGCACTTCGCCCAATCCCGGGGTTTGAGCCTTCTTCAGTCTTTGGATCAGATCGATTCCGCCGGGCTCACGGAGAAGTACAAACGGGAACTGACGGCCTTCGGCGAACTATACCAAAGGTGGCGCCGGGAACTGGCCGGCCGGCCGGTGACGGAGATCGCCGCCAGAATTCTGGAAGATACAGGTTACCGCAAAATGCTGATGGATGAGAGGTCGGTGGAGGCAGAGGCGCGTTTGGAGAACCTCAATGAGTTCATGAGTGTCACCAGGCAGTTTGATGAGGCGGAGGAAAACCAAGGCCTTGAGGAGTTCTTGGAGCAGATTGCCCTCATGTCCGAGGTGGACAATTATGATCAAGAGGCCAATGCCGTCAGCCTGATGACTCTTCATGCGGCAAAGGGGTTGGAATTCCCTGTGGTTTTCCTGGTGGGGATGGAAGACGGGGTGTTCCCCAGCGCCCGCTCGATCTGGGAGCCGGGGCAGCTCGAAGAAGAACGCCGCCTGGCTTATGTGGGCTTGACCAGGGCAAAAGAAGAGGTTTATCTTACCTGCGCCTACCGGCGCACCTTATTTGGCACTACCAGCGAGAACCCTGTATCCTTGTTTGTCAAAGAGATTCCGGAAGAACTGCTGGACCCTGCGGCTGACCGGCCGGCAGCACCCGAGCCGGTTGAAATGTGGGATGCGGCTCCGGCCGTGGACATTCCCGATTTCCACGTGGGTGATCGGGTCTACCACAAGCACTTCGGCGAGGGGATCATCGTCGATATCAAGGCAGACATGATCAAGATCACCTTCGCCAACCGCCAGACCAAGCTGTTCGCGGCGTCCATCGCCCCGATTGAGAAGCTATGATACTGTCGCAGCACTGCGGCACTACGCCGGTGAGGAATCGCTCACGCGGCGGAGTGCCGTTTTTTTATGCATACTGTTAAACAAGATCAAAGAATTATTACCAGTATTTAACCAAAGGGTCAAAAAAGAGTGTTGCAATTATATACACCATGGTGGTATAATTATCCCAATATATTCCACTGCGGCCAGGAGGCCGAAGGGAGTGAGACAGTTGATTAGAGCGGGTATTGTCGGAGCGTCGGGATATACGGGCGGTGAGCTGATCAGGCTGCTTCACGCCCATCCTGAGGTGGAGTTGACTGCTATTTCCTCCCGCACCTTCAGCGGCAAACAAGCCGGCGAGGTGTTCGGTTCACTAACGGGGTCGGGCTATAAGTTCGAGGATCTTTCCCCAGAGGAGATTGTCGCCAGGACGGACGTGATCTTTGTGGCGGCGCCCCACGGAGTGGCCATGGAGTATGCGCCGATAGCCTATGCGGCAGGCAAGAAAATGATCGATTTGGGCCCGGACTTCCGGTTCAGGGACGCGTCCCTGTATGAGCAGTGGTACAAGATTCCCCACAGCTGCCCCCAGCTTTTGGCCGGAGCTGTGTACGGGCTGCCGGAGATTCACCGGCACGAGATAGCCGATGCCAAGATTATCGGCAACCCTGGCTGTTACCCTACCAGCATCATTCTGGCGCTGGCACCTCTTTTTGAAGCGGGCGCGGTGGCGGACAGCTTTGTGATCGCCGATTCCAAGTCCGGTATCAGCGGAGCCGGTAGAAAGGCGGATCCCGCCTACAGCTTTTGTGAACTTACAGGTGAAGTGCGGCCGTATGGGGTTTTGCAGCACAGGCATGTGCCCGAGATCGAACAGGAACTGTCGCTTTTGGCCGGTGCCCCGGTCAAAGCCTTGTTCACGCCTCATCTTGTCCCCGTGATCCGGGGGATCGTCAGCACCATCTACGCCTGGATCAAGCCCGGCTACTCGGAGGAGTTGATCCGCGGCCTGTATGAGGAGCGGTACAAGGATGAGCCGTTCATCATGCTGCTGGAACCAGGCCTCCACCCCGGCACCAAAGCTGTGGCCGGATCCAACCACTGCCACATATCGGTCGACTTCGATCCGGCCACCTCGACGGCAGTCATTGTTTCCGCCATAGACAATCTGGGGAAGGGAGCGGCATCCCAGGCGGTCCAGTGCATGAACATCATGTTCGGGCTTGATGAGACCGCGGGGATCTCCGGGTATCCACCCTTCCCGTAAGACTACTGCCTAGGATCCACGACAGGAGGTATTCATTTGAAACGCGATGTCATTGTGCTTAAACAAATACCAAAAGGCATAACCGCAGCCAAGGGGTTTCGGGCGGCGGGGCTGCACTGCGGCGTCAAGCGCACCAAAAAAGACATGGCGCTGGTGGTGTCGGAAATCCCGGGGAGCGCCGCGGGTGTCTTCACTCAAAACCGAGTCAAGGGCGCCCCAGTAATCGTCTGTCAGGAGCGGGTGAAAGGAGGCAGCCTCCAGGCGATTCTGGTCGTAAGCGGCAATGCCAATGCCTGCACCGGCAAAAAGGGGCTGGAGAACGCCTATGAGCTGACCCGGATGACAGCCCGAGGCCTCGGCATCCCAGAAGAGGTGGTGGCCGCGTCCTGCACCGGGGTGATCGGTGTGCAGCTGCCCATGGATGTCATCGCCTCCGGAATCCACCAGATCGCCGCCGCTGTGTCGGAAGACGGTCATGATGATGCGGCGGAAGCGATCATGACCACAGACACCATCACCAAGCAGATTGCCTTCGAGGTGGAGATCGGCGGCTGCACGGTGAGAATCGGGGGGATGGCCAAGGGTTCGGGCATGATCCATCCCAATATGGCCACCATGCTGGCCTTTATCACTACGGACGCGGCGATCAGCCCGCCGGTGCTCCAGGTTGCCCTGTCAGCTGCCGTCGACAAATCATTCAACATGATTTCAGTCGACGGTGACACCAGCACCAACGACAGTGTCCTGGTGATCGCCAACGGCATGTCCGGCTGCCCCGAGATCACCCTGGACACGCCGGAATTCGAGGCTTTCAGCGCTGCCCTGGACGCAGTGTGCGTCGAGCTTGCCAAAATGATCGTCAGAGACGGCGAAGGCGCCTCCAAACTGATTGAGGTCAACGTCACCGGCGCCCGGACAGATCAAGATGCCGCAGTTGTGGCCAAGGCAATCGCCGCGTCGAATCTGGTCAAAACAGCGGTGTTTGGCGAGGATGCGAACTGGGGGCGGATTGTCTGCGCCGCCGGCTACTCAGGCGCCGAGATCGATCCTGACTGCATCAGTGTGAAAATCGGCAGCATCAAGATGTGCGAGAACGGCGAGGCCCTGGCGTTTGATGAAGCGCTGGCCAAAGAGATCCTGAGAGAGCAGGATGTCGTGATCCAAGTGGACCTGCATCTCGGTGAAGGCAGGGCGCGGGTGTGGACCTGCGATTTGACATATGACTATGTAAAGATCAATGCCAGTTACCGTTCGTGAGGGCCCAAATAGAGCTCTGGCGGCAGAAGAAAGCGGCAGGATGGGAGATGAGTGAAGATGACGCGCATGGGTGAAGCCATGAATTCGGTGATCGCTAAGGCAGAGGTCTTGGTGGAAGCTCTGCCGTACATGCGGACTTTTGTAGGGAAGACATTCGTGATCAAGTACGGCGGCAGCGCCATGGAGGATGAGGCGCTCAAGCGATCGATCTGCCTTGATCTTGTCCTCCTCAAGTACATCGGGATTCATCCGGTGATCGTCCACGGCGGTGGGCCGGAGATCACCCGGTTCATGCAGAAACTCGGCAAGCAGCCGACATTTGTCAACGGGCTCAGGGTGACGGACGCAGAGACCATGGAGATCGCGCAGATGGTCCTCGCCGGCAAGGTGAACAAAGAGATCGTGACGCTGCTGAACCAGCACGGCGGGAAAGCGGTAGGGCTTACTGGCAAAGACGGAGATATGATCATCGCCCGGAAGCGTCCGGCGGAAGTCTGTGTCGATCCCGGCACCGGTGAGCCCGTGACAGTGGATCTCGGCTATGTGGGTGACATCGACCGGGTGGAAACCTCGCTTGTGGCCACCCTCAGCAGCGAAGGGTACATCCCTGTGCTGGCTTCGATCGCGGTGGGCTACGACGGTGAGAGCTACAACATCAATGCGGACTATGTGGCCAGCGAAGTGGCCCAGGCCTTGAAGGCGGAAAAGTTAATCGTCCTTACCGATGTGGAGGGAATCCTCGAAGACCCGAAGCGCGAAGACTCGATCATCTCGTCCCTGACTGTGGAGAAAGCAAGGCAGATGGTTGCGTCCGGCCAGATCGACGGAGGGATGATTCCCAAGGTGGAAGCGTGCATCCGCGCTGTCGAGGGCGGCGTGACCAGGACCCACATCATTGACGGCAAGCTTCTACATTCGATGCTTCTGGAGATCTTCACCGACGAAGGCATCGGCACCATGGTGATCCCATAAAGCCTTAAGGCTGCCGCAAGCAGGGAGGTTTACTTATGCAAACCGGCGAGATTATCGCTATGACTGACAAATATGTGATGAACACCTACTCAAGGATTCCCATCGCTCCGGTGACGGGCGCGGGAGCGCGGCTGTACGATGCCGACGGGAAAGAATACCTGGATTTCACAGCCGGGATCGCTGTCAATTCCACCGGCCACTGCCATCCCAAGGTGGTGGAGGCGATCTGCCGGCAGGCTGCGGAACTGCTGCACGTTTCCAACCTTTACCACATCCAGCGGCAGGCGGAGCTTGCCCGGGTGCTGGCCGAGGCGTCCGGCCTCGACAAGGCCTTCTTCTGCAACAGCGGAGCGGAAGCCAACGAAGCGGCGATCAAACTCGCCCGGCGGTACTCTCGAGTAAGCGGGCGTTCTGAGGCATATGAGATTATCACCGCCTCCGGTTCGTTTCACGGCCGGACGCTTGGAGCGCTGACCGCAACCGGGCAGGCCAAATACCACGAAGGGTTCGAGCCGCTTGTCCCCGGGTTCGCCTATGTGCCTTTCAACGATTTGGCAGCCCTCGAGGCGGCGGTGACTGAAAAGACTTGCGCTGTGATGCTGGAACTGATCCAAGGCGAGGGCGGCGTCCATCCCATCGATCCCGAATATCTGGCGGGACTGAGCCGCCTGTGTAAAGAGGCCGGGATCTTAATCATCATCGACGAAGTCCAAACAGGAATCGGCCGGACGGGAACTCTGTTCGCCTTCCAACAGTATCCAGGCTTCAAACCGGATATTGTCACGCTGGCTAAAGGCTTGGCAAGCGGTGTTCCTATCGGCGCGGTCCTGGCGACGGCGGAGGCCGCCAAAGGCTTTGCCCCCGGCAAACACGCCTCTACTTTTGGCGGAAATCCCCTGGCCTGCGCAGCGGCTTTGGCAACCCTGGATGTGATCGTGAACGACGGGATTCTGTGCAATGTCCGGGAAGTCGGTGCATACATGCAGCAAAGGCTGGAGGAGCTGCAAGCGGCTTCAGGTTTGATCGCGGAGGTCCGCGGCTGTGGTTTGATGTTGGGGATTGAACTGAAGGAAGCCAAAGGAGCGGCTGTGGTGGGGGCCTGCCGTGATCGGGGGCTGCTGATCAACTGTGTAGGTGATAAGACCCTGCGGTTTGTGCCGCCGCTCATTATCCAGAAATCCGACGTGGACGAGGCAGTGCAGATTCTCGCCAGTGTCCTTTTGGAGGCGCTTTAGAGGGAGGCAAGTGTGTGAAAGCGTGGCTTGTGCTTGAGGATGGAACCGTCTATCAGGGAGATGCCTTGGGGGCGACAGGGATTAAATCCGGAGAGGTCGTTTTCACCACCGGAATGACCGGTTACCAAGAGACTTTGACTGATCCGACTTTTGTCGGTCAGATCGTTGTGATGACATATCCCCTGATCGGCAACTGTGGGACCAATGCCGACGATATGGAGGCAGGGAAGCCTTTTCTTCACGGCCTTGTGGTCCGGGAAGCAAGCAGATGGCCCAGCAATTGGCGGAGCCAGGAAGATTTGAACAGCATGCTCACCCGCTGCGGTGTCATCGGCATAGAAGGCATTGATACCCGCTCTCTTACCCGAAAGCTTCGTTCCCAAGGAACGCTGAAAGGTGTGATCTGCTCGCCGCCCGAGGGATCCAAGAATGTCCCAACCACGGCTGAACTCACTGCCATGGCCAGACAGTGCCCGCATGTGGACCGAGCGAGCCTGATCAAGCAGGTGACCACTGCGCAGCCGTACCAGATCGGCTGCGGCAGCGTACGGGTAACCGTAATCGACTATGGAGTCAAACAGAGCATCCTCAAATGCCTGGTGGATAAAGGCTGCCTCGTCACCGTCGTGCCCGCCACCGCTTCAGTGCAAGAAATCCTGGCAACAGAGCCCCACGGCATTCTTCTGTCCAACGGGCCCGGCGACCCGCGTGACGCCGGTTTCGCCGCAGATACGGTGAAGAAGCTCATTGGTCTTAAACCCCTTTTTGGCATCTGTCTGGGGCACCAGCTGCTGAGCTTGGCTTTGGGAGCGGATGTTTTTAAGCTCAAGTTCGGCCACAGGGGCGGGAATCACCCGGTGAAAGATCTCAGGACTGGAAGAGTCCTCATCACATCACAAAACCACGGCTATGCGGTGGATGCCCAGTCGATCGATCCCCGCGCAGCCTATGTGACTCATGTCAGCCTGAATGACGGGACGGTTGAGGGGCTGCGGCACCGTTCGCTCCCGATCGCCTCAATCCAGTACCATCCTGAAGCGTCGCCGGGGCCTCATGACACAAGGTTTATCTTTGATGAGTTCATGGCTGCCATTGTCCAGTCTGCGTCTTAGGAGGAGTGACGAGCTTTGCCGCTGAAGCGTGGCATCAATACAGTGATGGTAATAGGATCCGGGCCGATCATTATCGGTCAGGCAGCCGAGTTTGATTATGCCGGGACTCAGGCTTGCCGCGCATTGCGAGAGGAAGGGATCAAGGTAGTCTTGGTGAACAGCAATCCGGCGACCATTATGACTGATCCCAACCTGGCCGACCGAGTGTATCTTGAGCCGCTGACTGCGGAGATTGTGGCCCGGATCATCGAACGGGAGAGGCCAGACGGCCTGCTGCCCACCCTCGGCGGCCAGACAGGGTTGAACCTTGCCGTTGAGCTGGCTGAAGCGGGAATACTGGATCAGTACGGAGTGACGCTTCTGGGCACTCCGCTGGAAGCGATCCGCAAGGCCGAGGACCGGGAACTGTTTAGGGCAACCATGCAGGAGATCGGCGAGCCAGTCCCAGAGAGCACAATTGCCCACAACCTGCAGGAGGCTCTGCAGTTTGCCCGCGCTATCGGATATCCGGTGATTGTGCGGCCGGCCTACACCCTCGGCGGGACAGGAGGAGGCATTGCCGAAAACGAGGAACAGCTGGTGGATATCGCGATCCGGGGTTTGAAAAACAGCCGCATCCATCAGATTCTGCTGGAACGGAGTGTGGCAGGCTGGAAAGAGATCGAATATGAAGTGATGCGGGATGGGGCCGGTAACTGTATCTCAATCTGCAGCATGGAAAACATGGATCCGATCGGTATCCATACCGGTGACAGCATCGTGGTGGCTCCGACCCAGACCTTGACGGACAAGGAACACCAACTGCTGCGGGGCGCCGCTTTCAAGATCATCAAAGCTTTGGGCATCGAGGGCGGCTGCAATGTTCAATTCGCCCTGAACCCCAACAGCCTCGATTACTATGTGATAGAAGTCAATCCGCGTGTGAGCCGGAGCAGCGCGCTGGCGTCCAAGGCCACGGGGTACCCGATTGCTCGAGTGGCGGCGAAGATTGCCGTCGGCATGCACTTGGATGAAATCGTCAATTCGGTGACCGGAGAGACGCTGGCCTGCTTAGAACCGGCACTCGACTATGTAGTGACCAAAATACCGCGCTGGCCGTTCGACAAGTTCAACTCCGCCGATCGGGCGCTTGGCACTCAGATGAAGGCCACCGGCGAGGTCATGGCTATTGACCGTACATTCGAAGGCAGCCTCCTGAAGGCGGTGCGGTCGCTGGAGACCGGTATTGACTGCCTTACCCTCAAAGGGATCGAAACATGGTCAGACGCGCAGCTGATGTCCAGGCTGCGCAAGGCGGATGATCAGCGGCTTTTCTGCATTGCGGAATGTCTGCGCCGGGGATACTCCGCGGCTGACGTAGCCAGAGAATCCCAGGTCGACCGCTGGTTCATTCAGCGGATCCAGAGCATTGTCGAGCTGGAGGCGGCTTTGGCGGAGCGGTTCAGGCAAAGGCCTTTACAGCTGCCTCTGGATGCGGAAACCATGGAATTGGTCCGCCTGGCCAAGGCCAAAGGGATTGCCGATGCCCACATCGCCCGCATGGCCGGCCTTTCTGAGCTTGAGTTCCGTTCGCTCAGAAAGAAGATAGCCGCGCCGGTGTACAAGACAGTTGACACTTGCGCCGCGGAGTTCGAGGCATCGACACCGTATTTCTACTCTACTTATGAATACGAGGACGAAGTGACGGCCTCACAGCGAAAAAAGGCTCTGGTATTGGGGTCCGGGCCAATCCGCATCGGCCAAGGCATCGAATTCGACTACTGCAGCGTCCATGCCGTCTGGGGCCTGAAGGAAGCGGGTGTGGAGGCGGTGATCATCAACAACAACCCGGAAACGGTGAGCACCGATTTTGACACTGCCGACCGTCTTTATTTCGAACCGCTGTCTCTGGAGGATGTCCTAAATGTGGTGGAAAAAGAGCAGCCCGAGGGGGTTATCGTCCAATTCGGCGGGCAGACCGCCATCAACCTGGCAGAGCCCCTCAAGGCAGCCGGGGTCAGAATCCTGGGCACTGCCGTCGAAAGCATCGATCTCGCCGAAGACCGGGAGCTCTTCTCCGAACTGCTGCGCTCCATCGGCATCCCCCAGGCGGAGGGCAGGACAGCGACAAACATCAATCAAGCCATAGGCATTGCCCAGAAGATTGGTTTTCCTGTGCTGGTGCGGCCTTCATACGTACTCGGCGGCAGAGCGATGGAGATCGTCCACGACACAGAAGAATTGTACCGCTATATGCGGTACGCAGCTGAAGTGTCGCCCAACCACCCGATTCTGATCGACCGTTATTTAAGCGGCAAAGAGATAGAAGTCGACGCCATCTCCGATGGAGAGGACGTGTTCATACCCGGAATAATGGAGCACATCGAGCGGGCGGGAGTTCATTCAGGCGACAGCATGGCGGTGTTTCCTCCATATACCCTCTCGGAGCGGGAAGTGGAAACAGTGGTGTCTCACACCGTCAAAATAGCCCGGGCGCTCAAGGTAAAAGGCCTACTGAACATCCAGTATGTGCTGCACGAAGGTAAACTCTACTGCCTGGAAGTCAACCCCCGGGCCAGCAGGACAGTCCCGATTCTGAGCAAAGTGACCGGAGTGCCAATGGTCCGCTGTGCGGTCAAAATCATGCTGGGAGCGAGCTTGAAGGAACTGGGATACGGCACTGGTTTACTGGCTCCACCGGACTATGTCACGATCAAGGCGCCGGTGTTTTCCTTTGAGAAGCTCGGCCTCGTGGATACGTCTCTAGGGCCGGAGATGAAGTCCACCGGAGAAGTCTTAGGGATCGGATCCACATATGAAGAGGCGCTGTACAAAGTGATTCTGGCTGCCGGCATGCGCCTGCCGCGCGGGGGAAGAGCACTGATTTCCGTGGCGGACAAGGACAAGGAAGAGGCCATATCTCTGGCTTCAGACTTGGCCCAACTGGGATTCGAGCTGATGGGCACCCATGATACAGCTCATTTTGTCGGAGAGGCGGGAATCCCGATCACAGAGGTCTACAATCCGGGAGAAGGTGTGCCTAATGTGATCGACTTGATCCGCCAGGGTGAGGTCAGCTTGATCGTCAACACCCCTACCAGAGGCCGAAGTTCGGGAACGAACGGCTTTCTGATCAGACGGGCTGCCGTCGACTACCAAGTGCCGTGCCTGACATCCCTGGACACAGCCCGGGCAGTGATCTCGGTGATGACAGCCTGGCGGGAAGGATACCCGGCGGCGTGTTCACTCAACGAGTATATTGACAACTTCAACAGATTGAAGGGAATGATCGGATCATGCTGAAAAACAGCCATTTGCTCGCAGATAAACTCGCTTTGGGAATGCGAGGCCGGGATCTCCTCTGTGTGCGGGATTTGTCTGTGGATGAGATCTACAGGATCTTTGACCTGGCGGCGGCTTTGAAATCCGAACTGCGCCAAGGCGTTGGCCATCCGCTGCTTGCCGACAAAAGCCTGGGAATGATCTTTAGAAAGTCGTCCACCCGCACCAGAGTCTCCTTCGAAGTGGGGATCTGGCAGCTGGGAGGGCACGGCTTGTATTTAAACACCGACGACATCCAGCTCGGCAGGGGCGAGAGCATCAAAGACACTGCCGAGGTCTTGTCCAGGTACCTGGATGGCATCATGATCCGCACCTACGGGCACGAAGAGGTGATCGAACTGGCCCAGTACGCCAGTGTGCCTGTGATCAACGGGCTCACCGATCTGTTCCATCCGTGCCAGGTTCTGGCGGATATGTTCACGGCCTATGAAAAGAAAGGAATACTGACAGGGTTGAAACTGGCGTTCATCGGCGACGGCAACAATGTGGCCAACTCACTTCTGTGCGTCTGCGCCAAGTTGGGAGTGCACATGAGCCTGGCCTGTCCGAAAGGCTATGAACCTCCGCAGGTGGTGGTCGAGATGGCTGCCGCCGACGCCGCCGGCACCGGCGCCAGGCTGGAGATTGTCCGCGAACCCCTGGAGGCGGCCGCAGGGGCGGATATTGTTTACACAGACGTCTGGGCCAGCATGGGGCAGGAACAGGAGAAGGCTGAGCGGGAGAAGCATTTTGCCCAGTACCAGGTTAACAGCAGGCTGATGGCGGCCGCGAAGCCCGACGCCGTTGTCATGCACTGCCTGCCCGCCCACCGGGGTGAGGAGATCACGGACGAGGTGATCGACGGCAAAAACTCGGTGGTATATGACGAGGCTGAAAACAGGCTCCATGTCCAAAAGGCCATCATGGCTCTTCTAATGGCGTGATTGCGTTCAGTGTTTCCTTTTTCCCCTGCTTTTGATACAATTGAATCAGATGCGGCTCATGGCTCCTTGGCAGCGTGTTGTTGGTTTCTGCCGACATCCGGCAGGAGGGTCATGGGCTTTATTTCACTGTGGGAGGCACCACCATGGAAAGCAAACAGGATGCGGATCTGAAAAGAATCGCGGAGCTTAGGGAACAGCTGCATTACCACAATTACCGCTACTATGTCCTGGATGATCCAGTGATCGAGGACAGTGAATATGATCAGCTGATGCAGGAACTGATCAGGCTGGAGGCCAAGTACCCGGAAACCATAACTCCCGATTCCCCCACTCAGCGGGTAGGCCATCCGGTGGCGGGCGGGTTCGCCCAGGTGGAACACAGAATCCCCTTGCTGAGTCTGGCCAACGCCTTCAGCAAAGAAGAACTGAAAGATTTTGACGAACGGGTCAAGCGCTGGGCCGGGCAGGAAGTGGACTACGTCTGCGAGCTGAAATATGACGGCTTGGCCGTCTCGCTTACTTACGAAAATGGAGTGTTTGTCCGGGGCGCAACCCGCGGCGACGGACAAATCGGCGAGGACGTCACCCAAAACCTGCGGACGATCCGTTCCATTCCCCTGAAGCTGGCAGAACCGGTGAGCTTGGATGTCCGGGGCGAAGTGTTCATGCCGAAAAAGGCCTATGAGACCTTGAACGAGGAGCGGGCCGCCAAGGGGGAGCCTTTGTTCGCCAATCCCCGCAATGCCGCCGCCGGCTCTTTGCGTCAGCTTGATCCCAAGATCACCGCATCTCGCCGATTGGATATTTTTGTCTACGGCATAGGTGGTGTGCGCCCTGACCAGATTCCTACGCATCTCGGCTGCCTTGGCCGCCTTAAGGAGCTGGGGTTTAAGGTCAGCCCCCACAGCAAACACTGCGTTTCCATCGACGAGGTTTGGGAGTTTGTGGAAACATGGTCTGAAAAACGAGAGAGCCTGCCTTTCGCCATAGATGGAATTGTGGTCAAAGTCAACTCCCTGGCCATCCAGGAACAGCTGGGCGCGACCGCGAAAAGCCCCCGCTGGGCTGTGGCGTATAAGTTCCCGGCCGACCAAGCCATCGCCCAGGTGCTGGATATTGAGGTCAATGTAGGGAGGACAGGGGCGGTGACCCCTCTGGCGATACTCACCCCGACGTTGATCGCCGGATCCACTGTAAGCCGGGCCACTCTCCACAACGAAGACTATGTCAAGGCCAAGGATATCCGCATTGGTGACTATGTGGTGGTTCAAAAAGCGGGCGATGTGATCCCGGAAATCGTCAGATCCCTTCCGGAGCGGCGCGATGGTGACGAAAAGGAGTTTTCCATGCCGGAAACATGTCCCGCCTGCAGCCGTCCGCTGTGGCGGGCGCCGGGAGAGGCGGCGGTTCGCTGTGTCAATTTGGATTGCCCGGCACAGGCCTATGAGCGGATCATTCACTTTGCCTCCCGGGACGCCATGAATATAGAGGGTTTGGGCCCTGCAGTGATCAAGCAGCTGATTGACAACAATTTGATCGATAACCCGGCTGATCTTTACGAGCTCACCTTTGACCAGCTGATTAATTTAGAAAGGTTCGGCGAAAAGTCGGCCCGGAACCTGCTGGACGCCATTGCCGCAAGCAAGAGCCGGCCATTGGCCAACTTGATCTTTGCCCTGGGCATCCGCCATGTCGGCAGTGAGGTGGCCCGGGAACTGGCGGCCCATTTCGATTCCATGGAAAAGCTGCGGGAGGCCGGGCCGGAAGAGCTTATGGCCGTTGGTTCCATCGGTGAGAAGATCGCCTCCAGCATTGTCAGCTATTTCAGCCGCAAAGAGAACGTGCAGCTGATCGACAGGCTGGCGGCTGTGGGTGTGAACATGGTTGAGCGCAAAACAGCAGGAGGCCAGCCCCTGGCCAACCTGACTTTTGTCCTCACAGGCACGCTGGAAAAATTCACCCGCCAGGAAGCGGAAGCGGCCCTCAGGGGCTTGGGCGCTCATGTGGCCGGCAGTGTGAGCAGAAATACAGATTATGTGGTGGCTGGGGAAAAAGCCGGTTCCAAGTTGGACAAAGCCCGGCAGTTGGGTGTCAAAATTCTAAACGAACAGCAGTTTATCGAAATAATCGGAAAGCATATGCAGGATCTGAAGCAGGATTAGGGTAACTAGATATGCAAAAGGATGGGTGATGATGGTATGGACAACGTCCTGTTCTATTTTGCCGGTATGCCTGTGTATGTTTATGGGTTCCTTGTCAGCCTGGGGCTTTTGTTCGGCGCGGTGTCAGCCTTGAGTGCCGGCCGGCGAAAGGGATTCGGCTGGTGCAAGATGTTCGATTTCATCTTGGGAACGGCAATCGTGTTCCTCGTGGCCGGACGCTTGGCGGTCCTGCTTCAGGAGTATGGGGCAGCGGTTTTGACTAAGCCCTGGAAGATCATCACCGAAATCTCGGACGGTGTCGATTTAAGGATCGGCCTCATCTTCGCAGTGCTTTATGGTTTAATCTCGGCGAAACGAAATGGTATCCTCGGTGTCGAACTGCTGGACGCCATCACACCGGGCATTCTTTGGATCAGGATCTTTTCGTCCCTCGGTTCCCAGGTGTTCGGCAAGAGCACCAACCTGCCCTGGGCGGTGCAGTTGGGCGAGTTCAGGCTGCATCCACTGCCCTTGTATTCGGCAGTGGGGTATTACCTGATCCGGTTTGTGGTCAAACAGATCCGCTGGGCACAGCGGTTCGACGGGCAGGTCTTCATCGCCACAGTGACATTGGCGGTATGGCTGCAGTGGCTGTTGTTGTTTGTTTCGGAGGGAAGCAAGGCCTTCGCTTTCTGGCTGTATCCGATCATAGGTTTGATTGCCGGAGCTGTCTGGAGTTTCGGGCATGTCAACTCCCCGCCTCGAACAAAGAAGACCGGCGCGGCTTATTGGGTGGTGCAGTCTATAATACTAGTGATTGTGGTGTGCGCTATGGCCTGGTTCTTCTACTCCCGTTTTGAGTAAAGAGGTGGATCATGGATAAGCAGCAGAGTTTCACCGAGATTCAAGAGCAGTTGGAGGCCAATGACCTGCGGTTGACACCGCAGCGGGCGGCCGTGATCAAGGTGCTGCTGGATCATACCGACACACATCTGCGCACCGAGGAGATTTTTCTCTTGGCTAAAGAATTCGCCCCTGACATCGGCCTGGCCACTGTGTACCGGACTTTGGAGGTTTTAGAGAAGCTGAATATCATCAACCGTTTCGACTACGGAGACGGCCAGAGCCGCTATGAAATGGGGCGGGATACAGAGGAGCATTACCACCACCATCTGATCTGTCTCGGGTGCGGCGAAGTCAGCGAATTTAAGGATGATCTCCTGGAAAAGCTGGAAGAGAAAATAGCGGCCAAGTGCCAGTTCAAGATTGTGGACCACAGTCTGCGGTTTTTTGGGTACTGTAAGCAGTGTCAAGATAAGGACTGTGATTAGCAATAGAATAAGCAGAGGTGTGGAACAAAGGCGCTTTTCATGGACAGCTCACCCCAGCCAGTTGACAACACATATATTCTGGAGTATCATAAAAGCAATCTCAAGCAAAGGCAATGACCGGGAGGAGTAGCCGCGCACCGCTTTTCAGAGAGGGGAACACCTGGTGCAAGTTTCCCAAGCAAGGGCCGGTGAAGGTCGCCCGGGAGCTGTTGGGGTGAAGGTGGGGTGTCCTGCGAGTAGTCCCAGCCGTCCGGTGCGTTAAGCCGATCGAGAGCTCGACAGCAAGTCTCTCCCTGCTGTTTGAGAATAAAGGTGGTACCGCGGAAGTCTTTTCGTCCTTTAGGCGAAAAGGCTTTATTTTTTTGGAGGAGTGAAAACGATGGAACAGACCAAGACCCTTGCCAAAGTCTACGATCCCAAACAAGTCGAAGACAAATGGTATCAGTACTGGGAACAGAACGGCTATTTCCACGCCGAGGTGGATCCCGGCCGGGAACCCTTCTGCATTGTGATCCCGCCGCCGAATGTCACCGGGCAGCTGCACATGGGGCATGCCCTGGATGAGACTTATCAAGATATCCTGATCCGCTGGAAGCGGATGCAGGGATATAACGCCATGTGGCTGCCGGGCACCGATCACGCGGGTATTGCCACCCAGGCCCGGGTGGAGGAGCACATCCGCAAGACCGAAGGCTTGACCCGCCATGATTTGGGGCGGGAAGAGTTTCTAAAACGTGTCTGGCAGTGGAAAGAGCAGTACGGCGATCTGATCGTGAAGCAGCTCAAAAAACTCGGTTCATCCTGCGATTGGGACCGCCTGCGCTTCACCATGGACGAAGGCTGTTCCCGGGCGGTCCGGGAGGTCTTTGTCAGGCTCTACGAAAAGGGCTTGATTTACCAAGGCAATTACAGCGTCAACTGGTGCCCACACTGCAGCACCACTTTGTCCGACATCGAAGTCGACCATGAAGAAGTGGAAGGCAAGCTCTACTATATCAACTATCCCTTCACCGACGGCAGCGGGCACGTGCAGGTAGCCACAACCAGGCCGGAGACAATGCTCGGTGACACGGCGGTCGCCGTCAGCCCCGACGATCCACGGTTCCAGCATTTGATCGGCAAGAAGGTGATCGTGCCGCTGGTGAACCGGGAAGTCCCGATCATCGCCGACGATTATGTCGATCCCAGCTTCGGCACGGGCATGGTGAAGATCACACCGGCTCATGACCCGAACGACTTCGAGATCGGCCTGCGCCACAACCTGGACCAGGTGGTGGTTATCGGCCTGGATGCCCATATGACCAAAGAAGCGGGGAAATACAGCGGCATGGAGCGCTATGCCTGCCGCAAGCTGGTCGTCCAGGATCTGGAGAAGCTGGGCCTGCTGGCCAAGATTGAGAGCCATTTCCATGCAGTGGGCGAATGCTACCGCTGCGGGACAGTGATCGAACCGATGGTTTCCAAGCAGTGGTTTGTGAAGATGAAGCCTCTGGCGGAACCGGCCATCACCGCGGTGAAAGAGGGACGGATCCGGTTCGTCCCTGAACGGTTCAGCAAGAACTACCTGAACTGGATGGAAAACATCAGAGACTGGTGCATCTCCCGGCAGCTGTGGTGGGGCCACCGGATTCCGGTTTGGTACTGCCAGGAATGCGGCGAGGCCTTTGCCGCGCTGGATGATCCGGCCGAATGCCGCAAGTGCGGCTCCAAGCAGATCGAGCAGGATCCGGATGTGCTGGATACCTGGTTCTCGTCGGCGCTGTGGCCGTTTTCCACCCTTGGGTGGCCGGAGCAAACCCCCGAATTGGAGCATTTCTATCCGACTAGTGTATTAGTGACAGGATTTGACATCATCCCCTTCTGGGTGGCCCGGATGATTTTCATGGGCTTGGAGTTCATGGGGGAAAGACCTTTTAAGGACGTCTTGATCCACGGCTTGGTCCGGGATGAGCTGGGCCGGAAAATGAGCAAGTCGTTGGGTAACGGTGTCGATCCTCTCGAGGTGATTGATGAATACGGCGCCGATGCCCTCCGGTTCAACCTGGTGATTGGGGTGGCGCCCGGCAATGATCTGCGGTTCATACCTGAAAAGGTGGAGGCGTACCGCAACTTCGCCAACAAAATCTGGAACGCCGCCCGGTTCGCCCTGATGAACCTCGCTGACTTCGACCCGGCACCAGGCAAGCCGGACGAAGATTTGTCCGTGGCCGACCGCTGGATCTTGAGCCGCTACCAGAACGCAGCCAGTGAAGTGACCCGCTATCTGGAGCGCTACGATGTCGGCGAAGGGGCCCGGGTGCTGTATGACTTTATCTGGAGCGAACTCTGCGACTGGTATATCGAGCTGGTGAAGCCGAGGCTGTACGGCCATCACGGCGAGAAAGCCCGCTGCGCTTCCCAGTATACTTTGTGGTATGTCTTCAAAAACACCATGCAGCTTCTCCATCCATATATGCCGTTTATCACGGAGGAGATCTGGCAGCAGCTGCCCCAGGCCGGCGAGACGATCATGCTTGCCCCGTGGCCGGTGGAGACTGGGCTTCAGGATGAGGCCGCGGAGAAAGAAATGGCGCTCCTGATGGCTGTGATCACCGCCATCCGCACCATCCGCAGCGAAAAGCAGGTGCCGCCGGGCCGGAAGATTACAGCTGTCCTCAAGGCAGAAGCGGAGCAGCGGGCGGTTTTGGAAGTGAATTCCCACTATCTGGAGGCCTTGGCCGGATTGGCTGCATGCACGGTTGAGGCACCGGGCGAAAAAGTGGAACGGAGCATTGCCGCTGTGGCGAACGGTGTGGAGATTTACCTGCCTCTGGCTGACTTGGTGGACCTTGAAGCTGAAGCCAAGCGGATCGCCAACGAACTTGCCAAAGCCAAACAGGAGCTGGAACGGGTCCAGGCCAAATTGGCCAATCCCGGCTTCGTCACCAAAGCCCCCGAGGCGGTGGTGGCCAAAGAGCGGGAGAAACAGGAACTGCTGAAGGACACCGTTGTCAAACTAACCGCGCTCTATCAGGAGATTGTCCGTGAGTAACCAACCTTTCGGAGAACGGCAGCGGTTTACAATCCACACTGGGCTTCAGAGGATTGCCGAGCTTTGTGCAAGGCTCGGCAATCCTCAGCGCCAGTTTCGGTCCATCCACATTGCCGGGACCAACGGAAAAGGCTCGACTGCAGCCCTGATCGCCGGCGCGCTCCAGGCCCAGGGATGGAAAGTGGGGCTGTTCACTTCACCCCATTTGATTGATTACCGTGAACGCTTTCGCATCAATGGGCGGAAGATCTCCCCGGAAGACCTTGCCCGCATCAGTGCTGTGGTCAAAACACAGATAGACCTGATCGAAGAAACTCATTCCGAATATGGGCCTTTCACTCAGTTCGAAGCTGCCGCCGCTCTCGGTTTTTGCTATTTTGCCCAGGAACGAGTGGATTATGGGGTGATCGAGGTTGGCCTTGGCGGGCGTCTTGACGCCACCAACATCCTGGTGCCGGAAATCTGTGTCATCACACCCATCGGCCACGACCACCTGGAACGCCTGGGGCCGAGCCTGATCGATGTCGCCCGCGAAAAAGCGGGGATTATCAAAACGGATGTGCCGGTGGCCGCTTCAGTGCAGCTTCCAGAGGTGGAACAAGTGCTGCGGGCTGCCGCCGCTGAACTTAAGGCGCCGTATCACTCCCTCGCAGATGTTTCGTGGCAGCCGCTGCGGTGGGATCTGGAAGGCGGCGAGCTGATATTCCCAGCTTTAGGCGGGGCTCCGTTCAAGATCCAGCTGATAGGCCGGCATCAACTGGCCAATGCCGCGACTGCTCTGCTTGCCCTGAAAGTGCTGCAGGACGGCGGACTCAAGCTGGATTTACAGTTGGTTCACAGGGGTATGGCCGAGTGCCGGTGGCCGGGAAGGCTGGAAGTTGTCTCCAGGGAGCCCTTGGCTATCTTGGACGGCGCTCACAACCGGGAAGGGTTTCTAGCCTTGGCCCACACCCTGCGCAGTCTCACAGAAGAGCGGTTCACCTTTGTACTGGGCCTTTCAGCCAACAGGGAAGTGGAGATCATTGATCCGCTGCTTCCTTTGGCCAGGCAGGTTTTTGCGGTGGAATCCCAGAACAGCAGGAATGGAGTGATACCGGCCGCTGAATTGACAGAATACGTCAGAAGCCGGGGAATCTTGGCGGAATGCGCCGAACTGGCGCAGGTTCCAGCGCTTCTTAAATCGTTCGGCCCGGTCTGTGTCTGTGGTTCTTTGTACCTGATTGGTGATGTGCAGGCACTAATTATGGGCGGAGACGAAGGAAATCGCCCGACAAAAGCCTAAATATATCCATAGTCTTGCAAGCGGCAAGGAGGCAAGTAAACGTGGGAGAACGGCATGCAAAAGGCCAGCGGGGAGTTTTGGCAAGAGAAGGCGTTTCCTTTGTGATTTCTTTGATTTGTGTCAGTGCGATCTGCATTTTTGTCGGTTATCTGTTGGGCCAGTATGCGCTGCAGTGGCTGAACAATCCGTTTGCGCCTGTTAACCAAGCTCAGATCGATGAGCTGAACGATTCCATCGATCAGCAGTTGGCCAACATGAGCCAACCGAGTCAGCAGCCTGAATCGTCCACAGCGGGTGAGGAAAGCCCGGCAGTTCCTGCTGCCGCGGCTCAGGCATCGGGTTTGTACCGGGTTCAGGCTGGAGTTTTCTCACAGCTGAGCAATGCCCAGGCGCTAGCCAGCTTGTTGAAGGAAAAGGGGTTTGATGCTGTGATCAGCACCGGGCCGCCCTACCGGGTGCAGACCGGCGCCTTTTCCAGTCTGGAGAATGCCCAGGCTTACGCCGATGAGCTGCGGGCCAAGGGTTTCGATGCGGCTGTGATCAGACCTTGACATGCCAGGAACAGTGTGATAGATTTTACAAGGAACTGGGGGAGGAAGGAGGTAGGCATAATGGCTCATGTGATCAGTGAAGAGTGCATCAAGTGCGGCGCATGCGAGGCTGAATGCCCAGTTAACGCCATCAGTGAAGATACTGATCAGTTCGTGATTGATCCCGATGTTTGCACCGACTGCGCGTCCTGCACCGAGGTTTGCCCGGTTGGCGCAATCAGCGAGGCTTAATTCCTCCGTACTTATATTACCCAAGCAAGAGAAAAGCCGCAGGAGAGCCGCAGATGCGGCTTTTCTTTTTTTAAAGGAGGACTCTTTGTTAAGCTGATGGAAAATCTTAGAAAAGACAACGGAAGGGGAGGCAGTAATGAGGAGAACCAGTTTTTTGGCACTGCTGCTTGCTTTGGCCTGTTTGAGCCTGGCAGGCGGTGCAGCTCAAGAAGCTGTGCCGGTGCCAGATCCCAATCTGATTCTCTGGTACACGTTTGACGAGGCGGACGGGCAGAGAATTGCCGATCATTCGGGCCGCGGCTTTGACGGCGAACTGCATGGCGAAGCCAGGCTGGATGCAGGCCGCGAAGGGAATGCCTTTGTGTTTAACGGTGTGGACAACTACATCGCCATGGGCAGTCATCTAGAACTGCAGCCTGCTGATCTGACGGTCGCGTTCTGGTTCAAGAAGACTGCCAGCCTGGCCGGGCAGGAAGGGATCATTGTCTGGGCAAAACCAAACGGCCGCTGGGACGGGAACGGATGGTACCTGACCATCAAAGATCAGTTCCATGAGACCAACCGGCCGGTCCTGCTGATGACCGACGGCAGCGCTGCCGCCTATGTCAGCGGCGAGGTGGATCAGTTTTACCCGCTGAACGAATGGGTTCATGTCGCTGTCACCCTGGATTCGCGTTCCGGAACAGCCGCTGTCTACCGGAACGGCATACCTCAGGAAGTGTATCTGACGGGAGTGCCGAAGATCACAGCGGCCGCGGATCCCAAATGGTTCGGTTTCAACTCGCCTTCGTACGGCGGCGGGTACTTAAGGGGAGTGGTTGACGATTTCCGCATTTACGACATTGCCTTGTCTCCGGAAGCGGTGCGGGAATTGGCTGGGTTTTCGCCAGCAGACGTGGACGATGCTTCAGCCGCACGATTCCTTGCGCCTGCGGAAACTGTTCCGGAGACACTGCCAGAAGGAGGGATTGCTTTGAATTACAAGCCGTTTTCCTTGTCTCAGGTGAGACTGCTGGACGGGGTCTTTAAAGACATGATGGAGCTGAATGCCCAGTACCTGAAGAGCCTGGACTCAGACCGCCTGCTCCATATGTTCCGGGTCACAGCCGGGCTGCCATCCCACGCCCGCCCCTTGGGAGGCTGGGAAGCGCCCCACATGGAGATCCGGGGCCATACCATGGGCCATTACCTTTCAGCCTGCGCTTTGCTTTACGCCAGCACAAACGATCAGGAGATCAAAGCCAAAGCCGACGCCATCATCGAGGAACTTAAAAAGTGCCAGGACGCCCTCGGCAGCGGCTACCTCTCCGCTTTTCCGGAAACACTGTTCGACCGCTTGGAAGCGGGGCAGAGTGTCTGGGTGCCCTGGTACACCATGCACAAGATCTTCGCCGGTTTGTATGACCAGTACGTCCACGCGGGAAATGAGACTGCCTGGGAGATACTGCTCAAGCTCACTGACTGGGCCAAGCGGCGCACCGACAAGTTGACCCCCGCCAAGATGACAGCGCTTCTCAATGTGGAATTCGGGGGCATGAACGAAGTACTGTACAACATCTACGCCATTACCAAAGATCCTGCCCATCTGGAACTCGCCCACCGCTTCGATCACCGGGCAGTCCTCGATCCTTTGGCCAACGGCTGGGATAGGCTTGCGGGCCTGCATGCCAACACCCAGATTCCCAAAGTGGTCGGCGCAGCCCGCCGCTATGAACTCACAGGAGATCCATGGGCATACGCCGCAGCCAAGAATTTCTGGGAACTGGTTGTGCATACCCGCAGCTATGCGACAGGGGGGAACAGTGTCAACGAGCATTTCGGGCCCGCCAACGAACTGGCCCATACCCTGGGAAACACCAATCACGAGACATGCAACACCTACAACATGCTGCGCCTGACCCGCCATCTGTTCCAGTGGACTGGTGATCCGGCCTTCGCCGACTTCTACGAGCGGGCCTTGTTCAACGGAATCCTTCCCACCATCAATCCCGAGACAGGGATGAAGATGTATTTTGTACCCATGGGCACAGGTTATTTCAAAGTGTTCCACACTCATGACAATTCCTTTTACTGCTGCACCGGGACCGGAATGGAATCCTTCGCCAAACTGGGCGACAGCATTTACTTCCACCAGGAAAAATCACTGTATGTGAACCTGTTCATCGCATCGAGGCTTGACTGGCGCGAGTTGGGAGTAGAGGTCGAGCAGAGGACTCAGTTCCCGGTGGAAGCAGGGACTTCGCTGGTGATCCACACTCAACAGCCGGTGGAGTTCGCCTTGAACATCCGAGTTCCCTATTGGGCGGTCAACGGGGTGACGGTGAGATACAACGGCCATGAACTGGAGTGCGAAGCGAAGCCTGGCGAATATCTCAAACTCGAGCATACTTGGCACGATCAAGACTGCTTGGAGATAGAAATGCCCATGTCGCTGCACATGTCGGCTTTGCCGGACAAACCGGACCGAGTGGCCGTGATGTACGGGCCGCTGGTGTTGTGCGGCCTGCTGGGGAATGACAACATGCAAGTCTCGACCACCGGTGTCAGTGTCACCATTCCCAACCCTGGGCCAAAGCGCCGTTCGTACCTGAACATTCCGGAAGAGGAGAGGTATCAGGTGGACCAGTGGCTGCTGCCGGTGCCGGGCGAGGCACTGACCTTCAGGCTCAGGCCTGATCTGGGTGATCTGGTGTTCAAGCCGTTTTACCAGGTGTACCAGGAACGCTACGGCATCTACTGGGATCTGGGCGCGCCGGAACAGGTGGCCGTTCAGGAGCCGCAGCAGGAGCCGGTGGTGTGGTACAGGTTCGAGGCGGCTGAAGGCAGAACAGTGCTGGACAGCTCCGGCCGGGGCAACCACGGCGAGTTGGTGGGCGGCGCGTCCATCAAAACCGATGAGACAGGCATCAATTATCTGGAGCTGGACGGCGCAGGGGGCCATGTGCGTTTGCCCGGCGGGATCGTGAGCAGCATGGAACAGGCCACCATCAGCACCTGGGTGTACCTCTTTTCCAACCAGACTTGGGCTAGGATCTTTGATTTCGGCTCCGGCACCAACGTGAACATGTTCCTGACACCGGCAGCAGCTGGCAGTCCAGCACTGCGTTTTGCCATCACCACATCGGGAGCTGGGGGTGAAAGCCGGTTCGGGCGGCCGGCGAGGCTTGAGTCGAATCAGTGGGTGCATGTGGCCGTAACCATTGACCAGAATAAAGCCGAGCTCTATGTGAACGGCGCGGCGGCAGCCGTGTCCGAGCAAATCCATACCTATCTGTGGGAGCTGGGGAACACAGCCCAGAATTATCTGGGCCGCTCTCAGTACTCGGCGGATCCTTATCTGCATGGGCGGCTGGCGGACTTCCGCCTTTACAACCGGGCTTTGAGTGCCGAAGAGATCAAGACCCTAGTCGACTCGACGGCGCCCGGTGCCGGCAGGGTTGAAGAGTAGCGTCAAGCAGGCCGAGCTGCGCCAAACGTAAAGGCCGGGCAGCCGGCCTTTTTCTTTTGCCTTTTTCAGGGCATAACCACCCCACCCTTGTTCATATGTATGTGAAGTAAGGGTGGTGCTCACATGAGGCGGAGGAGCAGGCGGAAGAGGCTTACACTTCTGAAATTGATCGCGGCGGCGGTTGTGATCCTGATCGGCATACCGCTGTTGTTTGTCTATGGTGTCAAAGTGCCTTGGAAGGCCAGGAATGTGCCTATGGTCAAGCTTTGGGATGTGAAGAACTCCCAACTGCTTTCCATGACTCTGGAGGAATACGTCAAAGGAGTAGTGGCAGCAGAAATGCCCGCCCACTTCCATCTTGAAGCTCTCAAAGCCCAGGCGGTGGTGGCCAGGACATACGCCTATCAGCGGATTGTGAACGATGTGAGGGTTCCCGATCACCCGGAGGCCCATCTGTCCACAGATTACTCCACCGGCCAAGCCTGGGTTTCCAGCGATGAGCTCAAAGACAGGTGGGGGTTGGTAGACTATCTGATCAATTGGAAAAAAATCAGCCAGGCTGTGGCACAGACTCAAGGAATGATAGCCACCTACCAAGGCAAGCCTATCCTGGCGGTATATCATTCAACCAGCGGCGGAAGGACCGAAAACTCCGAGCACTACTGGTCGGAAGCGCTGCCCTATCTGTGCAGTGTGGCCGATCCTTACGGGAATCATTCCCCATATTATTACACAACGGCATCCTTTTCCACGGCCAAGTTCCTTGAGCTGATGGAACTGGATTCATTGGGCAAGGTCCAGGTACTGGAGCGTTACCCATCGGGGCGGGTCAAGACAATGGAAGCGGGTGAAAAATGGTTCAGCGGCCGCGACGTCCGGCAGCGGCTTGGTTTGCGTTCCACGTGGTTTACTGTGCATGCTGAAAGCGATCAGATCCATTTTTCCGTGTGGGGCTATGGGCACGGCGTAGGCATGAGCCAGTACGGCGCCGACGGCATGGCCCGGGCCGGGTATGATTACCGGCAAATCCTCCAATACTACTATCAGGGCATTGCGTTGGAAAAGCTTTACTGATGGTGGAGGAGGGATATGGTTGCCTTACCGCAAGAAGCATGATTACGAGCTGTACAAGCGGGAATTGGAGGAACAGCTCGATGCGATCCTGGATTGGGATGATTATGACCCCGAGCACTATGGGTGGGGGCAGGATTCCCGCACAAGGCACATCCGCCGGGCCAATATGGAGCTCGCCAAGGAGTTAGCCATGGTTTCCATCCCCCACAAGACAAGGCGCTTTAGAAAACCTTGACAACTGCACGGCGGTAAACCTAAAATAGCCTAAAGGAGGGAGAGGAATGCGAGCAGTCAACAGTATTCTTGATCTGGTAGGGCAGACTCCCTTGGTCAGGCTAAACCGAATGGGCCAGCCTGGTTCGGCCGAAATCTGGGCTAAGTTGGAATCGTTCAACCCTGCCGGCAGTGTCAAGGACAGGATTGCCTTAAGCATGATCCGCGCCGCTCTTGCAGAGGGAAGGCTTAAACCGGGCGGCGTGGTCGTGGAGCCTACAAGCGGCAACACCGGTATTGGGCTGGCGATGGTCTGCGCCGCCTTAGGCTACAGGCTGATCCTGTGCATGCCCGACACCATGTCGGTGGAACGGAGGAAGCTTCTGCAGGCGTATGGGGCGGAACTGGTCCTCACCCCCGGCAGCGAAGGTATGCGGGGCGCCATCAGCCGCGCGGTGGAAATAGCCGCCAAAACTCCCGGCGCATTTATGCCGCAGCAGTTTGAGAATCACGCCAATCCCCAGGTCCACCGGGAGACTACAGCGGTGGAGATTCTGGAGCAGACGGAAGGGAAACTGGATGCCTTTGTATCCGGGATCGGCACCGGCGGCACTATCACCGGCGTAGGGGAGGTCATCAAGGAAAAGATTCCCCATGTGAAGGTGATTGCCGTTGAGCCTGACAACTCGCCGGTATTGTCTGGAGGCCAACCTGGGCCTCACCGGATCCAGGGCATCGGCGCCGGATTTGTGCCGAAGGTCTTGAACACATCGGTGTATGATCAGGTTATTCGTGTCAGAGACAGTGACGCTCTTGCCACAGCCGGCCGCTTGGCCAAAGAAGAAGGGATTCTGGCCGGCATTTCTTCGGGAGCTGCCGTTTTCGCGGCGCTTAAGGTGGCTCAGGAACTGGGCACCGGGAAAAAGGTGGTTGTCGTCCTTCCCGACACGGGAGAACGCTACTTGAGCATACCGGACATGTTCAGCTAGACAAGAGGGAACCGAGGCAAGAGGGAACTGGTTCCCTCTTTTTTGTGTTTCTGTCATTTCTTGGAGGAAAACCTGCCTGGACCAGGAAATTTAACAAGAGGCTGCAAAACAAGAGGTAATGAAATTATGAAGATAGTTTTGGCATCCCAATCGCAGCGGCGGATTGATCTGCTCAAGCAGTTCGGTTTGGACTTCAAAGTGTGCGCCGCGGACATCGCGGAAGCGGCATGCGGGAGCCCAGAAAAAACAGCAGTCAACAACGCGGTCCTTAAAGCCAAGGCGGTTCTTGCCCAATATCCCGAGTGCCTGGTAATCGGAGCTGACACGGTGGTGGTCGCCAGGAATCAAATCTTGGGCAAACCCCGGGACAGGGACGAAGCCTTTGCCATGCTCCGCATGTTGAGCGGCGCGAAGCATCAGGTTTTGACCGGGGTGGCTCTGCTTACTGCCGATAGAGAAAAGTGTTTTTATGTGGCTACCGATGTCTGGATTCGCGAACTCGCCGCTTACGAAATTCGCACATATATAGATACGGGAGAACCATTTGATAAAGCTGGCGGGTATGCCATTCAAGGAATCGGCGGTGCGTTTGTCGAATCTATATCAGGGTGTTACTACAATGTGGTAGGCTTGCCGATGCCGCGGTTATTGGTTGAACTGCGCGGTTTTGGAATCGATGTCTTTGCCCGGGGGAGCTGCAAGGAGGAATAGTGTGAGTTTCAAGGTCATGATCAAGGACTTGCCTGTTCAGGAACGCCCGCGGGAAAGACTACTGCAGTACGGCCCGGAACAATTGTCCAACCGGGAACTGTTGGCAATTCTGCTGCAGACAGGGACACAGAACCAATCGGTGTTCGGCCTGGTGGATCAGCTCATGGCGCATTTTGGGTCGTTGCGGGACCTGGCCTGTGCCACTTACGAAGAGATGACGGCCATCAAAGGCATCGGGCCGGCAAAAGCCGCCCAGGTGCTGGCTGCTTTTGAGCTGGCCAAGCGGTTGAGCAACACTGGCCTCGAAGTGCGGGAAGTGATTCACAGCCCGCAGGATGCGGCCGAGATCGTCATCAACGAAATGAGCCTGCTCGATAGGGAGCATTTTGTAATTCTGATGCTGAACACCAAGCATGCGGTGATTGCCAGGAAAATCGTCTCCATCGGCCATCTCAACGCTTCCCTGGTGCACCCGCGGGAACTGTTCAAAGATGTGATCAAAAAAAGCAGCGCGGCAGTGATTCTGGTTCACAATCACCCCAGTGGGGACCCCACCCCCAGCGACGAGGACATCCGCGTCACAAAAAGACTGTGTGAAGCCGGGGAGCTTTTGGGGATCAAGGTCCTGGACCACATAATCGTGGCGGGCGGACGCTATTTGAGCTTTCGCGAGCAGGGTTTAATCTAAGTTCAATAGGGACAAGCTGAAAGGAGATAAAAACATGTTTGGTCGCTTAGGAAGAGATATCGGCATCGATTTGGGAACTGCCAACACACTGGTTTATGTGCGGGGACGCGGCATTGTGATCGACGAACCATCTGTGGTGGCCCGGGACCAGGAAACCAAGGACATCCTGGCTGTCGGCAACAAAGCCAAGGAAATGGTAGGACGCACGCCTGGGAATATCGTTGCCATCAGGCCGCTGCGGGATGGAGTGATCGCCGATTTCGACACCACCGAGCGGATGCTCAGGGACTTTCTCAACCGGGCAAACCGGAGAATGGGCTGGGTGCGGCCGCGGGTTGTCATAGCAGTCCCGTCCGGAGTCACAGAAGTGGAGAAGCGGGCGGTGATTGACGCAGCCATCTCTGCGGGAGCCAAGGATGCCAGGGTGGTGGAAGAACCCATGGCGGCGGCCATTGGTGTCGGCCTGCCGGTGCAGGAACCAACGGGCAACATGATTGTGGATATCGGCGGCGGCACGACGGAAGTGGCTGTGATCTCCCTGGGCGGCATTGTTGTGCACCGTTCCATCAGGATCGGCGGCGATGAGATGGACGATTCCATCATCCAGTACATCCGCCGTCATTACAACCTCCTGATCGGCGAACGGACAGCGGAGATCATCAAGAAGACCATCGGTACAGCTTGTCCCCAGGAGACGGAAAGTTCACAGGAAGTGCGGGGCCGCGATCTGGTGACGGGGCTGCCGAAGACGATCACCATCACCTCCGAGCAGGTGCGGGAAGCTTTGGCAGAACCCATAGCCGCCATTGTGGAAGGTGTGAAGGTGACCCTGGAGCAGACGCCGCCGGAATTGGCGGCGGACATCATGGACCGGGGTATCGTGATGGCAGGCGGAGGCGCCCTTTTGACCGGTCTTGATCAGCTGATCGCCAGCGAGACCGGGATGCCGGTTCACGTGACCGAAGAACCGCTGAAAGCGGTGGTGAAAGGTACAGGTATTGTTTTGGAGCACTATGATTTGCTGAAGCGGATCATGATTGGGCCAAAGAAATAAGTTTAGAAGCGGCTGTAAGGAGGTGAAGTGGTCTTGTCCCGAAAATCCAGACGCTTGCGGGCGATCGTGATCCTGATCATGATTGTCGCCGTTGCCGGGAGTATCCACTTCACTTCTCGCTCCCGCCCTCAGGCTACTGTCGCCGAACAGGCAATCCGCGATCTTCTGGCGCCTCTGCAGACACTGTTCATGCGTCTTTCCCAGATGGTTCACGGCTTCTTCGCTTCGTTGGGGCAGATCGGCAATCTGCAGCAGGAGAATGCCCGGCTGAAGGCAGAGATTCTGGAGCTCGAGCGGCAGCTGTACGAAATGGCCGACTACAAGCGGGAAAACGAATGGCTCCGGGAAGCACTGGAGTTTAAGAAACAGGAATCATACCAGATGCTGGTCTGCGAGGTGATCGGCAGGTCGCCCACCAACCTCTTCAACACGATTACCATCAACCGCGGCAGCAGCAGCGGTGTGGCCCAGGGAATGGCGGTTATGTCCGGGAACGGCGTTGTGGGCACAGTGCAGAGTGTCACAGCCACTACCGCCACAGTGATTCTCGCCACAGACGCCCGCAGTGCGATTGGCGGCATGGTCCAGCATTCCGGCGATTTGGTGCTGATCGAAGGCGATCCTGAGTATTCGGGCATGCTTCTGGCCAAGCCGCTGTCTAAAGATGTGCAGCTTGAGGTGGGAGATGTCCTTGTCACATCCGGGCTGTCCCAGTATTTCCCCAAAGGGCTGCCCATAGGCAAAGTGGCGGAAATCGTACCCAGCCGCTATCAGCTGTCGTTCACGGCATATATCGAGCCTTTTGTGGATTTCAGCAGGCTGGAGTACGTTTTCATTTTGCTCGGGGAACCGAAGTAGGTGCAGCGGATGGCAGTCTTGATTTACACAATCATTATTATCCTCGCTTTGGTGATACAGACAACCGTCTTCGCCGCATCGTCCGTTTTCGCAGTCGTTCCCGATTTGATTCTGGTACTGGTTGTCTTGTTTAGTTTGATCAACGGGCCGGGTTTTGGGGCCAAGTTCGGCTTTCTGGCTGGTTTGGGATTGGATCTGTTCGTAGGCCAGATGATTGGGCTTAACGCCGTGACCAAGATGATGATCGGCGCTGTGGTAGGTCTAATGGCGCTGCGGTTCTACAAGGAGAATTATGTCGTGCCGCTGGCCAGTGTCCTAGTGGCCACCCTTGCCGATCAATTGCTGTACGGGTTGGGGATGGCTTTCTTTGGCGTGCCTGTGCCCGTGCGATACCTCCTGGAACAGGTTTTGCTCCCTCTACTTTTATACAACGGAATTTTGAGCCTGCTGCTGTACGTACGCCTTTATTATTTCAACAAGAAGATTTTTTATTGGGACGAGATTTTCAGGCGATCGAGGTGAACACAGAATCTTGGCAGAGAAGACTCTAGAGCAGCGCCTTCGCATATTTTGGGCGGTGATGATCATCATCATCCTGATCATCTGCGGCCGGCTGTGGGAACTTCAGATCCGCCGAGGAAGCTATTTCGCCGGCCTGGCCGACGGCAACCGGATGCGCCGGATCCGAGTCATGCCCACCAGAGGTGTGATCTACAGCCGGGACGGCACAGAGCTTGTCCGCAGCCGCCCTGCTTTCACCGTGGCTTTGGTGCCGGGCGGGATCCCGCAGAACGCCGAGGAAGTGCTGGAGTACTTAAGCCAGATTCTGTGCCTTACCAGTGAGGAACTGCAGACCGCAATCGCCAAAGGGCGCCAGAACCTGTACGAACCGGTGCGGATCGCCCGGGATGTGGATTTGAGCACTGTCGTGGCCATTGAGGAAAACCGGCTGTGGCTGCCGGGGGTTTTTATCGAAGAAGAGTGGGTGCGGGATTACCTTTATCCCAGTTTCGCCAGCCACCTCATCGGCTATCTGGGTATCGTCAGCGAGCAGGAACTGCAGCAGTTGGGCCCGGGATACGCCAGTTCGGATCTTGTGGGCAAAACCGGGCTGGAAGCCATTTACGAGCGGGAGCTCAGGGGCGAGCTCGGCTCGGTCACGGTAGAAGTGAACGCTCTGAGCCGGCCGGTGCAGACCGTCAGCTACGTGGAGCCGGTTCCCGGCCACAGCCTGGTGCTCACCATAGACAAGGAACTGCAGGAGGCTGCCCGTGAAGCATTCATCTCCCATACCGACACTCTCCGCGAGGAGGGCGACCCGCCGTTTAGAGGGGCGGTGATTGCCCTCGACCCGAAAACCGGTGAAATCCTGGCCATGGTCAGCCTGCCGGATTATGACCCGGCACAGCTTTTGGACGCCAGGCAGCGCAGCAGCTACTACGCAAGTCTGATCGGAAATGCGCATCGGCCTTTGTTCAACAGGGCGGTGCAAGGCCAATACCGCCCTGGTTCTGCTTTCAAGCCGTTCATTGCCGTAGCCATGCTTGAAGAAAAGGTGGTCACTCCCGATCAGGTGTTCAATGCCACCGGCACCAGTGAATCCGGCATTCGGGATTGGGTGATCACACAGGGGGCGGCGCCCTTTGGCCCGATCACATTTTTCGACGCTCTGGCGGTGTCCAGCAATCACTATTTCGCCGAGTTCGGCAGGCAGGTGGGGATCGACAAGCTTTCGGTCTGGCTGCGGGAGTTCGGGTTTGGCTCTCCCACCGGGATGATTGGTGTCGCCCAGGAAGCGTCGGGCTTGGTGCCGGACCGGGAATGGAAGCGGAAGCAGTACGCCTCTTACCCTGTTTATGAACAGGCTTGGTATCCGGCGGAGACAGAACTGCTGTCCATCGGGCAGGGCCCTGTGGATGTGACCCCGATTCAGCTGGCTTTGGCTTACAGCGCCATCGCCAACCGGGGTGTGATTTATCAGCCGACAGTGGTGAAACAGATCATCGATCCGGAGGGCCGGGTAGTATATGAACACACCCCCACCGTCAAGGCCGCTCTCGATGTGTCCAAAAGCACCTGGGACGCGGTGATCAAGGGTATGGAAGCAGTGATCACCCATCCCCGGGGGACAGCCCGGCGAGTGTTCGAGGGTTTCCCCATCCCCATCGCCGGCAAAACCGGAAGCGCGGAAGTGACAGGCCAACCTTCTCACGGCCTGTTCGCCGCTTTTGCACCAGTGGATGATCCGGAACTGTTGGTGGTTGTGATCGTGGAACACGGCGGCGGCGGGTCCTCCAGCGCGGCACCTATCGCCCGCATGGTGTTCGAGGCCTATTTTGGCATAGACGGCAGGAATACGATGGGTGAAGGCGAACTGTAAGTGGTGAGGATTGAAAGCCTGAGGAGAGACCCGTAATGAGCAAGGAAGCATGTATCATCAAAGGTACCAAACACGGACTATCGATTTTGATTCCCAGCGGGCTGGATTTTTCGGAAGTACTGGCACAACTGCGGGCACGGCTGGCTTCGGCTCAAGCTTTCTTTTCCGGTGCGACAGTGTATGTTTCAGCAGCAGATCGGGAGCTGAAACCAGAGGAAAAGCGGCTGTTAGAGCAAACAGTGGAAGAATTCGGCATGGTGATCAGCGAAGGCAAGGTTCCGGAACCGCAAACTCAAGCGGTGGAGCGCAGAGAGGATTCGCGAAGCGAGGACGGCGAAAACACTCTGCTGGTGCGCCGCACCATCCGTTCCGGCCAGCGCATCTGGTATGATGGAAATGTGGTTATTATCGGTGATGTGAACCCGGGAGCGGAAGTGGTCTGCACCGGAGATATCCTGGTGCTCGGCTGCCTCCGGGGAGTCGCCCATGCCGGGTGCAACGGCAATGTCAGCGCTACAGTGTTTGCTTTCCGCCTGGAACCGACCCAACTGCGCATCGCCAGCTACATATCACGCTCCCCTGATGAAAAAATGCCTAAACCGCTTGAACCGGAAATAGCGCGTGTTTGTGACAACGTGATTCAGATTAGTGCTTACCAGAGCAGTCAGAGTTGAGGGTAACTAGGGGAGGTGTTTCCATGGGAAAATCCATTGTGGTAACAAGCGGCAAAGGTGGTGTCGGCAAGACGACCGCTGCGGCCAACATCGGGACAGGGTTGGCTCAGATCGGAAAGAGAGTGTGTTTGGTTGATGCCGATATCGGGCTGCGCAACCTGGATGTGGTCATGGGATTGGAGAACCGGATTGTTTACGACTTGATCGATGTGGTCGAAGGGCACTGCCGGGTGCGTTCAGCTTTGATCAAGGACAAGCGATTCGACAACCTGTTCCTGCTTCCGGCGGCTCAGACCCGGGAAAAGGACGCGGTCAAGCCGGAACAGATGAAAGCGCTGGTCGACGAATTGAAGAAGGAGTTTGACTATGTGCTGGTGGACTGCCCTGCCGGCATTGAACAGGGATTCAAGAATGCCATTGCCGGCGCGGACATGGCGATTATCGTCACCACACCGGAGGTTTCGGCGGTAAGAGACGCAGACCGCATTGTGGGTTTGCTGGAGGCAAGCGAGTTGTATGAGCCTCAGCTGATCATCAACCGGATCCGCCCCGACATGATCCGCAAAGGGGATATGATGACCACGGAGGATGTCATTGACATCCTGGCTATCAAACTGTTGGGCATAGTCCCAGATGACGAGAGCATAATCGTATCCACCAACCGGGGAGAACCGGCTGTCCTGGACAAAAAATCTCTGTCGGGCCAGGCGTTCCGCAATATCGTCCGTCGGTTGGAAGGGGCATCCGTCCCGTTCCTGCCGTTGGAAGAAACCTCCAGGTTCAAACGATTGCTGCGCCTGTTCAACCTTTCCGGCAGTAAAAGTTAGGAGGGTCGGCCGTGTTAGAATGGTTGTCAAGGTTGTTTGGTAGCGCGGAACACAGTAAGGACAAGGCTAAAGAACGGCTGCGCCTGGTTTTGGTTCAAGATCGGGCGACACTCGCCCCCGGTCTGCTGGATGCCTTGAAGGAAGAAATGATCAATGTGCTGTCCAAATACATGGAAATCGATGTGCAAGGCCTTGAGGTAAACTTGGAGAGCAGCGACGATCAGGTGGCGCTGGTGGCCAACATCCCTGTGCGAAACGTGAAGCGGAAAGTATAACTTTTCCCGTTCTGAATCGCTCCCGCGGCTAATATATTTTTACAAAAGCCGAGGGAGGTGAAGCAATGGCCGCCCGTTCGCCCAACGGCATGATCACAGCGGTCCTGCTCTTTGTGATCATTGGCCTGATCTCTGAAAGCCAGCTTCCATTCGGAGCAGAAGTCGCCAGGTATTTGGAGTTTGTTTTGACCACCGATTTTGATCTGCACTTTGCCACCAAACCTATAGAGCAGCTGCGGCAGGCCTTTGCAGATTTTGACCTTGCGGTTCTGACGCAGGCGCTGCCCCGTGTGCCAACGGGTTGGTGAGCCTATGAAAGTCGGCTCGTTTTGGGGGATTGTATTCAAAGTCAATCCCTTTTTTTTGATGCTGCTTGTGCCGGCCGCGATCAGCGGACAGCTGCTGCCGGCGCTGACGCTTTTCATGATTGTCCTATTCCATGAACTGGCTCATACTGCCGCCGCAGCCGCCTGTGGGCTGCGGGTTGTTGAGGTGGAACTGCTTCCCTTTGGTGGTGTCGCCCGCATGGACAACCTGCTCGAGTTCAACCCCAGGGTGGAACTGCTGGTAGCCCTGGCGGGGCCCGCTAGCAATCTTCTCCTGTTGGCCGCGCTCTGGATCGGCCGGGCGCACAGCTTGCTCGATCCCGACTGGTTTTTGTTCTTGGCCAGGGCAAACGTGCTGATGGCCGCCTTTAACCTTCTGCCGGGGCTGCCCCTGGACGGAGGGCGCGTTTTGCGGAGCCGCTTGATCTACTGCTGCGGTTTGCAGGAAGCCACGGTAAAGTCTGCCAGGATGGGCCAGTTTTTGGGCATTGGGCTGGTGGTGTTGGGCCTGGCCGGCGGCTTGGCCTCCCGGAACGCCGGCGGTGTTTTCCCAGCGGCAGTTGGAGTTTTCCTTTACTTTGAGGCAAGAAGGGAAGCTGCTCAGGCTAAGTTTGTGTTCCTGCGCTTTTTAACCCAAAAGCAGCTGCAGCTAAAGCTGAGAAAGGTGATTCCCGCCAAAGGGCTGGTCGCCACCGGCGAAACCACTTTGGGAGAAGTCCTGCGCCATATCACGCCTGCATACTGTCACATGGTGTGGGTGGTCGATTCCCAGGGCAGGCCGGTTGGAGTCCTGTCTGAGCTGGAATTGATCGAGGGCTTGCTGGAACAAGGGATTCATGGTAAACTTATAAAATTGATTAAGCGACGTTTTTGGCCGCCGGAATGAGCGGCGGTTGTGAGAGGTGTCAAAAATGAAACAAGAATTGCTGAGGATTCTGCCGGAAGTGTCCAAACCGGCTCGCTATACAAACCAAGAACTGCATGCAGTCCACAAGGACTGGGAGCGGACAGCGGTGCGCATGGCCCTGGCTTTTCCCGATACTTATGAGATCGGGATGGGCAACCTGGGCTTCAAGATACTGTATCATATCATCAATCAGCGCCCGGACGCACTGGCGGAACGGGTGTACATGCCCTGGGTGGATATGCAGCAGAAGATGAAGGAACAGGACCTGCCCCTGACCGCTTTGGAATCAGGGAAGCCTCTGGCTGATTTTGATATTGTCGGCTTTACCCTCCAGTATGAGCTCAGCTTCAGCAACATCGTCAAAATGCTCGATCTGGCCGGGATTCCACGCTTAAGCGCGGAAAGAGGGAGCAGCGACCCTCTGGTGATCGCCGGGGGCCCCTGCGCCTACAACCCGGAACCGCTGGCTGATTTCCTTGATTGTGTCGTCTTGGGCGACGGGGAAGAGGTCATCAATGAGCTTTTGGATCTGGTCAAGCACTGCAAGGAGCAGGGCATTGGTCGGCAGGCGGCGCTTTTGAAGCTGGCGCAGATTCCAGGGGTCTATGTGCCCCGGTTTTATGAAATAAAGTATACAGATCAGGGAACGATCAAAACGATCTTGAAGACCGAGGACTCAGCGCCGGATCGGATTCAAAAGCGCGTCGTCGCTGATTTGGATCAAGCGCCGTTCCCCGACACGATGGTTGTGCCTTATCTGCAGACGGTGCACGACCGGGTGATGGTGGAAGTGATGCGCGGCTGCACTCGGGGCTGCCGGTTTTGCCAGGCCGGCATGATATACCGGCCGGTGCGGGAACGCAGTGTGGAGACTGTGAAAAAACAGGCGCTTGAACTCTTGGACAAAACCGGGTATGAGCAGGTATCCCTCACTTCATTGTCCACCGGCGACTACAGCAAAGTGGAGCGCCTGGTGACGGAACTGGCGGCCGAATGCCGCATGCGGGGCGTTTCCGTATCCCTGCCATCCCTCAGAGTCGATTCCTTTTCCGTGAAGCTGGCTGAGGAAATCGAGAAGTTCAAAAAGACAGGGCTTACATTTGCCCCGGAGGCTGGCACTCAGCGCTTGCGGGATGTGATCAACAAAAACGTTCGGGAAGAGGACCTCTACGAGGCGGTGGAGGCGGCTTTCTCCTCCGGCTGGCACCTGATCAAGCTGTATTTCATGATCGGGCTGCCCACTGAGACTTACGAGGATTTGGACGGGATAGCCGCTTTGGCCAGAAATGTGCTGGAGATCGGCAGGCGCTCTATGCCCACAAGCGGAAAGCGGCCGACGGTCAACATCAGCGTCGCTTCGTTTGTGCCCAAACCAGGCACTCCCTTCCAATGGGAAGCGTTCAACGATCAAGAAGTCCTCTTGGCCAAGTTCAGCTATCTGCGGAAGCGTTTGAAACACCCAGGGATTAAATTCAACACCCACGACGTGCGCACCAGTTACCTGGAAGCCGTGTTCTCCCGCGGGGATCGCCGGCTGGGCAGAGTGCTGGCCCGGGCTGTGGATTTGGGATGTCAGTTTGACGGGTGGAACGAGCACTTCCGCTATGACCTCTGGATGCAGGCATTTCGAGATGCGTGTGTCGACAGTGAATTCTACGCCTACCGCAGGCGCGGGGCGGATGAGATCCTGCCGTGGGAACATCTCTTAAGCGGTGTCAGCAAGAAGTTCCTCTGGCTGGAGCGGGAACGGGCCTATCAGGGCATCACTACCGACGACTGCCGCTTCAGTGGGTGCACCGGCTGCCGCGTGTGCCAGGATCTGGGCGTTGCCAACAGGCTGCAGGGCGGTGAACAGATTGAGTAAAAATGTGCGCTTGCGTTTCAGTGTTGGTGAACCGGGAAGATTCATCTCGCATCTAGACGTGCTCCGCCTGATGAGCAGAGCGGTGCGCCGGGCAGGGCTTCCCATCGCCTATTCCCAGGGTTTCAGCCCCACACCTAGACTGGCCTTCGCTTCGTCGCTGCCGGTCGGTGTGACCAGCGCGGCGGAGTATGTCGATCTACAATTGAACACTCCCGTGGAATGGGAACAGGTGAAAAACCGGTTGAACGATGTTTTGCCCGACGGGTTCCGGATCCTGGCCGGTGCTGCCCTGCCTGAAAAGTATCCACCCCTGATGTCTTTGATCACCACCGCCCGGTATCAGATCAAAGTACTGGGGGAGGCGCCTGATCTGGAAAAAAAGACTGCCGATCTCACAGCCAGCGGGCAGATTTTGGCATCGGTCAAGCGAAAAAATAAAGAAGAGCAGGTGGACGTTCGCGGCTTGATTGATTCCTTGGCTTATGATCCGCTGCAGCGCCTCATTGAGCTGCAGTGCGCCAGCGGCGTGCAGGCAAACCTTAGGCCAATGGATCTCCTGCCCCTGTTGGGGCTGGAACTTCGAGATGTTTTGATCCACAGGACGGATCTGCTGATCAAGGCCGGCGCCGGCAGACTACTGACGCCGTTCGATGTTTAAAGGGGAAAAGAACCTATGTTGAGGAAGGTTGTCATATCTTCGTTTTTGAATCAAGTGCTGGTTGGTATTGTCGAAAACGGCCGACTGGCGGAGTTTTTCATGGAAAGGGACGAGACCAGCCGAATTGTGGGCAATATTTACAAGGGCAAAGTTGAAAATGTCCTGCCGGGGATGGCGGCGGCGTTTGTGGATCTGGGGCTGGAGCGGAACGGATTCTTGTATGTCGCCGATCTGCCGGGAGAAAGGGATCGGCCCATCAATGAACTGGTGAAAAAAGGGCAGGAGATCCTGGTGCAGGTGGCAAAAGAACCGGAAGGCTCGAAAGGCCCCAGGGTCGAGGCGAACATTTCACTGCCGGGCCGGTTTATGGTCCTGATGCCCCAAGAGGACACCATCGGTGTTTCCCGCCAGATCCCCGATCCCCAGGAGCGGAGCCGGCTGCGGGAACTGGCCGGGCAGCTCAAGCCGGAGGGAATGGGTTTGATCGTGAGAACGGCAGCCTGCGGCCGTTCCGCGAAAGAATTGGAAGAAGAGCGGAACAAGCTTGTGAAATTGTGGCGGCAGATCGAGAAACAAGGCCGCAAGCGCTCGGCACCGGCCCTGCTCTACCGCGATCACGATCTGATCTACCGCATCATGCGGGACGTTGTCACCGACGATACTCAGGCAATTATCGTCGATCAGCCCTGGATCTATGACCGGATCATCGATATCCGCTCCAAACTGCATATTTCGCCGTCGATCAAAGTGGATCTGTACCAAGGCGAGGTGGCTTTGTTCGATCAGCTGGGCCTGTCCCGGGATTTGGAGAAAGCTACGCACAAACGGGTTTGGCTGAACAGCGGCGGCTATTTGATCATTGATCAGACAGAAGCCCTGGTCAGCATTGACGTCAACACCGGCAGATACACCGGCAGCAAAAACTTGGCGGAAACGGTGCTGCGCACAAACCTGGAAGCGGCCCATGAGATTGCCAAGCAGCTCAGGCTGCGGAACATCGGCGGAATTGTGATTATCGATTTCATAGACATGGAGAGCGCTCGTGACCGCCAGCTGGTCCTGGACGCCCTCACCAAAGCGTTGGCTGCCGATAAAACCAAGAGCCATGTCTTGGGCTTTACCCAGTTGGGTTTGGTGGAAATGACCAGAAAGAAAGCTAAGACCAGGCTGAGCCATTTACTGGAAACACCCTGCCCCCAGTGCGGCGGCGCCGGAAGTGTTCTGTCCTGCGACACAATCGCCATCAACACTGCCCAGAAGATTTACTCCACGGCCAGGGAGCCCGGTGTGAAATCGGTTCATGTGTCCTGCCATCCTTTGGTGGCTGCGGTTTTGATCGGCAAGAACCGCGAGAATCTCAGGTTGATGCGGAAACAGACGGGGAAAAAGATCACCATAACCGGCTGCGAGGAGTTTGAGCTGGATTATGTTGAAATCAGCTGTCAGCGTTGACAAGTGCACTTTTGGGTGCTAAAATGAATAAGCGGGTTTGCATCCGTTGTGAAACCGCGCGGCACAGGCTTTTCTAAACACGGTTGTGTGCCTGGAGCCGGCGAGTCCGAGCAAGGAGGTGGAGCAATGTACGCCGTTATTGAAACAGGCGGGAAGCAGTACAAAGTCGCGGAAGGCGATGCGATTTACGTTGAGAAGTTAGACGCGCCCGTCGGAGAACAGGTAGTGCTGGATCGAGTGCTTCTGGTGAGCAAGGATGGTGACGTGGTGGTAGGCACACCGACTGTGGCCGACGCCAAAGTCACAGCCAAGGTAGAGGATCACGGCAAGGGCGAGAAGATCATTGTCCTTAAGTACAAGCCCAAAAAGAACTACCGCAAGAAAACCGGCCACCGCCAGCCCTTTACCAAGCTGGTTATCGAAAAGATTGAGGCTTAATGACTAGAATCAGGATTATCAAGGCTGGAGAAGATATCGTTGGTTTTGCTGCCGCAGGCCACACAGGCTATGCCCCGCACGGCGAAGATATTGTCTGCGCAGCGGTGTCGGCCCTCACCCAGACAGCGGTGATCGGGCTCCGCGAAGTGCTGGGCGTGGCAGCGGACGTGGAGATTAAAGACGGATTTTTACAATGCTTTTTACCGCAGGAACTACCGGAACCGCTGAGGCGGCAGAGCCAGTTGATCCTGCAGGTGATGTGTGCAGGCTTGAGAGCGGTGTTCCAGGAATACGGAGCTAAGTACCTGGAAATTGAGGAGGTGGAACCATGAGAATCAATCTGCAGCTGTTTGCCCAGAAGAAAGGCGCGGGCAGCACCAAAAACGGCCGTGATTCGATTGCCAAGCGGCTGGGTGTCAAGAGTCACGATGGACAATATGTCAGTGCCGGCAGTATCATTGTCAGGCAGCGCGGCACCAAGATCAGGCCGGGCCTGAATGTGGGCATTGGCAAGGACGATACACTGTTCGCCAAGATAGACGGGTACGTTTCTTTTGAACGGAGCGGCAAATTCCACAAGCGGGTAAGTGTCCGGCCGGAAAAGGAAACCGTTACAGCGTGAGCGAAAGGCCAAACCCTTTTGTACAGAAGTGCAAGAGGGTTTTTTCATGATTTGCCGGAAAACCTATGTGTTGACGGCATATTTGGGGAACGACGGAGTGATGATGGACAGTGTTTATTGATCGAGCGCGGATTTATGTCAAAGCAGGCGACGGCGGCAACGGCTGTGTCAGCTTTCGCCGGGAGAAGTATATTCCGGCCGGCGGGCCTGACGGAGGCGACGGCGGCCGGGGCGGCAGCGTGGTCTTGATCGCCGATCCCAATCTGGCAACCTTGATTGATTTTCGATACCGCAAACATTTCAAGGCGGAGAACGGAGAACACGGGCGAGGTAAAAACCAGTTCGGCAAAGACGGTGAGGACCTGCTCATCCGTGTCCCGCCGGGCACGGTGGTCACTCATGGCGAGACAGGCGAGCTCATCGCCGATCTGGCCAAACCGGGGCAGAAGCTGATCGCGGCTGTCGGCGGCCGGGGCGGCAGAGGCAACACCCGCTTCACCACATCCACAAGGCAGGCGCCGGCTTTCGCGGAACGAGGCGAAAAAGGCGCTGAGCTGTGGATCAATCTTGAGCTGAAGCTGATCGCCGATGTAGCGCTGGTGGGATACCCGAATGCGGGGAAATCGACTCTGATTGCCGCGGTTTCCGCCGCCAAGCCGAAAATCGCCGATTATCCCTTTACCACCTTGGTTCCGAACCTTGGTGTTGTGTCTTTGGGATTAGGGCAATCGTTCGTGGTTGCGGACGTCCCGGGGCTGATTGAGGGCGCTCACCGGGGTGTGGGCCTCGGCCATGATTTTCTGCGCCATATCGAGCGTACACGGGTGATCGTCCATGTGGTGGACACAGCGGCAGTTGAGGGGCGCGATCCTGTGGAGGACTATCAGCAAATCAACAGAGAACTGGCCTTGTACAATCCAAGGCTGGCAGAGCTGCCTCAGGTTGTGGCCGCCAACAAGATGGATCTCCCCGCCGCCCTGCAGAACCTGGAACGGATAGAACAAGCCGCCGCCAAAGACGGAAGAAAGGTTTTCGCCATCTCCGCCGCGGCGGGGCAGGGGACACAAGAATTGATGGAGCACGTCGGCAGGCTGGTGGAGCAGATCAAATCCCGAGAGCCTGTGGAAACAGCCGGCGACGAGGTAATTGTCTATCAGCCGAAGTCCCATACCGCTCCGGTGGAGGAGTTCACAATCCGCCGGGAAAACGAGGATTACATAGTGGAAGGAGAAGGTCTGCGCCGGCTGATGGAACGGCTCGATCTTGACAACGCGGAAACCGTCGAGTACCTGCAGCGGCTTTTCGATAAAATCGGGCTGTACAAGAAACTGCGGGCTATGCAGGTCCCAGACGGCGCGACCGTGCGGGTGGAAGGACTGGAATTCCAGTATCAGGAATAAGGTGTGACAGGTCACCGTCCCCTGTCACACCCCGTCACATCACACATCAATGATGTCTGCTTTCGTAAGACGGGGCACTACTGCTGTTAAGTCTGGAGCTGCCGCCAGGCAGCCGTATTTTCGCACAATAGGCTTGATGGCGGTGAGGAATGGGGCGTCTCTGCCAGCTGTGTTGATGATCAGTCGTCCGTTGTAGATGCGGGCGGCTTTTTCAATTACTTCCGGATTGGAACTGCTGATCATCAGGGGGAGTTTGACGATACCCTGTATCGCTTTGACAACGTCGACCACAGCCGCTTTCTCATCGATTCCAGGCACGGCCACATTCACATCCAGGATGGCAGCGCCATCGTCTTGCTGGTCGAGGGCTTCCTGGATCAGGCAATCGAGATCGCCACGGCACAGGGCGTCCGCCAACTGCTGGTCGGTTCCAGGATGGATCCGGCCGCAAAGGAGTGTGGCCTCGTCCTCGAAAGTGACGGTTGTTCTGCCGGAGCTTGCCATCTGCAGCCGGGGAACTGTGATCGACACCGATTTGGTACCGGCCAGTGCATGCTTCAATGCTTCGATGTGGGCTGGGGTAGTGCCGCAGCAGCCGCCCAAAATCCGCGCTCCCTTGGCGGCCATGCCGCACCCATAGGCGGCGAATTCAGCGGGCATAACGGGAAAAACCGTTTCGTTCCCAAGCAATTGGGGTAAACCTGCATTAGGCTGGACCATGATCGGGACTTGAGCGTACCTGAGCATGGCTTCCATCAGCGGCGCAACCTCTTCAGGGCCCAGAGAACAGTTGATCCCCAAAGCATCGACGCCGAGGCTCTGCAGCACATTGACCACAGTCATGGGATCGGCGCCGGTTAGGGTGCGGCCGTTCGCTTGGAAGGTCATGGTGCAGAACACGGGCAGATCCGTGTTTTCCCGGGCGGCGAGGACAGCGGCCTTCGCCTCGTAAAGATCAGACATCGTTTCAACCAGGACCAGATCGGCACCGGCAGCGGCGCCGGCGCGGATCTGTTCCGCAAATGCTTCATACGCCGTCTCAAAGCTCAGCGTCCCGTATGGCTCCATCAGCTGCCCCAGCGGGCCCACATCCAGGGCCACCAGCCGATCCGCCGCCGCCTTCCGGGCGATCTCCACCGCCGCTTTGATCACAGCGGCCAAGTCCAGCCCTGATCCGGCCAGTTTGAAGCGGTTGGCGCTGAAAGTGTTGGTGGTGACAGCCTGAGCTCCAGCCTCGACATATGCCCGGTGGATTCCGGCAATGACTTCAGGCCTTTCCAAGTTGTACTTCTCCGCCAGATCTCCACCTTTCAAGCCCAGACCCTGCAGCATTGTCCCCATGGCACCGTCGAAGATCAGGAGCTGTTCGCATAAAAGCCGTTCAAGTTTTCCTCTGCCGTTCATACTCTCTGCCGTCCTTTCCGCTGCGGCACACTACATGCCGCGGCTGGCCGCGGCCAGCCAATAGGCCTGCCGAATCTCTGCCGCCAGCCTAGATGCTAATATAGTACACATTTTATGCCGCAAAAGCAAGGAGAGGGTCCTTCGCCTGAAAGATCAGGAGCCGGCAGGAAATTGCCGGTTCTTTCCAGAACAAATAGATGAAATTATCAAAGAAAAAATCAAAGAAAGGTGGTTGAATATGAGCGAGGTTTTCAAAGGTATAAATCGGATCCAGTACGAAGGTCCGGAGTCAAAGAATCCAATGGCCTATAAACACTATAATCCAGCCGAGATGGTCGGCGATCGGACCATGGCTGACCACCTGCGGTTCGCGGTGGCGTACTGGCACACGTTCACCGGCAAAGGCGTGGATCCCTTCGGCGCGGCCACCATGTTCCGCCCCTGGGATCAGCCGAGCAATCCGCTGGATCAGGCTAAAGAGCGGATGATCGCGGCCTTTGAGTTCATGAGCAAGCTCGGTGTCAAGTATTTCTGCTTCCATGACCGGGACATCGCCCCGGAAGGAGCGACCTTAAGGGAAACCAACAAGAATCTTGATGTGATTGTCGACCTGGCCAAGCAGCTGATGAAAGATACCGGCATCAAGCTTTTGTGGGGCACCGCCAATCTATTCGGCCATCCCCGCTTTGTCCACGGCGCCGCCACTTCGTGCAACGCCGATGTGTTCGCCTATGCGGCGGCCCAAGTCAAGAAAGCCCTGGAGATCACCAAAGAGCTCGGGGGAGAAAACTATGTATTCTGGGGCGGCCGGGAAGGCTATGAGACTTTGCTCAACACCAACATGCAGCTCGAGCTGGACAACTTCGCCCGCTTCCTGCACATGGCGGTGGATTACGCCAAGGAAATCGGATTTACCGGCCAGTTCCTGATCGAGCCGAAGCCAAAGGAGCCAACCAAGCATCAGTACGATTTTGACGCCGCCACAGTCCACGGGTTCCTTTTGAAATACGGCTTGGATAAACACTTCAAGCTGAATATCGAAGCTAACCATGCTACTCTGGCCGGCCACACCTTCCAGCATGAACTGCACTATGCACGGATCAACGGGCTTCTGGGCAGTGTCGACGCCAATCAGGGCGACCTGCTGCTCGGTTGGGATACGGATCAGATGCCGACAGACATCTACACAACCACCCTGGCTATGTACGAGATCCTGAAAAACGGCGGCCTTGCGCCCGGCGGGCTGAACTTCGACTGCAAAGTCCGGAGAGGCTCCTTCGAACTCGAGGATCTGTTCATCGGCCATATTGTCGGTTTTGATGCCTTTGCCTATGGCCTCAAAGTCGCCTACAAACTTCTGCAGTCGGGTGAGCTGGAGCAGTTTGTGGAGGAACGCTATGCCAGCTACACCAAGGGCATCGGTAAAGAGATAGTGGACGGAACAGCCGACTTCAAGAAATTGGAAGCCTATGCGCTTGATCTGCCTGAAATTACCAATAAGTCAGGGCGCCAGGAAGTGCTTGAATCAATCATCAACCGTTACATGCTTCAGGGCTGACTAATCTCCATCCTGACAGGAACCGGCTAGTCTGTGCAGAATATATAACGTAAGGCTTGGAACCCACCGAGCCGGAGCCCTTGGTGGGTTCGGCCTATTAATTTCCAGAACGGAGCGGCCATGATTACACAGTCCAAGCTTTGCAGAATTGGGGTTATGGGCGGTACATTCGACCCGATTCACTATGGGCACCTGGTGACCGCGGAAGTGGTCCGCGGCGAGTTTGACATTGACCTGGTGCTTTTCGTGCCGTCGGGCCTGCCGCCGCACAAAGATCCGCGCCTGGTCAGCCCCAAGGAGCACCGTTACCTGATGACGGTGTTCGCTACTCTGACCAACCCATACTTCGAAGTGTCCCGGGTAGACATTGATCGGGAAGGGGAAACCTATACCATCGACACACTCCGGGACTTGAGAAAGCTGTATGGGGACGAGGTTGAACTCTATTTTATCACAGGAGCCGACGCCATCGCCGAAATCTGTGAATGGAAAGACGCGGCGGAGCTGGTGAAGCTGGCGGAGTTTGTCGCCGCAACCCGTCCGGGCTATCAGTTTGATCAGAGGATCCCGGAATGGTTTGAACAGCAAGGAAGCCAGCTGCATTTGCTGCAGGTGCCGGCTATGGCCATATCCTCAACAGATATCCGCAGGCGTGTCGAGGAGCAGAAATCGATCCGCTATTTTGTGCCTGAGGCTGTCGAGCACTACATCCGCAAGAACTGCCTGTACATGCCGAAACACACCCACACTAACGATGCAGGCAGCGAAGTTTTTAGGTGCAGATAGGAGATACGGGGGGTTAAAGGGTGCTTAGTCCCGAAGAAATCGCCAGAAAGCAGCAAGAACTCGAAGCAAAGCGGGCCTGGAAAAAGAGGCGGAAGCACAAGACAATCATCTCCACCATATTCTTGTGCCTGATTGGCATATGCCTGCTCTTCGGCTCGGCCTATTTTAGCTACCAGCGCGGGCTGGCTGGCAGACGCATTTCCGATCCTTACGGAGTGATCTCCTGGGAGACCCCGGAGTATCAGCGCACTCATATTTTGTTTCTCGGCACCGACAGCTCCGAGCAGGCGCCTTCCAGAACCGACACCATTCTCCTGGCGGCTCTCGATCCAAACACAGGCCACGCGGGGGTTATCTCCATTCCGAGAGACACCCGCGTTTATGTTCCTGAGCGGGAGCGCTGGGACCGGATTAACGCTGTCCATGTCTACGGTGGGCCGGAATTGACTGTCAAGACAGTCTCGGAGTTACTCGGCGTGCGGATTGATTATTACATCGAAACCGACTTTGCCGGTTTCAGCAAGATCATCGACACGCTGGGCGGAGTGGAGATCGACGTGGAAAAAGACATGCAGTACACTGACGTTGCCGGTGGCTTGTACATCGATATCAAGGCCGGCCGGCAGGTTTTGGACGGGGAGACGGCACTGGAATATGTCCGCTACCGCGACCACTTGGGCGATGTGGCCTTGGTGAATCCAAACTATGAAGTCTACGGCGGCCGGGTGGAAAGGCAGCGAAAGTTCATCCTGGCAGTGATCAAAGAAATCCTGCAGCCCAGCACCATTTTCAAGCTCCCCAAACTTCTGAGCCAGATATGGGACGCGGTGGACACAAACGTCCCGTGGTCAACCGCCTTGAAACTTGCGTTTGCAGCTGAGCGTTTCACTGTGGACAAGGTGCAGACGGCCATTGTTCCCGGGAATTCAGAACAGATTGGCGGCGCCTGGTATTGGATAGCCGATGCCGAGCGGACCAAACAGGTGGTGGATTGGATTATTCACGGGGCGCCCATGCCGTTGACCGCCGAGGTGTTGAACGGTTCAGGTGTCCAGGGTATCGCCGCTGCCGCCGCCGAGTTTGTGCGCAGCCACAATGTTGATGTCAAGCGGATCGGCAATGCGGAGCACTTCAACTACCCTGTTTCCGAAATCAGAGTGAACTCCCAAGCCGAGGCCGACCGCGTGGCCGAGCTGGCGCAGTTCTTGCAGGCGGAAGTGCTGATTGATCCCTTCAGAGACCAGACCTTTGATATGACGATCATTGTCGGAAAAAACTTCTCCAAATAGGGAGGCGGTTGTTTGAGCAAACTCTCTGGCAAAGAGATGGCCGTAGCCATAGCCCAGGCGATGGACGACAAGAAGGCCGACGATGTACAGATTCTGCGCATGAGCGAGATGATGGTGGAGACCGATTATTTTGTAATCTGCAGTTGTGTGTCTTTCCCGCAGATGCAGGCCATAACCCAGTCTGTCCGGGAAAGGATGGATCAGCACGGTGTGCCCTTGTGTAGGCAGGAGGGGCGGGACAACAACCACTGGATTCTGCTGGACTACGGTGAAGCTGTGGCGCATATCTTTTTGGAATCGGAACGCAGGTACTACAATCTGGAGAAGCTGTGGGCCGACGCAGAAAGGGTGCCGTTCAAAGAAGGAGCCGAGGCATGAGCCGGGCCGATTCAGCCTACACCCATCTAGCCAAATATTACGATCGGTTGATGACTGTTGACTACCAGGCATGGGTCGGCTACCTGGCGAAGATTTGGACCAGGTTGGGGGTCCAGCCGAGAAGGATCTTGGAATTGGGAGCCGGCACCGGCGGCATCACCATCCCTTTGGCGCAGATGGGATATGAAATCGTGGCCGTGGACAGTTCGCCGGAGATGGCGGCAGTCGCCAGGGAAAAAGCGGCGGAAGCCCAGGTCGCGGTCGAGTTTATCATCCAGGCTATGGAAGATATAGATCTAAGGCGTGAGTTTGACCTGATCCTCTGCTGCTGCGACGCTGCCAACTATCTCACTACTCGTGAGCAGTTCGGCCGGTTCATGCGCCAAGCCTGGCGCCATGCCAAGCCCGGCGGCCTGCTCTTGTTTGATTTAAACTCAGAACTGAAGTTGAAAGAGATCTACGGCAACAATTCATACGCCGAGCTCTTCGACGATTTCGGGTACTTCTGGGACAATACTTTCGATGAAGACGCGGAGATTTGCACCATGCGCCTCACATTCATGATCAGGGAGCAAAACGGCTTGTACCGCCGGGCGAGCGAGATCCATCAAGAAAAGCTGTGGCGCCCAGGCCAGGTCTTTCAAATGCTGCAGGAGCATCAATGGGAACTGAAAGGGTACTGGCAGTTCCCCACATTCGCCGAACCAACCGGCGAAGCGGAACGGTGGCAGTTCGCCGCCCAAAAACCCATGGTTGAAATGTGAAAATGACGCCAGGAGATGTCCGGCGTCATTTCTTTCGGCCGTGAGTTATCGGCAGCAGCCCCTTTTGCCGTATCCCCGCTGTGCAAAGAACTGTGCCGCTTTGGCAGCCGAGGTTGTCAGTGTCAGCTGCTGATTGACCGGAGAAAGGGCTTTTTGCATGTGCGGCTGGTATCCTGCCATCTGGTGCCGCATCTGGGCAGCCGCCTGTTGAATCCACCGCTTATTGACCCTTTGATATGCCAATGGTCCATCACCTCCGTGCTCTCCTTACTATAAGATATGTAGGATCCGGGATAGCGGTGCGGGGCTCCAAGGCAAAGAAAAAAAGGCTGTGCCGGGCACAGCCTTTGTTTACAGCCGTCAAACATCAATTCTACTGCTGGCGGAAAACACTCCCGAGCGCAGTCGCCTGACTGGCCAGCGCTTGCTCCGCCGAAGCGATCATTTTACGGACCATGTGCCCTCCGACAGCGCCGCACTCTCTGGAAGTGATATTCCCCCAGTAGCCGGTTTTGTATTCCGGGTTTATATTCAGTTCTTGCGCCACTTCATATTTGAATTGGTTCAGTGCGTTGTATGCCTGAGGCACTAATTTTTGATTCGAAGAACTGGAACCAAGCGCCACTGGTCAACACCCCTTTTCTCTAAAAATGATTTGCTTTGTGCTTATATATTGCCCGCAACGCAGGTTTTATATCACTGTTTGTATTGGCAAAACCGGTAAATTCTTGTATCAGCCCAGGCAAATCTGAGGCAGGAAAAGGAGTGGATGTGTTGAACAATATAACGTGCGTTAGCTCCAGGTTATTTAGTTAAAATGATTGTGAAAGGATTCTTAAGTACAAATCAAATCCGCGACTGCGAGAAAGGGTGTGTAAAGTTGTTGGTCAAATCATTCCCCCGTGGTGGTGGCCATATTCCGCACCGCAAGGATGCGACAAAGAATAAACCGATTATGGTCATGCCCGCTCCCAAATTGGCGGTAATCGCCTTGAGCCAGCATGCCGGGGCTCCCTGCAAACCGCTGGTCCAGGTAGGGGATCGGGTCAAACTGGGGCAGAAGATCGGCGACGCCGAGCCGTATATTTCCGCACCGGTCCATGCCAGTGTGTCAGGCCAAGTGGTGGAGATTGCCGAGAAGACACTGCTGGACGGCACCAAAGCATTGTGCGTGGTTATCGAGAACGATGGGCTCGACGAAACCGAAGAGCAAGCTGCGCAGGATTATTCCCGGCTGTCCCCGAGCCAAATCGCCGGTTTGATTAGGGAAGCGGGAATTGTCGGATTGGGAGGGGCCGGGTTCCCCACCCATGTCAAAACTGAACCAAGAAAACCGGTTGACACGGTGCTGATCAACGGGGCTGAGTGTGAGCCGTATCTGACCTGTGATCACCGGTTGATGATCGAACAACCGCAGAAGCTGATCGAAGGCCTGAAGATCCTGATGCAGGCTGTAGGTGCCGGCCAGGGCATTATTGGCGTTGAGCTGAACAAGCCTGACGCCATCCGCGTTCTGGAGCAAGTCTGCGCTGAGCAGTCCTATATCCGGGTTGTGGGCCTTAAGGTCAAGTACCCGCAGGGTGCGGAAAAACAGCTGATCAAAGCGGCTCTCGGCAGGGAAGTGCCTTCCGGCGGCCTGCCGGCCGATGTTGGGTGCATCGTCCAGAATGTCCAGACGGCTGTCGCAGTCGCCGACGCGGTGGTGCGGGGCGTTGGGCTCTATCAGCGGGTAATCACCGTAGCCGGAGCGGCTGTGTACGATCCCCGCAATGTGTTGGTGCGGGTAGGCACTCCTATTCAAGAAGTGATTGATTACTGCGGCGGAATGGCGAATCCGGCCGCGATTGTGGCCGGCGGGCCCATGACCGGCAAGCTGATCCAGGACTTGACAGCGCCGGTGACCAAGCCTCTGTCCGGTATTCTGGTATTGTCTAAAGACGAAGTTGATTACGAGTTGAACCTGCCGTGCATCCGGTGCGCCCGCTGCGTCGATCACTGCCCCATGGGCCTGCAGCCGAATTATCTGGCGGATTGGAGCAGCAAAGGGCTGTATGATCAGGCCAAGCGGAACCATATCATGGACTGCATCGAATGCGGCCTCTGCTCGTATGTATGCCCGGCCAAACGGGGACTGTGCAGGTCTATTCAAGCGGGGAAACAAGCTGTAAGAGCTGGTAAGACAGCAGTTTAGCGGAGGTGGGTCACGTGAATGCAAAACAGGAATTGTGGGCACCTGTAATCAGAGCAAAAGACACAATCCCCCGGATCATGTTCGATGTTGTCTTGGCCCTGATTCCGTGCTGGCTGGCGGGAATCATCTTTTTCGGTTTTCGTGCGTTCTGGATTGTGCTGCTGAGCGCTGTGACCGCAGTCTTGGCCGAGGCGCTGTTCATGCGCTACCCTCTGCGCCTGCGGAGTGTTTTCGGCGACGGCAGCAGCTTGGTGACAGGATTGATTGTTGGCTTGATTCTACCGCCGACAGTACCGTGGTGGATCCCGGTTGTGGGATCGGTTGTGGCGGTTGCCATCGGGAAGCTGGTGTTCGGCGGCCTTGGGAATAATATCTTTAATCCGGCCTTGGTTGGACGGGCAGTCCTGCTTTTAGCCTTTACGGCTCCAATGGTCAAGTATGTCCGTCCGTTTGACGCTGTGACCGAGGCCACACCGCTGTTGACCATGCGGTCCTTCGATTGGGCGTTGATCTGGGGCAATGTCAGCGGCAGCATCGGCGAAACATCAGTTATCGCCATACTCATTGGGGCAGCTTACTTGCTCTACAGAAGAATTATTGACTGGCGGATTCCCGTCGGTTATGTGATCACTGCCTTTGCGGCAGCATATGTCTGGGATCTTGACCCTTGGGTTGCCGTAACAGCAGGGGGACTGCTGTTCGCGGCTGTTTACATGGCGACAGACATGGTTACATCCCCAGTCAACCCCATGGGCAGGCTGCTGTTTGGCTGTGGGTGCGGTCTACTCACCATTATGCTGCGGAAATACACTTCTTTTCCGGAAGGGGTCACTTTTGCCATTCTCACCATGAACGCCCTGGTGCCTCTCTTGGATATGCTGACTGTCCCCGTGATTTTCGGCGCCGAGCGCAGCAGGGAACAGCGGTTTGCCACGACGGCCGCGGTGGCGTTGGTGATCATCCTGGCTTGGGGTGTCTTGTTCGCAATCAACAAGACCGTTCCGGAAGGAGTGCCGGTGACTGCGGAGGGAGTGTATCTGCCGCTGGTGGAAACCTTGGGTACCGATGTCTATGAGACTGCCACCATCAATGACAAGGTCTACTACTTCACCGGCAGCCGGGAGGCTCCGGAGAAAGTGGCTGTGGTTGGCGCGGAACAAGGATACCACGGGCCGATTTACTTCTACCTGGTTTTGGACGGCAGCGGCCGGATCGAGCATCTGCAGATACTGACTCACAGCGATGATCCGGGGCTGGGCAGCCTGATTACACGCCGTTCGTTCTTGGATCAGTTTATCGGGCTGGATACAGCCGAACTGGCTATGGATGTGGATATTCAAGGCATCACGGGAGCCACCATCTCATCCCGGGCGGTGATCAGAGGTGTCACCGGCGAATTGGAGCGTTTCCAGGAGGCCTTCTACGGCGGAGAGGAAGCTGATGCCGGCGCAGGCTACGCAGATGGTGTCTACACGGCTGAAGCCTCTGGTTTTGGCGGGCCGGTCAAAGTAGAAGTCACCATCGATCAGGGCAAGATACTCGCTGTCGCGGTGTTGAGCCACAGAGAAACGCCCGGGATTTCCGACGAAGCGATCAGGCTGATGCCGCAGCGGATTACAGCCGCCAACAGCCCAGATGTGGATCTGGTGAGCGGAGCGACGCTTACCAGCCGGGCAATCAGCGAGGCGGTGAAAAAAGCTTTGGCTCAGGCAACCCGGACGGAAGAGAATGGTGCCAATGCAGAAGAACCGGCTGTTGATATCTCCAGCATTCCCGATGGTGTCTACCGCGGAACTGGAACAGGCTTCGGCGGCACTATCGTGGTTGATGTGACCGTCTCTGGCGGCAAGATTACTGCGATAGACATAGTTGAGCACGCCGACACGCAGTTTATAGCCCAAGCGGCCTTCAGCCAGATGATCCCGGCCATGATTGAACAGCAGACTATCGCTGTCGATGTGCGCGCCTCTGCCACACTCAGCAGCAAGGGGCTGTTGGAGGCCGTGGAAGCTGCCCTGACCGGAAAGGAGGCCAAATAACATGTCACTGAGAAGGACTTTTATCAAGGGGCTTTGGCGGGAGAATCCCATACTGCGGCTGGCGATCGGCCTGGTCCCGGCTTTGGGAATCACCCATCTGGCTCTCAACGGTGTTTATCTCGGCCTGGCCACCACCATTGTGCTGCTGGCCGCTGTCTTAGTGAAGATTCTTGTGTCTGAGTTCGTCTCTAAAGATGTGGGCGTCTTTGTCGATCTCGCCTCCTTGACCATATTCACCACTTTGTTGTACCGGCTGACAGGGAACTATCAGCCTGAGCTTCTTGTTCAGTTGGGTATCTATTTGCCGCTGGTCGCGGTGAACGGATTTGTGCTGCAGAGGCTGTCGGTGGACCAGCCGCCGTCGGCCCGGATCATGGATGCTTTGGGCATGGGGTTGGGCTACACCGCTGTCCTGACCGTGATTGGAATTATCCGGGAGTTTGTCGGTTTGGGACAGTTCTTCGGCACAGCGGTCCTGAACGGATCCCTGACTCCGTTTTCTCTCGCGGCTACCGTGCCCGGCGGATTTGTCATCGTTGGCTTGCTGATCGCTCTCTACAATGCTTTGAGCGGAAGAGGAGGGGAAATCGATGAATGACGGGCTGAAGCTGTTGGCAGAGGGTGTGATCACCCACAACCTGATTTTGTTCCAAGGCCTGGGCATTTATGCCCTGCTGCGTTTCACCAAATCGATCTGCACTGCGGCCAAAGCGGCCTTGGTGATGCTGGCGGCGACAATGACGGCCTGCGCTCTGGTTTGGGGCACACATTCGCTGATACCGCACAATTACAGCATGCGCCTGCCGTTCGATCTGCTGATCGCCCTGGCGGCGGGGCTGTTTTGGCACAAGCTTTTGGCACCGGTTTTTGGCAAAGATGAATCGGTGGATCTGCGGGCAGCATTTTTCAACTCCGCCCTGGTCGGGGTCCTGCTGGCGGTGCCGGAAGGCCTGCCGGAAGGACCGGGAATCTTCAGCTACGGCATGGCCTATGCCGTGGGGTATGGTGTTGTGCTGATCATTATGGCGGGCATCCGAGCCCGTTTGGAATTGGTTAATGTCCCCAGACCGTTCAAAGGAGTGCCGATTCTGTTGATCTCCGCTGCGCTGCTGGCACTGGCTCTGATGGGGTATAGGCTGTAGGTTTCACTGATAATCTTGTGGTTTTGCTGGAACAGTGTGGGGAGCAGTCCCCACACTTTTTGACAGATTAAATGTCAGAAAAATGTATAAAAGAAGGAATAAAACCGACAACGGCGAATCCATACAATAAGGGAGACGGGGAAAGGAGCGGTCAAAATTGAACGCACGGCAGCGCGTGCTGACTATGATCCTGATTTTCTTCGTCTTGTGCGGCAACTGCGTCAATCTGCTGATAGCCCGCCGGCAGGCGGTAAGGATTATCAGAGCCGCAGAACCTGACTACGGTGAACATGGCGCCGCCGACGCCGCAGCGGCTTCCGGCGCTGCTTCCGCCTCGACTGCCTCCACTTCCAGTGCCGCCTCTGCCGACACCATCGGAAATGGACAAACAGTATCACAGCAAAATCCAGATGATCCTGAGGCCGGTCCTCCCGGCATCGTCTTTCCCCATGCCGTGTTTGGCCTGGGCAGGCACCCGGGGGTTGAATTAGTGGTGGCCAAGGCTTACAACGCCGATGGTACCGAACATGATTTCCAGCAGTGCAAGCTTCTGCACATCAATTGGGCGGACGGCAAAGAACTGCAGGAACTGCCGGGAATTGGCCCGGCACTTGCGGGAAGAATCATGGAAAAGCGGATGGAAAGGTTCTTTGTCGAGGTGAAGGATCTTTTGCTGGTGCCGGGAATCGGCGAGAAACGGCTGGCTCAGATTAAGCCGCTGATTTGTGTGGCAATCCCTTATGTTCCAGAATAGGACTCGCCCGTTCCTGCCCGTGTTTCCTCTGCTGGCGCTGGGGATTTACCTGAGCCAGTTTGCCGCGGCTGCTTCCGCCGCCTGGGCAGGCGCCGTTTTGACACCACTGTGGCTGTGGCTTGAATTCAAAGGCCGGGGCAGTGCCCGTTATCTCTTTTGGCTGCTGCTGATCGCCGCTGGCTGTCTGCTCGCGGCCACAGATGCCGGTTATCTGCCGGAGTGTGATCAACCGCTGGCTTTAACCGGGCGTGTTTTGGATTGCCGCCCGTTGAGCTACAATCAGCGGGTGATCGTATTCGTTCCCGAACTCAAGGCCAGGCTCGCGCTCCATCTGCCGCTGGATCTGGAATTGATCCTCGGCGATAGGCTGTGGTTTCGCGGGCATCTAGAAAAACCGAGCCGTACCCGTAATCCCGGCGAATTTGATTACCAGGCATACCTGCGCAGCCAAGGCGTGTATGCGGTCATGGAACCATTTGCATGTGAGCTGCTGCCCAGGAAAGCATCGGCAGCCCTGGCGCTCGCATCCCTCCAGGCCCGATTTAAAGCCAACCTTGAGCGCCATATGCAGAATCCTGGGCTGGCCGCGGCATTGGTGTTGGGCGACCGCAGCGCCCTTAGCCCAGAGCAGTTGGAAGTGTGGGAACAGTTGGGGATTACCCACTTGCTCGCCGTCTCCGGGACACACATTGGGCTGTTTGCCGCCGCCCTCTGGCTGGCACTCAGGTGGGTGCCTTTTTCCAAGAATTCCAAGACGGTGGCAGTTTGTGCGGTTTTGCTGTTTTATGTGCTCCTAAGCGGCGCCAAACCTTCAGCCTGGCGCGCCTGGCTCGCCGCGGTGATCGCCGCTGGCGGAGCCGGCCGCAGGCAGCTCGATGGGCTCCATGTCTGGAGTTTGATTGGTACGGCGATGTTGGTTGCCAACCCTCTCTATCTCTGGCAGATCGGTTTTCAGTTGTCGTTCGCGGCAAGCGGCGGGATTATCCTCTGGCGGCCCCTGATCAAGAAACTGGCTGCTTTGTTTCCCCAAAGGACGGTGGGCAGATGGCTTGGGCGGATTTTTTCAGCTATCGCCGTTTCCATTGTGGCGCAGTTGAGCCTGGTACCGCTGATTCTGCATTATTTTTCCCACATCGCTCTGCTGGCTCCTGCAGCCACTCTGCTGATGGTGCCGCTGGCGGCGGCCTTGATGGTAGGAGGAATGTTCCTGGGTGTGTTTGGTTCTTTGGCGGCATATCTTGGTTCTGTCCTGGATGTGGTTGCCGGCCTTGCCGACTGGCTCTGCCGCCTGCTGGCAAGGGCGGACTGTAATGTTGCCGCGCCTCCCATGCCCGCGAACTGGGCTCTTGCCTGGTACTTGGCCTTTGCCGGGATCGGCTGGATCGGGCGCCGGCAGTATATCCGCATCGGCGCGCCGACAGTGCGGCGGTGGGTGAACTGGGGCCTTGTGGCTATGCTCGCGGTCAGTGTGCCGCATCAATTTGCCCGGCCTCTGGAAATCACTTTCCTTGATGTGGGCCAGGGGGACTGTATCTTGATCCGCACACCGTTTCGGCAGCACATTCTCGTCGACGGCGGCGGAGATTCGGTGTACTGGCAGGAGCGGGGCAGAAATGTCGGAATGACCACGGTTGTCCCCTATTTGAGGCACCGCGGTGTCCGTCACATAGATCTTGTCATCTCAAGCCATCCTCATGAGGATCACCTCCACGGCTTGCTGGCGGTGTTGGAGCATTTTTCTGTGGGAATGATCATTGACAGCGGGCAGACCCACACTTCTCCGACATACAGGAAATACCTGGAGCTGATCATGGAAAAACGGATTCCATATCAGCGCCTTAGAGCAGGGGATCAAGTGCTTCTGAGAGGAGGGGTCTCACTTTCCATCCTGCATCCCCACCAGTTTCTATCAGGGACAGGTTCGGACCTGAACAACAACAGCCTTGTGATCAGGCTGGCCTATCAAGGGCGAAGTGTGCTGCTTACGGGAGATATCGACAGAGAAGGCCTGGAAGACTTGCTGAAAAGGGGAGGGCTTACGCCGGTGGACTTGGTCAAAGTACCGCACCACGGCAGCAGGGCGGCGCTGGTGCCCGAGTTTTATCAGGTTGTTCAGCCGAGGCACGCCGTGATCTCGGTTGGCCGGAATTCCTTCGGCCATCCCCATCCTGATGTCCTGGGCTTTCTTGAGCTGTCGGGGATCACAGCATTAAGGACTGACCAGGAAGGAGCGGTGTCATTTTACATCTGGAATGGTCTGTTCGGCAGGTATTCACAGGCGCGGTAGAGAAAAATCCCTATTACAGGATGGATCGGGAGAGCCGGCAGCACCGGCATCCTGAACCACAGGCAGAAAACGAGGGAAGTTTGTGATGTTCAAAGCCAAGCAGGCCATACTCAATGAACCACTGCAGCGCCTCTATCTCGTCTACGGCGAGGATCAGTACCTGCAGAATGAGCTTTTCCGCGCTTTCCAGCAGAGAGCGGAACAGAGCGGCATGCCCGAGTGGAATTGGATCATGCTTACAGCCGGCGAGGAACTGCAGCCGGCGGAACTGACGCAAGAGCTGCTGACGCCCCCTTGGGGAGCGGGGCCGAGAATCATCGCGCTGCGGGACGCCCATGCCCTGAATAAAGATTTCTTAACGGCAGTCGCGGGCCAAATAGAGAACATGCCGGACACCAACTGCTTGGCCATGTTCTTTGCCCGGCTGGACCGAAGCCTGAAGCCTGTCCAGCAGCTGCTCAAAATTGGGGTGGGCATTCCCTGTGAAAGCCCCAAAGGGGAGCGTTTGGTGCGCTGGGTGCAGGATTATCTCAGCCTGAGGCAGAAAAAGATGGCGCCTTTGGTTGTGCAGCAGTTTCTAAACAAAGTTGGCACTGATCTGCAGTTGATCATAAACGAGCTGGAGAAGCTGATCGCCCTCACCGCCGAACAGTCTGCCATAACGGAGGACGATGTGGCGGCTGTCACTTCGCTGGCGCCCGGACAGTTGGAGCTTGGAGGCATTTTTGACTTGGTCAAGGCCATCTCCGCCAAGGATGTCAAGCAGGCGCTGGCGATTCTGACGCAACTGCTCGACGCCAAGGAACCGCCCCTGCGGATTCTGCCTGTGATTGAACGGCAGCTTTACTTGCTGATTGCCGCCAAGACAAAAGGCGGGGTAAGCACCAAGATAGTTGCCGAGGCATTGAACGAGAAGTCGGATTTTGCCCTGCGGCAGGCGGAGAAATATGCAAACAACTTTACCCTGAAGCAGCTGTATGCCGGTTTAAGCCAGATCCTGACCGCTGACGGCGAACTTAAATCTGGTGCCGATCCCGGGCAAATCATGGAGCAGCTGATCATCAATATCTGTGCTTGACAGACAGCCCTGGAAATGGGCATAAAAAAGCGCCCTGCACTGCAAAGAGCGGGCGATTTTTTATTATGTCCTCTGGAATCTAGCCTTGGAGGGCAGCGGCTTTCTTCATCAAGCGTGATTTTTTGCGCGCAGCTTTGTTTTTATGAATTAAGCCTTTGGCGGCAGCCTTGTCCAGAGACTTGATCATTGTTTGCAGATTGGCTTCGAGGTTGGGATCATTTTCGGCAATAGCCTGTTCAACACGCTTGACAGTGGTCTTGAGCGCGGATTTTTGCGAACGGTTCATTGCTCTTCTCTTGAGGCTGGTACGAACCCGCTTCTCTGCAGACTTGTTATTGGCCACTGAATTCACCTCCGTTAGATTGGTCACCGCCCGTTATTATATCACTATCTGTCCAGGATTTCAATACATGATTCGCAGGTTTAGCGGATATTCTATTCACACAAAGAGTTTGCGAAAGGAGACGCGTCACATGTACGAGGTGCCTGATGGATACCAGCAGGAGTTTCAAGATAAATATGGAGTAAGGACCGATTTGGCGATTGAAGCCCATGAAGTGATCGTGGAACGGGAAGGACCGCCGGAGATCCCCGGTGTGATTATCGAAAACGAGCATACAGAGCACGCCAATATCTGCAGAGTTACCATAGAAAGTGAATTGGGCGCCAAAATGATGGGGAAGATGCCGGGCCACTATTCCACCATTGAAGCCCAAGCTCTGCGCCAGCACAACCGGGACATCCATCAGGAGATCGGGGGGCTGCTGGCCAACGAAATCAAGTGGTTTATCGAGCAGAGTGGGCTAGGCCCGGAGGCAGTGATTCTGGTCGTGGGCTTGGGGAACTGGAACGCCACTCCCGATGCCCTGGGGCCGAAAGTTGTGGGAGAATTGATGGTGACCAGGCACCTGATCCAGCTTTCACCGCCGGAGCTTCGGAAGGGGCTGCGGCCTATTGCGGCGATTGCGCCGGGGGTTCTGGGACTGACCGGGATCGAAACCGGCGAGATTATCCGGGGGATTGTCGGCGAAGTCAAGGCTGATGCTGTCATTTGCATCGATGCGTTGGCCAGCCGCAGTATAAACCGGCTGTGCAGCACGATTCAGATTTCAGACACGGGTATCAACCCTGGGTCCGGTGTGGGGAACAAGAGAATGGTGATCAATCAGGAAACGCTGGGCATTCCGGTGCTGGCCATCGGTGTCCCGACTGTGGTGCATGCCTCGACCATTGTTTCCGACGCTCTGGATATAATTGGCGGGGAAGACCCGGAGCGGAAGCTGCAGGCTGAGGAAATGCCGCAAAAAACCAGTTTTGCTGTGGATCCTCAGGCGATCATGGGTTCAGCGGCGCAGCCAAATGCAGACGCCACAACGGCTCAGACAGCACCAGGCGCGATGTCCAGGGAACAAAAGCGGCAGATGATCAATCAGGTGCTTGAACCGTACATGGGCAGCTTGATTGTTACTCCAAAGGAGATTGATGAGCTGATCAACGATGTGGCCAATGTGATCGCCGGCGGCTTGAACAGTGCTTTTCACGAAGGCGTGGACTATGACGAGATCTTTAAGTACTTAAGTTGATGATTGGGACGTGACAGGTCACCGTCCCCTGTCACGCCCTGTCACGCCTTCACCATCTCATGGAAGATGGTACTCGATCAAGACGTGGCCGGCAATTGACTCAACCCGTTCGCCTTCAATCAGGATCTCAATCTTTTCGATTTCAGGAAACTGAATCAAAGTCGAGACAATCGCGTCCACCAGGTGTCCTTCCAGCTGACTGCCTCCGACAAAGTTTGTCTGCAGCTCTTTCGAGAAGTTGGCGCTGGCCAACCCGTCTGAAATCTTTAACCCCAAAAGTTTCGTCCCAACTGATACCGAAGGCCATAGATCCTGGTCTTTTTCCTCAGGTGTAGGACCCTCCAGCAATAATTCTAGGGCCTTTTCTGGAGTAGCCGGGCGAGGGCAGGAACGGACCACCGGCACCAACAAAAAATTGGTGGGTGTAGAACGGACAAAATAGACAACCAAATGATCCTTTTGTTCGATAATCCGGAGCTGGTAGAACAAATACCCGGAAAAGGCCAAGCTCACAATCAACAACAGCGCAAGAACCTGCTTCATAAAAGCCCCCTTCTTTCTGATGGTGACAAGGGTGTCACACCTCACTCCCCCATCCGTCGACCCCCATCTATAGCTTAACATATTTTGGTTGTTGGACAAATATAATGTGCTGTAGCCTACCAAAGAGGGTGGTAAAATGCCGAGGCACCGCAGCCGCCGGCCGGCGGCTCCCATCCTGCCGTGGCTGTTTGTTGTGGCTCTGTGTGTGTTGATCGGGTATTTCAGCTATCATCTTCTTTTTGTTTATATCAGCCTCGATCACCGACTGGCCCGGACCGTGATCAGCCTGGGAATACCGATCGCCGGCGAACGGGAGCAGTACAGCCCAGGATGGGAATACACACTCCGCTCATTTATATATCTGATCACCGATTTTGACTTAGGCAACCCCGATACACTGCTGAGAAACACCATACCTTTCTTGGACTTGTTTGAGAGCAGGCAAACCTGGCAGGAGCGGCCTTTCGTCTTTATTCCTGAACTGACCTTCGATCCTGATCCAACCAAACCGCTGGAAACCAGAGTTCAACCACCCAGCCGAGCCACAGCCGCGGATCTAGCACCGCAAGTCCTGATTTACCACAGCCATTCTTCCGAGATGTACCTGGGCCCGGCAGCAAAGTCAGAGAATTACCAGAACGCCCACTATGTCTTCAGTTCTACCAGCGACAGGACAATCACAGGAATCATGGAAGTAGGCAACCACCTGGCGGAAGCGCTGCGCAGCCAAGGTATTGGTGTGATCCACTCCACCGCGATCCATGATTGGCCGACACTGAGCGGTGCCTACGTCAATTCCGAGCGGACTGTCAAAACCATCCTGGCCCAGAACCCCGGCATCCGCTTCGTCTTCGATGTCCATCGTGACGCCAACGTGCCTGATCGGACAGTGGTCATCGACGGCAGGCAGGTAGCCAGAGTGCTCTTGGTCGTGGCCACCGCCCAAAGTATTCCCCAGTCACATCCGCACTGGGAGAAAAACTATGAGTTCGCCCTGGATTTTTACCGTACTGCCGAACGCATGTACCCGGGCTTGATGCGCCCGATGCAGATTCGCCGCGATGCCCGCTACAACCAGCATCTGCACCAAAACAGCATTCTAATAGAGATCGGATCGGTGGAAAACACTATTGAAGAAGCACTGCTGGCGGCGGAATTGGTTGCCACTGTCATAGCAGAAATGCTATAATGAAATCTAGATTCGAGGCAAGGAGCAGGAAATATGCACGAAGAATCCAGTTCGGCACAACGGGTGGCCCGGGCTGCCGGGATTGTGATGTTTGCCATCTTCCTCAGCCGGGTGCTGGGGTTTGTCAGAGAACGGGCGATTGCGGCAGTCTTCGGCAGGACCGGGGCGACAGATGTCTTTTTTGCCGCGTTCGCCATTCCGGACTTGATGTATCAGCTGCTTGTGGGCGGCGTGATCAGCTCCGCTTTCATCCCGGTGTTTACTCAGTATCTGGCCCGCGATGACGAAAAGCAGGCCTGGTATGTGGCAAGCTCCTTTATCAATCTGGTTGGAATACTGCTGGTCAGCTTTACTCTGCTGGGGATCGTCTTCGCGCCTATTATCGCTCCTCTGGTGGGAATCGGTTTTGCCGGGGAACAGCGAGATCTGCTGATCAGCCTGATGCGGATCACTTTCCCGGCAGTGTTCTTCACCGCATTGTCCGGGATTTCCATGGGAATTTTGAACTCTTATCAGCGGTTCACGCTCCCGGCGGTGGGGCCGCTGGTTTACAACACAGCCCAGATTCTCAGCGCTTACCTGATCGGCCCTCTGCTGGGGATTGTGGGGATGGCCTACGGAACGGTGGTCGGCGCCTTCGGCAGCGTTTTTGTCCAAGTACCGCTGGTGGCCCGCTTGGGGCGGCGCTACTACCGCGGCCTGATCGATCTGAAACACCCGGGGATTCGAAGAATCATCAAATTGATGATCCCGGCGATCATCGGCCTGTCCATTGCCCAGATCAACATGATCATCGGCCAAAACCTTGCATCTCTGCTCCAGACAGGTTCCATCGCCGCGTTGAGGCTCGCCAACCGGCTGATCAACTTTCCATTGGGCATCTTCGCCATGGGGCTGTCAACAGCGATCTTCCCAACCTTGGCCACTCATGCCGCCCGGAAAGAAATGGCCGAACTGAAGCAGACTTTTACCTTTGGGCTGCGGGTCGTCTTTTACATCACCCTGCCCTCGGCCGTGGGGATGGCGGTGCTGAGAGTGCCCATCGTCAGGCTTTTGTTCGAGACCGGTGAGTTCACCAGCCGCGACACCGAAGTTACAGCATATGCCTTGCTGTTTTATGCCGCCGGGCTGTTCGCCCAGTCCGGGCTGCAGATCATTACCCGGGTGTATTACTCGCTGCAGGATACCATCACTCCGGTCAAGGTGGGGTTTGCGGCTGTTTTCGTCAATTTTGCGATCAGCTTGGCTTTGCTTAAGTGGACAAGTCTTGACATTGGCGGCCTGGCGCTGGCATTTTCCCTAACCAGCCTGATTCAGATGCTGATCCTGCTATGGGCGCTGCGGCGCAAGATCGGCGCTGTCGGCGGCCGCCGCATTCTGAGCACGGTGGCGCGATCCGCCGCGGCGTGCGCTGTCATGGCACCCTGCACGCATTACACAGCTGTATTGGCGGCCAGGTACGTGAATCTCGCTTCCGGAACCGGGCGCCTGATTCAGACATTCAGCGCCATTTCTGTCGGGATTGTGGTGTACCTGGTTTTGAGCCTGCTTTTGAGAATGGAAGAGCCGATATTTGTAGCCCGAGTGATCAAGCAGCGACTGAGGACCAAAAGCAGGGGCAGGTCCGGCACCGACCGGCAAAGCGGCTGAAGAGAACCGATAGAGGATAACGCTTGCGATAGAAGGACATGGTGTGGTTATGGATCAAAAACTGGTTAGAAACTTTTGCATCATCGCCCATATCGACCATGGCAAGTCGACACTGGCTGATCGGCTGCTTGAAGCGACCGGTACGGTCACGAAGCGGGAGCTTGCCGAGCAGATCCTGGATTCCATGGATCTGGAACGGGAACGGGGCATCACCATCAAGCTGACTGCCGTCCGCATCAATTACCGGGCTGCAGACGGGCAGGAGTATGTCCTCAACCTGATCGACACTCCCGGCCATGTGGACTTTTCCTATGAAGTGTCCCGCAGCCTGGCTGCATGTGAAGGGGCACTGCTGGTTATTGACGCGACGCAGGGCGTTGAGGCCCAGACACTGGCCAATCTATACCTGGCCTTGGAGCATGATTTGGAGATCATCCCGGTGATTAACAAAATCGATCTTCCCAGCGCTGATCCGGACCGGGTCAAGCGAGAAATCGAGGATATCATCGGGCTCGACAGCAGCGAAGCGATCCTGGCCAGCGCCAAAACGGGCGCCGGGATCGATGAGATCCTGGAGGCGATCGTCAACCGGATTCCACCGCCGCAGGGAGATCTCGATGCGCATCTCCAAGCCTTGATCTTCGACTCCCATTACGACTCCTACCGGGGAGCGGTGGCCTATATCCGGGTTTTCAGCGGCACACTGAAAACCGGCGATCAGATTCAGATGATGAGCAGCGGCCGCACTTTCGAGGTTTCAGAACTGGCGGTGCTGTGCCCGATGATGACTCCTGTGGACAGGCTGCTTCCCGGTGAAGTCGGCTGTGTGATGGCAAGCATGAAAAACGTCAAGGACACAAGGGTGGGAGACACGATCACCCACGCCCAAAGGCCCGCCCCAAAACCCCTGCCGGGGTATCAGCCTGCCAAGCCGATGGTTTACTGCGGCCTTTATCCAGTGGATAACGAACAGTATGTGGAACTGAGGGAGGCACTGGAGAAACTGCAGCTCAACGATGCGGCCCTAGCTTTCGAACCCGAAACCTCAGCCGCCTTGGGTTTTGGTTTCCGCTGTGGCTTTTTGGGGCTTTTGCACATGGAGATCGTTCAGGAGCGGATTGAGCGGGAGTTCAACCTCAACATCATCGCCACAGCCCCCAGCGTGGTCTACCGGATCAGGCTCACAGATCAAACAGAGATTTACATCGACAATCCCGCGGCCTTTCCAGCGGTGGGGAAAATCGAGACGATCGCGGAGCCGTTTGTCACCGCCACCATCATGCTGCCCGAAGAATTTGTAGGCCCTGTGATGGAGTTGTGCCAGGAGCGGCGCGGAGAATTCAAGAACATGGAATATGTCACACTGGAGCGAGTGCGGCTCGAGTACGATATCCCATTGAGCGAGATCCTGATGGACTTTTTCGACAAACTCAAGTCCCGGACCAAGGGCTACGCGTCTTTGGATTATGAGTTCAGCGGCTATAGAGAATCGGATCTGGCCAAACTGGATATTCTCCTTAACGGCAAACCGGTGGACGCCCTTTCGTGCATCGTCCACCGCGACAAGGCCTATGAGCGGGGCCGCAGTCTAGCCCGGAAACTTAAAGAACTGATTCCCAGGCAGCAGTTTGAAGTTCCCATCCAAGCCGCCATCGGCAGCAAAGTGATCGCCAGGGAGACCGTCAAGGCGCTGCGCAAGGACGTCCTGGCCAAGTGCTACGGCGGCGACGTCAGCCGCAAGCGGAAGCTGCTCGAGAAGCAAAAAGAAGGCAAGAAGCGGATGAAAAGCTTAGGAAGCGTCGATGTCCCGCAGGAAGCTTTCATGGCCATCCTTAAAGTGGAATGAGAATGGGGAGCGGAGGCCATGCTCGGTGTTTATGTCCACATTCCGTTTTGCGCTCGCAAGTGCGGTTACTGCGACTTCCATTCGGTTGTCGCCGCGCCGGCAGCGATCGAGCGATACCTTGAAGCTTTGTCAGGCGAGATTGGCTATTGGGCTCGGCAGATCGGCGGCGCCGCCTGTGCCACACTGTATGTCGGCGGCGGCACACCCACCATCCTCTCAGCCAACCAGCTGGAGCAGCTGTTTACCAAGCTGTTGACCGCCTTCAACTTTGAACCAGGTTTTGAGTTCACGGTGGAAGCGAATCCTGGCACACTCTCCTCGGACAAAGCAAAAGTGCTTGCCGAAGCTGGGGTGAACAGAATCAGCCTCGGAGCCCAAGCATTTGACAACCGGCTGCTCAAGGCCATAGGCAGAATCCATACCGTCGATGACGTTTACGCAAGCGTGGAACTGATCAGGAAGGCCGGCATCGACAACATTAATCTAGACTTGATTGAAGGCCTGCCCGGCCAGACGCTCCGCAGGTGGCAGGAAACTCTAGCCAAGGCTGTTGAGCTTGAGCCGGCACACATTTCCTGCTATTCCTTGATTCTGGAAGAAAACACCCCGTTTTACCTGGCTTATCAGGAGGGGAAGCTGCGGCTGCCGCCGGAGGGCACGGCCGCCGCCATGTTCGCCCACACTCAGGAGTATCTACCTCAGCATGGCTACTGCCACTATGAAATCTCCAACTATGCGAAACCTGGACGAGAAGCACAGCATAACCTGATCTACTGGCGGGCCGATCCCTATCTGGGCCTCGGCAGCGGCGCCCACGGCTTTTACAATCAGATCCGCTACAGCAGTACCGATGATCTGGAGCAGTACATTCAGACCTGGCTCCGCCAACACCCGGCCTTCGCGTCTTGGGAGCCGGTGAGCCGGGAACAAGCCATGGACGAAATGATGTTTCTCGGGCTGCGCATGGTTCGCGGCGTGGATCTGCACCGGTTTTACCAGCGTTTTCAATGCTCGGCTCACGATGTGTATGGGGCAGAGATCAGGCAGTTGACAGAACGGGGCTTGATCGAAGAGAACGATGGCCACTTACGGCTGACCAAGTGCGGCAGAGCCCTAGGGAACATGGTTTTTTCGGCTTTTGTCCGCTAGATGCGCCCCCTTTGCCATCTTGACAAACAAGTACCGTAGTGATAGTTTATGAATGATAGATGTTAGCACTCTAACTCGGCGAGTGCTAAGGAGGTGAAGGGAGGCGAGTTGGATGCTGAGTGAAAGAAAGATCATGGTGCTGCATGCAATTGTCGATGATTATATTCGTTCTGCTGAGCCGGTTGGTTCCCGGACGATCGCTCGCCGCTACAATCTCGGTGTTTCTCCCGCTACTATCCGCAACGAAATGGCAGATCTGGAAGAAATTGGATATATCATCCAGCCGCATATTTCAGCAGGCCGGATTCCTTCTGATAAAGGATACCGTTTTTACGTGGATGTGCTGATGGAGCCGTGGGTGATCCCGGAACAGCAGCGCAGCGACATCCAACGGCGCATGGAAACCCACAAGCACGAAATCGAGCTTCTGGTGCAGGAAGTGTCGAAGCTGCTCTCGGTGCTGACCAACTACGTCGCGGTGGTGCTGGCGCCGCAGATCGATCTCTGCATGCTGGAACGGGTGCAGCTGATGGCCTTGGACGATTACCGCGTCCTGGTTATCCTCGTGCTTCATCCAGGCTTGGTGCAGAACCGCATCATCCGCATGCCGGTGAAGTACGATCCCGAGGCTCTACCCAAGATTTCCCGGCAGCTGACCAAAAGGCTTCAGGGAGTCACCTACCGTGACCTGCGAGCCACTCTGATCAAAGAAATACAAGGAGACTACGGGGAATTGGGAAGCGCCTTGCTTGAGGTGATCGCGAGCGAATTGGCCGACACAAAGCAGGAAAAGGTCTTTTTAAGCGGCGCAATCAGCATTTTCGAGCAGCCTGAATTCAGGGATCTGGAGCGAGCCAAAGGCCTGTTGAGCTTGTTGGAGCAGAAAGAGACCGTGTCCAATCTGATCAACACTCTCAGCAGGTATTCAGGCGTTCAGGTCACCATCGGCCGCGAGAACCCCATCGAGGAAATCCATGAGTGCAGCGTGGTCACTTCCACCTACTCCATAGGCGGTGAAGTGATCGGGGCGATTGGGGTGATCGGCCCTACCAGGATGGAGTACGCCAACACATACTCGGTTGTGGAAATGTTGGCCGATTCCATCAGCGAGATCCTATCAGAGCTGATTAAATAGGTGCCACCGAGGAGGTAGAGACTTGAAAGATCGACAGCATGAACAAGAACAGGATCATCAACAGGATCATCAACAAAATCATCAGCAGGAAACGCCCGGCACTGCCGACATTGAAGGAGGGTCGCCGGCTGAGGGGCCGGCCTGTGAACCTGCTGTGGACGAAACAGAGCCCACCGCGGCGGAAAGCGGCGACGGCTCCGGGCCGCTGCAGGCCGAGCCAGAGCTTGAGCAGCTGAAACAGCAGTGGGAACAGGAACGGGCCGAGCTTGTCAGCAGGCTTCTGCGCTTGAAGGCCGACTTTGACAACTATAAAAGGCGGAATGAAGCCCAGATCGAAATGATCAGGGCTACAGCCAACCAAAATTTGCTCACAGGGCTATTGCCGGTGATTGACAACTTTGAACGGGCCATTGCCGCCGGGGAGGAAGATTCGCCGTACCTGGCCGGTGTGAGAATGATTTTCAACCAGCTGATGGAATGCCTGCAGAAAGAAGGGCTGGCCCCGGTCGACGCCGTGGGAAAACCTTTCGATCCCACTGTCCATGAGGCTGTGAGCATGGAAGGTGGCCCGGGTGAGGACCTGATAGTCATCGAAGAACTGCAAAAAGGCTACTATTATAAAGACAAACTACTGCGGGCAAGCATGGTCAAAGTTGCCCCCAAACAGCAACATGAGGAGGAATAGGTATGGGAAAAGTGATAGGAATTGACTTAGGGACAACAAACTCTGTTGTGGCAGTATTGGAAGGTGGGGAACCCGTAGTAATCCCTAATTCCGAAGGCAGCCGCACCACACCGTCGGTCGTGGCCTTCACCAAAGACGGCGAACGGCTGGTGGGCCAGGTGGCCAAGCGGCAGGCCGTAACCAATCCTGATCGGACGATTATGTCCATCAAACGGCACATGGGCACAGACCACACCGTGGCCATTGATGGCAAGAAATATACACCCCAGGAGATTTCCGCCATGATTCTGCGCAAACTCAAGGAAGAGGCCGAAAACTACCTGGGAGAAACTGTGACTCAGGCTGTGATAACCGTTCCCGCCTATTTCACCGACTCACAGCGGCAGGCCACGAAGGATGCGGGAGCCATTGCCGGTTTGGAAGTGCTGCGGATTATCAACGAGCCTACCGCCGCGTCTCTCGCCTACGGCCTTGATAAGGAACAGGAGCAAACTGTGCTTGTATATGACCTGGGCGGCGGGACTTTCGACGTTTCCATCCTGGAGCTCGACAAAGGTTACATCGGCGTCAAGGCCACCAGCGGCAACAACCGCCTGGGAGGCGACGATTTTGACGAACGGATCATGCGCTACTTGATCGACGAGTTCAAGAAAGAGACGGGAGTCGATCTGTCCAAAGACAAAATGGCCATGCAGCGGCTGAAGGAAGCGGCGGAAAAGGCCAAGATCGAACTGTCGGGCTTGATGCAGACCAACATCAACCTGCCGTTCATCAGTGCCAGCGACGCAGGCCCGCTCCACATGGACATCAGTCTCACCAGGGCTAAATTCAACGAGCTCACCGCCGACCTGGTGGAAGCAACCATGGGCCCTCTGCACCGGGCATTGGAGGACGCGGGGCTGAAGCCTGGCGATATCGACCGCGTGATCTTGGTGGGCGGCTCCACCCGGATCCCGGCAGTCCAGGAAGCGATCAAGAAAGTCATGGGCAAAGAGCCGTACAAGGGGATCAATCCCGATGAATGCGTGGCCATGGGTGCCGCCATTCAAGCCGGTGTGCTTTCCGGCGAGTTTGAAAAGGGCCAAGGCTTGGTCCTGGTGGACGTCACTCCCCTCTCCCTGGGTATCGAGACATTGGGCGGCGTGATGACCACATTGATCAAGCGGAACACACCCATCCCCTGCCGGGAAACCAAGGTCTTCACCACGGCAGCCGACAACCAGCCGGCTGTGGATATCCATGTCCTGCAGGGCGAACGGCCTATGGCCAAGGACAATGTCACTCTGGGAAGGTTTCAGCTGACCGGCATTCCGCCGGCGCCCAGGGGCGTGCCGCAGATTGAGGTCACTTTCGATATCGACCGCAATGGTATCGTCAATGTTTCAGCCAAAGACCTGGGGACTGGCAAAGAGCAGAAGATCACAGTCACATCGGCCAGCGGCCTTACCAAGGAAGATATCGAGAAAATGGTCAAAGAGGCGGAAGCTCACGCAGAGGAAGACAAGAAGCGCCGCGAGCTGATAGAGCTTAAGAACCAGGCGGACACCGCCATTTACACTATCGACCGCTCGTTGAACGAGCTTGGCGACAAGGTTGGCGAAGCGGAAAAGAAAGAGATTGAGGCGGCGAAGGAAGCGCTGCAGAAGGCTGTGGAAAGCGACGACGCGGAAGAGATCAAAGCCAAGATGAAGGCGATGGACGAGATCATGCACAAATTGTCCCAGAGGATCTACCAGCAGGCCCAGGCAGGACAGCAGAGTGGCGCCTCTTCCACCCAGACCGACGCGGGAGAAGATGTAGTGGACGCAGAATTCACCGATGAAACAGATCAGAAATAACCGAAGGTGGTGGATTCATGGCCAAAGATTACTATGAGATCTTGGGTGTGCCGCGCGATGCCTCTCAGGATGATATCAAAAAAGCATATCGGCGTTTGGCCCGGGAATACCACCCGGACGTGAACAAAGAGCCGGGAGCTGAAGAACGGTTCAAAGAGATCAACGAAGCGTACCGGGTCCTTGGCGATCCCGATACCCGCCGCCAGTATGATGAGTTGGGCCATGCCGACTTCGAGAACAGCGGTTTCGGCGGGTTTGGCGACTTCGGCGATTTTGGTTTTGGCTTTGAGGATCTGGGAGATATTTTCGCCGACATGTTCTTCGGACGCAGTTCCACCCGCCGGGACCGGCGCCCCCGCAAAGGGGCCGATCTCCGGATGGATCTCACCCTCGAGTTTGAGGAAGCTGCGTTTGGTGTTGAGAAGACTGTGGAGATTCAGCGGACCGAAATCTGTTCCCACTGCCACGGCAACCAGGCTGAACCGGGTACTCCTCTGAAAACATGCCCTGACTGCGGCGGCACGGGACAGGTCCGTTCAGTCCAGCGCACCCCCTTCGGCCAAATTCAGACCAGCCGCGTCTGTTCCCGCTGCAGGGGCGAGGGCAAGATTTTTGAGACCGCCTGCAAAGTGTGCGGCGGCAGCGGCAGAGTGAGTGCGTCCCGGAAAATCAACGTCAAGATTCCGGCAGGTGTTGACGACGGCACGGTTGTCCGGGTAGGAGGACAGGGGGAGGCCGGAAGCTACGGCGGGCCTTACGGTGATCTGCTGGTCGTCGTCACTGTGAAACCCCACCCGTTCTTCACCCGCCAGGGCAACGATGTTATCTGCGAGGTGCCTATTTCCATCGTCCAAGCTGCTTTGGGCGATGAGATCGAGGTGCCGACTCTGGAAGGGGATCTGAAGATGCGGATCCCGGAAGGGACCCAAAGCGGCAAGGTGTTCCGCATGCGGGGCAAGGGCATTGCCGATGTCCGGGGTTTCGGTCGAGGTGATCAGCTGGTTAAAGTCAGGGTGGTCACACCCACCAAGCTGAACAACAAACAGAAGCAGCTGTTGAGAGAATTCGCCAAAGCCGGCGGCGATACGCTGCCGAACGAAACCAAGAGCTTCCTGGGGAAAGTCAGGGATGCATGGCGATAGCGTGGCGGGAGACACCGCCACTTTTGCTCATTATATTCTTTAACAAGGGCGTGGCAGCATGGAACATAAATGGCAGGAAGTGACAGCCAGAATCGGCGGGGAAGCGGCGGAAGCGGCAGGTGAAGTCATGCTGCGTCACGGAGCGCACGGAGTGGCTTTCGAAAGCGACGCCCTGATCCTGGAAGCGGTGGCCAATCGGTGGGGAGATTATTTTCCACCGCTGACTGGCGACACCAGGGTAGTGGTCAAAGCGTACTTCCATCAGCCAAAAACCAGCCCTGAGCTTGACCTGATCCGCGGAGAAATCGAGGGTTTGGCCTCCTTTGGCCTCCAAGTTGGCCCGGTGGAGCTGACGGCCAGGATCATCGCAGAGTCAGACTGGGCTCAAGCTTGGAAGCAGCATTACCACCCCATCAAAATCGGCCGCGTCCTGATCGAGCCCAGCTGGGAACCGGCTGTGGAGCGCCATCCTGAAGATGTGGTCATCACCCTTGATCCGGGCATGGCTTTCGGCACTGGGACTCATCCCACCACAGCCATGTGCCTCGAAGCCCTTCAGGAACAGATGCTTGATGGGCGGATCGTGTGGGACATCGGCACCGGGTCAGGGATCTTGGCTGTCGCTGCTGCCAAGCTCGGTGCGAAAGAAGTCCTTGCGGTGGATATCGATCCGGTGGCAGTGGCCGCCTGCCGGGAAAATTCCATAAGAAACGGAACCACTGTCATGTGCCTGCAGGGTTCGCTTGCGGATCTGGCCGGGAAGGCTGATTTGATCATAGCCAACATCATCGCCGATGTAGTCATCGAACTGATGTCTGCGGCGGCTGAGAAACTAAACAGCGGTGGTACGTTCCTGGTTTCCGGGATCATCGAGAGCCGGGCCGGCGATGTGGCTGAACATGCCTTGAAACACGGCTTCGAGATTATCAACAGCTGGCGCCAGGGCGAATGGGTGTGCATGGAGCTGAAGCTCCGAGACAGGGCAGATAAGGGCTGAAAGCGGCAGGGAGCGGAACAAATGGTCAAGGTTTTCATATCCGCCGAACAGATTAACCAAGGAAGAGCGGCCGTCACCGGCGGTGACGCCCACCATCTCCGGGCGGTCCTGCGGAAAAAGCCGGGGGACCGGGTTTTGATCGGGGTGAAGGACGGAGCGGCCGAGAAAGCTTACGAGAGTGTGATTGTATCGGTTGAGCCGGAACAGATCGTCTGCCAACTGCTGGATCCTGTCCAGGCCAGAACCGAATCGCCCCTTGAGACATACTTGTGCCAGGCAGTGGCCAAGGGGGACAAAATGGATTTGATCATACAAAAAAGTGTCGAGCTTGGGGTTACGGGAATCATACCTTTTTTCTCTCGCTATACTGTTGTTCAGCTCGACGGGGAGAAGGCGCGGCAAAGGCAGAAACGGTGGCAGAAAATCGCTGAAGCGGCGGCCAAGCAGTGCCGGCGCGGCGCAGTTCCCAAAGTGCATGAACCGCTCAGTTTCGACGATATGGCTGCAGCGCTGGCCAAGCGTCCCCCAGATCACCTGCTTGTGATGCCGTATGAGCAGGAGCGGCGGCGCAGTCTGGCTGATCTCCGGGATCGGCTGCGGGAAGGGCCGCCCAAAGCGGTAAGCATCGTGATTGGGCCGGAAGGTGGTTTCTGCCCCGAAGAAGTTGACAGGGTCGAAAGGATCAATGGAGAAATTATTACGCTCGGCAGCAGGATTTTGCGCACCGAGACAGCGGCGGTCGCTGTTCTGACGCTTGTGCAGTTTATATGGGGTGATTTAGGTTGAGCAAGCGGGTAGCTGTGCATACCCTCGGCTGTAAAGTGAACCAATATGATTCAGAAGCAATTTCAGCCCAGTTCAAAGCCTGCGGCTACGAAGTGGTGGATTTCGACCAGGCGGGGGCTGATGTCTATATCATCAACACCTGTACCGTGACGAATATCAGTGATCACAAGTCCCGGCAGATGATCCGCCGGGCCCACCGGAAAAATCCCCAGGCCAAGATTGTGGTGGTGGGGTGCCTGGCCCAGACCAATCCGGACGAGGTCAAGTCCATCCCTGGAGTCAACCTGATCGTGGGGACTGATCAGCGCAGCCGGATTGTGGAGCTGGTGGAGCAAATCGGCGGCGACGAACAGGGCATTCTTGTGGGAGATATCCTTAAAGTGCGCAAGTTCGAGGAAATAAACGCCGTCGCCTTCGAAGGCAGGACCAGAGCTTACCTCAAGATCCAGGACGGCTGCAGCCAGTTCTGCTCTTACTGTAAGGTCCCCTACGCCCGGGGGCCGTCCAGGAGCCGCCCTGCCGCAAGTGTTCTGGAACAGGTGAAGGAGATTGTGGGCCAGGGCTACGGGGAAATTGTCCTTACCGGCGTCCATCTCGGCGGTTACGGCCGCGATCTGAATCCGCCGAGCTCGCTTTCGGACATTGTGGAACAGGTAGCCGAAGTGCCTGGGTTGGAGCGGGTGCGGATCAGTTCCGTGGATCCCAATGAAATCGATGACAAACTAATCGATCTGGTGGCGGACAACCCAAAAGTCTGCCGGCATCTGCACATTCCCCTCCAGAGCGGATCAGACCAGGTGCTCCAGCGGATGCGCCGGCGCTATCAAACCGCCGATTTCCGCCGCATCGTGGAATCGGTGCGGGCCCGGGTGCCGGAGGTGGCCGTCACCACCGATGTGATCGTGGGCTTTCCTGGAGAGACACGGGAGCTTTTCGATGAAACTTACGCTTTTTTACGGGAAATGGTTCCCTGCAAAATCCATGTTTTCCCTTATTCGCCCCGGAAAGAGACCCCGGCCGCGGATTTTCCCGATCAGGTGCCAAAGCCGGAAAAAGATAGGCGCAGCAAAGCCTTGATCGCCTTGTCCGACGAGATGGGCGCTGCCTTTCGGCGCCAATTTGTCGATAAAGTGGTGCAGGTGCTGTTTGAAAGGGTGCTCGACGACAAACTGGTGGGGCATACTGACAATTACATCCAGGTAGCGGTCCCGGCGGGCCCAGATGCCGAGGGGCTTATCGGCTCAATTGTCGATGTAAGGATTGTTTCTGCCGCAGACGGGCAGTTGGCAGGAATTCTTCCATAAGATTAGAATTCTCATGTAGGCGAGGAGGGAGGTGCGAAGCGATGGACTGTATCTTTTGCAAGATCGCCAATAAAGAATTAGGGACTGAACTGGTTTATGAAAGCGGCAGTGTCGTCGCCTTTCACGATATCAACCCACAGGCGCCCGTTCACATCCTGATCATCCCGAAACGGCACCTGGCCGATCTCGGCGAGATAAGCCCGGAGGACGAAAGCCTCCTTTACGAAATTGGGGTCGCTGTCAAGGAGTTGGCGGCGAAGTATCAGCTCAAGGACGGATACCGGTTGGTGACTAACTGCGGCCCCGCCGCGGGACAGACAGTGCAGCATCTCCATTTTCACCTGCTCGGCGGGCGGGAGCTTGGCTGGCCGCCAGGATAAAACAATTGACCAACTATACTTAATAGATTATAATGAATGCGGACCCCTATCGTATGTGCTGCTGTGGAGGGAGGGATAAGGATGGCAGAGGTAAGAGTAGGCAAGAATGAGTCCCTCGATAGTGCTTTGCGCCGTTTCAAGAAACAAGTGCGGCTAACGGGTGTACTGTCAGAAGTAAGGAAAAGGGAACAATATGAAAAGCCTAGCGTCAGACGGAAAAAGAAGTCTGAGGCAGCGCGCAAGCGGAATGCAAGGTTCCGATAGACAAGTATTGGCTCGATATCATGAAATTGATGTCGAGCTTTTTTCCATAGAAAGAAATTGAGCACGAAGGGAGGCCGATCATGAGCCGAAAAAACATGCTAATGTCCATCATCACCACAGCAGTCGCTCTTGCCTTGACGCTTGGCGCGGCAAGTTGTTCTGCTCAGCTTGTGCCGGCCCAGGTGTATGTGATTTCTGTCGACGGCACAGTGGAGCTTGGCCTGTCCCAATATGTCCTCAGAGGTTTGAAACAGGCACAACAGGACCGGGCGGCGGTAATCCTGGAGATAAATACCTTCGGCGGCCGTGTCGACGCGGCTGTTGAAATACGCGACTACATCCTGCGGATGGAAACACCGGTGATCGCCTTTGTCCGGGAACGAGCCATATCGGCGGGGGGGGTGATCGCCCTTTGCCGGGGAGGGAGCCATATCGGCGGGAGCGTTGATCGCCATAGCGTCGCCTCAGATCGCCATGGCGCCTGGAAGCACGCTGGGAGCGGCTGAACCGCGGCCTTTGGATCCCAAGAATGTTTCCTACATGCGGGCGGAGTTTTCCGCGACGGCCCAGCGCCACGGCAGAGATCCTAACATCGCCGCGGCCATGGTCGATGCCGATATAGTCGTCGACGGCCTGGTGAGGCCTGGGCAGCTGCTGACTTTGACTGCGCAGGATGCTCTAAAATACGGCTATGCGGATCTGCTCACCAATTACCGCACAGAGGTCTTGGCCCATTATCAGCTGGATCATCTGCCGGTGGTGGAGATCGAGCGCAACTGGGCCGAGCGTTTGGCAGGTTTTGTCACCGATCCTACCGTGAGCCAGATTCTGCTGATCATCGGCTTTTTGGGGATCATCATCGAACTTCTGTCGCCCGGATTGGGGCTGCCTGGCGTGATCGGGGTTATGGCCATGGGCTTGTTCTTCGGCGGCCGGATCCTGGCAGGGCTGGCCGGCCTTGAAGTGGTGGCCCTGTTTGTGCTGGGCATCATTATGCTGATCGCTGAGATCTTTTTCATCCCCGGCTTCGGCCTGGTGGGCGTCTTGGGTTTGATCAGCATTCTGGCCAGTATTTTCCTGTCCTTTGACAATTTCACAGCTGCTTTGACCAGCCTGGCGATCACATTGGCGGTGACCATCGCCATTATCGTCCTTTTGTGGAAGCGGTTCACCAGATCCCGGGCCTGGAGCCGATTTGTCCTGCTCACCCGGGAAGAGCGGTCCCTGGGCTATCAAGGGGTCAGAGACTACAGTGAACTCCTGGGCCAAACCGGGGTCACAGTCTCGGCCCTGCGGCCGGCGGGAATCGTCAAAATCGGCGACCAGCGCTATGATGTGGTGTCGGACGGTGACTTCATCCCCAACGACACCAAGGTGAAAGTGGTCTATGTGGAAGGAAACCGGATTGTGGTGACCGAAGTCAGAGACAAGTGATAAAATAATGGAAAAGATACCTAAGAAGGAGGCAGTATAGTGGAACCTTTGATGATCATCCTGTTTTTCCTGATTGTTCTGTTCGTGTCCTTTCTCTTTTCCTTCATTCCCATCGGGCTGTGGATATCGGCATTGGCCGCTGGAGTCCAGGTGGGCATTCTGACCCTGGTTGGAATGAGGCTTAGGCGGGTGCCGCCGGGAAGGATTATTATCCCCTTGATTAAAGCCTACAAGGCTGGCTTGGATGTGACCATCGACAAACTCGAAGCTCATTATCTGGCCGGAGGCAATGTGGACCGGGTGATCGACGCGCTGATCGCAGCTCACCGCGCAGATATTTCCCTGGAATTCGAACGGGCGGCGGCCATTGACCTTGCGGGCCGCAATGTTCTGGAAGCTGTTCAGATGAGCGTCAATCCCCGGGTGATTGAAACGCCGCTGATCTCGGCTGTGGCCAAAAACGGCATTGAGCTGAAAGTCATCGCCCGGGTGACCGTGAGAGCCAATATCGACCGCCTGGTGGGCGGAGCCGGCGAGGCTACGATCATCGCCCGGGTCGGCGAGGGTATCGTCACAACAGTCGGTTCCAGCGAAAGCCACGAAGAAGTGCTGGAGAACCCGGACCAAATCTCCCGCACTGTGCTGGCCAAGGGCTTGGATTCAGGCACGGCCTTCGAAATCCTCTCCATTGACATCGCCGACGTGGATGTGGGGCGCAACATCGGGGCGCAGCTCCAGATCGACCAGGCGGAAGCCGACAAGAACATCGCCATGGCCAAAGCCGCCGAGCGGCGGTTTGCCGCCATCGCCCTGGAGCACGAGATGCGGGCCAGGGTGGAAGAAATGCGCGCCCGGGTAGTGGAAGCGGAAGCCGAGGTGCCGAAAGCGCTGGCGGAAGCTTTGCGGGAAGGCAAGCTCGGTGTGATGGATTACTACCACATGCGCAACATCATGGCCGATACTGACATGCGCCAGGCCATCGGCAGGGCTGGCAAGCAGGAGCAGCAGGACCAGAAGCAGAAAGACAAGACTGAATAGTGCCGGCCTCCGAGGAGGAATAAAATGGGTCCTATAATACCGATTATAGTCGTCATCTATCTGGTCGCGTCCGTAGTCGGCGCTGTGCTGCAGTCGCTGCAAAACCAACAGCAAAAAGGGGCGCCCAGAATCCCCAAGGCGCCGCCGGCTCCACGGCCTAAAGCTCCACAGACGGTACGGCAGCAACAAACCGCACCGCCGGATCGGCAGCCGAAAACCGCACCGCCGGCGCCGGCAGCGCAGAAGCCGGTGTTTGAGCACAAGCGGCCGCAGGTCCAGACGGCGAACGAGGCAGATTTTGGCTTCGAAGGCTTTGATGGCCTGAATGAGTTGGAAGCTGCTTTCGACGCAGCATGGGATGAAGCAGGGTCAGCCGCGCCAGGAGCCAAAACCAAAACAGCAGCCCCAGCCAAAGCTCTAGAAGCGGACGTGGTTTTTTCCGGATTGGCTTCTCAACTGTGGGCAGGCGTGATCTACAGCGAGATTCTTCGGGAGCCAAGGGCTGTCAGGCCCTGGCCGGCCAGATAACAACTTTAGGAAGCAGGAGTTTTCACAAAAGGCGCTTTCCCAGGCGGAAAGCGCCTTTTTTCTTGACCCGGGGTGGGCACACCCTGGGTTTTGCTTTTGCAGTAATGCTTTGCTGTAGATAAGCATAGTTTTTAGAGGAGCTGGAATTGCCGGAGGTGTGGCGATGGAGCGAGGCTTGAAAAAAGCGGCCAAAAAGCTGGTGAGCACCATGGAACTACCGGCGGATGCCATTTTGGATCTCCCCAGGATCACCATGATCGGCAATACGGAACTGATGGTGGAAAACCACAAGGGTATCGAGAAGTATACTTCCACCGAAGTCCGGATCCGGATCACGGGCGGGCATATGGCCATTCACGGTCGCCGACTGATTGTCCGCTTTATTGATAAAGACGATCTCAAGCTTGAAGGCGTAATCACCAATATCGACATGGGTGATCAATAGCGAGGTGGAAACATGATTACCCGGCTTTGGGCTTGGCTGGTGGGATATGTGGTCATCAAGCTGAAGGGCGCGCAGCTTGAGGCTTTGGTCAACCGCATCGCCGGCGGCGGCTACGGCATCTGGGACCTGGAGCGGGTCACGGCCAACATCATGATCGGCAAAATCCGCATTAAACACTTCAAGAAGCTGCGCCCTTTGTTAAGCGGGCTGAACGTCCGGGTGGGGATCGTGGGCCGGGCGGGGCTGCCTTTTTTTGCCGCGAAAGTGTCGAGGCGGAAAGGGCTGGTGGTGGGTTTGGCACTGCTCGCCGCCTTGTTTTACCACCTAGCGGGGTTTGTTTGGATGATCGAAATCGCCGGCGGCGAGCAGATCAGCGCTGCTGCGATCAGCGATCTCCTGGCCCGGGAAGGGGTGAGAGTAGGGGCGCCCAAGTCCCAAATCGACTTGAACTACCTGGAAAACTTGCTTTTGATCAGTTTCCCAGAACTGTCCTGGGTTGGGGCCCGCATCAAAGGTGTGTTGATGCAGATTGAGGTCGCGGAACGGGCAAGCCCCCATCGCGCGGAAGTGCAGTACGGTGATGTGGTTGCCGCCCAGAATGGCCTGATCACGCAGGTGGTGCCCTTTAGGGGCACACCGCTGGTCACTGTGGGCAGTACCGTCAAGAAAGGAGATATCCTTATTTCCGGTGAATACTACGACCAATACGGCCGCCGCCAGCAGGGCAGCGCGGAAGGGATTGTCCGGGCCCGTGTCTGGTATGACGCTTTCGGTGAGGCGGCGTTCAGCAAAATTACAGCGATAGAAACCGGCAACTACCACACCAGCTATTCGGTCGCCATCGGCAAGTGGGTACTGCGGTTGGGAAGGCCGGCACCGTTTGCCAACCATGCTAGTGAAGCCCACACCTGGCAGCCTCGGATAGGCGGGCTGAAACTGCCTTTCGCGGTGACCAAGCATATTTATGCAGAAGTGGATTACCAAACAACGAGCATCGCGGTGGACCAGGCCCGGGCCCTGGCCTTGGAACGGGCCTGGCAGCAGCTGGCGGCCTCGGGAGTGGATCGCGATCAAGTGAAAGATACACAGGTCACCGAACACTACCTCATGGATCAGGACGGGATCCGGGTGGGATTGATCGTGGAGCTGGAGCAAGACATCGCTGAGTTCGCTCCCAGGCTCTAGTTTGCATCTGTATCACATTCTGCTATAATAAGAATAGTCTTTAAGAACATCGGGGAGGTTTGTGAGTGGCTCAGCAAGCAACTGAGATTGTTTTTACCTTGGCGGATATCGCCCAAGCCCAGGCTGTCAGCGGCAAAGGCGACGAGAACCTGCGCTGGTTGGAGAACCAATACGGTATCAGGGTGATTCCCCGGGGTATTGATTTGATTCTCAGCGGAGATACAGAAAGTGTGGAAAAGGTGCGGCAGATTCTCGAGAATGTGGCGGGGCTCGACCGGGAACTCACCGCCCATGATTTTCATTACGCCAGCGAACTGATCAACACCGGCAATGGAGTATCCCTGCGGGAACTTAATTCAGAAACCATTGTCACCACAGCCCGCGGGCGCCAGCTCTACCCCAAGACACAGGGGCAGAGAGAATATGTCCAGACAATCAACAGCAATGTGATCACTTTCGGCATTGGCCCCGCCGGAACCGGGAAGACGTTCCTGGCCATGGCGGTGGCGGCTGCCGCCTTGAAGAAGAAAGAGGTAAGCCGGATAATTCTTACCCGGCCGGCGGTTGAGGCGGGCGAGCACTTGGGGTTTCTCCCCGGCGATCTGCAAAACAAAGTGGATCCGTACCTGAGGCCGCTGTACGATGCACTGTACGAGATCCTTGGACAAGAACAGTACTTGAAGCTGCGGGAAAAAGGTGTGATCGAAATCGCCCCGCTGGCCTACATGCGGGGGCGGACTCTGGATGACTCGTTTATCATTCTCGACGAAGCGCAAAACACCACTAACGAACAGATGAAGATGTTCCTGACCCGCCTCGGTTATGGTTCGAAGGCTGTCGTTACCGGAGATGTGACCCAGATCGACCTGCCCCGGGGCAAGAAATCGGGTTTGGTGATAGCCGGCAGGATCCTGAAAAACGTGAAGGGGATCGGCTTTTGCTATCTCACCGAAAGCGATGTGGTCCGGCATCCGTTGGTGCAGAGAGTAATCAAAGCATATGCCGAGTTTGAAAGCGAGCAGCAGGACGAAGCTTAGCGGAGGAGCTGCCAACATGGGTAAGTTTATACCAAAACCTTTGGCCAAAGCGGCGCGCGCCATCAAAGACAAATTGGAACAGACAACTGTCAGGCAGTGGATTTTGGCAGTCTTAATCTTTATTGGGCTGTTCGGCATTTTGTCCATCAATATCAGTCCGACTGGCTACAAGCTGGAAGTAGGGGAAGTGGCCCGCCAGGATATCCGTGTGCCGCGCGACATGGAGAACCGGGCCCAGACGGAACGGGAAAGGCAGGCGGCCGCGGCCCGGGCGGAAGCGGAGGCCAAAGCCGATCCCAATTTTTACATTGTCAACCATGCCACGGTAGTGGCGGCTGAGGAAAAGCTTGACGAGATTTTCTCCATCATTGCCGAGGCCAGGGCACAGCAGGCCCAGGCGGAAGAAAACGGGGAAATAGATCAGAGTCCGTTCAAGCCTGTGGATGTGCAGCGGCAGATTGCCCAGAAAGTGGAAATCGCTCTGCCGGTGCAGGTTGTGGATCAGCTGCTGGCTGCCGACGAACTGGCTTACAACACCTTTGTCCAGGAAAGCCGGCGGGTGATCATGGAACAGATGCAGCAGCGAATCGCCCAGGCGGATCTGAACAATGTCATGGACCGGATCAGGGTCTTGATTGCTCAAAGCGAGATCAGCGCCCAGCTTCAGGATGCAGCCTACGCCGTCGCGGCCCAGATCATCGAGCCCAACTTGGCTTTGGATCAGCAGGCAGTTGAGCAAAGACGCCTGGAAGCGATGGAAGAGGTGGGCCCCGTCTATGTCAAGGCCGGGGAGATCATCATCAGCGACGGGACAGTGGTGGAGCCCGAGCACGTGCAGATGCTGAAAGATTTGGGCTTGTACCGGGAAGGTATTGATTATTGGTCATTGTTGGGCTTGTTAGGCCTTGTCTCTTTGCTGCTGGCCATTTTCGGCGTAGCTCTGTACAAATCCCGGCCTGAGATCATCCAAAGTGAAAGCAGGCTGGCGTTTGTCGGCTCTGTGCTGATTCTGGTCACACTGATCACTAAAATTCTCTCGCTCATTCCCTGGCTGCCGATCATGCATCTCACACCAATCGCCTTGGCAGGGATGCTCGTGACAATGCTTTTGGATTATCGGACAGGCTTTCTGACGGTCACCTTCCTGGCGGTGGTAAGCGGAATCACATTCCAGTCGCTGCCTCTGGTGGTGCAGGGATTTTCCGGCGGCTTGATCGCGATTCTAAGCGTTTCCAAGGTCAGTCAGCGCGGCGAGCTGATGCGCGCCGGGTTTATCGTCGGCGCCAGCAATGTTCTGGTGATGATTACCTTCGGGCTCTTGCTGCGGGATTCGGAACTATTGATCCACAGCTATCTGGGGTTCCTCAACGGAGTGATCTGTTCGGTGAGCACCATCGGTTCACTGCCGTATTTCGAAAGCATCTTTTCCATCACCTCCGCCATTCGTCTGCTGGAGTTGACCAATCCCAATCATCCGCTGTTGAAAAGGCTGTTGATGGAAACACCTGGGACTTATCACCACAGCATCATCGTGGGCAACCTGGCGGAAGCCGCTGCCGACGCGGTGGGCGCAGATGGGCTTTTGGCCCGGGTTGGCGCCACATACCACGACATCGGCAAAGTGAAGCGGCCCATGTTCTTTGTGGAGAACCAGCTGGGGAACGACAACCCCCACGACAAAATCGCACCGTCTCTGTCAACTTTGATCGTGATGGCCCATGTCAAAGACGGGCTGGAGCTGGCTCGGGAGTACAAACTGCCTGAAGTGGTCGCCGCCTTTATCGCGGAACACCACGGCACGGATCTGGTGAAATTTTTCTACCACCGGGCTCAGGAACACAACGGTGAAACAGTGGAGGAGAAAGACTTCCGCTATCCGGGGCCCAAACCCCAGACAAAGGAAACGGCGATCGTCTCCTTGGCGGATGCAGTGGAGGCCGCGGTCCGTTCCTTGTCCAAACCGACTCCCGGCAAGATCGAAGGCCTGGTCCGGAAAATCATCCGCGAGCGGCTAGACGACGGCCAGCTTGACGAAAGCGATCTGACTTTTCAGGATTTGAACAAAATCGCCGATGCCTTCTCCAAGGTCTTGATCGGCATTTTCCACGGCCGGATCGAGTATCCGGAGAAGATCACCCGCGAAGACATCCTGGGCCGGAAAAACGGAGGGAAGGGCAGAGCCTGATGGAACTGTATGTGAACAACGAGCAGACCCGTGTCGGCACTGCCGGGTTGGATACGGTGGTAAGGCAAGTCCTGGAAACAGGCCTGGCGCTTCTGGCTGTGGAAGGCCCGGTCGAGGTGGGTGTCACCTTTGTGGACAATGAAACTATCAGAGAGCTGAACCGCGAATACCGGGGCATTGATCAGGCGACCGACGTCCTCTCCTTTGCCCAGGAGGAAGGCGAGGTTTTTCACCAGCCTCCGGGAGCGCCGCGGATTTTGGGGGATATCGTGATTTCCCTGGAGAAAGCCTTGGAGCAGAGCAGCGAATTCGGCCACAGCCTGGCCAGGGAAGTCGGCTACCTTACAGCCCACGGCCTGCTCCACCTTCTGGGGTATGATCACGAGCATGCCGATGAAAAGGCGGAAATGCGGGCACGCGAAGAAGCAATCATGGCCCGGCTCAACCTGACCCGCGAGTAGGAGGGGCGGCGGTGCGGTCGAGAAACATTGTCGAGAGCTTCAACTATGCTATTGAGGGCATTATCTACGCGGTCAAGACACAGCGGAACATCAAGGTCCATCTGATCATGGCGATGCTAGCCATGATCCTGGCCGTGGTGCTCAATGTCACGCGGGTGGAACTATTGATCCTGATGCTCACCATCGGCTTGGTGATCAGCACCGAGTTGATCAACACCGCCATCGAAGAAGTGGTCAACCTCGCTCATGAGGGGATCCACCCCCTGGCCCGAGTGGCCAAGAACGTGGCGGCAGGTGCCGTGCTGTTCAGCTCTGTGATGGCTGTCGGCGTTGGATACATAATCCTCTTTCAGCGCTTGATCAGATTCGATCTGCGGCAGCTGATGCGGGGAATCGCTGTGGAAAATCTGGGCCTTTTGGCCATGTTGGTTGTCCTCGGCTCGATCATCTTGATTAAAAGCGCCACGGGGAGCTCAGACTACCTCAAGGGAGGCATGCCCAGCGGCCACACAGCCCTGGCCTTCAGCCTGGCTGTGGCCATTATGTACAGCGGCAGCACCTTTGCCGCATGCCTCGGATTCGCGCTGGCGTTTTTGGTCGCCCATACCAGGGTGCAGAGCCGGATTCATTCGCTGCGGGAAGTGATTGTCGGTGGATTGTTGGGGTTTTTGATCACCATGATTCTGTTTCAGCTGAGCGCCTAGCCTGAGGAGGGATGGGCATGGAGTACCGTTGGTTGATTGACCATGCAGTCAAGGCAATGGATCAAGCATACGCGCCCTATTCCAATTTCAAGGTGGGAGCGGCTTTGTTGGGGGCGAGCGGCAAAGTGTATCTCGGCTGCAACATCGAAAACGCAGCCTACAGCCCCACCAACTGCGCAGAGCGGACGGCGGTTTTCAAGGCCGTTTCCGAAGGCGAAACCTCGTTTCAAGCGATTGCGGTGGTGGCCGACACAGCAGCCGTGATAACACCATGCGGCGTCTGCCGCCAAGTGATGGCCGAATTTTTCGATGATCAGGTGGTAATCATTCTTGCCAACCTGCACGGGCAGGTGGAGGAGACGACCATTTCCAAGCTGCTGCCGGGGGCTTTTACAGGAGACAGCTATGGACTATGAATTCCGTGAGCTGACAGAGGTTGAATCGGAAATATCGCGGCAGATTATCGCTATTGAGCAGGAAGCCTTCGGCGCCGGCGGCATGAATGAGTGGTTCCTGCCTCCGTTTATTCGCCGCGGGCGTGTGTTTGTGCTGCTGGATAAAGGCATTGTCGCGGCGGTCGCAGAGTACATGCGTGATTGGGACGATCCGGCGCATGCGTATTTGTTTGGCTGCGCCGTCAAGAAGGATTACCGGGGCAAAGGGTTGGGGAAGCGTTTGATGATCCGTTCCCTTGAATGCCTGGCACGGGACGGATTCAAAACGGTGAGCTTGACCGTGGATCCGGAAAACATGGCGGCCATGCGCCTGTATACAGGCCTCGGGTTTACACAAGCCGCTTTTTATAAGGATGAGTACGGGCCGAATCACGATCGGCTGCTGATGATCGTGAAACTGCCTGTCGAGGAGGCGTGCGATGGAGTTTAAATCAGGGTTTGTCGCCGTTGTGGGCCGCCCTAATGTGGGCAAATCGACGCTGCTCAACAGCTTGGTGAAGCAGAAAGTGGCCATTGTGTCCGACAAGCCGCAGACGACCCGCAATACCATCCGGGCCGTCCTGACCCTGCCGGACGCCCAGATCGTCTTTATCGACACCCCGGGGATTCACCGGCCTTTGCACAAACTAGGCGAGTACATGGTCAAGACTGCCAAGGCCACCCTCGCCGAGGTCGATCTGATCTGCTTTTTGGTGGATATCACCAAGTGGTCCAAACAGGACGAGGAAATTGCCGGACTTTTGCAGAATGTGGATACACCGGTGTTTTTGATCGCCAACAAAGCCGATCTGGCAGGCGAGCAGGAGCAGGAAGAATTCTGCGTCGAAATGAAGGCAAAATACCCCTCCTTCGCGGAGGTTATGGCCGTATCCGCCCAGGAAGGCACCGGGTTGGACGCTTTAGTTCAGGCCATTGCAGATTATCTGCCGGAAGGACCCAAGTTCTATCCCGACGACTGGGTCACGGATCATCCGGAGCGGTTTGTGATGGCGGAACTGATTCGGGAGCAGATTCTGCACCTCACTGAAGAGGAGATTCCCCATTCGGTGGCAGTGTATGTGGAGCAGGTGGAGGCCAGGCCGGAAAAAGACATGGTGGTGGTCAGGGCCAATATTTACGTGGAACGGGATTCCCAAAAAGGGATCATCATTGGGAAAAACGGTGCGATGCTAAAAAAAATCGGCACCGGCGCCCGGACACAAATCGAGGCTCTGCTGGGATCAAAAGTGTATCTTGAGCTTTGGGTCAAAGTGAAGAAAGACTGGCGCAACAAAGACGGTTCCTTAGCCGAATTCGGGTACAATTGAGGATACCCAAGAAATTTGTCCCATATGCGAAGTTTATGGTGAAGGAGGATAGGTCAATGGCCGATTCAGCTCGTGGAAAGCAGCAGGAAGAACTAGACATACTGGTACGCCAAGCTAAAGAAGGAGACAAGCGGATCAGGGAACGCCTGATCAAGGAGTACCGCCCCTTTTATCTTCGGGTTGCGTCACAGGTCGCCAAGAAATACTTGGTATTGGGGCGGGACGATGAAGCCAGCATTGCCATGTCGGCTTTTGACGAGGCTATCAATGCCTATAACCTCAAAGCCGGAGCCTCGTTCTTGAGCTTTGCGGAGATTGTGATCAAACGGCGCATGGTGGACTACTTCCGCCGCAAGGCCCGCACCAAGGAAGAGATTCCCTTGTCGGCGCTGGAGGCTGAAGACTCGGAAGAAACCGTGATCCGGAAAATCGAACTGAGGGAAGCGATCGGAGTCATCCAGCTGCAGCAGGAAGCTGAAGAGAGGCGTGAAGAGATCTTCCGTTTGAACCAACTCTTGAGTGATTACGGCGTCCGGTTTTCCGACCTGGTGAAAGTTTCGCCCAAACATCAGGATGCGCGGGATCGGGCCCTGGAGGTAGCGCGGATTCTCGCCAATGATCCGGAATTATTGAGATTTCTTACCCAACGCAAGTCCCTGCCGCTGAAGGAATTGGAGAAGCTGGTCAAAGTCAGCCGCAAGACCCTAGAGCGGCAGCGGAAATACATAATAACATTGACACTGATCTTGATTGGAGAATTCCACTACCTACAGGAGTACCTCAAGCGGACGGTGTGAGGGGGAGGTAGGCATGAAGCAGGGGAGAGGGATTGTCGTTGAAGTGACGGCACGGGACCAGGTCACCGTGATGACTCCCCAGGGAGAGTTCCTGCGTGTTCCTTTCCATAAACCTGTGTATGTGGGACAGGAAATCACCTATACCATCAAAAGGCCTCCTTTCTATTTGAAGTGGAGTATTGCCGCTGTGCTGTTAGTGGCTTTGGTGGGCTCCGCCGGCCAGCTGCGTGAGATTCCCGGGGGGGCCGTCCCCGAGGTGTATGTCACACTGGACATCAACCCCAGTGTCGAATTAGGCCTGAACAGCGGGCAGCGGGTTGTCTATGCCGACGGATTGAATCAAGACGGGAAAGACCTCGTCGACAAACTGGATCTGATCGGTTCCACTTTCAAACAGGCAGTGGCGGCCATAGAAGAACAGGCGAAGCGCGACGGCTATCTTAAGCCCGGGATGAATGAGATCGTCATCACCATTTCCCAAGATGGAGTGGCAAAGTGTGAGCGGCTGAAAGACGCACAGTCCCGCGGCGACAGGAGAGAGCAGGAAATCGAAGCGGTGATCCAGGAAACCTTGGCCACTGCGTACCAGGTTCAGCTGTGGCGTGTGCCGAAAGCGACCCGGGAACAGATCCGGGAGAAAGGAATGACGCCCGCCAAATACATCGCCGCCTATGTTGAGCCGCAGAACACCGGCACGGCTTCTGTGGCCGCGGCTGCAGCCTCGACCGCGGCCGGCGGATCCTCGGCTGTCGTTCCGGTGGCAGCGACGGTAGAGCGCAGCGGTGATCATCACTATTTCGAATTTGAAGTGACTAGGCCGGTCTTTCCTGCCGGCAGGCTGATGCGCACATCCGGGCAGGAATAGGCAAGCCCAAGCAAGGAGCCGATAATGAAAGTATCAGAGTTTGACTACGAACTCCCAGATGAACTCATCGCCCAAACTCCAGTCGAGCCAAGAGACACTTCAAGGCTGATGGTGATTGATCTTGCCTCGGAAAGAATCGAACACCGGCATTTTTACGATCTGCCGGAGTACCTTCGACCCGGTGATGTCTTGGTGGTCAACGAGTCAAGGGTGATTCCCGCCCGCCTCCACGGCATCAGGGAAGGGACCGGGGGCCAAATCGAAGTGCTGCTGCTCCATCCAATCTCAGACTGCGCATGGGAAGCATTGGTGAAGCCCGGCAAACGCTGTCCGATTGGAGCCAGGCTTTGTTTTGGCCGGGAGCTGACAGCCACGGTCACAGCCAAAACAGAGACAGGCGGGAGAATATTGGAGTTCGCCTGGGAGGGTGAATTCAGCGCCATCCTGGAAAAGCTAGGAGAAACACCACTGCCGCCGTACATCAAGGCCAGGCTGGAGGATAAAGAACGGTATCAGACAGTTTACGCCAAAGTGGAAGGATCAGCGGCCGCCCCCACTGCAGGCTTGCATTTCACCACCAGGCTTTTGGGACGCCTGCAGGAGATGGGCGTTAAAATTGTACCTTTGGTGCTGCATGTCGGAGTCGACACGTTCCGGCCTGTGAAGGCCGAACAGGTCGAGGATCACCGGATGCATTCCGAGTATTATTATCTAGCGGCGGAGCACGCCGAGACGATCAATCAGTGCAAAGCGGACGGCGGCCGGGTGATTGCCGTGGGCACAACCGCGGTGCGCACATTGGAGACCCTCTGCCGATCCGGCAAGGTTGTCCCGGGATCCGGTTGGACGGATCTTTTTATTTATCCCGGGTATGAGTTTAAGGTGATCGACGGGATGGTCACAAATTTCCACCTGCCCCAGTCCAGCCTGCTGATGCTGGTTTCCGCCTTTGCCGGCCTGGATTTGATTAAGAAGGCGTATCACACCGCCGTGGAGCAGCGGTACCGCTTTTTCAGCTTTGGCGATGCCATGCTTTTAATCGGCAAGGAGCGGAAGCAATGACATTGAGATTCACGGTTCAGAAAACCGCGTCCGATTCGGGGGCGCGCCTTGGGCTGCTTGAGACAGCCCACGGTGTGGTGGAAACCCCGGTTTTCATGCCCGTCGGCACTCAGGCGACTGTCAAGACCCTCACTCCTCATGAGCTGGAGGCGATGGGTGCGCAGATTATCTTAAGCAATACATATCATCTCTATCTAAGGCCCGGGAGCGAGTTGATAAAAGACGCCGGAGGGCTGCACCCGTTCATGGGCTGGCAGAAAAGCATCCTCACCGACAGCGGTGGTTTCCAAGTCTTCAGCTTGGGAAAGCTGCGGAAAATCACCGAAATGGGTGTGGAGTTCCGATCTCACCTCGATGGATCCAAACATTTCATTTCGCCGGAAAAATCCATCGAGATCCAGATGGAACTCGGTTCCGACATCGCCATGGCCTTTGACGAATGCCCGCCTTATCCGTCGGAATACAGCTATATCAAGCAGTCGGCGGACCTGACCTACCGGTGGGCCAAACGCTGCAAAGACAGGCATGATCATCCGTACCAAGCCTTGTTCGGCATTGTGCAGGGGGGAGTGTTTCCAGATCTGCGCAGGCAAAGCGCTGAGCAGCTTGCCGAGCTTGATTTCCCCGGTTACGGCATCGGAGGCTTGAGCGTGGGTGAACCGAAGCCTGTGATGTATGAGATGCTGGAGGCGGCAGTACCGGCACTGCCGCAGGACAAGCCCCGCTACCTGATGGGAGTGGGCTCGCCTGACTGCCTGATCGAAGGAGTGCTGAGAGGCGTGGACATGTTCGACAGCGTGCTGCCCACCAGAATCGCCAGGCACGGCACAGTCATGACCCGCCAAGGCAACCTCACTATCAGAGACCAGCCTTTTGCCCGGGATTTTGAACCGATCGAAGCAGGGTGTCCCTGCTACACCTGCCGGCATTTCAGCAGGGCGTACATCCGCCACCTGTTCAAAGCCAGGGAGGTACTGGGCTTGCGCCTGGCGACCATTCACAACCTGGTGTTTCTCTTCCGGTTTATGGAAGAGATCAGGGAAGCAATCCGCCAGGATCGGCTGGGGCAATTCAGAGAACAGTTTTTTGCGGAGTATGCAGGATAAGCCTTAGGCAGCGAGAAGTATAATATTATAATGGAGGTGAGCCCATGTTCCTGGAAACCCAATCACCGGCCGCAGGTGGTTTGCTGGCCTTGGTGCTGCCGTTCGCGGTGATGCTTCTATTGATGTATTTTCTGATGATCCGGCCGCAGCAGGCGCAGCAGAAACAGCGCCAGGCAATGCTGGACGCCCTGAAAAAAGGGGACAAAGTCATCACTATCGGCGGCATTCATGGTGTGATTACCGCCCTGACTGACGATACCGTCACGCTTCGGGTTGCTGAAAAGACAGAGATTGTAATCAGCAGATCGGGAGTTGGTTCGGTAAAGAATGGTTAGGCAGGACAAACCACCTCGAGGTGGTTTTTTCATTAACATGGGGGGGACCTATATGCGCAGTTGGCGAATTGCAATCATCTTGACTATTGTTTTTGCGGCGGTGTTCAGCTCTGCGGCGTCGGCCGAGCAAGACCTCGGTTTGTATCGGCATGATGACAAGCAGTACTGGTGGTACTATGCCGATGAGGTAAACTTCTGGGCAGTGGTGCCCAGCAAAGAGAACAGCCACGCCGCGGACCATTATCTGAAAAAAACGGTTTTGGGGTATGAGTTTCTGGAAATATCTTGGTATAAAGACAAAATTGTCATGGAAGTAGGCGCCCTTCCCAACAGCACTGTGAGCGGCGCGATCGATTTCGTGGCTAAACGCTGGAGCCCGTTTCTCAAAGACGAGCTGGTGTTTGCCAATAGGGAAATCACAACTTCCAACAATTTGAAAGCTCATTTCTATGCTGTGGAAGGTGTCGGCCCCGATGGCGTGAAGTACATGCTCCGGTCGGTTTTCTTCAATAAGGCTGGTTCCGTTGCCTATTTGGCGATGTACATCCCGTCCGGCAAGTACCAAGGCGCCATGCAGAACAATTGGATTAAGGCGGTCAACGAGTCTGAATGGGAATGAGTTGAACAAAAAACTCTGAAGAGATGGCGAGAGCTTTTCTTCAGAGTTTGTTGTTTTCGTGGGTAAATGTTATCAGCCGGTGGAATCTGGTTACATGTCGTGGGTGTAGTATTTAGGATCAAGTACGAAGATATAAGGAATATTGCGGTAGAGTTCGCAGTAGTCCAGACCGTATCCGACGAGGAATTCATTAGGGACAGTGAAGCCTACGTAGTCCACAGGGATGTCCACTTCGCGATTGACCTGCTTGTCCAGGAGTGTGCAGATTTTCAAGCTGGCGGGCTTGCGGATGGCCAGGTTGTTCATGAGGTAGCTTAAAGTAAGGCCTGAATCGATGATATCCTCAATAATCAGTACATGCTTGCCCTCAATGCTCTGTTCCAGGTCTTTGGTGATCCGCACCACACCGGAGGAGCGGGTAGCGTGGCCGTAGCTTGAGATACCGATGAAGTCGATCGCCACAGGCACCGTGATGTGCCGGCACAAATCGGCCAGAAACATCAGCCCGCCTTTGAGGATGCACAGCAAAAGCAGCTCCTTGCCCTCATAGTCCTTGCTGATCTGGGCTCCCAACTCCCGGACGCGCTCTTGAATCTCTTCTTCAGCGATCAGGACACGTTTGACTATGTCCATCGGAAAAATCCCCTTTCCTTAAGCTTTCCTTAATAATACTATTTCAAACTGAGAAAATCAAGCTAGTCCTCGATGAAGGAATTCAGTGGGAAAAATCGAAAAGATTCAGGTCAGGGGGACTACACTTTGAAAAAAATGTGGCTGATTACGCCGCCATCTGAGCAATGGCGGCATCTTCAAAAAGAACTGGGCCTCTCGGAGGTGACGGCGAAAATCCTCGCCGACCGGGGTATCGATACTGTGGAAGCCGCCGGGACATTTCTCAATCCCGAATACAGCCAGCTGCACTCACCGCTGCTGCTTCCGGACATGGAGGCGGCAGTGGAACGAATCGTGAAAGCACTGGCCGATGCTGAACCCATCACCATTTACGGTGATTACGACGTTGACGGCCAGACATCGGTGGTGCTTCTGGTGGAGGTTCTGCGCAGCCTCGCCCGGGATCCGGCGCTGATTGGCTATTTCATCCCCAACCGCATGGACGATGGCTACGGGCTGCATCAGGATGCGCTGGTCGAAATCGGCAAGACCAGTTCGCTGGTGATCACGGTGGACTGTGGAGTCACGGCAGCCGCCGAGGCGGAGTTCGCCCGGACGATCGGCCTGGATCTGATCATCACCGATCACCACGAGGTGCAGGCAGAGCTGCCAAAGGCAGTGGCGGTGATCAATCCCAAGCGGCGGGACAGCCGCTATCCGTTCCCATATCTCGCCGGTGTGGGCGTCGCCTACAAACTGGTACAAGCATTGGGGGAGCATTACGGCCGCGATTTCCGCAAGTTCCTGGACCTGGTGGCTTTGGGGACGGTCGCGGATCTGGTCCCCTTGGTGGACGAGAACCGCGTTTTCGTCAAACTGGGCTTGAAGCAGCTGGAGCATTCCCAATGCCTTGGGCTGAGGGCGCTGACGGGAGTGTGCGGGATGAAGGCTCCGCACAAAGCGTCGGATTTAGGGTTCAAGCTAGGCCCGAGGCTGAACGCCGTCGGGCGGATGGGTGAATCAGCCCGGGGAGTCGAACTGCTTCTAAGCCGGGATCCCCGGCAGGCCAGGGCGCTGGCGGAAGTCCTGGATCAAGAAAACCGGGCCAGGCAGGAAAAGGAAGCGGAAATCTTCCGGCAGGCTGTGGAAATGATTGAAGCCAACGGCTGGCAGGAAGGCCCTGCCATTGTTGTGGCGGATCAAGGCTGGCACCCTGGCGTGATCGGTATTGTCGCTTCCAGAATCGTCGACCAGTACTACCGCCCGACAGTGGTCATCGCATTGGAGGACGGTGTGGGCAAGGGCTCGGCCCGGAGCATTTCCGGGTTCAACCTTTACGAAGGCCTGAAAGCCGTGGATGAGCTGCTGGTGGAATTTGGCGGCCATGAGATGGCAGCCGGCCTGACCGTGGATGAGCGGCAGATTCCTGAACTGCGGCAGGCCCTTGGGGAGATTGTCCGCAGCCGGCTGAAGCCTGAGGATTTCATCCCTAAAGTGCGCATTGACGGCAAGATCAGCATCAAGGACATCAACCACAAGCTGCTTCGGGAGTTTGAGCTCTTGGAACCGTTCGGCATGGGCAATCCCACGCCGGTGCTTCAGGTCACCGGGTCGGTTTTGAGCACCAGGCCCATGGGGGTCGACCAGGAACACCTGCGGTGCCTGATCCAAGACCAGGAAGGCGCTGTGATCGAAGCGGTTGGCTTTGGCATGTACCAGGCACTGCAGCGGGTGGAGCGCTACCGTGAACAGATGGACTTTGCCGTTGTCCCCCAGCCCGGCTACAGCGATCCGGCTAAAATAGAGCTTCTAGTCAGGGACTTCCAGGCCGGCTTGGAACCGGGCAATTTTATCGAAGAATGGATGTGGGTGCGTTATCCGTGGCAGCTGCCGGAGGAGTATGATCAGCTGACTCTTCTTAATCAAGAAGCTGACGGTGTGGGCACAGCCCAGGTAATCGGCAATATTATAGATCAAAGAAATGTGTGGGATAAGGCCAAGGC
>CZCB01000428.1_pt1 | contig 142406 bp, 138 predicted proteins | sample 591991 | NCBI WGS metagenome assembly CZCB01 (sample SAMEA3556809, study PRJEB10932) | anaerobic digester metagenome
CTAGAGATAACTTTTTATCACCTAAGGCGATATCTTTTATAAGTTCTTTAGCCTTTATTCTCTTATCCATTGATATATCATCTATTTCGTTTATATCTCTTAATAGCTCATCCCAACTCAATGTATCTATCATATCAATATTTTCTAATATTATATCTTCATCTAATACATCTATTTTATTATTAATGTAAGGATTATCAAAATCAGCCTTTGCGGGTGACACTAGAAACATAAACAACACAATTACCATAGTTAAAAATATTTTTTTCATATATTCACACCTTAAATATCATTCATAATACTAAAGATTAAATCCATAAGGGCAGCTAATATAGGTATGCTCAAATTCATAATTAATATCTTACCCCCTAACTCGATCTTTTTCCCAATGGCTTCTTCACCTGCATCTTTACATATCTGGGAAGCAAATTCAGCTATATAGGCAATTCCTACTACTTTGAATATTGTCATCACATATATATTTTCAAGTTTAGATCGACTTACCATTTGTATTATTGAGTTTATATTTATTGAAAATTTACTTATTACAAACATAAATATTATTATTCCTGCAACTATACTTACCAAAGTAGCTAATTCTGGATTTTGAACTCTTAACATGAGAATTATTATAGTCGCCATCAAGCCTATGGACACTATTTGAAATATCTCCATAGTATCTGCTCCTTCAATACAGTTGAAATATATTCCTCACATTATTGAAGAGATTGCTTATAAGATTTACAACCATAAGTAACACAATAACTATACCCGATATAGTCACCATCATGGCTATCTCCTCTCTGCCTGCATTCAATAGGACTTGATTCAATACAGTAACCAATATTCCTATTGCTGCAATCTTAAAGAGTATATCTATACTTATGCTCATTTAAAGTTCCTCCTGTCAAAACAGTATAATTACAATGGTAAGTCCTGATAAAAAACCCAAACTTCTGTACATGTTCTCATATCTAGCCCTCTCCTCTTCTGCCTTTTTTTCCTGCTTTTTAAGTTGTAATTGGATTATTTCAAATAGCTGTCTTTGGCTAGTTCTATCAGCTACACCTAATTGACATCCAAATCTTTCTATTACGTCATAATCATCGTCTGCAAGCTTTAGATATTCTCTGCTCCTCTCCAAAGCCATACTCCAAGACTCTTCTATACTAGAACTATTTTTATCTTTTAAATTTTTAGATACATCAAATAAAAATCTGCCTACTCCATCTTTTGTGGTTTTACCTACATTTTCCAATGCGTCTGGAAGAAATGTGCTGTAATAAAGTATCTCTGTCTCTAATTTAGCAAAACATATCTGCAATGTGCGTATATCTCTTATTCTATAAACATATCTATTGGCAAGTTTATTTCCTAAAGAACTAGAACAGCAGATTATAACTATATTTAATAATAGTTTCAAAAACATACTATACTCCCCCACTATAATTTAATTGGACATAACAATAATTCTTTCATATTTCTACCATCATATACCTTCTCTAGTGTCCCTATGCCTTTCGAATTACCCAAAATTAAAATTCTATGAAAAAAACCGCTCTCAACCACATTTTTAAGAGTTGGACGACTTAAGGTATCATTTAAGTCCTTACCATGAGCAGTAGTTATAATTCTTACCCCCGCATTTATAGCTTCTTCAATGGATTTTATATCCTCATTTCTTCCTATCTCATCAGTTATAATCACATCTGGAGACATTGAACGTATTAGAAGCATAATCCCTTCCGCCTTAGGACAAGCATCCAAAATATCAGTTTGATAACCAATATCATTTTGTGGAATCCCTTTATAACTCCCCGAAATTTCAGAACGCTCATCTACAATTGATACCTTCACTCCTTCAAAATCTTCAAAACCGTTACTAAGTTGCCTCGCGATATCACGCAATAAAGTTGTTTTCCCCATCCCTGGAGGAGATATTATAAGGGTATCCATAATTTGATCTGATTCAATTATCATTGGCATAACTTTATCTGCTACCCCCTTTATCTCTCTAGATATTCTGAAATTAAAAGAGTTTATATTTTTAAACGTCTTTATTTTTCCATTTTCTAAGACAGTTTGTCCTGCTAATCCTACCCTAAAACCTCCTTTTAAAGTTATATAGCCATTGCGTAGCTCATCCTCTAAGGCATATATTGAATAATTTGAGATCAATTGTAAAATTCTTTGTGTTTGTTCGTTTGTCACAATATACCCATGAGTTGGTGATAGGCATGGATTGCCATACTTATCTATATAATAGTTTTTTCCACCACTAATGATTGAAAGGGGACGCAGTTCCCTTATTCTTATCTCCTCTAAATCGTCTGATAAAAAACTGGGAATTGAAGATATTATATTTTGAAGTTCCTCTGGCATCATATATAAAATTGTTTCTAATAAATTTAACATAGAACTCGTCCTCCTTTTACTAATATGTATGTAATACATATTTTAAATATAACTTTTTTAAAAAAGTTATATTTAAAATATTAAAGGGGAGTCGGTTAAATATTTAACCGACTCCCCTTTAATATCCAATATCATCTTCATTCATCACTATCATGCTCACCATCATATTCATCGTTATCAATCTCTTCATATTCATCCTCACTAGCAGAATAAACGACATACTTACAATTAGGACAAATAATATCGTCATTATCATAGTCTATATATACTGCTTGACGACAATTAGGACAGATAAATTCCATATATTCATCTTCATCAAAATCGTCATAATCGTCATAATCATCGTACATCATCTCTTCTAACAATGCAAGATCTTCATCCATAGCTTCTACATAATCATCCAACTCAGAATATGAAGCATCTAACTGTCCAATACAATCAACTAGTTCTTCAAGTAGATCTAATATTCCAAATATAACCTTATCTTCTTTCGTTTCACATTTCATACCTAATCCATCTGCCAAACCTTTTAAGTAAGATATCTTTTGTTGAAGATCATTCATAATATTTCCCTCCCAATAAAGATTTCATTATAGAATATTCCCATTATACTCTTTCTATATACTCATCAGTACGAGTATCAATTCGAATCGTATCCCCTTTGTTTATAAATAGAGGAACATTTATCACTGCACCTGTTTCTAAAGTCGCCGGTTTCGAACCCCCGCTAGCTGTATCCCCTCGAACACCTGGTTCAGTTTCCACAACTTCTAATTCTACAAAGTTAGGAGGTTCAACTGAAAATGGATTCCCTTGATAAAATTTTATCATTACATTCATATTTTCTTTCACATATTTCATGGCTTCCTCTACTTGCTCTTTGTCAAGGGGAATTTGCTCATATGTCTGTGTATCCATAAAATAATATAAAGTACCGTCATTATATAGATATTGCATTTCTTTTGTTTCAATATGAGCTCTAGGAAATTTCTCAGATGGATTAAATGTTCTCTCAACTATAACTCCAGTCATTATATTCCTTATTTTAGTTCTAACAAAAGCCGCTCCTTTACCCGGTTTAACATGCTGGAAATCGACTATTACACAAACTTCTCCATCAATTTCCACAGTCATACCTTTTCTAAAATCACCTGCTGCAATCATCAAATCTACCTCTCTTTCAATTTTATAACTTTATCTTTCAACTTCCTTTAAGTCTTTAAAAAATTTTAATGCCAATTTATAACTTTCAATGCCAAAACCAGATATTTGCCCTATACACACTGGTGCTATCACAGAACTATGACGAAAACTTTCCCGTGCATAGATATTTGATATATGTACTTCAATTACAGGTATATTTATGGCACTTATAGCATCTCTTATAGCATAACTATAATGAGTATATGCGCCAGCATTCAATATAACACCATCAAATTTCCCCATGGCCCAATGCAATTTATCTATCAAACTACCTTCACTATTAGACTGAAAACATTGAATTTCCACACCTATCTCTTTGGCGTACGAATTCAAGACTTCCTCTAAACTTTCTAACGATGATTTCCCATAAATAATAGGTTCTCTGATACCCAATAGATTTAAATTCGGACCATTTATTACCAATATATTCATAATAGCATTACACCTTTCATCTACTATATAATAGTATCATAAACTAAAGTTCGCAAACAAGTATAATTTTATATTGAATTTATACTATTTTACATAAGAACTATTCTACTCTATTTAATCTCTCAAATTCTTGTAGCTTTCTATAATGGTTTGTAATTTCAACAATTTTTTGTCTTCAAAAAATAAACGACTATCACTATACTAAATTTTAACATATTGATAGGGTTTTATATACCTTTCTTTATAAAATTTCAAGTTAATATAACTATATGTGAATACCATATATTTTTAAAAAAATTTAAATACATAAGAAATTACTTCCTTTACTATCTCTTCTAATGATTTTCCATCTGTTTTAATTGTAATATGGGCCTGTGCATATATATTGGATCTATTCCTGTATAATTTGCAGAATTTCTTATAGGTATTATACTGTTTTAATAGGGGACGTTCTTGACAGTCTTGCAACCTTCGCCAAAGTTCCTTAGGTGATGTATTTAGTCCAATAACTAATCCATTGTTCTTCATAAGTTGTAAATTTCCATGATATAGAGGTGTTCCACCTCCTGTAGCAATAACCGTCCCCTCTGTACTCTTTATAATTTTACATATAACATCATGCTCTAGTTTCCTAAAATATTCTTCCCCCCACTCTTCAAATATATTCGAAATGGGCATATTCAGTCGTTCTTCTATTAAAGAATCGGTATCAATAAAATCTAAATTAAGTTTATCCGATACCAATTTCCCTATAGTTGTCTTTCCCGTTCCCATAAATCCTATAAAAAATATCTTTTTCATCTGACATACTCCAACCTTCAGCTTATTTTTATGATTATATCATCTTAAACAATTGAAATAAAGTATTTTAAGTCCACGATAATATATTAGTTTCATATTTTTATAAATATAATGCAGCTCCCAACGCATCTATGTAAAAAGCAGGTAAATCACATTCATCTTTTAAAAGAGGACTTATTCCTAATAACTCTCCATCCAACCATATAGCTGTATAACCTAGTTCTTTAAAAAAATCTATATATTTATCAATTACATTACAATTACCTGTCAAAATAATACTATGAATGATTTTATCATAATACTCCATAGAAAAATAATCAAATATACCTATAAGTTCCTTGTCCAAATGTTTTTTGGGTAGTTTTATATGAGCTGTAGAAATGATATCATTCTGCCAATAGAAAAATATATCTATAACCGTTTCATCTATATATATAAGACAGAGAGTAACTCCTTTACCTATCTTAGCATCAATGTGTCTTAATATCATTAAACGAGCTTCTAGTGGTGATATGAAAGAAACTGTTCTAAAACCCAATCTATTGAGTTTAATTTTATATTGCTTCATATCAGCAATTGGCAAACCCATGGCCAATATCCGCTGGAATTTATTTTCATTATTGGGTTTGAGTCCAAGTGGGAAATAAGAGAATCTATACAAATCAGCATCAATATCATATAGACGATGTAATTCATACTCTATATATTGAATAATATTCTTAGAATTCATATATGGGAGTTCCAAATAACTCTGTATTATAAGCTCAGAGGGCAAAACCACATTTATTTTTGTTTTTCCTAAATTATAGTCATAAAGCATTTTCTTCTCTATAAGAGTCAAAGTACCTTCAAAGCATATTATATCTTCCACAGCTATACCATTGTTGCAAGTTCTTATTTGACACAATACTACTTTATTATCTCCTTCACAAGCTCCTATCGAAATTTTATTTTTTTTAAAATAGCATTCTAAACAAGTCATATTATACCTCTTTTATACTAATTATTTTAAACATTTCTTCAAATATATTTTCTGGTGAGTATCCTATAATTACTTGTGCTATAAACCTTCTCGAGATCCCTTCCATACTCGCTTTTACTTCTATTTCATATTCAAGTGATGTTTCGCTTTTTTTTACAAGTTTTATTTTTATGGTATTGACACAGACATCTTCCTCCATATCTAGTGGCATAATATCAAGACTTGACATTAAATCGTTATAACTATCTATGAAATCAAAGGAATTATTGCATTCCGTGAATACAATCTCTAAATTAGTCTGCATTATCTCTAATGTATGTATTAATTGAGCATAAGCCATATAATAACACGTCATATAACAGCCCATATCGTAATTCATACAAGAATTTTGTACCACTAATGACATAAGTATGGTACCTACAATAATCGATATAGCTACTATAATCACAACAATGACAAGGGCAAATCCTCTATTAAAACACTCATACAACATCTCATTCACCAAGATATACTTTAATAGTTATTGATAGCAACTCTCTATTATCTCCCTTACCACCTATCATAACAACAGATATTAAACCTTCATCATTGCTTACTTTAAATGTAGTAATATAATCTGCAAGGGGGTTGGGAGAACTAGCATTATAATTATGATCAACCATCAGTTTATCACCACGTATAAAAAATTTAGTCTTCTTAATTAGAAGAGTATTATTGCCATTGAAATCTTTTCCAATGACTATATCGTCCAAAGCACTATTCAAAAGCATATTGTGTATGAAAGATGCAGCAAATCTCATATTTCCTTGAATTTCTAAATCATCAATATTCCTCACATAGGAATCTGTTCCAATATAAAAACTTGTATAAGTTATACTTAAAAGTAAAGACAATATAAATAGAGACACTACGAATTCAACAAGAGTAAAACCTCTATCCCATTTCATTCCTATTATTATATCTCCTTTTCAAATAATGTTTCCATTAATAAAGAAGGGACTTCATCATATGAGTTCTCAAAAATCTCAATATACAATTTAAAAATAACTTTATCCCTATTGCTATTATCTTCTATAGTAGTTAGATTTCTTACTGAATCAATATGGATTTTATCATGGTTATCATGGGTGCAGTATAGTATTAAATCAGAATTACTGGCAATATTATTTATGTCTATAAATATGTCATGCTGCAAATTATATTTCATGGCATTTATCACAATATAAGAAGGTGTATCATTTTTATTGGGATAAAAAATATATGTAGTATATGAATTATCCATGGATTTTACTATATAATGAATTACATCAGTCCTTCCATTCCAGTAAGGAGTAATACTATATCTAATATAATAGTCTTCATATTCTATCTGTTCTAATTTTAATAAGGCATTGAGCTCTTCTATGGACATGGATTTTAACTCTTCTATATATGCCTCTCCTATATAAACTAATTCCAGTGTCCTTTTGCCGTTTTGAGATTCTAAATTTATAAAGCGAAATACCTCTATTATCATGGGTAAAATCATAACAAATATAAATAAGGAAATTACAATTTCAACGTACGTTATTCCTTTATTATATGGAGGTTTTTTCATTGTATTCTCACCCGTCCTGTAGTGGGCATAATTACAATATTCTTAGTATTTCCATAATGGTCGGCTAAATATATTGTCCCTGTTCGTCCCGGTAAACCTGTTTTATAATTAAACTCTATATAACGGTAGTCACCACTCCCAGCTAATGTAGAATACCTAATATATACGCCTTCACATAATTCTACCTTCTTTATAGGGCTTTTAATGGGACTTTGTAGCCTTATATTATAACTATTCTCATCTACATATAATACAAGTTTATACTTCTCTCTATGAGTCAATGCAAGATGTTGAGTGTACCTAATATCTTGTGCTAGTTGAACAGCTTGCATATGTAAGATTAAACCACTTCCTAGAGCTTTTATACTAGGCATAGAAGCTCCTAATAAAATCGATATAATGCATAACAATACTATCATTTCCACAAGAGAAGTTCCCTTACTAATATACAGCAAATATTTATCACTATTCTCCATGTAATATACTTCCCCTTCCTGCGCTATCTATATATATAGGATACATCATTTCCCAATCAAAATCAGGAGGTATTCTAAGTTTTATGGTGTCTTCGGTAATATCTTCTATTGAAGTTATTTGAACATTTTTTACTCTATTAGCTTCTCTTATTTGCTCCCCATTATATGCATATATAATACTAAGAAGTAATTTCGAATTCATCTCCTTAGCAACATGTTCAGATTTAGTCATTGTATAGACTAAATTAGGCATTACTATAGAGAGTAATATGCCCAAAATTGCTACCGTTAATATCACATCAACTAATGTCATACCCCTATCATTAGACATAATATTTATCCTCCTTGTATCCAGTAAAAATCTTACCATTCTCTTCCATTTAACATGCTCCCATCCTTTGTACTCCGAAACATGATAAAGATAAAACTTTTATTCCTATATTACTGGAATTTTAGATATAAATAATCTGTTACGCCGCAATAAGACTATTTTTTACCTATAGAATATCTACCAATTTATATATGGGTAAAATAAGTGCATATGAAATAAAACCCACAATAACTCCTACTATCAATATCAGCATTGGTTCAAGCAATACTAGATAGCGTTCCATTTTTCCCTTTATCTCAGATTCATAAAATTTAGCTACCCCATCGAATGCATCCTCAATACTGCCAGATATAGCACCGGCTGATAACAGTTGCTTAAAGATTAAAGGAAAAATTTTGCTACTAGAGAAAGAATACACAATATCCCTACCCTCGTTTATCTTTTCTTCTATATTCCTAAGTTCTGATTTTATTGCCTTATTGCTTACTATATTACAAGTCATATCAAGACTATCGACTATAGAAATTCCCGATTTTAGCAGCATAGACATTACTATACATACCCTCGTCGTAATAATTTTTATTATCATACTTCCTATAATGGGCAATTTTAAAACAAAATTGTGAACTTTAGAACTACCATTTTTAATAATTACAAAAAATATTATGAAGATTATAGTTAAACCAAGTATAAACCTTCCTCCACCCAATTTTTCACTAATCGATAATAGAGCTTTAGTTGCTGCTGGAAGACTTTCATCATTATGCACATATATACTTGTAAAATGTGGGGTTACATATGAAACAATAAATTGAACTAAAATTACAGTAAGCACAAGTACAAAGACTGGATATACAAGGGCATTCATAAATCTCTTTTTTAATATATATTCCCTTTCATAATGCTCTGACATGTATTTGAACGATAATTCTAAATTCCCACTTGCTTCTCCTGCTTGTATCATCTCTACAAACATATTTGGAAGTTTTTCTTTATGGATTTGAAAACTTCTGGATAAGCTAACACCCTTTTGAATATCTACATATACATCTCCTAGTATTTTTTTTAATCTTCTATTTTTAGTGTTTGTATATATACTTTGAAGTGCTTGTAATATAGGGATACCTGACCTCATTATCACATACATTTGCTGACAAAATATAATTATGTATTTCATAGGAACTTTACCAATAGAATTTGAAGTTGTTTTATCTAAAGTGAATATTGCTTTCTTTATTTTGAATGGATACAATGACTGCTCACGAACTGTGTTAAATGCTTCATATTTGTTAGAGGCTTCTACATATCCCTGTACACGCTTACCTTCTAAATCCATAGCATAATACTTAAATACAGGAATTTTTATCCCCCCTTGTTATACATCAAATCGTTCGAATATATAGTTCTTAACACTTCCGAAATATCTGTAATACCCTGAAATAAAAGCTCTAAACATTGTTCTTTTATAGTCTTCATTCCTAAATTTACTGCAAGATTTTTTATTGTATCTTCATCAGTTCCTTCCAATATTGCATATTTAATATCTCGAGTAACAATAAGAATTTCAAACACTGCAGTTCTACCTTTATAGCCTTTAAAATTACAATAATTACAACCCATAGGCCTATATAAGCTGTAAATCTCTTCATCTACACCTAAGACACTTAGCAACTTTATATCTTGTAATGACGGAGTTGTCCGTTTCTTACATTTAGGACATAAGACCTTCAATAGCCTTTGAGATATAATGCCTACTATAGACGCACCCAGTAAATATGATTCGATTCCCATATCTATAAGACGAATTATAGAACCTACAGCATCATTTGTATGTAATGTGCTAAATACCAGATGACCTGTTATAGCAGCCCTTATAGCAATTTCCGCAGTCTCTTTATCCCGAATCTCACCTACCATTATGATGTCCGGATCCTGTCTAAGTGCAGCTCTCAATCCTTCTGCAAATCCAAATCCTACTTTTCTATTGACCTGCATTTGATTGACTCCATATATTGTATATTCAACAGGATCTTCTATAGTTATTATGTTGTTATTCCCTATATTTAATTCTCTAAGCATAGCATATAAGGTTGTAGTTTTGCCGCATCCAGTGGGACCGGAAACAAGCACAATACCTCTTTTATTTCCTAATAATAGGGTTAATTTATCCATCTGGGATTTAGATAGACCTAACTTGTCTTTTGTAAGAAAGGATTTTGATTTATTTAATAGACGTAGTACTGCTTTTTCACCAAATATAGTAGGTGTAATCGAAATTCGAATATCTATATCGCCTTGATTAGTGGGCATTAGCACTCTACCATCTTGAGGTTGCCTCTGTTCTGCTATATCTAAATTAGCCAATATTTTTATCCTACTTATTAAAGCATCATAGATATCTTTAGGTATCTCCATTATATTGTAAATTTCTCCATCTATTCTAAATCTTACTCTTCCATGACCATCAAAAGGTTCTAAATGCATATCACTAGCATTTGATTCTATTCCTTGATTTAACAAGACATCAAATATTTTTACTACAGGTGCAGAAAGCAACTCATGCTCAGATATTAACCCCTTTTCTTCTCGAAATTTCATAGATAAATTATCTAGACCACTCTGATAATCAGTGATCGCCTTTGCTAGATTCCAATTCCCGTATATAATGTCAATGGCTCTTTCGATATCCCTCCTAAGCGCTATATAGGGTACTATATCCATAGAAGATAATATTCTTATATCTTCTATGGCATATCGATCAAGGGGATTCTCCATAGCTACATATAGAATGTCACCTGAACGCTTAAAAGGTACTAAATTATGCATTTTAGCACTTGAATAGGGAATATATTTGCAAAGCTCAATATCAATGTTACTTAAATCTGTATATGGTATACCGTAACATTCATCTACTATTTGAATTAATTGTTCTTCTGTGACGTACTTATTATCTACAAGAGAGCGTAAAAAAGACTCATCACTATTTAAAAATAGTAGCTTTTTTAACTGTTTCTCTTTTGCTATGCCTCTTTCTTCTAATACATGTATTAAATTAGCATATTTTTCATTCAACAGCATCACCACTATTTAGATATGGTATGCCTATATATTACAATATCTCTCATTTAATTACAAGCGTTTTTACAAAATATTTCCTTCTAATATTTTTTTACAATGATTATATGAAATGTCTATTCCTGTCCATAATTTAATGGACTCCAAAGCCTGACCAATTAACATGTCTATACCATTTTGCACTGTACATCCTTGTCGCCTTGCCTCTTGAAGCAATCGCGTTTCTTTAGGATTATATATAATGTCCACTACTACAGTATGAGCACAAAATTTAAAATCTTCTAGTGGATTTCCAGATATTTGAGGCCACATCCCAACTGGAGTAGTATTTACAATTAAATCTAAATTTGCACACTTTAACTCTTGTTTTTCGATAGGTATGATTATCTCGGAATTGTACTGACTATTGAACTCTTTGGCTAGTTCTAAACTTTTTTGATGTGTTCGATTTATTAAGTATATACATCTTACGCCTTCCTTTAAAAGATATACACATATAGCCCTCGAAGCCCCTCCTGCCCCTATTATGGCCACATCTTTATTTAATGGATTAAAACCCATACGCTTAAGACCTTCTATAAAACCCATGCCATCGGTATTATACCCCTTTAAATTTCCATTATGAAGTGTCACTGTATTTACTGCACCTATCATTTTTGCTTCTTCATCTATATCATCTAAAAACTTTAATATCTCCTGCTTATAAGGAATGGTCACATTAAATCCAGCAAAAGATAGAGCGCACATTCCTTCTACTGCCTTTTGAAGTTCATTTGCTTTAACATCAAAAGTCATATATACGAAATTCATATCAAATGTATCATATAATGCATTATGGATAGATGGAGATAAACTATGCTCCACTGGGCTACCTATTAAACCTATTAACCTTGTATTATTATTTATTGTCATATTCTATCTTTCTCCCCATTAGAGTTTTTTCTAATAGTCTCATAAATTTAGTTGTTATAAACTCTTTTTTAGAAAGCGGATCTACTAATATCGTGGTCAAACCCATCATATTTCCACCTAATATATCAGTAAATATCTGATCTCCAATCACTAATGTGTTTTCTATATCTGCCTCTAACGCCTCAAGGGCATGATTAAATGAACGAGAAAAAGGTTTTTTCCCTTTAAAAACAGTTAAAACTAATAATTGATCTGCCAATTCACTTATTTGTTTTTTATTATTGTTATTAGAAAGTAAGCATATCTTAAAGCCCATATCTTTTATATACTGAATTTGATTAAATAATTTAGGATTTATCTCATACATATCCCAAATCACTAGTGTATTATCCACATCTAATATTATGTTTCTATAACCCATAACATGTAGATATGTAAAATCTATTGAGTATATATCTTTATATTTCATAGTGGGAGTTAATAATCGTTTTATAAAAGATTTCCACTGTATATTATATTTCTCCATATATATCTTATCTCCTACATATAATAGTAATATTTAATTTTTAAATAACTTGTCCAAAAATATTAAAAAAATCCTCCTTTCCATAGAAAATATTTGAGACAAAAAAAGAAATTACTTTTAATAGTTAGTTTATTAAAAAATTTAATATATTTCAATAGTAAATTGAAATCATTTATAAACTATATACATGTTTTACCTATCTCTAATAAGTATTTTCACAAAATTCCTTTGATAATTTGTATATAGCCCTTTTTTCAATACGCGATACATATGATCTAGAAATCCCTAAAATTTGAGCAATTTCTCGTTGTGTCATATTGTAACCATTAGATAATCCATACCGCATCTCCAACACCATGCGTTCCCTTTGTTTTAAGGATTCTTTCATTTTTTGATATAATTTTTTAGTCTGTAGCTTCAATTCTACCTCATCTATAACTTGATCTGGATCTGTACCAAGTATATCAATAAGATTAATCTCATTACCTTCTTTGTCTATACCTATAGGATCATGTAAAGATATCTCTCCTCTGTTTTTTTTGGAAGCACGAATCGACATTAATATTTCGTTTTCTATACATTTAGCTGCATATGTTGCTAATTTCGTATTCCGATCTAAATTATATGTGGATATAGCTTTTATCAACCCTATTGTTCCGATCGATATCAGATCATCTGTATCATTTCCTGTGTTTTTGTATTTTTTTACTATGTGAGCAACTAATCTAAGATTATGCTCTATCAATATATTTTTGGATTCTTCACTACCTTTAGCATATTGTTCTAGATGATACCTCTCTTCTTCAGAACTCAATGGTTGAGGAAATGAACTATTGCCCGATATATGGGATACAAGCGGAAAGGCATTGCTTACAAAATATAAAATGGCATTTCCAATTAAAAACAAAGACATGCACCTCCCATACTCAATTACTATACATAATATGAGTATATTTATGGATTTGTGCCTGTCCCTCTTTTTTAATCTAAATTAGAATTATATCTCCATATGCCCTCTGCAACCTCTTTAAATATGGGAGCTGCCGTTTTCCCTCCTCCTCCTTCTTCTCTAGATAATATTGCAATTACATACTTAGGCTGATCCATTGGGAAAAAACCTGCAAACCAGCCATAATGATTGACATATTTATCATTGTTTATTTGAGGAGTACCTGTTTTTCCCCCACAACCACCAAAATTCTCGCTATAAGCTTTTTCCCCAGTACCATATTTTGCTGCATGTATTAACCACTTTTGAAGTTCCTTAGCTGTTTCCTCTTTAAGTACTCTGTATTCCTCATTTCTACCACTCCATCGTATTCTTTGCTTTTCATTTGATATAAATCCTCTAACTAGTCGTAGGGGTTTTCTCACCCCTCCATTTGCAATAGTGGTCATCATATCTGCCACTTGTATAGGTGTGACCAATATGCTACCTTGTCCAAGGGCAAGATTACCTACGCCGGCGCCGGCGTACTCATCCCTAGCTGGAAGTGTTCCTCTATCATTATCAAGACCTATATCCACATCATTACCAAAACCAAATTGGCGTGACAATTCTATTATACTTTCACCTCCTAGCTCCCTTGTTATAGATATAAAGGTATCATTACATGAACGGCTAAATGCTTCTTCCAAAGTCAATCGTCCTAATCCTCCTATGTCTCTATGACAAGAATAATATACTCCATTTACCTCAATACCACCATTACAATAAAAGATATCTTCACTACAATAACGTCCATCTTCCAATGCAGCAGCAGCAACAATAACTTTAAACACCGAACCTGCGGGAAATGCCTTTAAAGGTATAGCCCATAAGCAATCTTCTTCAACATTAGAGTTCAAGTCATATTGCCTATAATTAGGTCTACTTGCCAATGCTAGTATCTCTCCGCTATCTATCTCAACCACTATACCACCATTCCTATTACCAAAATGTTCTAGAGCTTTTTCTAATATTTCTTGTATATAATAATCTATAGTAAGCTCCACATCGTAATATGCAGTATCGGTTTGCTTAATGCCATAATCGACTCCAGGTAGCAAATTGTCTTTTGCATCTTTTAATGTATACAAAACCTTCTTACCATTACTATTTAAATACATATCGAAGTTTTTTTCTATCCCCATTATAGGAGTACCATCTTTTTGTATATATCCTATTACATGTCTAGCAATGGAATTTTCATCATAGCGAACATTGGTTGTATATAGATATACCCCTTTATATTTTCCACTCTCTATTTCGTTTATAATATCATAATCCATATTTACTACTTCTATTTCTACAGTATCTATATTTTTGTCAAATTGCATACTGAGCTCTCTAACATCTTTGCCCGTTAGAATAGATATAACATTAAAAACCTGTTCTTGAGGCGCAAGTAATTTGGGAAATATTATGAGAAACACCTCATCCCTTCCCTTTGTAAAAGATATACCATTTCTATCTACTATATCTCCCCTTATACTCTCAGATTTAATGACTGCATTATATTGACTGTCTGCCATTTGACTGAGATTGTCATGATTTATTATCTGTATGTTAAATAACCCTAACATCAATAGTAAAAATAAGACTACAATAATAATATAAAATTTTTTTAAGCGGATTTTTACTATATCTTTATATCTCATATTTTTTAGTCTCCTCTATAATAGCTGATTTTGCTACTCTAAATGCAAATAGCTATGTGACAATATTATTATTATCACATAGCTATTTATCTATACTTTTTTTCGTCTTAAGAGAGAATATTTGCTCAACGGAATATCAATTGGCAATTTTACTATCTGTTGAGGATGTGGTGCACAGTCAATAATTTGTCCATCTTCATCCAATATGGTTCTTACTTCATATTCTAAGTAAGGTTTTCCTGGTCTCATTATCTCAAGTTTATCTCCAACTTTAAAGTGATTTCTCTGTTCGACTACGGCAATTCCTTTATCTAACATATAATCTACTACCATGCCTACAAAATCATAATTACGTATATATTGACTATCATCATATCTATGATCCTTAGCAGTAGGTTTACCAAAATAAAATCCTGTAGTAAAAGGACGATGACTAACCTTTTTTAATTCTTTGATATAGTTAGTATCAAATATATAATTATCGGGATCCTCTGCATATCTATCCAGTACTTGCCTATATGTCTGAACTACAGTTGCTACATAATAACTGCTTTTCATCCTACCTTCAATTTTCAAACTATCAAGGCCTGCATCTATTAGCTCTGGTATATATTCTATCATACATAAATCGTTGGAATTAAATATATATGTTCCCCTATCATCTTCAAATATTGGGAAATATTCTCCTGGCCTCTTTTGCTCCATAAGATAATACTTCCACCTACATGGGTGGGCACATGCACCTCTATTTGCATCCCTTCCCACCAAATAATTACTAAGAGCGCATCTCCCTGAATAAGATATACACATGGCACCATGTACAAATGCTTCTATTTCAAGATCTTCTGGTATATTTGCCTTTAGAGCTTTAATCTCATTAATAGACAATTCTCTAGCCAATATTATTCTGTCTACACCTTGTCTATACCAAAAAAGTGCACTCTTCCAGTTTGTAGTGTTTGCCTGAGTACTAAGATGTATACTTATATTTGGTGCAGTTTTTTTGACAAGATCCAATATGCCTGGATCAGAAAGTATAATGCCATCTACATTCGCATCAGCTAAAGCCTCTATATATTCCTTCATCCCATTAAAATCATTATTATGGGCAAATATGTTCATGGTTACATATACTTTTCTATCTCTATTATGGGCATATTTAATCCCCTCTTCTATTTCATGGATTTCAAAATTATCTGCAAAAGCACGAAGTCCAAATTGCTTACCTCCTATATATACAGCATCAGCCCCATATTCAATTGCTATCTTAAGTTTTTCTAAATTTCCAGCAGGGGCTAATAATTCGGGTATTTTCATAGTTATAATGCTATCCTCCTTTTTTATAGCTGATCGAAATACCATCACCCAAAGGAATTATTATGGTATCCAAACTTGTATGATTTGATATAATCTTTAAAAATTTTTTCATTTCTCTGACAATAGTATCTTTCTTTTTATTTACTATTTTATCATTAGCTACCATGCCATAGAATAATACATCATCACAAACTAAAAGTCCTCCAGGTCTTAATAATCTCAAACAGTGGTTTAGATAAGATAAGTATTGTCCCTTAGGTCCATCCATGAATATAATGTCGAATACACCATCCATATATTCTAGTATCTCTCCAGCATCTCCATTATATATAAATATATTCCTATCTGCACCAGCCATCTTAAAATATTTTCTTGCCTGACAAGCTAAATCATAGTCTAACTCTATCGTAGAAATTTGTCCCCTTTGTCCCATAGCTTTGTACATAACCAAAGAGGAGTATCCTATGCATGTACCTATTTCTAATATATTCCTAGGTTTTGTAGCTTTTATTATTATGTCCATAAGACATGCAAGGCTCTTTCTCATTATTGGAAAGTGTTTTTTTTCAGCCTCTTTTCTCATATGAATCATTATTTCATCCTCTTCATAACTTATTAAGTTGTCCAAGTAGTGCTTTATATATTCCTTGTATATGAGACTAATTTACAAACACCTCCATTACAAAATTAAGATCCACATTTGAGTGGATCTTAATTTGAACTATTTTTCCATAATTTCTCATATTTTTTCTTATCTTTTATATGTGAATCATAATCATAATTAAATGAATGTCTACCCTCATTCGGATCCATAAGCACAAAATAGAGGTAAGGTTTTTCTGGATCCATCATCTCTTCATCAGGATATAACACAGATTTTATAGCAAGTTCACCTGGACATGCTATAGGACCTATTGGTAAACCTTTATATTTGTAGGTATTGTACTTAGATTCAATTTGGGCCTCTTCATTTGTGACATATAATATATTTTTGCCTGTTATATAGCGTATTGTAGCACATGACTCAAGTGGCATATCTCTATTTATTCTATTATGGAATACTGCTGCAATTTTAGGAAATTCTTCCTTGAGTCTTGCCTCACGTTGCACTATAGATGCCAATGTTACAACCTGATCAGTGGTTAAATTCAATTCATCAGCCCTAGACTGATATTCTGCATTATATACTTTAGCAAATTGTGATAGCATTGTCTTTATTATATCCTCCGGCGTAGAACCTTCATCTACAAAATATGTCTCAGGAAATAAATATCCCTCTAATGGATATGGATATTTGTCTATATCTCGCCTCTCCTCAGGTATTTCTTGTAAAAAAGTAAATTGCTTTTCGTATTTTTTAATATTTGCAGCTTCTTTTATAAATTCTTCCTCTGTAAAAGAAAACTTTCCACTTTCAGCGAGGGCATTGGCTATCTCTGCTACAGTTTTACCTTCAGGAATAGTAATTTTTTTCTGTGGAATGGCACCTTCTCCCGATGTGATGGCCTCCACTATTTCCGGAAGACTCATACTCTTTTTTAGCTTATATTTTCCTGCTTGCACATTAGAAGATTTACCTGAGAGTTCCATGAAAATTTTAAAAACACCTTTATTTTGAATGAGCCCTTCATCATATAGAATATTACCTATACCCCGAGCAGATGTACCCATAGGAATTACAATTATAACATCACTGTTATCATTGGGATCCATTGGACTTGTAAACTTTTTATAGGTATATTTTACTGCAAAAGTTACTGTCCCGACAACTATACAAAAACTGATTACATATATAAGTAACTTCCTAAGGATAGGATGTTGAGAAGATATATCTTCTCCTCTCCTTGCAACAGATTTTTTCTCTTTTTTTATAACGGGTTGGGACATCGGTCACCCTCCAATACAAATAATTTACCTCTAACTAAAACTAAGAAAGAAATACATACTTATATTTTTCTATTACCTTTAAAATTTATTTTTGATCTCATACTGTTCAACAGCTCTTATCCCATTAAAGTAGAGATAAGAGCTGTATAATAAATCTTTCATTATTACAGGAACAATTTTGTTTTTAGTTTTAAACTTGTCCTATTTTGAGCTTAGCTGAACTTTATATAATTATATATTATCTATATAATATTTACAAGTTAAAGCAACCTAAAATCATAGGTTTTCACTCTATTTTAAAATTAGATCAGCTCATTAAGTTATATCTCCATAATAATGGGCAATATCATGGGATTCCTCTTAGTCTTTTCATATAATAAAGATCTTAGCCCATTTTTGATATTAGATTTTAAGGTAGCCCAATCGGTTATATTCTTTTCCTCACATTCCTCAAGTATAGATTTAACCAGTTGTCGAGCTTCATTCATAAGCTCCTCAGATTCCCTTACATATACAAATCCCCTAGAGATAATATCAGGACCAGCAATCATCTCGCCCGTATCTCCTGATATAGTTACAACAACTACCATAAGTCCATCTTGAGCTAAATGCTTTCTATCCCTCAAGACAATATTGCCTACATCACCAACCCCTAGTCCATCTACTAAAATTCTTCCTGCAGGAACACTTCCTGCAAATTTACATGAGTTTTTAGTCAAAGCCAATATAGAACCTATCTTCGGAATAAATATATTTTCCTTAGGCATCCCCAGTGATTCTGCTAACTGGGCATGTCTCTTAAGATGCCTATATTCGCCATGGACGGGAATGAAAAATTTAGGCTTAACTAATGTATGAATAAGCTTTAGTTCTTCCTGACATGCATGCCCTGACACATGTACATCTGCCAATGCTTCATATATTACTTCTGCACCCTTTTCAAATAATTGATTGATGACTTTAGAAACAAGTTTTTCATTACCTGGAATAGGATTTGCAGATATTATCACCATATCTCCCGGAGTAATTTCTAATTGCCTATGCATTGATGCAGCCATACGCGAGAGAGCTGACATAGGTTCACCTTGTGTCCCAGTAGTGATAACCGTTATTTTATTTGCGGGATAATCATTTATCCTATCTAAATCTATGAGTGTATTTTTGGGAACGTTTAAATAGCCTAATTCAAGAGCCACGCTCACCACATTTATCATGCTTCTTCCCGATATAGCCACTTTTCTGTCGAATTTTACTGCAGCATCTATTATCTGCTGTATTCTGTGTATATTGGATGCAAAAGTTGCTACAATTATTCGGCCTTGAGCAGTTCCAAAAATATCCTCAAACGTTTCACCTACTGTTCGCTCTGACATTGTATAACCAGGCCGCTCTACATTGGTACTATCAGCAAGTAGAGCTAATACTCCTTTTTCTCCTAATTGGGCAAATCTAGCAAGATCTATAACCTGACCGTCAATAGGAGTATAGTCAATTTTAAAGTCTCCTGTATGAATTATAGTTCCAACAGGTGTATATATTGCAAGAGCCACTGCATCTGCAATACTATGACTTGTCCTTATAAACTCTACAGTAAAACAGCCTAATTTAATCTTACCTCCAGGTTTTATTCTATTTAATTTTGCATTTTGAATATTATACTCTTTTAATTTATTCTCAAGTAATCCTATGGTAAGCTTGGTACCATATACCGGAACATTTATTTCCCTTAAAACATATGGAAGTGCACCAATATGATCCTCATGTCCATGTGTAACTACTATTCCTCGAATCCTATTCTTATTCCGTGTCAGATAAGTAATATCGGGAATAACTAAATCTACACCTAACATCTCGTCCTCTGGAAATGTCATGCCACAATCTATAAGTATTATATCATTTCCATATTCCAATACCGTCATATTTTTCCCTATCTCGTATACACCACCGAGTGTAATAATCTTAAGGATATCCTTAAGATTATTATTCTTACCATTGCCCTTCTTACCGTTATAATTATTCTTATTATTTTTGTTGCCCTTGTTGTTTTTATTATTTAAGTTATTTTTGTTGTTATTTGACGTCACTAATGCAATTCCTCCTAATTTTATAATATTTAAAATCCGCACACATCCAATATTATTTTAATTATACTTGATTTAATAAAAATGTGCAACAATTGTTTCAAAGTAAAGGGATGAATTCCAATATAAGCCATGGTTTAGATTATACAAACAATCACAAAAAAAGGGCTTATTAAGTGCCCATATTGACAAAATTAATCTTTTTCCTTTATATCTTTTATTTTTTTTTCATAAAAATCTGCCAATTCCGTTGCATATTCTTCAGTATAACCTTGACTATATAGTCTACAAAAAGCATTATCATTATCAGGTAATATTAATACCCAACCATTTTTATGCTTGATTTTGATTCCTTCATCCAATTCCATATCATTTGAATTTAAATCATCGTCTTCTATGAGAGAACGAATTATCTTGCCCTTCCACTCCCAAGGACAATCAATCTCTCTTTCTTGCATATGGTAATTAGGTAATTCAGAGGATAGACTCGACAACGTAGTTTTTTCTCTAGCCAAAACATCCAATATTTTGACTATCAAAACATTACTATCAAAATATAATCTAAACAAATTTTCTGCTTCTTTTCCATTCATATCATATATAGAGTTCATGATGGCATTTTTTGAAGTTTTAGTCCTCATTACTCTTCCCATATATTTTTCTGCAATATCCTCTACTATACTCGGTGCAGTATGCGGAACTACTATATTACATCCCTTATTTTGTTTGAGACTTATTAAAACAATAAGTGCAAGTAATTTTTCGTCCCTGATCACTTTTCCTGTTTCATCATATAATATGAGCTGTTCACCATTATTTAATAATTCTATACCTATATCATATTCATATCCCATTTTATTAATTATAACTCTATCTATTCCAGTACCATATTCTATGTTACATCCTAAGTTTTGCAAGATGTCTTTTAGTATTTTTGATGCCCATCCTGTATTTTCTATAAAAATATTATATTCCCTTGCTTTTATGTCTTTTCTATCTATCGAATCTAAAATTTCCGCTATATAAAATTGCAACACACCATTTAGTATTTTTACACCCTTTATCTTATCTGGTGGCTGCATATAAAAATCATTCCTTAAAAAAGAATTTTGTATCTTACGTTCTTCATCCGATGAAATATTAATACCCTTTTGACCTATTATTTGGATGTTTAAATTCCCATTATCCTGATTTAATATACATATACCTCCATCTAAGCCTAATTTATCAATTGAGTATCTCAGTACTGAAGTAGGGATTTGTCCCAAATCATAGACTTCTAATCCCACTGATAGCATTCCCGAAACAATACTATATTTTATCATATGAGTTATATGACTATTATCACCACATATTCCCACTTGATTTCCTAGTTTCAATATGGAACCATATGCAGCTCCTAGTCTGATTGCGAACTGTGGACTTATATCTACTATTGCCTGTCCTATAATTCCATCTTGAGTAAACAATGTATTATCCTGACCACTACTCCATACTATATTTTCCGTTATGATCATATCATTACCAATTTTCTTAGAAGGCCATATCTTAACAAAGGGCTTTATAACCGTTGCTTCCCCAATATAACATTCATCGGCTATCACAGTATTTTCATATATTCTTGCACGTTGCTGTATCTTCACTTTATTACATATAGTTGTCCCCTTAAGTTCAGTCTCCCTACCAATTGTTGTATTATTCCATATCACAGTCTTTGCAATATTACTCGTCTCACCTACTATATTATGCGTCCCCATAACAGTATATGGACCTATATGGGCATTTGCTCCAATATGATTATATTCACCAATAAAACATGGTGCCTCTATTATTGCAGTAGGATGTATATCACAGCCTTTGCCTAGCCTTATATCCGCTCTTCCCAAAGTCTTATATTCTCCATCTATATCTACTTCGCCTACTTTTCCATCGAGAACATCAAAATGGGCCTTTAAATAGGTCTCTGGACTTCCTATATCACACCAGTATTCATCGGTTATATAACCATACATGGGCTTCCCTTGTTTTAATAGTATAGGAAATAAATCTTTACTAAAATCAAATTTAGTATTCGGTTCAATATATTTAAGTACTTCTGGCTCTAATATATATATACCTGTATTTACAGTATCACTAAATACTTCCCCCCAATTGGGCTTTTCCACGAATCTGGTAATTTCGTTTTCTTTATTTGTAATCACAACTCCATATTCCAAAGGAATAGCCACTTTCTTCAAAACCAATGTAGCCATTGCTCCCTTAGTTCTGTGAAAATCTATAACCTTTGACAGATCTATATTCGTTAAGGCATCACCGCTTATGACTATAAATGTCTCATCTAAAAATTCTTCTCCATTTTTGACACTTCCTGCTGTTCCCAGTGGTTTATCTTCTATGAAATATTTAAGTCTTACACCAAACTCTCTTCCACTACCATAATAATTTTGTATTATATGCGGAAGATATTGTAAAGTAACTCCTATATCTCTTATATTATATTTCCTTAAAAGGTCTATACTATATGTCATTACCACTTTATTCATAATTGTGACCATTGGTTTTGGTAAATCACAGGTAAGCGGTCTAAGTCTTGAGCCTTCTCCTCCTGCCATGATAATCCCCTTCATATCATCATCCTTTCTCTATATGAAGTCCAAACTTTTATCTATTTGCAAATGACATAATTAGTATGTGTATACCTTTAACTCCTTATACCTAAGTAAAAAAGGGATAAAAAGATAGAGTGATATAACATACCACCCTATCTTCCAAGTTCTTTGAAGATTTGCTCATTTAAAATCTTAATATATGTTCCTTTCATATCTAGAAAACGAGATTCTATTATGCCGGCACTTTCTAGCTTTCTAAGTGCATTTACAATCACAGACCGGGTAATACCTATTCTGTCTGCAATTTTACTTGCCACCAATAACCCTTCTTTACCGCCTAATTCATCTAGTATATATATAATTGATTCCATATACCTTACCACTTTTACTCAACGCAAATACATTGCATTCCAATATTTCTTCAAGGCTTTTACATAAATCATAAAAAAAGACAAAGTCTAAACCAGAACTTTGAAGGAATCTATTTAACCTCCTAGTTTTGTCAAGCAGTGTACTAGGAATATATTTCACTCCCTATGAAAGACACATTTTATAAACACATCTACTATTAAACTCCTTAGATAATCTAACTTAAAACTTCATATCACAATATATATTTTCTCAAGTCATTTTCTTTTATCGTATCGTGCAATATTTCTTTAATATATTTGGCATCTATTTCTATATCTTGCCCTTTTAATTCATCAGCTCTAAAAGAGATGTCTTCCATTACTTTTTCTAACACAGTATGCAAACGTCTTGCTCCTATGTTTTCCTTTGTTTGATTCATAAAAAAAGCAACACTAGCTATTGCATCTATTGCATCATCTGTAAATTTTATGCTTACTCCTTCAACTTCCATCAAAGCAACCTGTTGCTTTATTATCGCGTTCTCTGGCTGAACTAGAATTTTTTTGAAATCTTCCTCCGAAAGATTATTAAGTTCTACCTGAATGGGAAATCTACCTTGTAATTCAGGTATTAAATCAGAGATTTTAGATACATGAAAAGCACCAGCTGCAATAAACAGTATATGATCTGTCTTAACAGGTCCATATTTTGTCATTACCGTGGTACCTTCTACAATTGGCAATATATCCCTTTGTACACCTTCCCTAGATACATCTGGTCCACTTCCAGATTCCTTTCCTGCTATCTTATCTATCTCATCTAAAAATATGATACCCTTTTCTTCAACTGCATCTATTGCCTTTTCTATCACTTCATCCATATCAATTAAATGTTGAGCTTCTTCTTGCTCAAATATTTTTCTAGCCTCTTTCACTGTTGTTTTCTTCTTTTTAGTCTGTTTCGGGAATATACTGTCAAATACATCCTGTATTTGTAACATTATATCTTCGTTTCCCACTCCCGGAATAAAACCGATGGGTGTTTGAGAATCTTCTATCTCAATCTCTATAATATTGTCTTCTAATTTTCCTTCTCTAAGTAACTTCCTGAATTTTTCTCTAGTTTCAGTCATATCCTGTTCTGGTTCAAAGTCATACTCTTCCCGTCCATCATCGCTTGGAGGAAAGAGAACAAAAGGACTCTGCTCTTTCTTTTTCTTCCTAGGTAATAAGGCATCTAGTAGCCTTTCTTCGGCGATTATTTTAGCCCTATCCTCCACTTCTTTCATGCTCTGTTGCTTTATCATCCGAACAGACTCTTCTACTAAATCCCTTATCATTGCTTCTACATCTCGTCCAACATATCCAACTTCTGTAAATTTTGTGGCCTCTACCTTTACAAAGGGAGCATTAACCAATTTTGCTAGACGTCTAGCTATCTCTGTTTTACCAACACCAGTAGGTCCTACCAATATAATATTTTTAGGCGTTATTTCTTCTCTCAACTCTTGACTCAATAAGCTTCTTCTATATCTATTCCTAAGAGCAAGAGCAACTGCTTTTTTTGCTTCATGTTGCCCTATTATATATCTGTCAAGTTGTTCTACAATTTCTTTAGGTGTAAGTTCATCCAATATTTTTCCCTCCTAAATTTCCTCTACATATATATTGTCATTTGTATATACACAAATAGACGATGCAATCTCTAAAGATTTTCTCACGATTTCACTTGAATCAAGATTAGTGTTTTCATATAACGCTCGTGCAGCAGCTAAAGCATAGCCTCCTCCTGAACCAATGGCAACTATTGGATTATCTGGCTCTATAACTTCACCTGTGCCAGATATTACAAACATATCCTCTGAATCCATAGCAATAAGCATAGCCTCAAGTTTCTGTAAAATTTTATCGGAACGCCATTCCTTAGCAAGTTCTACGGCTGCACGTCTTAAATTTCCCGAATATTCCTCCAACTTCCCTTCGAATTTTTCACTCAAAGTAAATGCGTCGGCAACAGAACCAGCAAATCCAACAACTACCTGATCATGATATAATCTCCTCACTTTTCTAGCACCATGTTTCATTATAGTATTCTCACCAAATGTAACCTGTCCATCTCCTCCCATAGCTCCTTTATCGCCTTTTCTAACTGCTACAATGGTAGTTGCACTAAACATAATAAATCTCCTTCCCTATATTTGTAAAATATTGCGTTCTATTGAAATCTCAAAATTTATTCTTTATAATATGTGTCTCCACCTTTTTTATATTCTATTAAAAGAATATTAGCACATTTCATATTATAATTCAATCTGCTTATCCATATTTTACTATTTTTGATGCTTTAATATTGTCAATTTTATTCAATGCTCTCTTACTTATTTCTAGATTTCTCTGTTGTTTATTCCTAATCTTTCTATCTAAAGGAGCTATTATTCCAAAGTTTACATTCATAGGTTGGAAATTCTTAATATTTCTATCAGAGATATAATGAGCAAGTGCTCCTATTGCAGTTTCATTAGAAAAATCAACGAGAGGTTTTCCCAGTACATAATGTGACATATTGATTCCTGCCACTAAACCACTAGAGGCAGACTCAACATATCCTTCGACTCCTGTTATTTGTCCTGCAAAAAAAATTCTAGGATCTATTTCTAGTTGATAATACTTATTTAAAACAGCTGGCGAATTTATAAATGTATTTCTATGCATAACCCCATATCTTATAAATGTACTATTTTCCAAACCAGGTATGAGTGAAAATACCCTCTTCTGTTCTGGAAATTTGAGATTAGTTTGAAATCCAACTAAATTATACATAGTGGCTTGTCTATCATCTTGCCTCAACTGGACAACTGCATATGGTTCTTTTCCAGTTATTGGATCTATCAATCCTACAGGTTTTAACGGACCATAGCGAAGAGTGTCTATACCCCTTTTTGCCATAACCTCTATTGGAATACATCCCTCAAATATATTTTGATGTTCAAAATACTTAAGTTCCACAGTTTTGGCATTTACAAGTTCCCTCCAAAACCTCTTATATTCTTCCTCTGACATAGGACAATTTAAATAATCTTCACCTCGACCATAACGTGAAGCCCTAAATATCTTACCTAAATCTAAAGAAGATGAATCAACTATGGGAGCTGCTGCATCATAAAAATATAAATAGTCCTCTTTTATGAGATCTGATATTGCCTGGGAGATAGCATAAGAAGACAAAGGCCCAGTAGCAATAATTACTGGTCCTTCTGGTATATAGTTCATATGCTTTCTAATAATCTTGATATTTTTATGATTTTCTATTTGTTCGGTTATATATCTAGAAAATTCACTTCTATCAACTGCCAAAGCCCCTCCTGCTGGAACTCTATTAATATCTGCCGACTTTATTATAAGGGAATCTAATAATCTCATCTCTTGCTTTAAAAGCCCTACTGCATTTTCTAGTCTATCAGAACGGAGTGAATTACTACACACTAATTCGGCTAAGTTTTTACTACGATGAGCAGGTGAAAATACTTCAGGACGCATTTCATATAATATAACCTGTATGTTTCTATTGGCAAGCTGCCAAGCAGCTTCACAACCAGCTAAACCGCCTCCTATGATTGTAACCCTTTCTTTCATATATCCTACTCCTTTATATTGCGTTCTTATATTTTTCTATGTCTTCTTGAAATACTAATATCTTTATTTTTTATAAAAACTTAAGATTTTTCTACTACTTTCTCATATTTACAATTTTTATTAGAACATTTTAGTATTTTCTCATCTTTTTTTCTATTATTTTTCACCACCATAAATTCACCACATTGTGGACATTTTTCATTACTAGGCATATCCCATGATATAAAATCACAATTTGGATATTGTTCACAACCATAAAATTTCCTACCCTTTTTTGATTTCCTTACAACAACACTAGCTCCACACTTAGGACAATCTACATCAATCGTCTCTATAATTGGTTTCGTATTTCGGCATTTTGGGAAATTAGGACATGCCAAGAATTTTCCATATCGTCCATTTTTTATAACCATATTTGCGCCACATTTTTCGCATACTACATCTGTCTCTTCATCTTGTATTTCTATCTTTTCAATCCTTTTATCTGCTTTTTCCAAATCTTCTTTGAAAGATGGATAGAATTCTTTTAAAATATCACGCCATTCTTTTTTACCCTCTTCAACTTGGTCCAATTGAGCTTCCATATCGGCTGTAAATTGGTAATCTACAATATCCGGAAAATGCTCCATCATCAAATCATTTACAATAAATCCAAGTTCAGTAGGCACTAGTTGCCTACCTTCCCTTTCTATATAGCCTCTAGTGATAATTGTAGATATCGTAGGAGCATAAGTACTAGGTCTACCTATTCCCATTTCTTCCAGCGCTCTCACTAGAGAAGCTTCTGTATAGCGCGGAGGTGGTTTCGTAAAATGTTGTTCTGGTACAAATTCTTTTAATTGAAGTGTTTGACCTTCTTTTAACATGGGCAACATTATATCCTCTTCTTCTTTTTCATCATCGCTACCCTCTTGATACACTATTGTAAAACCCGGAAACACCATTCTAGAACCATTGGCCTTAAATAGATATTTACCACCTAATATGTGTACAGACATCGTCTCATATACTGCAGCAGTCATTTGACTAGCTATAAAACGATCGTATATAAGCTTATAGAGACGATATTGTTCCCTGTTCAGTGAGGCTTTTATTTTATCTGGTTCTCTCATAACAGAAGTAGGCCTTATAGCTTCATGAGCATCTTGGGCATTCTTTTTAGTTTTATATTGTTTAGCGACTTTGGGAACATATTCTTTACCATATTTTTCTTCTATATATTTTCTTGCTTGGTTCTGTGCTTCTTTAGATATACGTGTAGAATCAGTACGCATATATGTTATTAGACCTACTGCTCCTTCACCTTCTATTTCTATTCCCTCGTAAAGTTGTTGTGCCAGCACCATGGTCTTTTTTGTAGAAAAGCCCAATTTTCTTGATGCCTCTTGCTGAAGACTACTGGTTATAAAGGGAGGAGAGGGATTTCTTCTTCTACTACCCTTCTTAACACTATCTACTCTATATTGAACTCCATCCAATTCCTCAATTATCTTATTGACCTGTTCTTCTGTCTTAAGTTCGATCTTTTCTTCTGGTTTCCCATAAAACGAGGCTTCTAAAGAAGAACTACTATCCTCATCTTCAAATATACCTTTAAGTGACCAATATTCTTCGGGTTTAAAATCCTCAATCTCTCTTTCACGTTCACATACTATTCTTGTCGCCACTGATTGAACACGCCCAGCGCTAAGACCCTTCTTTACTTTGCGCCAAAGTAAAGGACTTATGTTGTATCCGACTATTCTATCGAGTATTCGTCTAGCTTGCTGAGCATTTACAAGATTCATATCTATGGTTCTAGGTTTTTTTATAGCGTTTCTTACAGCATCTTTTGTAATCTCATTAAATTCTATTCTACATTGAGCATCCTCATCTATATTAAGAACATGGGCTAAATGCCATGAGATAGCTTCACCTTCTCTATCAGGGTCTGTTGCAAGATAGACAATATCCGCTGATTTTGCTTCCTTTTTGAGCTTATTCAAAGTTTTTCCCTTTCCACGAATCGTTATATACTTAGGAGTAAAATTATTTTCAATATCTATACCAAATTGGCTCTTTGGTAAATCTCTTACATGACCCATAGTTGCTTCTACTTTATATCCCTTTCCCAAAAACTTTTTTATAGTATTGGCTTTTGTAGGTGATTCTACTATTACTAATTTTTGTGCCATAACATTCCCTCCAATTGTACCTTGAATTAGCTTTTAACAAAAAACTTACCAGGTAATCTCTTTATTACACCCCTTATCTCTAATTTTGTAAGTATTGAATTTAGTTGTCCCATGCCTATACCTGTTATATTTCCAATCTCGTCTATGTGCTTTGCCTCGCTATCTAATGCATTATAGACCTGTGTCTCCAAAAAATCAAGTTGAATAGATTCGGGTTCTTGTCTACTATGCATAATATAATCAGGCAATTCTTCTAATATATCTTCTACACTCATCACAAGTTTTGCTCCTTGTTTTATAAGATTATTAGTGCCATAACTACATGGCTGATTTATATTACCAGGAACTGCAAACACATCCCTTCCTTGCTCTAATGCAAAATCTACAGTGATCAACGCTCCACTACGTTGCCTAGCTTCTACCACTACAACTCCCTGCGATAATCCACTTATTATTCTATTCCTAGCTGGAAAATTACCAGCTATCGGAGTCGTACCTAGAGGATATTCACTGATAAGCGTTCCTTTTTCAGCAATCTCCCTATAATATTTTATATTATCTTGAGGATATACAATATCTACTCCACAACCCAAAACACCAATAGTATGTCCACCCGCCTTCAAAGCTCCTTGATGTGCCATGGCATCTATACCTCGTGCTAATCCGCTTACCACTACTATACCTTTCTGTCCTAATTCATATGCCAGTCTCTCTGCAATCTGTTTCCCATAATATGTGGCACGTCTAGAGCCTACAATAGCTATACTACTTAAATTATTTTCTGGAAGTTTACCTTTTATATATAGAATAGGTGGCGGTGCATATATATTTTTTAGCAAATTAGGATATTCATCTTCTATTATTGTTATAACAGAAATATCATCTCTATGCAAAATTTTTTCAGCATATTTTAGATTTTCATCCTTTTTTTGTTCTATTATACTGTATATTGCATTTTTCCCTATATTGGGTGCATATTTTAGCAATTCACTCTCTGAGGTTTCCCAAACAGCTTCAGGATCTTTAAATATACTTAGTAAATAGGCAAATCGCTTAGCACCAATATCAGGTACCGAAGATAACCAAATCCAAAAAACTTTTTTCTCATTATCCATTGAAAATCATCCTTCATCACTAAATATTTCGTATGCACCCATACGTTCAAATTATTCTACATCAAACCCCATTATCCTCTTTTATCTACTATAGATTAAACTGAATTTATGTCAAGTTAAAATATTCTACTTAGTTTTCGAGTTTTTAGCTATAATAAAATATCTACTTGAGTTTCCTCAACAAATAGATAAATCATATGACCTTTTTAATCACATTAACTTTGAGTACTTTATTAACTGTTTACATGTTAATGACCGGAACCTTAGACTATTTATATTGTTAGGGAAAATATGTAAAATAAAATATCTAAACTGTACCTACATAGTTTTTTATGTTATAATTAGTCATGTTTAAAAGTAAAAAACAGTTCTATAAGTGTGACTAGCTACAATTATTCAAATTCAATACTAAGGATTCTGATCCTTGAATTTGAATAATTCCATGGATAACCTCATCTTTTTATTTTTTAATATTGATAGTAGACATCTGTTGATAATGGTTATCTATAAATCTAAATACTTTAAAAAATTTCCACAAGGAGGACTTTTAAAATGATTTCGAAAAAAATCCATACCAATTTGGGCAAATCTTCTTGGATAAGAGCTATGTTTGAAGAAGGTGAAAAACTTCGTCAAAAATATGGAGCAGAAAACGTATTTGACTTCACTCTAGGTAATCCCGATCCCGAACCACCTATAGCTGTAAAGAAAGCTCTAAAAGATATAGTATCTTCAGACATTCCAGGTATACATAAATATATGAACAATGCAGGATTTGATGATGTTAGAGATTCCATTGCAAAAAAGCTAAAAGAGGAGACTCGGCTTCCTATCTCAAAAGATAATATAATAATGACATGTGGCGCAGCAGGTGGATTAAATATTGCCTTAAAGGCTTTATTAGACCCAGGCGATGAGGTAATCGTAATAGCCCCATATTTTGCAGAATATCTATTTTATATAGATAATCATGGAGGAGTACCTATAATTGTAAATGCTGACCCTACTACATTTCAACTTGATTTAAACGCATTGGAAAAGAGTATTACCCAAAATACAAAGGCAATCATATTAAATTCACCTAATAACCCTACCGGCGTTATATACTCTAAAGAAATTCTATATGAGTTAAAAGAATTAATCGAAAACAAAGAAAGAGAATTTAAATCAGACATATATGTTTTATCTGATGAACCGTACAGTAAACTTGTATATGATAATGTAGAACTACCAAATATGCTCAATATCTTTGAGAATATAATAGTTATAAACTCATTTAGCAAGTCACTTGCTCTTCCTGGTGAACGCATTGGTTATGCAGTGGTAAGTCCAATGGCTGATGATGTTGATTTACTAATAGATGGGCTAATTTTTGCCAACCGAATACTGGGATATGTAAATGCACCTGCTCTATTCCAGAAAGTTATAGCTAGATCTCTAGACGCACAAGTAGATGTGGATACATATAGAGAAAAACGTGATATACTATATAATTATTTCTGTGAATGTGGATTTGAATGCATAAAACCACAAGGTGCTTTCTATTTATTCCCTAAAACACCTATATCCGATGACGTTGCTTTTATAAATAGTGCAACAAAATATAATTTATTGTTTGTCCCTGGAACAGGGTTTGGCTATCCCGGATATTTCCGTGTATCATATTGCATAAGCATGGATACCATTGTAAATGCTAAAGAGTCTATAAAATCTCTCGCGCAGGATTATGATCTATTATAGCCAATATTCCCTGTCTAGACTTCTATATTGAATTGCCTCCCCTATATGCTCATCTTTTATGAGTTCTGAGCTATCAAGATCTGCAATAGTTCTTGCCACTTTGAGTATCCTACTGTGGGCTCTGGCACTTAGGTGTAATGCCTTAAATGCCTCTTCTAGCATTGTATCTGCATTCTTATCAAGAATACAATACTTTGCTATAAGTCGTGATGTAAGCTGGGCATTATAAAATATACCGTCATCTTTATAACGTCTTATCTGTAGTTGTCTGGCCTTGTTTACACGTTTCTTCATGGATGAAGAACTTTTACCTTGTTTTTTAGATTTGAGCTTATCATATGAAATGGGAGGCACTTCAATATGGATATCAATCCGATCTGCTAAAGGTCCAGATATGCGTCCTAGATACCTAGCTATTTGCGCCGGCGTACAATTACATTCCCGTCCTCCCACTGATTCTGCACCAAAAAAACCACAAGGACACGGATTGAATGCAGATACAAACATAAACGATGCCGGATAAGTTATAGTTCCATAAGCTCTAGAGATAGTTATATATCCATCTTCTAATGGCTGACGTAATACCTCTAATACATCCCTATTAAATTCAGGTAACTCATCTAAAAATAAAACACCATGATGAGCAAGACTTATCTCACCTGGCAGTGGTATTCTTCCTCCCCCTACCAACGCAACTTTTGAGGCAGTATGATGCGGACTTCTAAATGGCCGTTTATCTATAAGTCCCTTATCACCCACTAAACCAGCAGCACTATATATCTTGGTAACCTCTAATGCTTCATCATAGGTTAGATCAGGTAAAATTGTAGGTAATCTCTTTGCCAACATAGTCTTTCCCGAGCCTGGTGAACCAATAAGTGCAATATTGTGACCACCAGCAGCAGCTACCTCCATAGCCCTTTTGGCCTGTTCTTGACCTTTAATATCTGAAAAATCAAGCTCTATATCGTTACTTTCTATATACAAATCGGAATGGACATTTTGTGAAGGTATGCACTTTTTAAATGAATAGCCATTTCGTATATTAGCTACTATTTCATTTAATGAACTTGCTGTATATACGTCAACCTCATGTACATGATGGGCTTCATTGGCATTAGCTGTAGGTATTATAAATTTTTTGTGTGACTCACTTAAGTCAATTAACATTGGAAGTACCCCAGTTACTGGCCTCAAACTTCCATCTAGTGAGAGTTCACCTAAAAATACAATATCCCATTTAGGATTGAAAGGTATCTGTTGAGTAGCAAACAATATACCCATGGCTATGGCTAGATCATATGATGGTCCTTCCTTTTTTGTGTCCGCCGGCGCAAGATTTACAGTAATTCTCTTTATTGGAAATTCTAAATTACTATTCTTTATAGCTGCCCTTACCCTCTCTTTGGATTCCTTTACAGCTATATCAGGCAAACCAACAATATCAAAAGCAGGAAGTCCATTAGATATATCTACTTCCACATCTATTAAATAACCATCTATACCAAATAAACCCGCACTCTTTACTTTGGCAAGCAATACAATCACTCCTACCCTTTACATAAAAAAATGAGTACCTGTAAAACCAAATGCATTTTCTATATGATTTATGGTATGTAAATCTTGTGATGGCATATATACCTCAATTATGTCAAATCGATAACTATTTTCAAATAATCTATTGTATTTTATGTATAGAGATGCAATCTTTCCGTATCTCATCTGTTTTTTTCTATCTACTGCTTCAGCTGGTGTACCGTACGAAAGTGTTCTCCTAGTTTTTACTTCCACAAAGACTATATTATCATCTTTCTGGGCAATTATATCTATTTCACCATAGCTACATCTAAAGTTTTGAGTTAATATTTTATAACCTTTTCCGATTAAATAATGCTTAGCAATTGTCTCACCATATTCACCCAGTTGTCTATTATTCACGACCCTCTCCTACTTTCTCATCCAATTTAGCTAAATACACATAAATCTGTGCAACTGCCTCATATAGTTCAGTAGGTATCTGTTGCCCTATTGGTATTGACATTAAACTGTCGACTAATCTTCCATCTTCTACAACAGATATGCCATGCTTTTTTGCCCTTTCTATCATCTTGCTAGCAACATGACCTTGTCCCTTAGCCACTACTTTAGGTGCACTATCATCCTTTTCATGATCATATCTCAATGCAATTGCCTTTATCAATCTTTCCCTATTCATTATCACATTGTCAGACAAAGAAAGACCTGTTGTACCTTCTGTTCTGCTCAACTTTTTCTTATCCATAAAAACATTACCTCTTTACAAACTTCTGACTAAAACTATTTCTATGTATGGGACACATACCATACTTGCCTATAGCATTTATATGTGCTTTAGTCCCATAGCCTTTATGCCTATCAAAACCATACTGGGGATATATTCTATGCCAATACATCATCTCTCTATCTCTAACCACTTTAGCCACTATTGAAGCCGCTGCTATTGACTGTGATAATATATCTCCCTTTACTATTGAAATTTGTGGTATGTATATATTATGTAACTCCATCGCATCAACCAGTAAGTAGTCTGGCTTTATTTTACATGATTTTACAGCTAACTCCATTGCTTTTCTCGTTGCATTTAATATATTTATCTCGTCTATAATCTTTGCATCTACCCTACCTATACCAATAGCACATGCCTCTTGTTTTATTATATTATATATAGTCTCTCGCCTCTTGGGTGTCAGTTTTTTAGAATCATATATCCCATCAAATGCTCTATCTTCAGGCATTATGACACAAGCAGCAACAACGGGACCTGCTAAAGGACCTCTACCTGCTTCATCTATACCACCAATGGCTTTGTATCCTGCACTCCAAAGTTCCCGTTCCTTTGTCAAAGGAGCATGTCCCAATTATATCACTCCTCTTTTTCTCACAATATCTCCAAAATAACTTTTCTTTCACTTATGGTGTCTCCAAACTAATTCTTCCCAGTTTTCCTTGTTGAAAGTCCCTAATTATTTGTCTTGCACCTTTGTCAATATCAAGCTCGCCTCCTGAACGTAGCCAACTGCGCTTTTTACATATTGCATATAATATCTCTATAGATGTGTTATCCAAATCTTCAAGTCCATAATAATTTAAAATACGTTCTGGATACTTGATTTTCATAAGATCTATAAAATTAATAGCTAACTCTTCAAAATCAATCAATTCTGCTTTGATGGAGCCTATATATGAAAGATTAAGTGCTGTCTGCCTGTCATCCAATTTGGGCCAAAGAATACCCGGCGTATCAAGTAATTCAAAATAAGGATGCACTCTTATCCACTGTTTGCCTTTGGTGATACCAGGCTTATCTCCTACCTTAACCCGTCTGCCTCCAGATAATGCATTTATAAATGTAGATTTACCTACATTGGGAATGCCCACTACCATAGCCCTTATAGTCTTGTTAATTCCCTTTCTCTCCTTGTATTCCCTGCGCATTTCGTCACAAAATCCATTTATCCATTTCTTGATAGCATTCATAGAGTTATTATCGAGAGAATTTACATCTATTGCATTATAGCCCTCGTCTCTAAAATTTTTTAGCCATTTATATGTTATATTTCTATCTGCGCAATCTGATTTAGTAAGCACTATTAACCTGAGTTTATTTCTATATAACTTCTCAAAATCAGGGTTTATACTACTCTTTGGTGCCCTTGCATCAAGAAGTTCTATAATTATATCCACAAGGCGTAGCTCCTCTTCTAGTAAACGCTTAGCCTTTGCCATATGTCCAGGGTACCAATTTATATCCATGTAAACCTCCTTGAACTTATTCAAATATTGTAATATCTGTAAGTGGCCAAATTCTAATCTTAGCCTTCCCTAATACATTTTCTAATGGTACAAATCCAACACTAGGATCTCTGCTGTCTTTACTAAAGTTTCGATTATCACCCAACACAAATATTGTGTCTTTTGGCACTACCTCTTCTTGAAAATCAGTGAGCGGTGACTCATATATGTAGTCTTCTTGAATGGCTTCGCCATTTACAAACACTGTACCATCCCTTATTTCGATCCTATCTCCTGGCACACCAATAACTCTCTTTATATAGTTTTGTTTCATGTTTCCAGGATTTCTAAATATTACAATATCGCCTCTTTTAGGTGTAGAAATTCTATATGCTAACTTATTCACTATTATACGATCTCTCTCATGGAGGGTAGGAAACATTGAATAACCATCAACCAATATTACTTCAAATATAAAAGTCTTAATTATAATTGATAGAACAAGTGCTATTATAATGGCTTGAATCCATTCAATAAGTTCAGTTTTTTTATCTGACATGATTTTCCCCTCTTTTACCAAGGTTTTTAAAAAATCATAAACCAAGTATGTACATACATAATTTCATAAACTATACTAAAAATACTATTTAACATCTGCAGGATTTATTAAATATTTTTAAGTAAATAACCTTTTAAACTTTTTTAATTTTTCCTCTTGATATTTCATAATAAAATCTTTTTAAAAGAAATCATCTGTTTTTTTAATTACTACGAAAGGAAAAACAATAAGGGACTGACACCAGTCCCATTATCGTATGTTCTTTTCTCTAATCTTTGCTGCTTTCCCTACACGATCACGTAGATAAAATAGTTTTGCTCTGCGTACTTTACCTCTACGTACTACTTCAATTCTATCAATTCTAGGTGAATGAAGCATAAATGTCCTCTCAACACCTACTCCATAAGAGATTTTTCTTACTGTAAAAGTCTCGCGCACTCCACCGCTCTGTTTTTGAATAACTACACCTTCAAAAGCCTGTAACCTTTCTCTAGTACCTTCTACAACTTTAACATAGACACGAACTGTATCACCAACATTAAATTGAGGAATATCTTTTCGCATCTGTTCTTTTTCTATCAAGTTTATTACCTCTTCCACTATTATACCTCCTTCCAACGAATAAATGTTATTATAGCATACAATATCTGACGTATAAAGTTCATAACTCATTTTCTATCTCTTTTAATAGTTGCCTATCCTCTGATGATAAGTCAACATCTACAAGTAAATCAGGCCTTTTAATAAGTGTATTTTTGAGGCTTTCCTTTCTTCGCCACTTTGCAATCTCTTTATGATTTCCTGACAACAATATATCTGGTACTTTAAGACCTTCATATATAGCTGGCCTAGTATACTGGGGATACTCAAGCAAGCTATTAGAAAAACTTTCTTCGGCTGTGGCTTCTGGATTTCCTAATACCCCTTTTATTTGCCTGCTTACACAGTCTATAAACACCATGGCAGCTAACTCACCACCAGTCAATATATAATCTCCTATAGATAATTCAAAATCTACGAAGGTATCTATTACCCTTTGATCTATTCCTTCATAATGACCACATAACAAAATTAAATTCTCCTCGTGAGCCATCTCCTCTGCTATCCTTTGATTTAAGACTGTGCCTTGAGGTGTGAAATATATCACCTTAGGAAGATTGTCCTCATAGAGCTCTTTTATATAATTAAAGCAATCAAATAATGGCTGAGGCATCAATACCATACCACTTCCCCCGCCATATGGATAATCATCTACCTGACCATGTTTGTTTTTTGAAAAATCTCTTATGTTATAAAAGTTCAATTTAATTAAACCTTTTTCTTGTGCTCTTCTCAAAATACTTGTATTCATAGGCGACTCAAACATCTCAGGAAAAAGAGTTATTATATCAAATATCATAGGGAAACAATCCTTCTAGTCCTGTGGTATCTATTGTAATTATTTTTTTTTGTATATCCACTTTTTTCACAACCTTCTTTAAGGCCGGTATCAATATATCTCCAGAGCTTGAATCTATAACATATACGTCATTGCTCTTTGTTGATAGTATATCTTTTACTGTGCCAATTATTTCTCCAACATTAGTCTTGACAGTGCAGCCAATTATATCTGCTATAAAATAGGTATGCTCTGGGAGTTCTTTTGCCATGCTACGGGGGATCCAAAGATACTCATTCCTCAAAGTTTCTGCACAATTCACATCGTCATAACCTTGTATTTTTAGTATGACAGCATCTTTCATATATCTAACATTTTCTATGTTAAGTTGCCTATAACTATTGCTATCCTCTATTAGTACAAAATCTAATTCATCAAATCTTTTGATGTGATCTGTCAAAGGCTCTACCTTTATCTCTCCCCTTATACCTTGAGGTTTCAATACATAGCCTACGGCAAAATATTCATTCATAATTATCACCTAAAGGATATTTAAATTATTTCTACAATAACACGTTTATTCTCTTTGGTTGCTGCTGCTTTTACAACAGTTCTTATAGCTTTTGCAATTCGACCTTGCTTCCCAATAACCTTACCCATATCTTCAGGAGCAACCTTGAGTTCAATTATAATAGACTGCTCTCCTTCTACTTCATTTACAGTTACTTCTTCAGGATTGTCAACCAAAGCTTGTGCGATATATTTTACCAATTCTCCCATTTCATTACACCTCCAAGTAAGGATATATCTATATCATTTTATATTACACCACTCTTTTTAAGCAGTGCCCTAGCTGTATCAGTAGGCTGGGCTCCTTTGCTTAACCAATCTTTAGCTTTCTCTACATCTATCTTTACTTCAACAGGATCAGATAGAGGACTATAGTAGCCAATCTCCTCTATAAATCTTCCATCTCTCGGAGATCTTGAATCAGCAACCACTACACGAAAAAACGGGTTTTTCTTTGAGCCAACCCTCTTAAGTCTAATCTTTACTGCCACCAATAATCACCTCCCATACAATATCTAAATTATTAAACTATATCAAAAGGGAAATCTAAACTTCCCCTTTTTGACGGCCTTTTCAATTTTGGGTAATTGTTTCATCATCTTTCTAAAATCATTATATGATTTTAAAAGCCTATTGACTTCTTGTATATTTGTGCCACTTCCCCTCGCAATGCGCTTTCGTCTACTTGCATTTATAATAGCAGGGTTAATCCTTTCTTCCTTTGTCATAGACTGAATAATAGCTTCTGTCCTCAGTATTTGTCTCTCATCTAGATCCAACCCAGATAGTTTATTCATATTGACACCAGGAACCATACCCATTATATCATCAAGGGGACCCATATTTCTCACCTGCTGAAGCTGTTCAAGAAAATCGTCTAAAGTAAACTGCTGAGTTCTTAATTTTTTCTCTAGTTCGACAGCCTTTTTTTTGTCTATTGCCTCTTCTGCCCGCTCTATTAAAGTAAGTACGTCGCCCATTCCTAATATTCTAGATGCCATTCTATCAGGATGAAATGGCTCCAATCCATCTAATTTTTCACCTACACCTATATATTTTATAGGTTTACCTGTAACCGCCTTTACTGATAATGCAGCACCACCGCGTGTATCACCATCAAGTTTAGTCAATATAACTCCATCAATTCCCAACTTCTCATCAAAAGATTGCGACACATTTACCGCATCTTGACCTGTCATTGCATCTACTACTAATAATATCTCATGGGGATCTACTTTTTTATTTATATTGAGTAATTCATCCATCATATCTTCATCTATGTGAAGCCTTCCAGCAGTATCAATTATTACGTAGTCAAACTGATTATTCTCTGCCTCCAATAGAGCCTCATGGGCAATTCTAACAGGATCTCTTTGCCCCCTCTCGAAGACAGGAACATCTATCTTTTTCCCCACTACTTTAAGTTGTTCTATTGCTGCAGGTCTATATATATCGCAGGCTACAAGTAGTGGCTTCTTACCTTCTTTTTTTAAACTTAAAGCAAGTTTACCTGACGTAGTAGTCTTACCTGAGCCTTGAAGTCCCACCATCATTATAACTGTGGGAGGCTTTGATGCCACTGTAAGTTTACTCTGAGTTCCTCCCATGAGGGCAGTTAACTCCTCATTTACTATTTTTATAACTTGTTGCCCAGGAGTTAGGCTTTCCATTATATCCTGCCCTATAGCTCGTTCGGTTACCCGTTTTGTAAAATCTTTTACAACCAAAAAATTCACATCTGCTTCAAGCAAGGCAAGCTTTACTTCCCGCATTGCATCTTTAACATCTTTTTCAGTCAACTTACCTTTACTAGTAAGTTTTCTAAGGGCAGACTGCATCTTCTCTGCTAAACCCTCAAATGCCACTATTCACCCTCCTGTCCTTTTAAATTCCTAATAATAGATTGTATGTCATGCCTTATGTCTTCCACTGTTTCAATGGCAAGCTTATCATTGCCCTCCCCGTTTTCTATAAGGCTTTTCAGTGACACAAGTTTGTCATCTACCGCCCTCAACCCTGTTTCAATATACATGAGCTTTGCATTTATCTTAAGATTCACTTCCATTTTTGTTAGAATCTTTTCAGAACGTTTTATTATATCATATACCCCTTGTCTACTTATCTTTTTATTCTCCCCAATTTCAGCCAAAGTAAGATCGTAGTTATAATAGAGATCCATTATATCCCTCTGTTTAGGGGTAAGCATACTACCATATATATCTAATAACATGGACATTTCAGTAAATTTTTCCACTATATAGCCCCCAATGTGTAAAGTGTTTTCCCTTTACATACCGGATTATACTATAAAACTCAAACCATTGTCAATAACATTTTTAAAATTTGTGTTATTATTCTATGATAATGTCATGTTGAATTTATTCTGATAAAATGTCATGTATGAGAAAGGAAGAATTCAATATGACTCAAAAAGAAATAACAAGACTTAGGGTCATCAATCAAACAAAGCATTTACAAATGCTTCGGCATCAAATGGTTGTAAATCTTCTACTCCTTCCCCTACACCTATATACCGTATTGGTACATCTAACTCCGATTTTACAGCTATTACTACTCCTCCCTTTGCAGTTCCATCTAACTTAGTCAAAACTATCCCCGTAATTCCTACTATATCTTTAAAGAGTTTGGCCTGCGATATGGCATTTTGTCCAGTTGTGGCATCTAATACCAATAGAACTTCCTTATGTGCTTCTCCATATTCCCTCTCTATTACTCTATTAATCTTTGCTAATTCATTCATCAGATTTTTTTTATTATGCAATCTTCCTGCAGTATCACATATAAGTACATCCACATTGCGACTCTTAGCTGCTTGAATAGCATCATATATTACAGCAGCAGGATCAGAACCTTCTTCATGTTTTATTACAGGTACCTCTGCCCTTTGACCCCATATTTCTAATTGTTCTGCAGCTGCTGCCCTAAATGTGTCACCAGCTGCAATTAATACTTTTTTTCCATCATTTTTATAACGACTAGCCAATTTCCCTATGGTAGTAGTTTTCCCTACACCATTAACACCTACCACCAATACTACAGATGGATAAGTAATCTTCGATTGGATCTCTGGCTGTAAGATTTCAATTATCTTTTCTTTCAATACATCTTTTATCTTATCTGGGGTACCTATCTTTTCCCTATCTACATACTCTCTTATATACTCCATTATTTCTGTAGTGGTATTAACACCTACATCTGCCATTATAAGAATCTCTTCCAAATCTTCATAAAATTCATCATCAATATCTCTATAATATTTAATCATTTCATCTACTTTATGTGATAAATTCTGTCTAGTCTTGTCTAAACCTTCTTTTAACCTCGTAAACCAACCTGATTTTCCCATATTATACCTCCTAAATGCTTATCAACTTGCCATGTCTTCAAATCTGACTGAAACTATCCTAGACACGCCCATCTCTTCCATAGTAATACCATACAATACATCACATACTTCCATAGTAGGCCGCCTATGAGTTATTATAACAAACTGAGTATTATCAGTAAATTTGTTTATGAAATTACAAAAATTGTTTAAATTGCCCTCGTCAAGGGCTGCATCTATCTCATCCAATACGCAAAAAGGACAAGGCTTACGCTTCAATATAGCAAATAAAAGGGATATGGCTGTGAGTGCTTTTTCTCCCCCTGATAATAGAGATATGTTCTGTAATTTTTTACCTGGAGGTTGGGCTTCAATTTCAATATCGCATTCAAGCACACTATCACCTTCGTCAAGTATTAAACGGGCAGTTCCCCCTCCAAACAATTGAGAAAATACTTCATTGAAGTAAGTATTTATTATATTCAATTCTTTCGAAAATTGTTGTTCCATTGTAATCGTTATATCTTCAATCACCTTTTGTAGATCATGTATTGCCATTTCCAAATCTTTTTTTTGCCCTCCCAAGAAGTTATATCTCTCGCACAATGCTTTATATTGCTCAATAGCATTTACATTGACATCTCCAATGGATTGTATTTTCTCTTTTAAATTTTTTATCTGTTTCTCTATATGTCTATGTGATAATTCTTCGTCATAATATTCAAGCGCCCCATTATAAGATATATTATAATTATCCCACATATTATTTTGAATATTATCCATTTCTACTTCATTACGTGATATTTGTATATCCAAATCATGTTTTTTTTCAACTAGATTGGATATGTCTTCCTCTAATCTCTTATAATCGACATATAATTCTTCCATATTCTCTTCTAATTCCGTCTTTAAACTTGAGAATTTTTTCAAATGTACTTTGATGGATTCTATATCCTCTTCAAGTTTTTCTATCTCAATCTTATTATTACAATTCTTTTCCTTCAAATCAGAGCTCAATAATTTATTGGTCGCAATCCGCTCCTCTTTATTGCGTATACTCTCTCTATGTCTATCTAACTCTTTCAGTAAAAAATTTTTACTATTTTCCTTTGAATACATATCTTGACTTATAGCAGCTATTTTCACCTTTATATCTGTAAGTTTTTTATTGACTTTTTCCTTCTCCTTTAATAATCCTTGCTCTTTTAATTCCCAACCTTCTATCTGTCTATCAGCTTCACCTATTCTGCTCTTAAGAGTATCAATCTCTTTTAGCAATGAAGTACGTTGTAATACTAATGCATTTCGTTTCTCTCCTATATTTAACTTTTCTTTTTTATTATCTGTTATATCCACCTTTAAATTGTTTATATTCCTATTCAGCCCTTGGAGTTTTTCTCTATATATTGCTAACTCCATATTTAACTTAGTTATCTTATGTTCCATCTCGTTAAATTTCTCTGTCCTAGCTATCAGCTGCTTTTCCACATTTTCCTTTTCTTTATGCAATTTTTTTAATCTGGTTTCCAAATTTCTTATTTCTAGGCCTGTGTCTTCTAATTCTCTCCGCCTAGATAAAATATCAGTTCCTTTGCTTGAACTACTACCACCAGTTATGGAGCCTCCTGCATTGAGTACATCGCCGTCTAATGTGACTATTTTAAACTTATATGAAAAATATTTTGCTATAGCCACTGCTTCATCCATGGTCTTTACTATGAGTATTCTCCCTAAGAGATATTGAAATACACTAAAATATTTTTCATCATAATCTATAAGTTGTGATGCTATACCTATACATCCGTCCATATCAAGTGCTTGCTGCTCTCTTTTGGATAATCCCCTACCACGAACTGATGATAATGGTAAAAAAGTTGCTCTACCATATTTATGTGTTTTAAGATATTCTATTATGGTTTTAGCATCTTCCTCTGTAGAAGTTACAATAAACTGCATACTACTACCTAATGCTATTTCTATAGCACGTTCTAAGCCCTTTGGGACATCCATAAGATCAGCAACAACACCACATACATTTATTCCTTTAAATACACCATTATTTACTGCCTTGAGTATTTCCTTTACACTTTTATAGTAACCATCATAATTTTTCTCCATCTCATCTAAAAAATTCAATTTAGCTATTTTTTCATCTAAAAGCTTTGATGCTTTAGCTATTTCCTCATTAAATAGCTCTGTCTTTTTTCTCAAATCTCCTAGCTCTTCTTCTAATCTCTGTCTTTTTTCTTTAATTACAGTAAGTGTTTCTTTAAGTTCATCTATATGGGTATCATACTCTAATCTCTCAACATCTATCTGCTTTAATCTATCTGTCTTATCTGCCAAGTCCTTCGTCAATTGCTCAATTCGGTCATCACAGGCTAATATCTCTGCTTCCATATGGGCTAGCTTTTCCCTATCACTTGATAGTTGCTCCCTTATAATTTCAAAATTCTGTTTGGAATGATTGACATCCTTTCGATAACGCATGAGTTTAGTCTCAATATCATCTAATTCTTTTGAAAGTTCTTCTTCCTTCGACAATAAAACAGTTCTATCTTTTTTAATCTCTATTAGCTGACACTTTAATTTCTCGATATTGTCAGATTTCGTATTAATCTCATCATAATGTGTATGTATATCGTCTTGTAATTCATGATTTAGTTTTTCCGCCTGAGCTATTCTTTCATTATTTGTTTCAATTTCACCATATAATGTCTTTATAGAATACTCAATCTCACGACATTTTTTATTATATTCTTCAATCTGGTCATTTACATGGGATATATCTATTTTTAACTTGTTGCGTTTTTGTTCATTATGTACAATATTTTCTTTGTAGTTAGCTATCTCCTCTTTTAAAAATTCTACTTGGCTTCTATCACGCTGGATTTTTCCTAATAGTTTATTATAATCCTTTACAAATCTATTAAGCTCGTAAAACTTTAATTTTTCTCTGAGATCTAAAAATTCTTTTGCCTTGTCACTCTCCAATTTCAAAGGACTTATTTGATTTGAAATTTCATAGAGTATATCCTCAACCCTTATAAGGTTTTCCTTTGTCCTGACAAGTTTTCTTTGGGCTTCTTCTCTTCTCGTCTTATATTTTACAATGCCTGCTGCCTCTTCAAGAACCCCTCTTCTGTCATCAGCATTACTGCTTAAAATCTGATCTATCTTACCCTGACCTATTATAGAATATCCTTCCCTACCTACTCCTGTATCCATAAATAACTCAGATATATCTTTAAGTCTACATTGATTTCTATTTATATAGTACTCACTTTCTCCAGAACGATAAAGGCGCCTTGTAACAGTAACCTCTGTAAACTCAAGGGGAAGTTTAGCATTAGAATTATCTAATGTAAGAGAAACTTCTGCAAATCCAAGTGAATTTCTGTCTTGAGTCCCTGCAAATATTATATCCTCCATCTTGTCTCCACGGAGTGATTTTGCACTCTGTTCACCCAACACCCATCTTATGGCATCTAATATATTGCTTTTACCGCTTCCATTAGGACCTACTATTCCTGTTATACCTCTATCAAATTCTATTTTTGTTCTATCAGCAAATGACTTAAATCCATAAATCTCTAAGCCTTTTAATATCAAATAGCATCACTCCCTACTGAGTAAGAAATTTAAGGCGGCTCTGGCAGCGTTCTGCTCAGCCTCTTTTTTACTCCTACCTCTACCTCTTCCTAAGATTACTCCTCTATGTAATACATTGACTATAAAGAGTTTTGCATGATCAGGACCTCTTTCTTCAACCGTTACATATTCGACACCTTCTTTTGAGCTCTTTTGTATATATTCTTGTAATTCTGTTTTATAATCTCTAACTCCCGTTCCTTTCACCACCACATCAATCTGTTTTTGAAGAAGATTTAATACCACTTGCATAGAAATATAAAAATCACCATCTATGTATATAGCACCAATTATGGCCTCTACTCCATCGGCAAGTATAGAATCTCTCCTTCTTCCACCTGTCCTCTCTTCTCCTTTACCTAGCATTAAATAATCTCCAAGATTAATATCCTTTGCAACCAATGCCAGTGAATATTCCGACACTATATTAGAACGCATCTTTGTAAGTTCTCCCTCGGATAGATGGGGATACTTTCTAAATAGATGATCACTTATTGTCAAACCCAGAACTGAATCGCCCAAAAACTCTAGCCGTTCATTAGATTCAATGCCGTGTTCATTTGCATATGAACTATGTGTCAATGCTATATGTAATAGTGAAATATCTCGAAATTTGTAATCTATTATATTTTCTAACTCATGTAACTTCGACTTATCTTTTTCGTACATATAAACAGCACCCTTTCGTATAAGCTAAGCTATATAGGGCTATAAAAGATTATATACTTAAAAGTACATTTGTCAATATTTTTTATTGTCTTAAGTTTCTGCATTTTTTCTGAATTGTAGATAAATCAAGGCTTTTAATGTTTAATATGCAAGCAGCTATTAAGATGCTATAAATCAATATGATTCATATGCTTGTACTTATATAAGTGCTTTTTATTTTTACAGAAACCCTAAATTTTATTTTGGACTCTTCAAATTTGTTTCAACGGTACCTGTTATTTTTTAGAACTACGCTATATATAACATACTTTCTATATAAACACTTATCTATAGCTTTTTCTATTATATTTACAATTTATCTATCATAACTTTTTTCTTAATAGCACCTTTCTCCTCTCTTTTAGACTTAAACCTGTTCTATTAAATTTAATCTTTGTAAAATTTGTTAAAAACTATGCGATTTTGCCTCTATCCATTTCCTATATGATTTTCTCTCGCATAATAAAATAAATATTGCTGAGCAAATCCTGCATAATCACCAAATTTGTTACTGGCGAATCTTTTTATGTCCTCTTTGCATATCTCTTCTCTTTCAAAATATAGTGCTTCTACTATCCTCTTTATCCATACATCTACAGGAAATGCTTCATATTTACCAAGAGAAAATAGAGCTACACAGTCAGCTACCTTAGGACCTACACCTGAAAATTTCAATAAAAAATCAATAGCCTCATCGTATGAAAGCATTCTTAATGAATATAGTTTTGCCTCGTTTTCTACAACTTTTTTGGCAGTCTCTAATATATATCTATCCCTATAGCCACACCCACATCTTCTCAATGTATCAATATCACTATTTGCAAGTATTGTAGGAGAAGGAAAAGTATAATATTCTTGTCCTCTCCATAATATTTTATCACCATATATCATACATATATTTTCTATAGTCTTTTTGATCCTATTTATATTATTATTTGCTGACAGTATAAAGGATATAAGGGTTTCCCACGGATCTTGATTCAATAATCGAATCCCATAGCCAAATACTGTAGCCTTTTTCATTATACTATCAAACTCTATTAGTTTGCTTCTTATACTACCATAGTCTCTATCTAAATCAAAATAGTCTATCCATGTATCATAAAAATCATCCACATTACAACCTTCAAATATAATATCTTTGCCATCTTCTACAACTCTCATTACCTTGTCCCCAACTACTCCAATATATCCCATCCCATCAAAATTCCATCTAAAAGATTGACCACACTCAAATATATGTTTAGGTACAAAGCTATCTAGCGCTCTTAATCGTATATTGTTTTTTTCTTCTATTATTTCCACTTAAAACAAACCTCCTACCCGATTTTAATACTAAAAAAACTTGAATGGAGAGGATACCCATTCAAGTTTTAATAAGATTATTAAATCTTACCTCTTAATCTTGTAGCTTCCACCAATCTAGATATTGCCACAATATATGCACCCATACGCATAGACGTATTTTTTTCCTTAGCTGTATTATAAACTGACTGAAAACTAGATACCATTTTTTTCTCTAGATTTGCATCTAACTTTTCTTCATCCCACGTGAGATATTGTAAATTTTGCACCCACTCGAAATATGAAGCTGTCACACCACCGGCATTTGCTAATATATCTGGTACTACAGTAATACCTCTATCTTCTAATATATTATCCGCTTCAAAAGTAGTAGGACCATTCGCTGCCTCCACTATAATACGAGCTTTAGTTTCCCTTGCAACATCTTCAGTTATTTGATTTTCTAGTGCTGCAGGAATTAAGAAATCCACTTTTAATGTAAGGAGCATATGGTTATCAATACATTCCAATCCCTCCTGAGTATAACCTTCTATTAAGTGCTTAGGATGGCTATCTACATGTTGAAGTAACGATGGAATATCAAGACCATTTTGGCAGTATAAGGCACCAGATATATCGCTTACTGCTACTATAGTACAACCCATGCCATATAAGGTTTCAGCGGCTACACTACCTACATTACCAAATCCTTGTATGGCCACAGTTGCCTCCTTTAAGTCAATCCCTTTCTCTTTAGCAATCTCCCTTACCATGAGTGATACACCCTTACCCGTTGCTTCTCTACGTCCTAATGAACCACCAATACTTATCGGTTTCCCAGTAACTATACTTGGTACATTTTGTCCTCTATATGTGCTATATGAGTCCATCATCCACCCCATAACCTGAGCATTTGTATTAACATCAGGAGCTGGTATATCTACTTCTGGTCCAATAAGTGGCGCTATCCCTACCGTATACGCCCTTGTAATCCGCTCTAACTCTTTTTGTGATAAACGGGAAGGATCACAAGTCACTCCACCCTTTGCTCCTCCAAAAGGAATATCTACAATTGCACATTTAAAGGTCATCCATGCTGCTAAAGCCCTTACTTCGTCCATATTTACATCAGGATGAAATCGGACACCTCCCTTATAGGGGCCTCTAATGCTATTGTGTTGAACTCTGTAACCAGTAAATACTTGTGTGCTACCATCATCCATTTCTACAGGAAAATTTACTGTGAATTCCCTCTCAGGATAGCGAAGTGTAATGTACTCTTCAATTGGCAGATCTGCAATTTTTGCAGCTGCATCTAATTGTTCCAACATATTATCATATGGGTTTTTGTTTGATTTCATTATATATCACCTTCTATATTATATATATGTAATTTATTAAAAGCACGAATACCTCAACATTGCAACCGTTATCAAAATGATAATATAAATATTCATTATTTTCAATCTATATACTTAAGTATATAGATGCATATTATCATTTTATATATCAATATGCAAGTTTAGCTCATTTATCTTGCATATATTATAAATTTAATAATTTTAAGTTTTTCATTTTACACAAATTCTATTCCCTTAACCACAATATTGACCTTCAATACATTTAAGCCTGTAGTCCAATATATATCCCTTGAAATATTCCTCTGCAATTCTCTAAGTTCTAAATGTATAGGAATCCCATATACTACTATGGCATCAAAATAAATAAAAACTCCCTCTGATCTACTTACCACATCGATATTTGATATTCTATAAATACCATTCATACAACTTGCATTATAGGCAACAAGTGACTCAATTGCCAAATCAGATATATAAAACCTTCCCATATAGCTAAATGTAGGTCTAACTACAGTTCTCTCTGATGTTTCTATCTTTTTTTCCTTCCCATAAAATCTAAAGATCTTAAGAGGATCAATAAAATATCCTGAAAAATCCTTTCTGACTTCTAACGCAGGAACTGGAATTACATGTTTGCCTTGTTTTTTACGTTGTTCTTGAGCCAACTCTATTTCTTCTTTTGTAGAAATCTCTTCAATCATAGTAATTTTATGGGGAGTCGGAAGAGATAAATTATAGGCTATCCTTTTTACCATATTCACAGAGGTACCTAATATAAGTATAGAATTAGGACGCAGATTTTCTATAGTCGTCTTCACCTCGGATGCATGTCCTTCGTCCATAAATATGGCGCGTCTTATAGCAGCTATGGCCGTAGGCTCTTTCTTAGCTGATGTACCTGCTAATATTTTCCCATCTTTGATTAAAAGTCCATCGTCTATAATACACTCTATTTTATATTTATTTGCAAAATCTACAGCTTTATAACTCTTTCCTGTTCCGCTTACACCTACTAATGCATATACCTTCATATAATCAAACCTCCCTATTTCTTTGGTGTGTCTGATTATATAAACAATAAGAAGCTAAAAAACATTCTGAACATTTGGGGGTTCGAGCTACACATATTCTTCTACCATGCTGTATAAGCCAATGATGAGCCCTAGACCATTTAGACTTTGGTATAAGAGCCATAAGCTGTTTCTCTGTATCTAACGCATCTTTCCCGTTTACTAAGCCTAGCCTATTTGATACCCTAAACACATGAGTATCAACTGCTATTGCATCTATACCAAATGCATTACTAGCTACTACATTTGCAGTCTTGCGTCCAACACCTGGCAATTTTTGAAGCTCTTCAATACTTGAAGGTACTTTTCCACCATATTTATCTACAAGTATCTTACTAGTCTCAATTATATTTTTACTCTTATTTCTATAAAAACCACAACTATATATCTGTTTTTCTAAATATGCTTTATCTATATTGGCAAAATCTTGCGGCGTATTATATTTCTTAAATAGTTTATCTGTTACCTCATTTACCCGTTCATCAGTACATTGAGCAGATAAAATTGTGGCAACCAATAATTCAAAAGGTGTAGAATATCTTAATTCAGGTTTTGCATCATAATATTCTTTCTCTAGCAAATCTAATATAAGCTCTTTTCTATTTTGATTCATATTTTATTCCCTTTCAGCAATATTTTCAATAATGCATTGTATCTATTATAATACTTTTTATGCATTTTTCAAATTATATTGCTAATGCGTTCTAAAAAACTTTTATTTATAATATTATCCTATAGAGCAAAATTTCAAAACCACCCCATAAATAAGGAGTTGTCAATCATGATATACATGGATAATGCAGCCACTTCTTGGCCTAAACCTCCCTGTGTATATAGGGCTGTTCTGGATTGTATGAAAAATACTGGGGCAAATCCAGGGCGTTCGGGACATAGTATGGCCATAGCTGCAGGTAATCTTATACTGCATACAAGAGAACTCATTGCGAAGTTTTTCTCAATAGATGATCCATTTCGCATAATTTTTACTGCGAATACAACAGAAAGTTTGAATTTGGGAATAAAAGGTATATTAAAAGCCGGCGATCATGTAATAACTACTACCATGGAACATAACTCAGTGGTACGACCTCTAAAACAACTTGAATGTTCAGGCATTGAACTTACATTTGTAAAATGTGATGAAAATGGCATACTAGATCCTGACCTTATTAAAAGGGCAATAAAACCAAATACTAAACTCATTGTAACAACCCATGCATCCAATGTCATTGGTAGTATTTTACCCATAGAGGAAATTAGCAAAATAGCAAGAGAATATGAACTTATATACCTAGTAGATATCGCTCAAACAGCAGGTATAATACCTATTAATGTCAATAAACATAATATTCATATGCTTGCATTTCCTGGTCACAAAGGTCTGCTTGGCCCCCAAGGAACGGGGGGACTATATATTGCTCCTGGCATAGAATTAATGCAGTTAAAAGAAGGTGGTACAGGTAGTCTCTCTGAAAGCATATACCAACCCTATATTCTACCTGATAGATATGAGTCAGGAACGCTAAACACACCCGGCATTGCTGGGCTTGGAGCTGGATTGGAATTTTTACTTAGACCCGATACCACAGATATGATAGATAATATGCGTAAATTAGAAATGTATTTTTTAGATAGTATAACTAAGATAAAAGGTGTCAAAGTTTATGGACCTAGGGAACCAAATAAGCGTGTAGGGGCTATTTCAATTAATATAGGTAATCGTGATTCTGCAGAAATTTCAAACTTACTGGATCAGGAATATGATATAGCAACCCGTGGTGAACTTCATTGTGCACCCCTTGCTCATGATACAATAAATACACTAAATCAAGGTACAGTTCGTTTCAGTCTAGGTCTTTTCACAACAATAGCTGATATAAATAAATGTATTGAAGCTATATATAATATAGCTAAAAAAATTTAAAAAGCGATGGGTAATATTGATACCAATATCGCCCATCGCTTTTGTTCGATATATTAAATAATATTATGCTTTTTAACAAAAAATTTATGATAGCCCAAGTAATTTTCTAATATCTATAAGTCCTCTGCCCTGTGCATATATATCAGCTGATAGAGACCTTCCACTATCCAATATAAGCCCTTTTATATCTTCTGGTGACAAATTCGGATTCTTCTCAAGTAAAAGGGCTGCAGCTCCTGAAACAATAGGAGTTGCCACTGATGTGCCAGACATCTTTCTATATCGTTCCCGCAATACTATGGGACGTGTACCAGAAATATAATTTTTATCAGCATTTAAAGATATTATATCTACCCCTGGTGCAACCACATCTGGTTTTATTCCTAGTTTCCCCACTGGTCCTCTACTAGAAAAATCAGCTATTGTATCATCTTTGACATCTACAGTCCTCTTATCATCTACGGCGCCAACTGTAATTATTTTATTGTTTACGCCAGGGGTTGTTATAGTTCCATTTTTAGGACCAGAATTTCCTGCTGCAGCAATGACAGTTATTCCTCTGCTCCATACACTTCCAGCAGCCACCGCAAGGGGATCGTTATAAGCGTTACCAACCGCCTCTGAACCTAACGATAGAGACATAATTCTTATATTAAAGCGATCCTTGTTATCTATTACCCACTGCATACCCGCTAGAATATCCGATGAATTTCCCTGGCCTTTATCGTTCATCACTTTGACTGAAATTATATCTGCCATAGGGGCTACGCCAACGTATCGTCCAGCAGAAGAATATCCATTTCCTGCTGCTGTTCCTGCCACATAGGTACCATGTCCGTTGTCATCATATGCACTGCGTTTTTTGTTTACAAAATCTTTAAATGCAATGATCCTACTTTTGGGCATCACAAGATCTGGATGAGGATATACCCCTGTATCTAATATGGCAATACCTATTCCTTTTCCCTTATACCCGGTTTCATTAGCAATACGAGCCCCTACCCCTTGGGTGGCAATATTTAAAAGGGTAGTTGTTTCTATATCATCTGATATATATTTAACATATTCAGAGCTTGCCATATCTGTAAGTTGACTTGATGATATTTCTACTGCACATGCACATATAAAGGGAAGTTCGTATTTAATGGTTGCTCCAAAATTTTCTAGGTGTTCTCTAAAGCCTTCTATAGTATCGCCTGAACAATATACTATAGCAGATAAATCCCTAGAATCTAAAGTCTGTGTCTTTTGTATGAGTCTATGATCTATCTTTTCATATACATTACTGGAATAATCTATATACCAGTTATCATCAAAACTATTCAATATATACTCCCCCTTTAACTAAACTACCGCATAATAGGTGTACTATATCTTATGCAGCTTCATCTTGAGTTGTTAAAGGGCTTAAACGTATATTCTATTAATATTTTTTTAACTTATTATATAGCTTTGTAAGCTTTTTTTTCTGTTCATTATCTAACATAGGCTCTATAGAAGCTATCATTTCCATAGTTCTCTTCGGAGTCAAACCTAATTGGCCTGATTCTATAAACTCAGCCAACTCATCTATGACTTCTTCTTCATTTTTACCATACATTTTATTTGCTATTATCTCCATATTTTTAATATACTGGTGGTTTGTATTCATAGTACACCATCCCTCCTAAAATCTATTCATGATATTCTATTCACTTCATAACTATAATGACACTGAAATACGGTTATGCTTAAAATATTAGTAACAGTTGTTTCTAGACAGCATATATTAAATTGAGGGAGATCTACTAATTTAAAATTCTATTATATGTGAGGGGGATGGATTATGAATAATATGTACATACAGCCTAAAAAAATAAATAATGCTGAATTTGCACCTAAGCAAGAAATAAATCTGGATATACAACCAAAAAAAATAAAAGGCAATCTACAGCGATTGCCATACAAGGATTTAAAAATATTAACAATAGTATTTAGTCTTATATTGATTGGACAGTTACTCAGAAAAAATAAATACTCTTTTTCTTTGGACTTGAATAAAATTATAAAAAACTCTGAATGTAGAGAAATCCTTTCTACAATAATCCCTTATTTAGATATAGACGAACAACAGAATGTATATACTATTTTAGGATTACTTGAAGCACTAGACATAATATATGGTGTAGCTGATGGTACATATCAAGAACTAAGAATTTCAAATACTATATTATTCAATAGCGAAAAAGAACGCATAGCGGGAATATTGAAGGCTATAAAACCATATATATCTGAATCATCTAAAGAATTAGTGGAAAATATATCTAAGGCCCAAACTATGTCCTCCCAACTTGCACGAAACATAAGTATATACAAAAGTAAGAAATTATCAGGACAAAGTCTAATTGATAATCTTGAACCTATATATGAAAGTTTAAATATTCTACGTCCTATAATTCCACCTAAAGAATATGAACAGATAGATAAGATAATTACGATGATAAAATTATTCGGTTCTCCAGAGTTAAAAAAAATTATACCATCCTATGAAAAAGAGATTAAAGATAATTCAATAGATAGTAAAACCATACAAACAGATATTCCCTCTAAAGAAACAGATGAAACATTGGAAACTTTTATGAAAATTATAAATCTATTTAGTCAATCATTAGAAAAATAATGGACTATTTAGAAATTGATTTATCTAGTAGAGGAAGTATGGCAGATGCTATGAGACTTCCTATTGCAGCAGTCACTATTTGAGGCCAGCTAAACTTAAAGGATACCATTTTAGATATCAATTCAGCCTTATCACCCTCTAAACTTGGAAGTATTAGGGGCAATGCAATATGCACAACTGTGAGGTATAGACATAAAAATTTAGCAACGATGCCAATTGCAAAGCTCCCTATTTTACTCTTTTCATACAATAAGGCAACACATATGACAATTGCAGCATTACCCAATGCAACAAAAGGTACTAATATTGGAAATTGAATTTCACCCTGTATTAATGCTATAACTGGAGCTAATATTGATATAATTATACCGCTCCCTGCTCCAATCTTTATTGCAGCTATAATGAGACATGCATTTACAAGCGAACCTATTATATATTGATCTAAATCTCCCATCCCAGGCACGGTAACTTTAGGAATAACCATTCTAAGGGATTGAAAAGCTACCGTCAAACCCAATAATATCGCTGTTCTCGTTAGCCATTTTGTTGTGTTTTTCATATTAAATTACCTCCACAATAATATAACTAATTTGTCTTTACAACTAATATTGTAACATCATCGAGCATTTCATGTCTATCTACAAATGTAAAATAAGCATCTATTATATCGTCACATATTTCAGTAGCACTTATCTCCTTCATACCTTTAACAAATTCTAGTAGAAAACTATCTGAAGAATCCTCAGTAGCATTTCTATCCATATCTACAAGTCCATCAGTATAAAATATGATAGTATCTTTTGGATCTAATTTAACCGAATGTGTTTTATAGTCAGGTTTAAAGTATTTCCCGAATTTACATATGGGAAATCCTTCAAGTTCTATCGTTTTTACATTTCCATTGACATCTAATATAATGGGAGCAATATTCATACCTGCAGATGAATATGAAAGTTCGTGGGTCTTCGTATCATATATACAATATAACATAACCAAATATGCCTCATCAGGAAATGACATTTCATTATATATATGGTAGAGGTTCATAAGAACTCCCCTGGGAGTAAATATCTTTTGTCGTCCATCATCATACGATTTTTTTACATGTATTTTTTGATTTATAAATACATTGAGCATTGCAGCCGAAACTCCGTGACCTGCTACATCACCTATCAAAATACCTACTTTTTTATCATCAAGTCTAAAAATATTATAAAAATCTCCACCTACTTTTTCACACGGAAAATATCTAGCAGCAAATTCCATATTTTCTATATTAGGAAAACTATTTGGTAAAAGCGCCAATTGAATATTCTTTGCATAATCTAAGTCCTGTTCTAATTTTCGCTGTGCCTCTTCAATCGCCGAAGTTCTTTCTCTAACCATAGCCTTTAAATTATCCGCATATTCACTTACCTCTAATTCCGCATGACGAAGGGTTTTGTATGGTTTTTGTACATTTAGTACAAATAAAGCTTTAAAATAATAAAAATATGCTATTATTCTAAATAACTGTCCCAATATATAGTAAACATCATATATCTCATTATAGATTAAAAATGAGCATTCACTTACAATATTACATATAAGAGCAACAATAAAAAAAATATACTCTTTTTCACCTCTATGTATTTTAAAATTATCTCTGTAAAAATAGATAGCTCCCGCAAATAATGCTATGGCAAATATTTCAAATACTCTATCACGACTATCACCTACAATGCTATTAGACAATATTTTGAATAAAAACTCTTTTCGTTCAGTAAAAAAAACTATTAACCCACTAAATACAATGGATATAAACAAAAAAAATAACTGATGTATATTTCCTTTCTTCTTAGGTTTTACTGTATTAGCTACAAATAGGCCAAATGCAATATTGAGTCTTGCTATTTTCCAATATACACCTGATTTTTGGATTATCTCATTTGTATAATATGGAGCTATAACCGTAAAAGAAAGAATATGTAAAAAAACAAATATACCGGTAGATAAAAATACACAAGAAATAACCATAGATGTAAGCCTATTTGTCTGTTCGTATGTATAATATGTGATTAAAAATATAGAAAAAATCATCACTATGCCGATTAATTCAAAAAACACATGCCAATTAACCATATCATATGCATTAATGAAAGCCCCCATTTTAAATCACCCCACATATGGTTCTAACAATTCATCTATAATATTTTCTATATGGAAAGTATTGTGGTATACCTTTTAAAAAGCTTTATACATCCTCAACAACATCTTTAAAAGTAAGCTGCACGGGTTCATGTGGATATATAAAATTAGATACCTGCATTCCAACAAGACGTACGGGACGTTTCATAGGTATCCTATAATTTAATATATTTTTGCCAATTGAATATAATTCTCGACATGAACATATAGGTTGTTTGAGCGTCTTACTCCTAGTTATAAGTTTAAAATTATCATACTTTATTTTTATAGTGACAGTTTTACATTTCAAATATTTTTTATTCAATCGATTGGCTAAAGAGCTAGAGAATTCTCGTATATAAATTGCCAATTTTTCTTTATCCTTCGTGTTTTTGTTTAGGGTAATCTCTTCCCCCATGCTCTTTGCCTCCTGCTTGTTTTCTACTGTACTGTTGTCTATACCGTGGGCAAACTGCAATAATTCATAACCTCTCTTGCCCCATCGTTCTAACAAAAATTCCCTATCATAATCTAGTAGATCTCTAACTGTAAATATACCCAAACGATTAAGTTCTTTCTCAGTCTTATCTCCAACCCCCCATAATTTGCGCACAGGTAGAGTGGGAAGAAGTTTTTTAGCTATCTCTGGTGTTATAACAGTAAAGCCATCTGGTTTCTTCATATCTGAAGCTAATTTTGCAAGAAATTTATTATATGATATACCTACAGATGCAGTAAGATTTACTTCAACACGTACATCCTCTTTTATGGCTTTCGCAATTTCAATTGCATTATCTCCCATTACATCTAAAAAAGCCTCATCAATAGATATAGGCTCTATTTTATCTGTATATCTTTTAAATATTTCACGTATCTGATTTGAGACTTCTTTATATTTTTCCATATTAGTTGGAATAAATATCGCAAAAGGGCATAACTCTTTTGCCTGTCTAGCTGGCATCGCTGAATGTATTCCGAATTCTCTTGCTTCATATGAGGCTGTACTTACAACCCCTCTTCCATCTGGCGAACCTCCAACCACTACAGGCTTTCCTTTGTAATAGGGATTGTCACGCTGTTCTATAGATGCAAAAAAAGCATCCATATCCACGTGTATAATAGTAAGAACACTATTGTTTTTGGTCACTCTCTTCATTAAAATCCCCTTCAATGAGCTTTCTAATTTCACACATAGCCTCTATTTCATCAGGGCCTGTTATACGCACTTTAAATGGTGTGCCTTTAAATATGCCTAGGGCCAATATAGATAAGAGACTTTTACCATTGCCTACCTTACCATTTTTGATCACAAGTATTTCAGATTTATACTTATTGGCCACCTGTGTAAGTTTTGCAGCAGGTCTTGCATGAAGACCCATTTCATTATTGATGACAAATTCTCTCTCTATCATAAATGTCCCCTTCTTCGTTTGATTTTAATATCCTTTAAAGGTATTTTACCGTAAATTGCATGTAAACTCAACATATATTTTATTTTAGTTGCAAGGAATTATTCAGAAGAACTATTTCTTGACATTTAATGACAATAAGTTGATTATTACTCTCCATATTTTTGAATATAAATATGGAGAGTAATATTTACATATAATCAAAAACCTTCCTCTATTCTCAGCAAAAATAAACAGTCAAACATAGCTCCTAAACAAAAGTTGCATTTAATACTGCAATTTAGCAATTAAAAATATACTTGACAATTACTAGATTTTTAGCCATAATGGTATTGTGCTGTGAAGGAAAGGAGTAGCTATATCCTCTGCATATAGAGACTTAGGGACGGTGGAATCCTAGGAGTATGATCTAGCGAAGGCGTTCCAGAGCACATTATATTAAATAAGAGGGTTTCCATTTAGGAAACCAAAAAGGGTGGAACCGCGAAAGTTAGTCTTTCGTCCCTTTAATGGGATGAAGGACTTTTTTAGTTTATGAAAATATAAATTTTTAAGGAGGATGAAAATATGTCAAAAAATGTAACAATGGATGAGATAGTAGCCCTTTCGAAGGGTAGAGGTTTTATCTTTCCTGGCTCGGAAATATATGGCGGATTAGCAAACACATGGGACTATGGTCCTCTAGGCGTTGAACTTAAAAACAATATAAAGAAAGCATGGTGGAAAAAATTTATACAAGAGAGTCCCTATAATGTAGGTGTAGACACAGCAATACTTATGAACCCTAAAACATGGGAAGCATCAGGTCATGTAGCAGGTTTTAATGACCCATTAATGGATTGTAGAGCTTGTAAGTCTAGGTTTAGAGCGGATCACATAATAGAAGACTATCTCAAGGACAGAGGCGAAGAAATTAATCCTGATGGCTGGGACAACAAAAAAATGGAAGAGTTTATTGCAAAAAACAAAATACCTTGTCCTAACTGTGGCAAACATGATTTTACTGACATAAGACAATTTAACCTAATGTTTAAGACATACCAAGGAGTCACTGAAGATAGCCAATCAGAAATTTTCCTAAGGCCAGAAACTGCACAGGGTATTTTTGTAAACTTTAAAAATGTACAGCGTACCACCAGAAAGAAGATACCCTTTGGAATAGGTCAAATAGGCAAATCATTTAGAAATGAAATAACTCCAGGTAATTTTATATTTAGAACCCGTGAATTTGAGCAAATGGAACTTGAATTTTTCTGTAGACCTGATGAAGATCTTAAATGGTTTGACTATTGGAGAAAATTCTGTAAAGATTGGATAGTCAATCTCGGTGTAGATATAAAAAACTTAAGAATGCGAGATCACGAAAAAGAAGAATTATCCCATTATAGTAAAGCAACTACCGATATTGAATATATGTATCCTTTTGGCTGGGGTGAAGTATGGGGCATAGCAGACAGAACAGACTATGATCTAAAACAACATGCCAAGCATTCAGGTGAAAATTTTTATTATCATGATCCTATTTCAAACGAGCAATTTATTCCCTATTGCGTAGAACCATCTGTCGGAGTAGATAGACTGTTTCTAATGTTCTTATGTGAAGCATATGATAAAGAAGAATTGGAAAATGGTGATATTCGTACAGTACTCAAATTACATCCTGCTTTAGCACCATTTAAAGCAGCAGTTTTACCCCTCAGTAAAAAACTTCGTGATAAAGCAGATGATATTTTTGCCAAACTCAGAAAAAGTTTTATGGTAGATTACGATGAATCAGGCAGTATCGGCAGACGCTATAGAAGGCAAGATGAGATTGGAACACCATTTTGCATAACTGTAGACTTTGATACATTAAAGGATGATACAGTAACTATACGTTATAGAGATTCTATGGAACAGATAAGAATATCTATAGATGAACTGGAAAACTTCTTAAATAAAGAGATAATATTTTAATAAAATCCATATAACAACATGCTCCCCTTAAGATGCACAGATAAAAAATAAAGATCTGGTATCTTAGGAGGAGCTGTTATCTATATCTCTTCTATTGCTTCCGTGGGACAGCTTTCAATTGCTTCTCTTATGTCACCTTCAAGATGTTCAGAAATCTCCTCTTCTATTGCCTCTGCTTTATCATCATCACCCCATTGAAAGACTTCATCGCATATATTTATACATAATCCACAACTAATACATATATCCTTATCTACATGTACCTTCATCTTGCATTAATCCCTCCTCATATTATTAGATCTCTTTCTATAATATTACCTCCATTAAAGTTTTTAATCATATTTTTGAGAGGTTTTTCTATATTTCTCATAGCGCATATAAGTGATCTTGTCCACTTCTGCCTCCAACTCTATATAGTTTTCTCCATAGTGTTCCCTTAAAATGTTACCTTCATCATAAATAGATGACACAACCTTCATATCCTCATAGGGTATTAAAAACGTCACTTGATATATTGTCTCTGGCAGATTCTCTTCAATTGCTATTAAAAGCTCATCTATCCCAATGCCCTTAGCTGCAGATATAAAAACATAAGGTTTTATACGAGGAAGAAAAGTCGTACTTTCTAATTTGTCTATCTTATTATATACAGTGATAATGGGTTTTTTTACCCCCATAGAATCAAGCACTTTCTCTACTGTCTTCATCTGAGCCATAAAAGAAGGTAAACTTCCATCTACCACATGGAGTAATAGATCAGCAAATATTACTTCTTCTAATGTAGATTTAAAAGCTTCTACTAAATCATGTGGCAATTTGTTTATAAAACCCACTGTATCTATGAGTATTATCTCTTGTCCATTTTTCAGTACTACCTTTCTTGATGTGGGATCTAATGTAGCAAAAAGCTTATCCTCTACTAAAATATTACTATTGGTAAGTAGGTTCATTAATGTGCTTTTACCTGCATTTGTATATCCTACCAAAGCAACTGTTGGATATCCTACCTTTTTTCGTCTTTCCCTAAGTGAATCTCTACGCATTTTAACTGTTTTTAATTCTTTTTCTATTTCAAATATTCTCTGGCGTATATGTCTTCTATCAGTCTCTAGCTTTGTTTCACCAGGTCCCCTAGTACCTATACCACCTCCTAATCTAGATAAAGTTAATCCCATACCAGTAAGCCTAGGAAGACGATATCGTAGTTGTGCAAGCTCTACCTGAAGTTTTCCCTCCTTAGAATTTGCCCTCTTAGCAAATATATCGAGAATTAAAGCCGTTCTGTCTATAACCCTTACACCTATAATATCTTCTAAATTTTTTATTTGGGCTGCAGATAATTCATCGTCGAAAATTATAAGATCAGCATCTAATTCTTTAGCAGCATACTTTATCTCTTTTGCCTTGCCTCTGCCTACATATGTGCCACTGTCGATAGTCTGTTTCCGCTGTATAATCCTATGTATTACAATGGCGCCGGCGGTATAAGCTAGCCTTTCCAACTCATCTAATGAACGTTCACCAGTATTATCCATATCTACCGTTACTAATATGGCTCTTTCTTCACCATTCTCTACTTCATGTAGTTTCATTAAATTCCTCCTTGAAAATTCCTCTACCATATTTCTCTACAATTTAATACATCTTCTGTCTCTAACCAACCCTTCCTAGCTATCCCTACTCCTAATGATACATAGCTAAATCCTTTTAAATCATGGGCATCTGGACATATGGCAATATCAACCCCCATTTCTTTTGCCACCTTACACCATCGCCAATCCAAATCGAGTCTATAGGGATTTGAATTTATTTCAACGGCTATACCCTCTTTTGCAGCCTTTCCCAATATTTTTTCCATATCTATCTCATAACCTTCTCGAGATAATAACAATCTCCCTGTTGGATGACCTAATATTTTTACATAGGGATTACTTAGGGCTTTTAATATCCGTTCCGTCATCTCTTCTTTAGCCATAGTAAAATTGGAATGAACAGAAGCTATTACAAAATCAAACATAGATAAAATATTATCATCATAATCTATAGAACCATCCTTCAATATATCTGCTTCAATACCTTTTAATACCTTAAAATCATCATATTTTTCATTTACAGCATCTATCTCCTCAAACTGTCTATATATATCATCTTCCAGAAGGCCATTCGCATAGTAAGCTGATTTGCTATGATCTGATATACCAATATAACTATAACCTAAATTCCTGGCATATTCTGCAAGTTCCCCAATTGTATTTAATCCATCACTATATATACTATGAATATGAAGTACTCCTTTAAGATCAGATTCAGATATCAATTTAGGTAAACTATGGGCTTTAGCAGCCTCTATCTCGCCCATGTCCTCTCTGAGTTCAGGCGGTATATAATCCATATCAAATACTGCATATATGTCTCTTTCATCTTTGCACGAAATGAGCTCTCCATTTACAGTATTAAATATTCCATATTCATTTATCTTAAGGCCTTGTTCTTTAGCTATACGACGCATATGTGTATTATGCTCTTTACTACCAGTAAAATGATTTAGCGCATAGGGATATTCATAGGGGCTAACTACCCTCAAATCTACTACAATACCATTTTTTAGCCTAACAGAAGACTTGGTACTGCCCTTTGCAACTATCTCCTCTACATCTTGTAAAGAAGAAAAAAAATTCATAATATCTTGGCTATCATTGGCGCTTAATATTATATCCACATCTCCTATAAGTTCTTTATGTCGTCTTAAACTCCCAGCTATATCTATATCTATTGTATCTGGATGCATTTTTAACGTACTAACTATTTCTTCTGCCACTTTATAGGCCTCTATATATAGAAATTTACCTCTATAAGCTTTTAAAATTTTAATACCCTGCAATATATTATCTTGCATCTTCTTCCCAAACCCAGGTAAAGTAACAAGTCTATTTTCCATACATGCATATTCCAATTCTCCGATATTTGTAATATTTAAATTTTCATATAGGCTTTTGACCCTCTTAGGTCCCAAACCTGGTATTTGAAGAAGTTCAAATAAACTAGAAGGAAAACTAGACTTGAGTTCTTCATAATATCTAAGTGTTCCTGTAGTTACAAGTTCAGTTATCTTCTCCTCTAAAGTACTGCCTATACCGTCTATATTACTTAATGTACCTTCTTCCACCATAGTCTTTAAGTCTCCATCAAGTCTCTCAATAGCTCTAGCACCGTTATAATATGCCTTAGCTTTAAAAGGATTTTCGCCTTTAAGCTCCAGCATCACACCTATGTCATTCAATATGGATGCAACTTCTTTTTTATCCATTCAAGTAACTCCTTTTCTAATATACTGTACACTAGTAGATACATTATATATCAAGCTCCTAATTTTAGCCAACTAATATAATATTAAGTTTGTGCAAAATTTAAATTAAATAATATAACCCTATAAATAATAGCTAGTAAAATAATCTATTACTAGCTATTCATGTATAAAAACCGAAATTTAGAACCTTTGCATATTCAAAAAGTTAACCCTAAAATATTATAATATCTATATAGGTATTATGGCTGTATACTATTATTCAATATAGACTCTACTTTAGCCAAAGCTTCATATGTATTGGGACCAACAATTCCATCTGCACCCAATCCATAATCACTTTGAAATGATATAACAGCATCTCTTGTCATAGGACCATATATACCGTCTATTGATCCGGCATAATAACCCATTCGCTTTAAAATATTTTGCACCCTCTGTACATCTGGACCTGCCGCAACTCCTAAATATAAAAGACGACCTGTAGATGCCGAACCTAATATTATAACCTCTGTTCCCAATGGGACTATATTATATAGTTCTATTACATCCTCATTAGTCATACGAATACATCCATGACTCACTGCCTTACCTATTGACTGAGGTTCATTGGTACCATGTATTCCATAACCTCCCCAAGGAACGTTAAGTCTCATCCATCGTGCTCCAAAAGCTCCTCCTGGATTTTTAATCTTCTGAATTATTTTCCAATTTCCTATAGGAGTTGGTGTGGAGGGCTTACCTACTGCAACTTCATATCTTCTTATTATTACATCTCCTTCTTTTAAAATTAATTGTTTTGTATCTAGCATTATAGTTATAGAATATTGAGAGTCAAATAATTCTAAACTTTCTTCACTAAGGCCAATTGCATTCCATGTATTTGGTCCTACAATACCATCAGGTAATAGACCCATATCTGTCTGAAATTTTGACACTGCTTCTGCTGTAGCCTTATCATAAATTGAAGTAATTTCACCCTTATAATAATTTCTTTTTTTGAGTTGTTCTTGCACATTCCGTACATCTATACCCTCCATTAAAGGATCTGCAGTAACCCTTAAATATCTACTAGCATAGATCACGTCTATCACCTCCCATCTTCCTATATGGGTATGATAATATTGTTTAAATTCAAAAATATCTTTTAGAATTTAAATACTCTTCTACTTTTTCAAGCACCTCACCGAAACGCTGAAAATGTACAATTTCACGCTGTCTCAAAAATTTAAGAGGATCGATGACATCAGGGTCATCGGCTAACTTGATTAAATTTTCATATGTTGCCCTAGCCTTTTGTTCGGCTGCCAAATCTTCATGGAGATCTGCTATGGGATCACCTTTGGATTGGATATACGCAGTTGTAAAAGGTACACCAGCACCTGTGCTAGGATATACTGCTCTATCATGATCTGCAAAATATCCACCTACATCAACTTCCTTTATTTCTTCCATTGAGGCTCCTTTCATTAGCTGATACACCATGGAACCTACCATTTCAAAATGAGCAAGTTCTTCGGTGCCTATATCATTCAATACGCCCTTTGCTTCCGATATGGGCATATGGTATCTTTGAGATAAATATCTCAAAGATGCAGCAAGTTCACCATCAGGTCCTCCATATTGGGTTATGATATATTTCGCCATTTTAGGATTTGGATTTTTAATCTTTACTTGATATTGCAATTTTTTTTCATAGATCCACATTTCTAGCATCCTCCATCCAATAATCTTGTTCCCAAGGCCACGGTTCCTCTAACCATCTCCATGTCGCTCCGTGGTTCAAGGCTGTTCCAAAATTACTCAAAGGTCCATATTGTTTATCATATTGTGATTTTAAAGCAGTAAGTTGTTGAGTGTGTACATTGTATTCCTTCAAAGCTCTTATATCATGTGGGTGGGTGTCTAAATACAAATTTAGTTCCAATATCATAAATTCAATAGCCCTTATCTGATCTAAAAGCTCTTGTCTATCATTCATAGCAATAAGACCCCCTTTCTTTATTAGGAGCATAAAGTCTAACGAGTTCAGGAAACATAGTACCATGTTCTAATGCTTCCATAGGTGAAAAACTATTAGTATAATACTGATATGGTATATAGGCTCTTGCAAGCTCAACTCCCCTTTGAACCATAGGAGTAGTTTGCATATTATGCATTGGAAAATACCTGTAGTACATATATCAGCTCTCCTTTCATAAAGAACATCTTCATACTCATACTATTCATGAGACAAATAAATGTTACAAACGAAGAGGCTCAAATTGACTTTCTCACTACACCTATAATAATTTCGAACAAAAAAAACTACCTTCTAGCCAATACAATGGCTAAAAAGGTAGTCAATTCTCGAAATCATCCCAACTTCCTGTAGTAGGCTCCGGCTTCTTTTTTATTTCCATGAGTTCATCAAGCTTAGTCATTTCTAGGAGCTTTTGAACACCTAATTTGGGATATTCAACTATCAATTTTCCCCCATTAGATTTCATTTTCTTTAGTAATGATATTAAAAGTCCAATACCTGCACTATCCATAAAATTTACCTTAGACATATTCAAAATAAGAACTTTTATATCATGGTCAACATATTTTAAAATACGCTCTTTTATCCTATGCGAATTGGTGAAAGACAGATCATCTACTAATTCTACCCATATTGTGTCTCCATTCTTCCTTATCTCCACAAGGCAATCCCTCCTTCGATAAGATATTCGTATTAAATATTATATTTCATTAGAAAATCTACTATATCTTTGGCGCTTGGTGGACATCCCTTAAGATAGATATTAGCACCTCTAGTACAGCTACCAATACCTATGCCTTCTATATCTTTACCTTTGTAACCTTGACCAATATAGACGTTTTTATCTATATTATCTAAAAAACCTTTTTCTCTAATACGCTCCAATGCATGTATAAGACTCCCATAGCAAGCGGAGCAAGCATCTTTTGCATTGATATACTTAGACAGATATTCTAATTTAGCATTTCTTTGCCCTATATCTATACCTACTTCTCCATGATTTAACTCAATTATGTCCGCCCTACTTAAGTCAGTAGAACCTACACCAATCTCCTCAGCTATACATATGTAACGAATATCATCTTTAGAATAGCCAATTAATCTAGCAGCGTAAGAATCTATTAAAACTGGATCGCGTCCCATTATTATTCTATTCATAAAAACAGGTGTGCCTCCTTCTTCAAAGGTAAGATCACCCCATATACCATCTACTATCACAAGATCACTCTTTAAATATTTATTGAGCCATGCTATTGGTTCATGGAGGCCCATAGTATGAAAACGCCTCTTTTCCACATCTGGAACACATCCCTTTAAATTTTTTAAAGCACATGTAAGTTTTGTTTGGCAGTGTGCCTTTAATACGGGAATATTTATTAAAAAATCTACTTCCATGGCTTTATTGCATATATTTATAGTTGGATTATTGCCATATCCGGCATAAATATCATCTTTAAGATCTATAAGTGAAATGTCATATTTATTCGCTATATCTTCATATCCACAGACTTTATATGCCTTTTTTGTATCAGCACCTACCCAAGAACTTTCTAATATAATTATATTATGATATCCGTAAGCTTTTAGATACTCTATTATGGCAATAACTATTCTAGGATCCGTAGTTGCACCTAAATGAGAAGGTTTTTCTACTACTAAATTGGGCTTTATACCTATCAATATATCTTTATCTCCTCCAATATATTCCAAAATATGACCTTTTTCAAATAACTCTGGTATCATAGTACTGGGATTATCACCATATATAATCATTATATTGTTTCTATCTATCATATACACATCATTCCCTTCAAAAGGTAACCTAGTAATTTTATCTGAAACCATGCACAATAGGCATACATCTTGCCCTTTTAAACCATCCTTTAGATACACGTATAGGAAGGGCTGCTTGATAACGTTTATATTCACTTTTATTAACCATATTAATTATATTATATACCATATCCTTGTCATATCCCATATCTATTATCTCTTCTTCAAATAGCCCATTTTCTAGATACATATACAATACTTTGTCTAATATAGAATAAGGAGGCAAGCTATCTTCATCCCTTTGATCTGGACTTAACTCTGCCGAAGGTGGCTTTGTAATGATAGATCTAGGAATTATTTCAGCCTTTCTATTTATAAATTGGCAAAGCTCATATACTTGTCCCTTATATATATCACTCAATATAGCTAATCCACCACACATATCTCCATACATAGTTGTATAACCTACATAGAGTTCAGACTTGTTACTAGCTGATATCAGCAGTTTACCTTCTCTATTTGAGATAAACATCCATAAATTGCCTCTTATACGGGCCTGTATATTTTCTTCGGCAATATCCCCCATAGGACTGCCATCCTCATTAAATATCTTTAAATAGGAAGTAAAAAGGGTATCTATGGGTATACACCTATAATCTATATGCAGGTTGTCTGCAAGCCTGTATGCATCATTGCTACTGCTTTGGGAAGTATACATTGAAGGATTAGAGATTGCAAGTACGTTTTTATTTCCCACCGCCTCAGTAGCAATGCAAGCTGCAAGGGCTGAATCTACTCCTCCACTTAGACCTAATACAACTCCATCCAATCTAGATTTATTACAATAATCCCTAAGTCCCAATACCAATCCCTTATATAGATAAGATATGTCTTCTTTCTCAATATCCATATTACCTACATCATCTATATTCCATATAAGTAAAGTTTCCTCAAAAGAAGGAGCTTTACCACATACTTCTCCCTTGGCATTAATAACAAGAGAGCCACCATCAAACACCAACTCATTGTTGCCTCCAACCATATTTACGAATACTATCGGTTTCTTAACTGATTTTGCTAAATCTGTTAATTGCTCTATCCGTTCAATTTCTCGTCCGTAATAATAAGGAATTGCACAGATATTAAGAATAATATCTGTTTCACATTGAGCGGACATATTTCCTAGTAAACTTTGCTCTTCTATTTCCCCTATGATTATCCCCATCTTAATACCTTTATACTCTGTAATATAGACGGGAATATTGCCTTCAATAAAATATCTCTCTTCATCAAAATATACATATCTACAAAGATTAGTCTTGGGAAATATACCATAAAGAGAGTTGTCTCTTAAAAAAACAACACAATTCATAAGCCTTCCCGATTGATTCTCTCGTATAGCTGTTCCTAAGAGCACATCAATTCCATGAACTTTCTTGGCAATATCATCCAATGCATCTTCGCAACATTTCTTAAACCTTGGATTATACAAAAGATCACATGGTGGATAACCAGTAATTGTAAGTTCGGGAAAGCATACAATATCACAACCCTTCTCTTTAGCATTATTTATATACTTTAGAATAAGAGCTTTATTATATTCTATATCACCAATTATCGTGTTTACTTGGGCAATGGCAATTTTCATTATTCCACACCACCTATATTGAAAATCTGTGCTACCGCCTCTTCCATATTTTCTTTGGCATATGCCTGCGTATGCACTACTTCTTTATTTTTAAGCTGCCTTAATGACTCTGGGATAGGAGTATTAGACATTGAAGCTAATATCTCTAGCATTTCAAATTCATCTTTATTTCTTACAAGTTCTTCGCCACCTATTCCTATGAGTACATCTTCTATAAATTTATATGGACTAGCCGTAGACACCAATAATGCCTTTTTATGCCCACCTACTGCTTCTCTATAATCACATAAAACTTTCATACCAACAGCAGTATGGGGATCTAATACATAATTAAATTGATGATATATGGATTTTATAGTATTCAACGTATCTCTATCATCGGCATAGCCTCCCCAGAACTGTTCCTTAAGCTTTTTATGTTGCTCATATGTCAATTCATACTTCCCTTTTGTTTTTAACTCATCCATAAGATACGAAACTGCTCCATCATTTCTTTCTAATATTTCATATAATAAACGCTCCAAGTTACTAGATATAAGAATATCCATAGATGGTGATATTGTTTTATAAAATTTTCTATTACTATCGTATATCCCAGAGGATATAAAGTCTGTCAGTATATTATTTCTATTTGAAGCACATATAAGTCTATCTATGGGAATACCCATCTGTTTAGCATAGTATGCAGCCAATATATTACCAAAATTACCTGTAGGCACAACCACATCAAAAGTTTCATCATTAGCCAACGCCTGAGCATCTATCATATCTATATAAGCTGACACATAATATATTATCTGTGGCACTAATCTTCCCCAATTTATAGAATTCGCCGAAGATAACCTATAACCTGCTTTTTTCATATCAGCATTAAATTCTCTATGTGTAAATATTCTCTTCACACCTGTCTGTGCGTCATCAAAGTTTCCAGCCACACCTAAGACATATACATTACTTCCCTCCTGGGTAGTCATTTGAAGTTCTTGTATACGACTTACACCTGACAGTGGATAAAATACAACTATATGTGTGCCTTCTACATCCTTAAATCCTTCTAATGCAGCTTTTCCTGTATCACCCGATGTAGCAACTAATATGACTACATCTTCCTCTATACCCTTCTTGTCCATCGCAGTTCTCATAAGATGGGGGAGAAGCTGAAGTGCCATATCTTTAAAGGCACAAGTAGGTCCATGCCAAAGTTCTAATATACTTATATCATGGGTCAATTGGATAACAGGTGCTATAGAATCTGAAGAAAATTTTTGGGGATCATAGGCACTATCCACACATCTGCTAATTTCTTCCTCTGTGTAATCAGTTAAAAAAAGGACAAGAATCCTCTTTGCCCTTTCCCTATAATCTAAATTCACCATATCTAATAAAAAATTAGAATCTATTTCAGGGATGGCTGAGGGGACAAATAGTCCACCATCATCTGATATGCCCTGTAGTATAATATCCGCTGAATTTAGTTTTTTCGTATTGTCTCGTGTACTCTCATATACCATAGTGCAATCTACTCCGTTCAATTGTTATTTAATATATCACATAAAATGGGAGGGGTTAAGTTGGTTACATAATTAAAGCCAAGGGTAAATCCCTCGGCTTTAACCTGTCAAAGAAGATATTCTTTGAGAAATACAGGTGTATTCTCAGGATTACCACTCATAGTCATATAAAACTTCACATTAAAATTGTCTGCCAACTTTTTCAGATCTCCAAAGAAGGTTTCTATCGCATCGGTCTCCTGTCTATACATATCTAAAAGGCCATCCATGTAGATTGTATCTATGTCATAATTCTGAGCTATGACACCAGACAGAAAACCGTAAAATTCTCGAAGGTCTTTTATATCATAGTCGTTTATATTTATGTACCGTATCTTCCTATCCAAAGCTATTGTGTAACAATTACTACTATCTATGAATACAACGTCACCAAATCCTTCAGTTGCAGCACCATTTGCCATGTCGATTATTTGCTTTGTCTTTCCGGTACCCCTATCTCCAAAGATCACTCTTATCAAGTTAACCGCCTCCCATTACGATTATTTTTTATGTGCTACTTTAATTATAACATATGAAGAGAGGTTATGGCTATATATTATTTTCTAAGCTTTTTTATTTTGACGCCTCTTTCGTTCACCTATGTCTAATATTCTCTTTCTTAACCTAATATTTTTAGGAGTAACCTCAACAAGTTCATCATCGGCTATGAATTCTAGAGCTTCTTCAAGAGACAGTTTCTTAGGAGGAACTAAACGTAGAGCTTCATCAGAACCAGCTGCTCTCATGTTTGTAACATGTTTTTTCTTACACACATTCACATCTATATCACCAGGTCTTGAATTTTCGCCTACTATCATTCCCCTATAAACCTTTGTTCCTGGTTCTATAAATAGAGTTCCCCTCTCCTGGGCATTATAGAGTCCATAGGTAACAGCTTCTCCATCCTCAAATGCCACTAATGAACCTTGCTGCCTTGAAGGTATATCTCCCTTATAAGGAGCGTAGCCATCAAATATAGTATTTAATATCCCTTCTCCCTTAGTATCTGTCATGAATTCTGAGCGATATCCAAAAAGTCCTCTAGCAGGGACAGAAAAATCTAACCTGACATTTCCTCCTTTTAAAGAGTTCATACCAATAAGTTCACCTTTTCGTCTGCCTAGTTTTTCAATTACTATACCAGAAAATCGCTCTGGTATGTCTATTACCACCCTTTCCATAGGTTCATGTTTTTTACCATCTATTTCTTTATATATTACAGTAGGTTTTGACACCTGAAATTCATAGCCTTGGCGACGCATTGTTTCTATCAATATAGAAAGGTGTAGCTCTCCTCTCCCTGATACCTTAAAGGTATCAGGAGAATCTGTTTCCTCTACCCGTAGGCTCACATCTGTCTTGAGCTCCCTTAAAAGGCGCTCCCTTATATTCCGCGATGTTACAAATTTCCCTTCAGTTCCAGCAAATGGACTGTCATTTACTGAGAAAAACATAGATACTGTCGGTTCAGATATCTTAACAAATGGTAGTGGTTCTGGATACTCATAATGACAAATTGTATCTCCTATACTTATCCCTTCAACACCCGATACAGCTACAATATCTCCCACTTCTGCCTTCTCTACTGGTTTCCTCTTTAAGCCATCAAATACATATAAGCTAGTTATTACAGCATCCTTGAAATCAGATTCTTGGTTACAGAGAATAACATGCTGGTTTACCTCTATAGTGCCCCTTTCAATCTTGCCAATACCTATTCTTCCAACATAGTCATTATAGTCTATCGTAGATACAAGCATTTGAAGAGGAGCATCCAATTCTCCCCTTGGTGCAGGCATATACTTAACTATGGCATCGAATAGTGGCTCCATTGATGTACCTCTTTTATCAACATCATACGAAGCCCAACCCTCTCTAGAAGATGCATATATATACGGACACTCTAACTGAGCATCACTAGCATCTAACTCTATGAGAAGATCAAGGACTTCATCAACTACTTCTATTGGCCTTGCATCTGGTCTGTCCATTTTATTTATAACGACTATACCTGGAAGATCAAGATCGAGTGCTTTCTTTAGTACAAATTTAGTCTGAGGCATAGGGCCTTCAAACGCATCTACAAGAAGAAGTACTCCATCTACCATCTTTAAAACCCTCTCTACTTCTCCTCCAAAATCAGCATGTCCTGGGGTATCTACTATATTTATTTTTTTACCATTATATATAACTGCTGTATTTTTTGACAGTATAGTTATCCCCCGTTCTTTCTCTAATTCATTAAAATCCATAACCCTATCTTCTATATGTTGGTTCTCTCTAAATATTCCACTTTGCTTAAGTAACTGATCTACTAAGCTCGTCTTACCATGATCGACATGCGCTATAATAGCAATATTTCTTATGTCCTCTCGCACTTTTTCCATATATATAACAACCCTTCCTTAATATATCTCATATCTATTATTCCATAAAACTATATTTTATCATCTTTAAAGTATGATGACAATAAAAAATTATAAATTCGAGTTTTTTCCTCTAGAGAAATCAAACATATGTGACACAGACCTCTGAAAAATTTTCTCTGAATAATGCTGTAAGTTTTAAATTTATTAATGATTGTCTGGTCTCAGTATATCCTTTCTAGAATATAGGTATATTATAAAATATATTTTTCCTTATAAATATGAAAACATTTCAAAAATAAACATACAATAATATAGTACATAAGTTAATTTTAAGGAGGAATAAAAGTGGGAAAAATAAGGAGAATGTTTTTAGGAAGTAATAGTAGTGTGGGATTTTATTCCCTATTCCCTCAGATACAATCCACGGACTTAAAGCAATTTTTCATAATAAAAGGGGGCCCAGGCACGGGAAAATCAGTATTTATGAAGAAAATTGGCAAACATGTGGAAAATTTGGGATATGATTTGGAATATTATCACTGTTCTTTAGATTGTAACTCCCTAGACGGCATATTCGTACCAGAGCTTAAAATAGCATTAGTAGACGGAACAGCTCCCCATATAGTTGACCCCAAATATCCTGGAATAGTAGATGAGATATTAGATTTTACTAAGTTTTTAGATAAAAATAAACTCTTACCATATAAAAAAAATATAATTCAAGCAAATGAAGAAACTTCACTATACTTCAAAATAGCATATCTGCATCTAAAACAGGCATCTATATTATTAGAGCAACATAGATTGATATATGAAAGAAAAATGGACAATAGGAAAGTGATAATGGAGATCAAAGAAGAAATATTTAGAAATATTCAAATAGACAAAAAAACCCCTACGCTAAGGAAATTCTTTGCCTCAGGTATTACACCCCAGGGAATTTGTTCCTATTATAAAACCCTAGTAACTAAAGATATGAATATTTACTGTTTAAATGAATATATGTGGTTAAATACTCAAATGATATTATCTAAAATTGCAAATACTGCCTATGAACTTGGACTCGATACTGAAGTTTACCATTGTCCCCTTATGCCTGATACCATAGATATGGTTATAATACCTCAACTCAATACAGCTATTATAAATACATCTTATCCATATCATTCCAATAATATAGAAAAAAATATATATCAGAATATAAAAGACATTGATATATATCCACATGACAGTCAAATAAAAACTGAACATTTTAGCTCTTTTATCGATATGGCAATAGAAAACATAAAAAAAGCCAAGGCAGCCCATGATATACTTGAAGATATATACGTTGAAGCAATGGATTTTGAAGAAATCGATAATCTATATAACCTTGTACTGAAAAGCCTACTCTAATATAGAGGTTCAATACAAATGGAGACAAGGGGCTATTTGGCGACAGCCCCTTCTTCAATCAATGCAGGATTTCTCACAAATGGATCAGATATTACCATATCATTATAATGTTCTATTTGCTTACCGTCCATAAGAAATAAGACTTTATCGATATTCTCGGTATTAGTTGGTTCAGTCAATGAGTTCACAATTGCATATAAAGAAATCAATCCACTATTATTTTTTGACTGAATTTCATAAAACTCATATGGCAAATCTACTACCGCCGTCCGACCTTCCATCCATACCCTTATCTTATCTATAGGTACATCATCAGGAATTACTTTTCGACTGTCAATGTCATCCATTGGACCTTTTGCCAATTCTTCTATTATAGTTGTAGCAATGCGTAATTCCTTCTTCTTTATAGCTCTATATTGAGGTCTGAGAGTCTTAAGGTTTTTATCACTAAAGTATATCTTTATTCTTTTACCTAGTAATTCACTAAAATCGTCCTTTACTAATTTCTTTTTCAAAGACATATTACCTATCGGTCTATCTACATATTCTCCCTTATCATCTTCATAAAAAATCTTTATCCAATCTACATTTGGAAGCCCTGTTAAGCTATATACAAGTGAACCCAAAGCAGTCAACTCTTGTGCAGATCCTTTTCCCACACTTTGAAATTCGCTAGAAAAATATAATTCTAATCCGTCTTTTTGTTCTTCTCCTTCTATAAGCTTTATATCTAATAATCTTATCCCCTTAGGAAATACGGGGTATAACCCAATATTATTATTAGATGGACCTTTTAGAAGTTCCTCTACAATAGCCCTGGCATATTGATTGTTTATTACTGTCACTTTTCTAACCTCTGGTAATAGATATTCCCCTTGACAATCTGCAAAATACAGTTCACAATCCACTTCTCGTACTTCAGATTGCTGTTTAAACTTAGCATCTATAGCAGCTATCTCATCAAGATTGTTAGGATATTTAGACAAAAGCCCTAAGGCAATTCCATCCTTTTTCCCATCTGCTGTGAGTTCTGTTCCTTCTATATATATCCTTACATATTTAATACCTTCCAAATCAGTAAGAGTATTTACTAAACTAGCCCTTGCTAGTAAGAGATTCTCTGCATCTAAAAATTCAGTTGAGAAATCTACAGTTATTATATTTTCACTTCTTTCTATCTTTTTAATTTTTGTTTCAGGTGGAATAACTCCCTCTAGTGATTGAGAGCTGGGGCCTTTAATAAGTTTATCTACAATGGTAAATGCCTCTAATTCACTACCTGATACATCCACTTGCCGCTCTTCTGGAACTAATTCGTTTTTCTCCCTGTCATAAAAATACAAATTCACATTTATTTTCTTTTTTTCATCTAATACTTTAGATTGACTGTCATTTATATCCTCTTTAGAATTTTTAGCTTTTATATTAATACTATTATTTTGAGTGCTTAAACTGTCGCTTGGCTGCTTTTCATAATCATTAGATACAATATATCTGCTATATGATAATGCTAATGTAATAACTACAATGGCTGTTGACAATATTATAAGCAGCTTTTTCATTGCACTCTACCTCCCTTACTTATAAACTCTATATCCATTATCCCTTTATTTTGCTAAAAAAGATATCTGGTAATACTACTTTCCATATCCCATCTTCCCTTACAACAGTAAATACATACTTCTCCCTAAGTTCTTCCTTTCCATCATCGTGTTTTATAATATAATGCGCTGTCACATAGGCCGTATGACCATCTGATTTTATTTCTTCTTCGTCTATTGGAGTTTCATCTGTCTCAAGTGAAATATCTACAGCTGTCATCAGTTTTTGAAACTCTTCTAATGAAGGGAGTTCTCTATCATTTGACATCTTGCTATATAAAAACTTATATACGATATCATAATTGGGTTCTCCCGTCATACCTTTTAACACATATTCAACTGCTCGACTGGGGCTTAGTATAAAATCTTTATCACGTTCTATAGCCATCATTGGAGTATCAATATCTATATTTCCTGCATCCTCAACTAAAAGCTGGGCACCTAGTTCTCTATACGTGAGTTGTCTATTGTCTACAAGCAGTTTAACCTGTAAACCCCCTTCAAGATCTGTAATTGAGTTTACTATTGAGTACACTGCTAGTCTTTTCATTTCTGCCAGTACATCTTTTTTATCTTCTTCGGGGACATTTTGTTTACCTGGAATTGTATTTAAATCTATATCTTCTATAAATTCACTACTGAGATTGACAAATACAGTATTGCCTTTTCTTGTAACATCTATAACACTAACTTCAGGTGGCATCACCATAACCTTACCAAAAGTTTGTGGTCCCTTTAATAATTCCTCAACTACAAGTTGTTCTAATGATTGTTTATCTTTAGACACAGTTCGCTGTTCAGGAACTAAAAAATCTGCTATCTCATGTTTATAGTAGAGAGTTATTGTAACCTCTGTAGGTTGGGGATCCGCATCTATATAAATTTTATCTTCCTTCTCTACAAGTTTTTCCTGAAAATCTTCTTCGTCTGTTTGAATATCTTCATTAGACACTAAATTACATCCAGCCAAAATTATAACTATTGTCAAAATTATAAATACATTCATAATTAATGTTTTTTTCATATTATAATTCACCTAATCTCATTGTTAAATTTTATAATATCTTCATATTACGATAATATAAAATTAACTTCAGTTATCCTGTGATTATCTAATCTATATGTCAATACCTTTAATAGTAAATTTTAATAATTTCCATATAGATTCACTGATCTATATATTGCTCAGTAAATCTATATTATATATATAACTGAAGTAAATACAAAACTTATCTTTATTATCTGCAATTGATAAGTATAACCTACAAATTTTACAAATCTTTTAAATAAGCATAACATTTTCAATAAAAAACAGCTTTTATTTATATATTATGCCTTTAATGGCAATTCTATATAAAAAGTGGTACCTTTTCCTTCTTTACTTGTCACATGAATATTCCCATCATGTAATAATACAATTTTATGGGCAATGGAAAGCCCTAAACCTGTACCCCCTGTAGATCTGGATCTTGCCTTATCCACTCTAAAAAATCTATCAAATATCTTTTGTATATCTTCTTTAGGTATACCTATACCTGTATCAGTAACTTTGATTATGGCACTATCCAAGCCCTTATATACTTCTATCCAAACCTTACCACCATCTGGGGTATATTTAATTGCATTATCTACAATATTTATTATTACCTGTTGCAGTTTCATCTCATCACCGTCAACAACAAGCTCTTCATCACTAAATGTAGTTGTAAGCTCTATATCGCGTTTCTCTGCTAAAATCTGCACCCCCTTTATACTCTTTAGTATTAAATCTTTAACCACCACTTCATCTTTTTGAATATATATATCACCATCATCCATGTGTACAAGACTAAGTAAATCTGTAATTATGGCATTTAATCTATCTATTTCATTATCTATATCCGTTAAAAACTCATTGTATATAGCTGGATCATCTATGTCCATATGAAGAAGAGACTCGGTTAAAATCTTCATAGAACTGAGAGGTGTTTTGAGTTCATGGGATGCATTTGAGACAAATTCATTTCGGGCCTTATCTAAATTTTCTAGTTTTTCACTCATTATATTAAAGGCCTGACCTAACTGTCTAAGTTCTTTACTACCTGTTATATTAACCCGCTGATCTAAATGACCCTGACTCATCTTCTGTATACCCTGTGTCAATTCATTGAGTGGTTTAGTTATAAAACTGGATATTATAAAACTTATAATAATAATAGATATACTTATGATTGCTGAATATAGATTTAACATATTACGTGTACGTGATAATAACTTTTCAGTACTCGATAGGGAAGTCGATATAATTACAGCACCTATTATTCCCTCTTCATCGTGGGTTATAGGTGCATATGCATACATTACCCTCTTAAACGAATTAGAATCACCAGGAATATATATATCCTTGGCATCTATCTGATGTCCCTCTAGTACTTCTTTAATCTCTGGTATATCTTCTATCAAATTCCTTTTTAATAACCCTTCCGGTCCTATTACATTATAGGAATCATAATCTACTACACCTTTATTGTTTAAGATAAGTATCCTAGTAAATTCCCCTTCTTTTTGTGCTATATCATCAGCTATCTCTTGAATTTCAAATATGATATCTGGATCTCCTTCACTATACATATTAGAAATTTGTTGGGCAACTTCAATTGCATATTTCTGCATTGCTAGTTTTTTGCTTTTTATCATGTCTTTTTCGAAAATTTCCATTATCGATATATTTATTATTAAAAATCCTAGCCCAATCACTACTAAATATGCTAACGCAATTTTCCAACGTAATGTGGAGAAAATTCTCCTATTTGTCTGCAAAGTAGTACCCCACTCCCCATTTTGTAAATATGAATTCGGGTTGGCTAGGATTTGCTTCGATTTTTTCCCTCAATCTCCTTATATGAACATCGACAGTTCTAAGATCTCCTAGATAATCATATTTCCATACATTTTCAAGTAAATTCTCTCTGCTGAATACCTTTCCTGGATTGGTAACAAATAGTTTGAGTAAATCAAATTCTTTAGCCGTTAAGTTGACCTCCTCACCATCTATTGATACACTTCGGTTTTCTAAATTTACAATCATATTCCTAACCTTTATCTCTTTTTTATTCTCTTTTTTAGCAATATTAGATGCCCTTCTAAATATGGCCTTGACACGTGCCTTAAGTTCTAATATATTAAAAGGCTTAGTAAGATAATCATCTGCTCCATATTCAAGTCCTAAGATCTTGTCCATATCTTCTCCTTTTGCAGTCAGCATTATAACCGGAATATCAGACTTTTCTCTTATTTTTTGCAATACAGTAAGTCCATCCATTTTAGGAAGCATAACATCTAATATAACTAAATCATATTTGTTGTTAGTAAACTTTTCTATTGCTTCTTCACCATCATAAGCTGCATCTATAATATAGCCATCTTGACCTAGGCTAAATTTAAGTCCTTTCACGATTGCTGGTTCATCATCTACTACAAGGATTCTTTTTTGCACATTTACCACCTGCACCTTTCAATTCCTTAATCTTTTGCCTATTATATTGTAGCATATGTACCGCTGATTATCAATTTGCCATTTCCATTAAATTGCTATTTTACCGTTATAGAATCTCGTATTTTTTCAAATGTCTTCTCACCGATACCTGATACCTTTTTTAAGTCTTCTATCTGTTTAAATGGGCCATTCTCTTCACGATAGTCAATAATAGCCTTAGATTTAGCTGGACCTATACCATATAATGTTTCTAGCTCTTGTTGGGTTGCCTTATTTATATTTATCTTGTCTGTATCTTGTGGAACTTCACCTGCACTATCGATAATATCAATTTCTTCACCTATTTTGGGTATCAAATACATACCTTCATCTTGGACTTTAAGTGCCAGATTTATCCTATTATTATCGGCATCTTCTAACATTCCTCCCGCTAATTCTATAACATCAATGAGCCTACTTCCTTCTTCTACTTCTATTACACCTGGATATTTTATGGCTCCTGTTATATATACCTTTATTTTTGCTAAATTCTCTTTTCCATTAGATACCTCATCTTCTTCAAAGATCTTTTCAAATTTTTCTACCTCTCCTTCATCTTTAATAAATTTAACAGATGATTCTTGCCTATTACCTAATAATCCCCCATTATTAATAACTAAGATACCTGTAAGTACTACTATAATAGATATTAATATTACGAACACACTGGTTTGTTGTCTATCTAAATTCAACACACCAAACAACTCCCTACTATATTTTCTATATAGCTAATTGTTTAAACCATCATAACTAAAAATATCAACCTATGAATAATAATACTGTCGTAGATAACTTACGGAATGTGTTCATTCTTATTATTTCCTATTCTACATAAGGCTTAAAAATTCCTCCATATTCAATATAAAATAGTAAAAATAGAATAATTTTAATTGCTACTTTATATCCCTTATATGAGCCTATAAGACGCAAACGATATAAAATACTTACCAGAATATCATCAAAAAATAGAATTTCTTTAATGTAAATTATGATAAAATATGACATAATATTTATGATATTGTTTTTCTTATATACAAAATATATTATTTTCTGTTATACTATAATATATGAATAGGCTTCCACTTGCCTATCCATATATCTAATCTGTTATAAGAAGGAGACTGGCAATGAAGTTCAACAAAAAAAATATCGCAATTTTAACTTTGTTATTTCTATTTATAACTTTTTCAATTACATATGCTGAATCTACATACGAAGAGTCCTCTCCTGACTCTACCTTAAATGAAGATGTTGAACCTAGCATTCAAGGAGAGGGTGCAATACTTATAGATGCAAACACTGGAAAAGTACTCTATGCCAAAAATATAGATAAGCATTTTTATCCAGCAAGTACCACAAAGATCTTAACAGCACTTCTTGCCATTGAAAATGGCGATATAGATGACGTTGTAACCGTATCGCAAGAAGCTAATCTTGTACAGCGAGATGGTACAATAGCGGGGCTGGATTTAAATGAGGAAATAAAACTTGAAAAACTCATATATGGACTCATGCTTCCCTCTGGAAACGATGCAGCAAATACCATAGCTGTATACGTAGCAAGAAAAGTAACAGGTAACCCTGATATGCCTATTAATGAAGCAATAGAATATTTTTGTGATATGATGAATGCTAGGGCTAAGGTCGCCGGTGCTAAAAATTCTCATTTTTCTAATCCCCACGGTTATCATAAAGACGATCACTTTACTACCCCTTATGATATGGCCATGATTGCACGGGAAGCCATGAAATATGAATTCTTGCAGGAAGTTGTATCTACACACATGTATACCATGGAAGATTGGAATGGTGTAAACAAGGAAGAACCTACGAAAAAAGAAATCAGATATTGGAGAAATACCAATCTTCTAATAGATAAAAATAATAAAAAATATTACTACCCATACGCTACAGGTATTAAAACAGGTTATACGTCTGTAGCTGGACAATGTTTAGTTTCATCTGCTACAAAAGGTGATCTAGATTTAATTGCTGTTGTATTTAAAAGTACAAAAGAATGTAAATGGACCGATTCTATAGAGCTTTTTGAATACGGTTTTAATAATTTTATATCTTATCAATTTGTCAAAGAAGGAGATATACTTGGAAAAACTAAGATTTTGAATTACGACGATGAAAATGATGGTTCAATTAATCTAATTGCACGAAAAGAATATAAAGATATTATTAAAAAAAGTGATGTGAAAGATATAGAAAAAAGAGTAACCGTACAACCCAATATTGAAGCACCTGTCAAAAAAGGACAAGTAGTGGGCCAGGTTTCATACTATTTAAATGACGATCTACTCTTTTGTACTGACCTTGTTTCCGATAGAAATATTCATAAAAAAACATTGCTCAATATAGTATCCTATGATGGTTCAGAATCTAATCTAGAAAATAATAGTGGCAAAGGTATATTGTTGATATTAATAATATTTTTTGGGTTATTTCTCATATTTAAGGTTCTAAAAAATGAGAAAAAGAATCGACATATATTCTACAAAAGATAAAAATAAGAATGAAACTTAAATTTTTAGAAAGTGTATTACAAATATTCGTCTTCTCTAGTTTTTAAAAACACCTTTATAAAAATAAATTTGACAAAACCTCTAAAGTATTGTAATAATAATATATAGTTTGTTTATTGAATTTATTTTTTATGTTTTTATAAAAAATAAGTAGTTTAATTTAAATCAGACTTTAATATATACATCATTCAATTCATCAATATACCAGCCTATCATATAAAAAACAATGTCTACATAATTATTTTATACATTGGAGGTATAAATATGCAAGTAGGAAGCAAAGAACTTATACGAGACATAAATAACAATATAGTACTAGAGACAATCATAGAATACGAACCTATATCTAGAGCTGAACTCTCAAAAAAGTTGGGACTAACTAAGGCAACTATTTCATCAATAGTCAAAGATCTATTGAAACAAGAATTAATAGTAGAAGTAGGAATCGGAAGAGCAGACATTGGTAGAAGGCCTATACTACTTAAGTTTAATCAAAAAGCGGGGTATTCTATATGTATCGATTTAGGGGTTGAAACAATATCCATAATGCTAACTGATCTTAAAGGTCGCAAAAAAGCTATAAAGATAATAGATATCCCTGAAATAAATAAAGATAATGTATGCCCAATATTGATCCCTCTTATTGACGATATGATTAAAAAAACTAAACCATCTCGATATGGTTTAGTTGGAATAACTATTGGTATCCATGGTGTAGTATATGATAATGATGTCATATTTACACCTTATTATAATTTAAAGGGAGCTAATTTGGCATCACAATTAGAGGAACACTATGGCATACCTGTATACTTATTAAATGAAGCTAATTTATCCGTATTAGGTGAAAAGACATTTGCTATAAATGCAGAAAATATGGCAAATATAAATATCCATTGGGGAATTGGTGTAGGCCTTGTCATCAATAACAAATTGTATGAAGGTTATAACGGCTTTGCAGGAGAATTTGGACATACTATAATAGAAGCAGATGGAAAGCCTTGTCCATGTGGAAATAAAGGATGTATCGAACAATATGCCTCTGAAAGGGCTCTTCTCAAAAAATTATCTACTATGAAAAATAAAAAAGGAATTACATTTAATGAATTCATGACACTATATGAAAAAAAAGATAAATATGCTCTAATTATTATGGATGACTTTATTAAATATATTTCTATTGCTTTAAATAATATTTTAACTGCCTTTAACCCTGAAATCATCATAATAAATAGTAAGTTCACTAATCAATTTCCGGAGATATTAGAGAATATAAAGGGGTCACTACATTCTAACGTCAGCCACGGAAAAGATATCCTTATTTCTACATTAGAAAATAGTTCTATACTATATGGAGCTGCATATGTAAATATTATTAATTTTTTAGGAATAAAATACTATAATCCAAAGATAAGTTAAATCCCATGATAATCTGCCAAATCCATATAAATTCACTTGAGCTAGTATATTAAAATTCTATATTCAAAATAAAAAGATAGTTAAGGATAAAAGAAGAAGGAGGGGCTTTCTCCTTTTACCCTTATACAATTGTATATTATTTATAAATTAGCATTTCAATATTCTAATTCTAATATATCGCCTATCACTTCAAATTCACATGAAAGTACTTTCTTACCTGTTAAAAACTCACTTCGCCTATCGGGCTGTTGCCCTCCCACATATACTCTAAACTGACCAGGCTCTAATAGGCATCTGCCCTGTTCATCTATCAAAGCCATCTGTCTAGGTGTTATATTAAATTCTACAGTCTTTTTTTCTGAAGGCTTCAAATGTATACGCTCAACCCCATTCAGTTCCCATATGGGTACATCTACCGAAGCCTCTATATCTTTTAAATATAACTGTACTACTTCATCCCCTGGCAAATAACCAACATTTTTAACATCAACTTTTACATTTATGGCTTCACCTACTTCTATGGTTTCAGCGTTTAGCCTTATATTACTGTATTCAAATGTAGTATAACTAAGACCATAGCCAAAAGGATACAAAGGTTCTTTTTCCATATATCTATATGTTCTACCCTTCATTTTGTAATCTGTAAATGGAGGTATATCATCAAGTGATTTTACAAAAGTAACTGGTAGGCGTCCTGCTGGATTGTAATCACCAAATATAACGTCAGCTACCGCATTCCCTCCCTGCTCTCCAGGATACCAAGCCTCTAGGATTGCAGGTATGTTTTCCTGTGCCCAATTGATAGACAGAGGACTGCCATTTAATATAACCAATACAATAGGTTTACCTGTATCATATATAACTTTTAAAAGTTCCTCTTGCACACCTGGTAAATCTAAAGTTGTTCTGTCACCGCCACCATCAGATTCTGCAACCTCGCCTTCTTCTCCTTCCAATTCAGGAGATATGCCCATACACATAATAACTGCATCGGCACGTTCTGCTGCAGCGATAGCTTCAGCAAACCCCTTAGTAGGTTTGGCTCCCCAATAGCCCTCAGATGTATTAGCTAACTCACATCCTTCAGCGTACATAATCTTAGTGTCAGAAGATACTTTTCTTCTAATGCCATCAAGTATTGTTACGTATTCAGAAGGTGTACCACTATAATTGCCCAAAAGCACCTCTCGCGATTGGGCGTTAGGACCTATAACAGCAATAGTTTTTAGATTTTTGCTTAAGGGTAGAATATTATCTTCATTCTTCAATAGCACTATAGACTCTCTAGCTGTATTTAATGCCAAATGTATGTGTTCATCACAATTATTTACTTCATAGGGTATTCGTGCATAAGGCACTTCCTCTTCTGGATCAAACATACCTAATTTGAATCGAGCCATAAATAATCTTTTAACAGAAATATCTATGTCTTTTTCAGTTATAAGTCCCTGATCCAAGGCCTTTAATAGTGTATTAAATATACTACCACAACATAAATCGCAACCATTCTTCAGTGCCATGGCCGCAGCCTCTTCTGGACTGGAAGCTACTTTATGTCGCTCATATATATCTTCTATAGCACCGCAATCAGATACTACAGAGCCTTCAAAACCCCATTCTTCTCTCAGAATCTTTTGTAATAAGGTAGGACTGGCACAGCAGGGTTCTCCATTGGTTCTGTTGTATGCACCCATAATTGAATATGCCTTGCCTTCTTTTACGCATTCTTTAAAAGCAGGTAAATATGTTTCATACAAATCTTTCTCACTAACTTCAGCATTGAATTCATGACGAAGAGATTCTGGACCACTATGTACAGCATAGTGTTTGGGTGTTGCAACTGTCTTCAAGTATTTAGGATGTTCTCCTTGTAAACCTTTAACAAAAGCAACTCCCATTCTACCTGTGAGATATGGATCCTCACCATAAGTTTCCTGTCCTCTTCCCCATCGGGGATCACGGAATATATTTATATTAGGAGACCAAAATGTCAATCCTTTATATATACCACGATCACCTTTACGAACAAACTCATGGTGTTTTGCCCTTCCTTCATCAGAAATAGCTACAGCTACTCTATATATGAGATCCTGATTAAAAGATGCTGCCATCCCTATAGCCTGGGGAAAAACAGTAGCCACACCTGCTCTAGCAACCCCATGAACACACTCATTCCACCAATTATACTCAGGAATTCCTAAACTCGATATAGCTGAGGAATTATAGACTAACTGCGATACTTTCTCCTCCAAGGACAAACGTGATACTAAATCGTCTACCCTCTCCTCAAACGATCTATTTACATCTTTGTATATAGGAATATTTTTATTTTCTTCTACCATCTATCCATAATCCTCTCTTTCTTATGTTATTTCCCATTGAAATATTATTTACCCAATATATATTCGTTCAATAGCCATTCTAGGTATTCTTGCCGACCTGAAACATTCTTAATCTCATTATTTTCTAAGGCATATCTCTCTAACTCTGAAAAACCTACTTTGCCTTCAATTATATCCTTTCCTATACCCTCAGTATAACTTGCATACCTATCAGCTATTATTTTTTCAAATTTCCCATCTTGTTTCATTTTATAGGCTATTTTAAGACCCTTTGCAAAGCTATCCATACCAACAATATGGGCATAAAATAGATCTATGGGCTCAAATGAAGGTCTCCGCACCTTGGCATCGAAATTTAAACCACCTGTAGTAAATCCACCAGCTTGTAACACTTCATACATAACAAGCGTAGTTAGATATATATCAGTGGGAAATTGATCTGTATCCCATCCCAAATATAGATCACCTTGATTAGCATCTACACTGCCTAGCATATTATTTATTCTAGCATACATGAGTTCATGCTGCATGGTATGTCCAGCCAATGTAGCATGATTAGTCTCTATATTTAGCTTGAAATAATCGTCTAAGCCATATGTCTTCAAAAATGCCACTACTGCAGCAGCATCAAAATCATATTGATGCTTAGTAGGCTCTTTGGGTTTTGGCTCAATGTAAAATTGTCCATCAAAACCTATCTGTTTTGCATAGTCAACTGCCATATGAAGAAGTCTAGCATAATTATCTAGCTCCAGTTTCATGTCAGTGTTAAGTAGTGTTTCATAACCTTCTCGGCCTCCCCAAAATGTATAGCCTTCACCACCTAACTCTTTTGTGACATCCATAGCCTTTTTTATCTGTGCTGCTGTATATGCAAATACATCAGCATTACATGAAGTTGCCGCTCCATGTACGAATCTTGGATTGTTGAAAGTATTCGCAGTACCCCACAACAGCTTAATGTCATAATCTTCCATTAATTGCTTTGCAATTTTTACTATCTCATCTAAGTTTTTATTAGTTTCTGCTAAAGTCTCTCCTTCGGGGGCTATATCTCTATCATGGAAACAAAAATAATCTACGCCTAACTTATCAAAAAATTCAAATGCAGCCTCCATTCGAACTTTAGCTTTATCCATTGGATCTTGTATATGATCCCATGATCTAATCATAGTTCCCGCACCAAAAGGATCTGTTCCTTGTGCTGTAAAAGTATGCCAGTAGGCCACAGAAAACTTTAAATGCTCCCTCATAGTCTTATTTCCTACTAGCTCATCTGGATTATAATACTTAAAAGCTAAAGGATTATCGGATTTTGGTCCTTCATATTTTATTTCCTTCACATCTTTAAAATATTCTGCCATTGTACATTCCTCCAATTTATAATTTTATTTAAAAAGTACCTAAGCTTTTATGGATTGGATATATTCTTTTCTATATTAGCAACCTCAATGTAATGAGCCTTTAATGAATGATATAGTTCACCATAAACTTTATAATATTTATCATAGATTGCCACATTTTCTTCTCGAGGAGCTATACTATCTTCTATATCTATTACTGCTTGGCAAGCCTCTGGAACATCATTATATATACCTGTACCCACACCTGCTAATAAAACTGCTCCAAGGGCTGGACCCTCTTCCACAGTTATTGTATGTATAGGTGTATTGAAGACATCTGCCTGTATTTGACGCCATAGCTTACTCCTTGCTCCACCACCTGACGCCCTTATATTTGATACATCAACTCCCATCTCCCTTATAATCTCAAGAGAATCACGTAGGCTATAAACTACTCCTTCCATGACACTCCTTATCATATCCTGCCTATTATGTTTTGCTGATATACCGAAAAACACTGCTCTAGCATATGGATCAAGATGGGGACTACGTTCACCCATTAGATAAGGAAGATATATAAGACCATTACAACCTGGACTGCTTTTTTGGGCTTGCTCTGTCATCAATTCATAGGGATCTATTTCTAAAAATCTGGCTAATTCCCTTTCAGCTCCACCAAAATTATTTCTAAACCATTGAAGTGACAATCCTGCACCTTGAGTAACACCCATTATATGCCATGCATTAGGTATTGCATGACAAAATGTATGCACACGTCCCTCAGGATCTATAGATATCTCATCGGTATAAGCAAATACCACTCCAGAAGTTCCAATTGTTGAAGATACTATACCTGGCTTAACAATACCATTACCCACTGCGCCTGCAGCTTGGTCTCCTGCTCCTCCCACTACAGGTGTACCAGGATTCAAACCCGTAAGTTCAGAAACCTCTTGAGTTACATATCCACTAACCTCTTGAGACTCATATACATCAGGCATCCATTCAAACGGTATACCTAGTTTGTCGAGTATTTCTCTACTCCATCTACGCTTAGGTACATCTAAAAATTGTGTGCCACTGGCATCAGATACCTCAGTTGCAAATTCACCGGTTAATTTAAAACGTATAAAATCCTTAGGCAGAAGAACTTTATATATATCTTCGAATATCTTTGGTTGATGTTCTTTAACCCATAATACCTTAGTTGATGTGAAATTGGTAAGTGCTGGATTTGCGGTAATCTCTATGAGTTTTTCTCTACCTACTATGGATGTGATTTCTTCACATTGCTTTGATGTACGCTGATCACACCATATTATGGCAGGTCTCATTACCTCACCTTTTTTATCTATAAGGACCATGCCGTGCATCTGACCTGTAAGTCCAATGCCTTTTATAGCATCTCCCCTTATACCTGCTTTATTCACTACATCTTTTATAGTTTCTACAGTAGCTCTCCACCAATCTTCAGGCTGCTGTTCTGCCCAGCCTATTTGTGGTTGATATAATTCATACTCTGAAGTCGAAGATGCCACCACTTCACCGTTATATGCATCAAATAATATTGTTTTAGTACCTGAAGTACCAATATCAATTCCCATTAAATATCCCATATGTAACTATCACCTTCATTTTTTATATTATTATGGATAACCACTATCGACATTTAAAATAAACATCCTAGTCAAATTAGAGCTGAAAGGCTTTTTTATCTAAAACTAGCCGATATTCTACTCTTTTCGTTCCTAATATTAATAGCATTCCTCAATGCTATATTCTGTATAATTAACCTTTAAATAAAAATATGATAATGTTTGTTTATTCATTAAACTAATTTAATTAAATTATATCAATTACATTTTCGTTTGTCAATAAAAAATCAAATATCTACATCATACTTTTTCAAAAAATACTGTATTTAATATTCCAATTTCAACTTTTCTATAATATGTTGTTTCACTAAATTTGAAATATGTTCCATATATAAATAAAATAATGAGCATTTATGCACATTTTTGAGCAACAAACAAAAAAGGCCAGGAACTTATTATATATCCATCTGTCATAGATTGTCTATATCTATTTTTTATCTGTTTTCAGAAGAACATATTATGTTTCCTGACCTATATCTCTACTTTACAACAATATTAACAAGTCGTTTTGGTACCACTATAATCTTTACCACTGTTTTCCCTTCTATGAGTTTAGATATCTTATCTAGAGCAAAGACCGCCTCTTCTACCTCTTGCCTTGAAGCATCAGCAGGAATTTTTAACCTATCCCTTAATTTACCGTTTACCTGCACCACCATTTCTACTTCATCTCTAATAAGCGCCTCTTTGTCGTAAACTGGCCAACTTTCATTATGAATACTACCTTTATGACCTGTTATATGCCAAAGTTCTTCTGCCATATGAGGTGCAAAGGGAGCTAACATTAACATCAATGTATTCAAAGCTTCAACTAACACCCAGTTAGAATAATCCATCTTATCTACTTCATCTCTATATGCGTATATAGCATTTACAAGTTCCATTATAGCACTTATGGCAGTATTAAAATTAAAACGCTCTTCAATATCAGCTGTTATCCGTTTGATTGTACTATGGATGTCATATCTAAGCTCTTTATCAGCAGAAGAAAGCTTACGTTCTTCTTTCCCTTCTATTTTGTCGTATACATCCTTCAAATCCAACACAAGTCTCCATACTCTATTTAGGAAACGATAACAACCTTCCACGCCTTGATCGCTCCACTCAAGATCCCGCTCCGGCGGCGCAGCAAATAAAATAAACAATCTAACCGTATCTGCTCCATATTCCTCCATTATATCTTCAGGACTTACTACATTACCCTTGGATTTAGACATCTTAATTCCATCTTTTAATACCATCCCTTGAGTAAGTAAGTTTACAAATGGTTCATCTACCGGTGAAATACCTATATCATAAAGAACTTTCGTAAAAAATCTAGAATATAACAGATGTAAAATAGCATGTTCAACTCCACCTATATATTGGTCCACGGGCATCCAATATTTAGCCTTATCAAAGGCAAAAGCCTCCTCATCATTATTAGGATCGGTATATCTGAAAAAGTAAAAAGATGAACATACAAATGTATCCATAGTATCAACTTCTCGCCTAGCATTTCCACCACATTTAGGACAAGTTGTATTTATAAACGATTCATTATTTGCAAGTAAGTTTTGTCCTTTATCTTTAAACTCTATATCTGTAGGTAAAACTACCGGTAAATCACTTTCTGGAACAGGCACTATTCCACATTTGTCACAATATATTATTGGTATAGGTGCCCCCCAATATCTTTGACGAGATATTAGCCAATCTCTTAATTTATAGTTAACATTACGCCTACCACATTTCTTCTCTTCCAAATATGAAATTATAGCTTCTATACCATCTTTACTATTCAATCCATCAAATTGACCAGAATTTATCATTATACCTACATCTACATAGGCCTCTTTTAAATTATATACATCAATACTATCATCTTCAGGCTTTATAACAGGTATTATAGGCATATCATATTTCTTTGCAAATTCAAAGTCTCTTTGATCATGGGCAGGTACACCCATAACAGCACCAGTGCCATAATCCATGAGCACATAATTGCCAATTAAAATAGGCACTTTTCTGTTATTCAAAGGATTCACAGCATATCTACCTATGAACAACCCTTCTTTTTCAGTCTCATCAGATGTTCGAGTTATTTCATCTAATGCCTCTACCTTTTTTCTAAATCTCATTGCATCTTCATAGTATTCAGTTCCTTCTGTTAGCAGATCTACTAGAGGATGTTCGGGAGATAATACAATATATGAAACACCAAATATAGTATCTGGTCTAGTAGTAAACACTGTAATTTTCTCTTCAAATCCATCTATTTTGAAATCAATAACCGCACCCTCACTGCGTCCTATCCAATTCTTTTGCATTATCTTTACCTTATCAGGCCATCCATCCAACTTATCTATATCCTCTAATAATCTGTCAGCATAGTCAGTTATCTTAAAAAACCACTGTGCCAGTTCTTTTTTTACTACTACTGAATCACATCTCTCACAAGCTCCATCTACTACTTGTTCATTTGCAAGCACAGTTTCACAAGAGGGGCACCAATTCACCTTCGATTTTTTCTTATAAGCTAGCCCTTGTTTGAAAAACTGTAGAAACATCCATTGCGTCCATTTATAATAACTAGTATGACAAGTAGTTATCTCCCTATCCCAATCATAACTAAATCCCATCTTCTTCAATTGGTCCCTCATATGTTCTATATTTTTTGTAGTCCAAACACTAGGATGAGTCTTGTTCTGTATAGCTGCATTTTCTGCCGGCAATCCAAAAGCATCCCAACCCATTGGGTGAAGTACATTGTATCCATTCATAGTCTTATAACGGGCTATTACATCACCAATAGCATAATTTCTTACATGTCCCATATGTAATTTCCCAGATGGATATGGAAACATCTCAAGTAAGTAATACTTTGGTTTGGAACTATCTTCTGTCCGTCTAAAAGCATTTTGCTTTTCCCATTCTAATTGCCATTTTCTTTCTATATCTAAAAAATCATAGTTCATTTATGCTAACCTCCATCTTTTATCTCTATATAAAAAGCCCCCGTCCTCTCTTTAGGGACGAGGGGCTACTCGCGGTACCACCCTAATTGATACAAAATATCCTCTCGAATCATCTATAAGGAGATGAACCCGTATAACCATCTGTATTGAGGCGAGTTCAATAACTTGGGTTACTGGTTTGCACCCACCACCAGCTCTCTTAAAACCTAGTTTTATCTACTACTCCTCTAGTTATACCTATGCTTTATTGTCCATTATTTCAATCTGAGCATCTGCCCATAATCTCTCGAGATCATAGAACTTTCGTTCCTCACTGTGAAAAATATGGACTATTACATCACCATAGTCTAAAGCTATCCACCTATTATCTTGTTTGCCATCTATGCCTTTTAGTTCTATTTCTTCGTTGGCTAATTCCTTAATAAGTCCTCTATACAGCGAATTTATCTGAGTCTCCGATCTACCACTTGCAATTATAAAATAATCAGCAACAATAGTCAATGGATATACCTCTAATAGTGTTATGTCTTCAGCCTTCTTATCTTTCAGTATATCGCCTATTTTTAAAGCTAATTTTTTCGATTCTAAAGGCAAATTCTTCCCTCCATATCTGTTTTTAAGATATATAGTATTATATCATAATATATCATATTGTGTCACATATATCCTTTAAAATTTGATTAGTTTTATTCAAGGTTATAATTAGTACCTACTACATCATATTATCATAGATAATCACTATCATTATTCTTAAAAACATAATAAATTGCTCAAATTTTGTATTTACTAAATGATTTTAGTTTCTAATGCCTATAATAGTCAACCTGTTAATCTTTGTCAATATTAAATAAATTTTGCTACTTGATTTTTATAAGATCTGAACATAATTTTTTAAGATAAATTACACTTTAAAATATAAAACATATAAGCATCAAAATTCATGCTACTATTATATTTGAAAAAATATCATTAGACTAATGAATTATAACTTTTAGATATTAAGTAAATCTTAATATATCGTTTCTTGCATCTATTGTATATGGATGTATAAGTGCCCCTTTTGATAATATATATTGTATAGTATTATTTATTGCCATCAAAATTGCCTCATCTAAACTGACCCTAGCTTTAGCTCTTATTTTTTCCACCCCAGAAAATGAACGACCAGGTTCGATGTAATCAGCAATATATATTATCTTTTCAAGTAACGTCATATCTTTTCTACCTGTAGAATGATATTTTATTGACATTAATATATCCAAATCTTGTATAGCAAATATATATTTTGCCATTCTCTCGCCTAATGGTCCATGGATAAGAGCCTTCTCCTTCAACATTATGCTATCTATATCTGCATTATATTTAAAACTCATCTCCATCATCTTATCGTAAGGTAAACATTTAGCACAATCATGCAGAAGTCCTGCCATTGCAGCTTTTTGTTCATTTGCTCCATATAACCTTGCTAGTTCTATAGATGTATTCATAACTTCTATAGAATGAATATAACGATCCTCATCTAAATATTTTTTAAGCTTATCCTTTATAATGCTTATATCCACTTATATATCCGCTCCTACTTGTAAATACGCTTTTCTTCTATATAGTATAACACTTTATCAGGAACCAAATATTTTACAGTCCGCCCCCCCTTTATAGCCTTTCTTATATATGTAGAAGATATATCTATGAGAGGGCCATGGGCAAATAAAATATCTGCATCATATGTTTCGTTAAGATATTGTCTTTCCTCTTTTAATGATTCATCTGAAAATCCCCATCTATTATACACTATAAAAGTGCATCTCTTAAAGACATCATTGACCCTTCGCCAACTCTTAACTTCAAAAAGGGTATCTCCACCTATTATAAAATAAAATCTTGCTCCTTGCCCATATATATCATGAAGCTCTTTAAGAGTGTCTACAGTATAAGTCTTCCCTTTTCGCTTTATCTCCATATCACTTAATTTAAAGTATTTATTATCTTCTATAGCTAGAGATACCATATTACACCTATGCCTAGCATTGACCACCTGGTTACTAGGCTTATGAGGTGGATCCCCTACTGGTATATATAAGACCTCATCTAAATTATATTCTTCCCTTACTATCTCTCCAATTATAAGATGACCTATATGTATGGGATCAAATGTCCCTCCCATTATACCAATTTTATTTACATCTTGTCCATTCTTTTTAAACATTATAAAAAACACTCCAAACATAATGATATTATTCTTCATATATTATATACCATATTACAGATAACTATATATTAATCAACTTATTTATCTAGACAGAAACCTGTCATCACAGTAGCTATGGATATATTTTCCTAGAATATGGGTATAATAAAAGTAATCGTTAATCTATCGAACATATTAAAATAGAATTTACACAAGAATATCCATAGTTAGAAACTAAACCTCTTATAATATTACACTTAATTTATTGTATAAAAATTGAAGGGAATTTGAAAATTATCAAATATATAACCTTACTAATAAAAAAAGGAGAAACCTATGAAATATTGGTTTAAACATATAAAAATCATAAAAAATAATTATGAGCTCTATGCAAGTGAAGCTAGTTATAAAAAAACTTTTACGGCATATATTATAGACACTATATTTATATATGTAGTTGTGTTCTTCACTATGTTTTTATTGGGGCTAACATCAGGAGTTAATATAATTATAGCAGCACTTTTTTCAATACTAGCATTAGTACCTATCAATATACTATTATACCAAAGATTCAAGAAAAATTATAATAAATTAAAAGGACATGTATTTGAAAAAATTCGTAAAGAAGAGATAGAAAAAAAATTAATTTCATTATCTCATCGTAATTTTCCCGTTTTACTTATAGAACTTCTGATAGAAAATCGTATAGTTTCTAATATTGTAATTCAAAAGGATTTTATAGAAGGAACAAAAGATAGTGTTAGATATGCCATAGGATATGACATACTAGAGCCTGGGGAAAAAACGAGTTTGGATACTATAGAATCATTTATATATAAAATGAAAAATCTAGGTTTTGAAAATATCATATTTTTTTCCACTAATGAATTCCAAGATGAATGTCATAAGCTCAAAGAATTCTTTCAAAACAGATATATATTTTTAGTAGATAAAGAACATATAATTAAAATGACTCTAGATACATATATGGGGCTTGAAGATGTAGAAGTCGAGAATATAATCAAAAAAAAATACAGGCAAAGAGAAAAAATATATAATTTCAAAAAAAATAGTGTTATATCTAATAAAAATGCCAAAAGTTTTTTCTCATACTCTGCAATCTTTTTTATATTAACATTCATAATCAAAAACTCTTCAATATACTATATGGGTATTTCCATAAGTTTTTTCATACTCGGACTATTCACATACCTTATAAATAAATATAAAGCATCTAAAGATAATATAATAAATACCACAAAGGGAGTAGATAATAAATAGCTACTCCCCAAAGTCTATTCATTCATATTATTTTCTTTGCGGTTTTTCCGTCTATGAGCCTCATAATTCCGATCACCCTTTTTCCAACCTGATCTAGTCTTCTGCACCACAATTGTCTCTTGTACATCAACTACAAACTCATCCCTTGCAGCACAATAATACATTGATTGCCCCTGCTTACAGTTTTGACAGTGAATACATTCCATGATCCTTTCCTTTGACCCCCTACTCTAAATATTATTAATTTGGAATATTATTCAACGAACTCAAATTCAAGGTCATTCATGCGTACCGTATCACCGTCCTTAACACCTTTTTCCTTGAGTGCATCTACTACTCCCCTCTTCTGTATTGCCCTTTGAAAGTACTGTAATGAATCATAGTCATCTAAGTTGACCTTCCTCATGAGCTCATCCACAAAGGGACCTTGAACTATAAAAATACCATCTTCTACATATATTTCGTATGCAGTTTTGTCAATTCGCTGAACATTTAATTCTTCATCTGTTTCTACATATAATTGAGGCATAGGAATAGTTTCAAGAAGTCTCCATACTGCCTCTAATAACGCATCAAACCCTTCATGTCTAGCAGCTGAGACAAAGAAACACTCAACTCCTTTTTTTGCAAGATATGATTCTAGAGCACGAGCATTTGTACTGGCTCCTGGTAAATCATATTTATTTCCAACTACAATCTGAGGTTTTTCTGCTAATTTAGGACTGTATTGCACAAGCTCTTCATTTATCTTTTCATAGTCAGATATGGGATCTCTTCCTTCAATACCTGATACATCTATTATATGAAGCAATAGACGTGTTCTCTCTATGTGCCGTAAAAAATCATGACCAAGTCCAACGCCTTGATGTGCTCCTTCAATGAGTCCAGGAATATCTGCCAATATAAAAGATCTATCCCCTTTTAACTCCACAACGCCGAGATTGGGTTCTAACGTAGTGAAGTGATAATTTGCTATTTTGGGACGAGCAGCAGTAATGACTGATAATATTGTAGATTTTCCCACATTGGGGAAACCTATTAAACCAACATCTGCTATGGTTTTTAGTTCAAGTATAATCCAACGTTCCTCACCCTTCTCGCCATCTTGAGAGATCCGTGGTGCCCTTCTGGTTGAGGTAGCAAAGTGGATATTTCCTTTACCTCCCCTGCCTCCCTTTGCAATGATCTTTGTCTGACCATCTTCCACTAGGTCGGCAATTATTCTATCTCCGTCAACATCCTTTATTATTGTCCCAACGGGAACAGATATTATAAGGTCTTTCCCATCTCTTCCCTTCATCTTTTTGCCCATACCATCTGTGCCTCTCTCAGCCTCATACTTTTTCTTATATTTAAAATCTAAAAGGGTGTTCATACTAGAGTCAGCTTTTATTATAACATTACCCCCATCGCCTCCATCGCCTCCATCAGGCCCACCATGAGGAATAAATTTTTCCCTTCTAAAAGACACAACGCCTTTACCCCCATCGCCTCCCTTTACAAATATCTTTGCAACATCCACAAACAATTTTATCACCCTATATCTTAAAATTCGTATTTTTATTATAGCATTTTGATTCCCAATATGTCATATAAAATATTATAAAATGTTTATATCTATTATTCCCATTTTAGTGAAGAAGATGTTCACTGAAAATGAACTAGAATATATATTTATATCAACATAAATTACAAATGATATACACAAGAATATTATATAATCATTTAAGCCATTATATCCATAGTACTTGTGATTAAAGTATTAATGAGTTAAAAAGTCTCAAAACAAACCTTTTCCACAATAAGTATAATAAACAAAAATCTATTGCCCGAGGCAATAGATTTTTGTTTTAACTAAGTGCTATAGTTTCTTCTACAGGATACACACTTACCTGTTTCTTCTTCTTACCTTTTCTTTCAAACTTTATTACACCATCAACTAATGAAAATAAAGTGTCATCCTTACCAATACCTACATTCATGCCTGGATGTATCTTTGTACCTCTCTGCCTTACTATTATATTTCCAGCAAGTACATATTGACCATCAGCACGTTTAACTCCCAGTCGCTTTGATTCACTATCCCGTCCATTCCTAGAACTACCTACACCTTTTTTAGTTGCAAAAAGCTGAAGATCTATATTAAACATCTAAATCACCTCCTGATTCTTCTATAGAAACAAAAGAGCCATATTGGTTTTCTATACTCTTTAATCCTACAAACATGGTTTCAAGTATAATGTGGGCATTTCTTTCCTGGTTAGGGGATAATCTGTTAGGTAAAGCAAATTTTGCATATCCATCTCGCTGCGTATATATAGCCTCAACCGAAATTACATCATATATACCCATGACTGCAGTTTGGATTATAGCAGATACTGCTGCACATACTATATCTTCACCCTTCTGTGCATAACCTGCATGCCCCGATACTTCAAAACCTTTTATTTTTCCACTATCATTCCTGATAATAAATATATTTATCATAGTTCCTTAACCGTTTATCTTAGTTATTTGCACTTCAGTAAAAGGCTGACGATGTCCTTGCTTTTTTCTATAATTTTTCTTTGGTTTATACTTATAGACTATTATTTTCTTTCCTTTCCCTTGAGCTGTTACATTACCTTCCACACTGGCATTTTCAACATAGGGAGTGCCTATAGTCATACCTTCGTCATTATTGATTGCTAAAACTTCATCGAATATAACAGTTTCACCCTCGGAAGCCTTGAGTTTTTCAATCCTTAATATATCACCTTCTTGAACCCTATATTGTTTCCCTCCAGTTTTTATTATAGCATACATTGCGTGCACCTCCTCAATATAAGTCTCGCCGAATAGATGGTATCCATATGTATGGATTTAAAAAACCATATCCGTGCGGATTACACGACAATTAATTTTAACATATATTTTTTATATTTGTCAACTAAGGAAAACTAAAAATATATCCATAAAAAATATTATGATTTAAATAGAAAAGTTCCGGAAACTATCTCCCTATTACATTATCTGCATATTCCAATAATATCCCCTCTACCTCTGCCTGTCCATTTACCTGCTTTATATTGACTTGTTCTATATGCATATTTGGATTTGCTGTTATAAATATTTTTTTGTTCCATGTGTTTTCTAATAGCTCTATATTCTTTCCATTATCTTCCATCCATGCCTTGCCTATACTTGGATGTACTTCTACTATCGCACCCCACACATCATTATTCTTAAAAAAATCTTCTAGTTTTTTCTCTATATTGGCAATTATCATATTCTCTGAATATACCTTGCCTGTACCATTACAATATGGACATGGCTTTAATAGAGTTGCTGATAACCTATTTCTCTCTTTTTTTCTAGTCATCTCTACAAGTCCTAATCCAGTAATACCCACTACATGTGTTTTTGTACGATCTTTTTTCAAGGCTTCTTCAAGTACTTTTACTACCATCTCTCTATGCTCCGGCAGTTCCATATCTATGAAGTCAATTATTATTATACCACCTATATCCCTAAGCCTTATCTGATGGGCAATCTCTTCTGCTGCTTCTAAATTTGTCTTAAGTACCGTATCTTCAAGATTATGCCCACCTACAAACTTGCCTGTATTTACATCTATAGCCGTTAGAGCTTCTGTATAGTCTATTACAATATAACCACCATTTTTTAGCCATACCTTTTTCTGTATGGCCTTTTCTATCTTTTTATTTATACCATAGTATTCAAAAATATCTACATCCTCTTGAAAATAATATACCCTATCCAACAAGTTTGGCGATATTGCCTCTACAAGTTCTAAAACTCGTCTGTACTGACTTTCATCATTTATAACAAACCTATCTACATCTTGAGTAAAAATATCTCGTACAGCTCTATATACAAGACTTTCGTCCTTATGAAGCACCTGTGGAGGCTTGACCATATTTTCTATACTCTCAATTCTTTTCCATAGCCTACATAAAAGAGCTACATCGTATAAAAAATCCTCCTTTTCTTTCCCACGTGCAGCTGTCCTAACAATCAGCCCCATATCTTCTGGTTTTATCTCTTCTGCTATTGCCTTGAGTCGTTCTCTTTCAGCATCATCCTCTATTCGTCTAGATATGCCTACATAATTTACATTGGGCATCAAGACAAGATAGCGACCAGGAAGTGTTATATTTGTTGTTACCCTAGCACCTTTCGTCCCAATGGGTTCCTTGAGTACTTGTACTGTTATCTCTTGTCCTTCTCTAATCTGTGATATGGCTGAGTTTTTTATCCTTCCCTCCACGCCATTACTCCTATCAGTAAACTCAAATACTGAACTTTTTGTATCAATATCACCAAGATATAAAAAAGCATTTTTACTAAGTCCTATATCTACAAAAGCAGCTTGCATTCCTGGAAGTACATTTGCAACTTTACCTCTATATATATTGCCCACTACTCGACGATTCTCTTCATCATCAAAATATAACTCTGCTAGATCCCCATCTTCTAATAGGGCTACCCTTACCTGATCATTATGAATATCTACTATAATTTCCTTATGCAATTTATTAAACCTCCATTCATAGCTCCAGTGGGGTAATCCAACAATTATCCCTATAAATGTACATTTCAACCCGATGTATACTATACAGCGCTTCATCATAGTTAATATTTGCAAACTTTGTCATTGCTTGTATCAATAGCTTAGGATTTAGATTCTTCTTATCTGAACATTTAAGTATACTTTTGATCTTTATACTCTTTGATAAACGCTCAACAACTTCTATCGAAAATATCATATTTCTTATATCAATATAACGTACACCTCTTTTACCCTGTTTTTCTACTATGATACTTTTTTTATTTAAAAACTCTTCTAAAATGCTATTTATATCATCTTTTTCATATGGCATCTCTATTATATACTCTGCCCTATCTATCATGCTAGCAAGAGATGGAAGATCTTCTGATATTTCCTTTGCCTCCAATATTGATATTCCTTTAGGAAGGACCCTATTCATATTTGTTTTGAAAATATAGGGCTCCATGGATTCTCTTAAACTTATATCCATGTATTCACCCTCACTTGTCATACCAACTGAAAGAGCAAATGCAATGGAAAATTTAGGATGGGGGTGAAACCCTTCTGAAAATTCTATGGGAATATTAGCCCTTGTCATAGCACGCTGAATCGCCCTCATAGTATCTAAATGGGAGATATATTTTACCCTGTCTTGAATCGAAAACTTGGCCACTATTCGCATCCACATACCCCCTTAAATTTCATATTTATACCACAACCTGTACATCCGGCTCTGCAATCATGGGTAAGTTCGCCGGCTAATGCCCGCTCATATTCTCTCCACAAATATTGTTTATTGACACCTGCATCTATATGGTCCCAAGGAAATAATTCTCCTGGTTCTCTTGTCCTATTAGCGTAAAAGTAAGTATCTATATCACAATCTGCAAATGCCTTTTGCCATAGATCAAATCTAAAATGTTCATCCCATCCGTCAAACTTACATCCAAGTTCCCATGCTCTTATGAGAACCTTGCTTAGTCTTCTATCACCCCTTGCAAATATTGCCTCTAAAAAACTAAGCTGTGCATCATGCCAGTCATATTTTACATTTTTTATCCTCAAATGTTTCTGAAGAAAGTTTTGTTTTTCCTCAAACTCTGTCATAGTATTCTGTCCCACCCACTGAAAAGGGGTAAAAGGTTTTGGAACAAAACATGAAGTACTTATAGTTATAGTGGGGTTTTTTTTGATATGAGGGGGCTTTTTAGCATAAAATCTATCTACTACCTCCTTCGCCAATATGGATATACCTAAAAGATCTTCATATGTCTCTGTCGGCAAACCTATCATAAAATAGAGTTTTATATTAGTCCAACCTAAATCAAATGCCATATCTAAACTCTTTAAGAGATCATCCTCTGTTACACCCTTGTTTATTACATCTCTAAGTCTTTGTGTCCCTGCTTCAGGTGCAAAGGTCAATCCTGTCCGACGTACCCTATATATATTCTCAATGAATTCCTTTGAAAAACTGTCGATTCTAAGAGACGGCAAAGACAGGGAAACTCTATCTCTCTCGAACTTGTCCATAAGCTCATGAATTAAGGTTTCTAATTCAGAATAATCACTAGTACTTAGAGATGAAAGAGATAATTCATTATAACCTGTATTCTGTATAATACTGCTCGCCAAATACTTTAATTTTTCCCTCGAACGCTCCCTAACTGGTCTATAGAGCATACCAGCTTGGCAGAACCGGCAACCCCTTGTACATCCTCTAAATAACTCTAACACCCCTCTATCATGAACTATATCCATAAAGGGCACTATCATTTTTGTAGGATAATAGGTATTATCTAGATCATATACTATACGTTTTAAAACTTTTTTAGGAACAAACGGATATATGCCTTTTATATCCTCTATAGTATTATCGGCTTTATATGATATTTGATAAAACATAGGCACATATATACCAGAAATTTGAGACGCTAATCGTAAAAAATCAAATTTAGTCATCTTTTTTTTCTTACAATAACCATATAGATCTAGCAGTTCGTCTATTACTTCTTCTCCTTCACCTATTACAAATAGATCAAAAAAGTCAGCAAGTGGTTCCGCATTATACGCACATGGACCTCCTCCTATAATTAAGGGATATTCCCATCCATTTTGCCTATCTCTACTCTTGAAAGGTATACCTGCAAGATCTAACATATTAATTATATTAGTATAGCTCATTTCGTATTGAAGTGTAAAACCGACTATGTCAAATTTTAAAAGTTCATCTTTTGTCTCCAAAGCAAATAGTTTCACACCTTCCTTACGCATTGCCTCTTCCATATCTACCCACGGTGCAAATACTCTCTCACAATAAGTATCATCACGTCTATTTATTAAATGATATAGTATTTTCAAACCTAAATGAGACATGCCCACCTCATAAATATCCGGAAAGGCAAATACAAACCTTATTAGAATATCATCGGGATCTTTTTCTACCATATTATATTCGTTCCCCATATAACGAGCAGGTTTGCTTACTTTGATCATTATCCTGTCTAATAGTGTCTTATTCAATTACATATCCTCCTTAGTTGCGAAAATTTCCCGTGTGCTACAGTACAGAAGACTCCGTAAATTAAGTAAATTTTATCTAGATATTAATTGACCTACAGTCATATCCATACCAAATTCCATAATTCCATCAACCACATCGCCCTCACTTATAGAGCCCTTTACATTCATTTGATAGTCAACTACATCGATATAGTGATATCTATAGGGAACAAATTGTTTTATAATCTCTACAAGTGGAATATCATGAAAAACTACTATATGCCTAATCTCCATAGCACCTTGTTTTAGTAATTTATCCTTTTTATAGGTTATATCCCTTAATACGTTGTAGGCAGAAGTCTTTTTTTCTTTTATTGCAGAATATATTAAAAATACTGCAATAAAAAATATAGTCATATTAAATATGCCCTTGCAAACTCCATATATTCCTGAAATAATCAAGAATATAGCTAATACAATACCGCCATTTATCATTATATTAGTTGCTCGTTTAAGTCCTATTTGCCTGGATAAAATAGCCCTAACTGCACGACCACCATCAAGCGGCAATGCTGGTAACATATTGAAACACGCCAATAATAGATTTGCCCTTATAAAATTGTCATATGTAATTTGGGGCATACATATTTCTATAGCAACACATAACAGCGAAATCATTATATTTATGAAAGGTCCTGCAAGTGATATTATAATCTCATGGGTTGGATTTAGTTCAAGTAAACTTCCTATTTTTATAGTACCACCAAACGGATAAAGTTCTATCTCTAATACTTCTAATCCACATATCCTAGCAGCAATTATATGAGCAAGTTCATGAATAAATACAACTAAAAAAATGGTGGCAACCATATGTCTATCACCTGCTATAATGGTAGCAACCACCATGCCCATAAATATTTTGTTTATATATATATCAATCCCAAACAAAGTACCTATCTTCATAATCTTCCATAAACTCCTCTCCCAATATCAAGTCTATTCTAGTTGTGAAAATAGGGAGAACGGATCCACAGGTTCATCATTTTTCCACACCTTAAAATGTAATACTGGCTTTTCATCCTCAACACTTACTATCCTACCTATGACGGTACCTTGTTGAATTTTTTCACCCTTCTCTACATATGGCTGTGTTATATTGTGATAGACTGTTATTAGACTCTCACTATGTCTTATAGTAATTGCATAACCTTGGGCATGGCTATCTACCAAAATAACCTCGCCATTTGCGGCACAAAGAACATCCAATTCGCCGTCTCCTTCTATATTTATTCCTCCGGTTTCACCAAAGGAGGCTATGATTCTACCTTTAGCTGGTACTATAAATGGACACAAAGTTTCATCATCTTTATCTATACTGGTATTAAATCCAAATACAGCTTTAATCTTTGGAAAATACTTTTGAACAAATTTTATACGTCCCAAAGATTCTTTTATGTCAAACTCCTGATCAATTGCCACTCTTACCCCATCAATAATTTTATTTGATATAGGTCTATCTATACTGTCTATTATAAAAATAGACAGAAATATAAATAAAGCTATTACAAACTTTCTAAATACAAAATTAGTATTCATATCTGTATGTGTAGATTCATATCTACTATAATTCTTAGATTTACCCTTGGAATGAAATTTATTTGGATGTATTCTCTGTCGCCTGTATTCCAATATTATCCCCCCTCATTATTAACAGTATATTTTAGAGGAGGTAATATTATAACTTTTTTAAAGATTAAAAAAGTTCATCTTCATCTTCTTCATCTCTAGGCGGATTTACTATGAGCCTCCAATCTAGATCCCCTCTTTCTATTGCCTTAACTAGAACCTCTGCCGTAGCCATATTAGTAGCAAGGGGAATATTATGAACATCACATAATCTAAGTAATGCATTTACATCAGGTTCATGGGGTTGCGCGGTCAGTGGATCTCTTAAAAAGATTACTACATCTAATCTATTATAGGCGATCCTAGCACCTATCTGCTGATCCCCTCCTAAAGGACCAGATAGAAATCTATGAACTGGAAGACCTGTAGCTTCATGTATTAATTTACCGGTAGTACCAGTTGCACATAACTTATGCTTCTCTAATATATCTCTATAAGCTATACAAAAGTTCACCATATCCTCTTTTTTCTTGTCATGAGCAATAAGTGCTATATTCAAAGCCATACCATCCCTCCTAGAATTTTATCTTCTGTCTTCTCATAGCCACGCTCAATACCATTCCATACGCAGCCATGTTAGTAAGCATAGAACTTCCCCCATAACTCATAAAAGGTAATGGTATACCCGTTACAGGCATCAGTCCCATAGTCATACCAATATTTTCAAATATATGAAAAAACATCATAGAAGCAACACCTACTACAATTAAAGAACCAAATCTATCCTTTGAATGCTTTGCCACTCTAACCGTCTTGAGTAGTAACATCATATACAAAAATATTATTATTGCTCCACCAATAAAACCCAATGCTTCAACAGTTACAGCAAATATAAAATCAGTATGTTTTGCTGGTAGAAAATTGAGCTGACTTAGAGTATTATCAGTTAAAAGACCCTTCCCATATAATCTTCCTGAGCCAATAGCAGTCATTGACTGTAGCACGTTATATGCATTCCCAAGCGGATCTAATTCAGGATTTAGAAATACCCTTATTCGGTTTTTTTGGGTTTCTGAAAAAATGAATTTCCATGCAATGGGTATACTACCAAGCCCCACTCCTAGCATCCCCAGTATGAGTTTATAACCAAGTCCAGCTACAAAGAGCATACCAAATACTATTACAACAAGCACTAACGATGTTCCAAGGTCTGGCTGTTTATATATAAAAAACAAAGGAGGGATAAGCTGTATAAATACTGGAATAATATCACGTATACTCTTCAAACTCTCTCGTTTCTCTATGGTCTTTGCAGTGCTTATTATGATTGCTAATTTCGCAAATTCAGATGGTTGTAAATTTATCGGCCCTATTTTAATGGCCCTTCTAGCATTACCTGCTATAGTTCCCTTTTTACTCACATAAAAAAGTAATAATAGAACAAAAAAATATATATAGAAAGACATATCTTTATATACATTATAATCAATACTCGCCACTATAAACAATACTATTAATCCAATTATCACCCATAATGCCTGCGACTTCACATAACTCAAATTTATATTGCCGAGCACTTCATATATTGATTCATTTCCTTCGGTCGGTGCACGCATGGCAACCCCAATTCCTATCATACCAAAACACGCTAATAAAATTATTATTATAAGAATTCCAAAATCAAAGTTTTTTATAAGCCTTTTGTCTAGCATATTTTCCCCCCAAACCAAACAATATTCATTTACATAAATTATTATATCATATATCTGCCTTCGTTAAAATAAAAAATAATAATTGGAGTTTTAGCAATGCCTTTTTAGTACTTACTTATACAATTGTCTAATTAATACTAAAAACTGATACTGTTTATAAGTTCACACAGTTTTAATATGTCTTTCCCCAAAATCTGTATATAATCTTTGTTCATAAATATATACTCAAAGTAAAAAAGAGATTGCCATAGCTTGCAATCTCCCTCTACCTACTATCCATTGTTTTTACCAATATTTTTCATCTTTTTTACAGGTATATTAGCAACTAATGTAGAAGTATATGTATCATCGTCATTTGCCATCCTAGTTAGATTGATGTCTATCCCTTCTTCATCTATTTCCATATAATCTGACATGACTTTCATAATATCATCTTTTATCATATCTAAATATTTAGGGGAAACATTAGCTCTATCATGCGTTAGTACTAACTTAAGACGCTCTTTGGCTATATCTTTGCTTTTATTGTCATCTTTACTGAAAAACTTAAATAAACTCTTCAAATCGGTTTCCCCCCTTACTATTTTGTATTTTTATTTATACCAAATAAGCGCTTTATCTTATTTATAAATGTATCCTCTTCATCTAAATTCATTAAAGGTATGTCTTCACCTAATAGACGCTTTGCAATATTCCTAAAAGCCACTCCTGCCATACTGTCCTCATCAATTGCAACAGGCTCTCCCCTATTTGTGGATATAACTATATGTTCATCATCTGGCACTACACCTAAGAGATCAATGCCTAATATTTCATTGGTGTCATCTATATTCATCATATCCCCTCGTTTAACTAAATCTATTCTAAGCCTATTTATTATCAATAGAGGACTTTGTATATCATATGTAGCCAACATGCCTATTATCCTATCAGCATCTCTAACTGCTGATACCTCTGGTACAGTCACTACAATAGCCTCATCTGCGCCGGCAACTGCATTTTTAAATCCGTGTTCTATACCCGCTGGACTATCTATAAGTATAAAATCAAACTGTTCTCTTAAATCAGCACATAGTTTTTGCATTTGCTCCGGCGACACTGCATTTTTATCCCTAGTTTGAGCTGCTGGTAATAGATACATCCCATCAAAACGCTTATCCTTCACCAAAGCTTGTTTGAGCCTACATGTGCCTTCCACAACATCTACCAAATCATATACTATCCTATTTTCTAAGCCCAATACAACATCCAAATTTCTAAGTCCTATATCTGCATCTATCAAAACCACTTTTTTTCCTTCTAACGCCAAAGCAGTACCAATATTTGCCGTAGTAGTTGTCTTACCCACACCGCCTTTCCCTGATGTGATTACAATAACTTCTCCCATATATACACCCTCCTTGTTCTATTTTACTGGTTCTATTACAAGAATATCATCTTTTACATATGCAATTTCAGGATAGATAGGCTGCATATCATTCTCTCCTTCAGGAGGACGACTTATCAGTTTCCCTATCCTAATTTGTGTTGGTTTAAAGTCTAAACATACAATTACAGAATTGCCATTACCAGTAGCCCCAGCATGGGCAAGACCTCTCAATGTCCCAATTATTATGATATTCCCTCCGGCAATAACCTCTCCTCCAGGATTTACATCCCCTATGACTACGATATTACCCTCATAAAAAATACGCTGTCCACTTCTCACAGGACCTTCTACAAAACGGGTCATACCCTCTTTTATGCCTGTAAACATATATGGTCTTTCAGACACTTTGTCATCTTGCTCTCTAAACTTTTCTCCGAAGTCTACATCACCTATCTCAATCTCATTTGAAATTATTTCAATGAGTTCAAGCTGCTCTGAAGGCGTCAAGGTTTGTCCAGTAAACAATAAATTAACAGTTGTATCATCAAAAAAATGCCTTCCTTCCTTTAATTTATCTCTTATCTCTCTTTTTATATTGTCAATATCACTACCAGGCCTTATATGTATTTTAAGACCACCACGCATACCTTTAAATATTACTGAATCAGCTTTCATAATAATGCCATCCCCCACATACAGAAACTAATGCACAATTACAATATTCGTCATAAATCGCATAAGTCCTCCAACATAGAGTTACTTTTTATATTATTTAAAATTAATACTACTTTATGACTATTAAACACCTCTATAATAATCACTTTTGGAAATCATATATATCTTGTATAGAATTTATATGAGTTCCATCCTTAAGTCTATAATATTCTTCTATGATCTTCCGTGCAATAGGTGCAGCATTCCCAGCAGTACGCCCATTAGGTATTGCCACTACCACTGCTATCTCAGGATCTTCATATGGTGTAAAAGCTACAAACCATGCATTGTTCTTCTCTTCATTACCTGCAACTGTCTGTGCAGTACCTGTCTTGCCAGCAAGTGTAATATTAGGATCTAGATCACTAAAATATCTAACAGCTGTTCCGCCACCTCCCCTACCACCTGCCTCATATACAACTTTATACATACCAGTACGTACAGCATCTAGATGCTGTGGCGATATATCCAACTGATTTATTATTTTGGGTTCTGTTTCATCTACAACATCACCATCTTGAGATATCACCGATTTTACCACATGGGTCTCTAAAACGTTACCATCATTAGCTATGGCAGCTACATATCTTGCTATAGCTAACGGACTTATCTGAGTGTAACTCTGCCCAATACCTGCTATAACTGTATCTGCATCCCTCCATCTCTTATATTGTATAAGTATACTCCTAATTTCATAACTTGCATTTATTTTATCATATAACCTCTTTTGCTTTGTTTTACCAGAAAGATCGTCTTTCCCATCATCATCTTCATCTTGAAATACAAAATAACCCATATCATCGAATATACCCTGTATATTTTGGGTATCTAATCTATGGTCATCAGTCAACTCAAATGCAATCAATCTATCCATAAATTGGTCTTTCTCTTTTTTTTGTTCATCCGTAGTAATATCATTAAAATAACCGTATTTATTCATTATCGATGTGAGATCCCCTTGCATATTATGTTTCCCCACTTCTAACTTAACTTCTGGGCATGCAACCCAATTATAATCGCTATCTGGTGACAATATTTCAAGGCCTGTAGGACCTGTAAGCCCAAACTTATCTGCCCATTTATATATATTATCTATACCAAGCCTATCTGCTGTCTCATAGAAAAAATAGTTGCATGAATGTTTAAGGGCATCAATTACATTTTCACTACCGTGTCCGCCCTTACTCGAACAGGCCGGAGGATGCTTTTTGTCATACTTTGTAAAATACACCTTGTCATATATGGTTTCATTTAAAGATATAACCCCCTCTTCTAAACCTGCTGTGGCTACTACCATTTTAAATACTGAACCAGGGGTCATCCTACCTTGAAAAGCCAAAGGATATAGAGGGTTAGCAGGGTCCTCACTAAGTGCCTTATATTCATCGCTGCTAATTCCTTTAGAAAATAGATTTAAATCATAGGAAGGATAGCTTGCCATGGTAAGTATCTCACCTGTATGTACATCCAAAACAACCGCTGCCCCATTCTTTGCAAGGGGAGCAACGTTTTTACTGCCATCATATGGGGGAAGTCCTTCCCTCATCTTGTCAATCTCTGTTTTTAATATGTTTTCTGTGGATTTTTGCAATCGGCTATCCAAAGAAAGTACCACATCATCTCCGGTTTGGGGCAATTGTTCATCTAGTACCTTTATTACCCTACCTGAAGCATTTACCTCAGCCAATAGTTTTCCATGCTTTTCCTGTGTATTGCCCGTAAGCCAATTCTCAAAAGCCGCTTCAATACCAGATACACCTATCTTATCTTTGGATATATCATAGCCTAAATCCTTGTATTCATCGGCTTTTTCTTGGGAGATCTTCCCCACATAGCCTATTATATGTGCGGCAGTATCTCCCATGGGATAATAGCGACTGGTTTCTACAGATGTATTTACTCCTGGCAGATCAGGCGCAAATGTTTCAACTAAGGCAACCGTCTTACTGCTCACGTCTTCCGCTACTCTTATTGGTGTATATTCCTTATATCTATTCAAATATATGTCTATCCTAAAACTAATTACTTTTCGAGCAAGTATATCAGATAAATCATCTCCTATTTCGTACTTCTCTTTTAGGAGTTTCAACATTTCTCCTGCCTCTATAAAGTCTTTTTCTTTAAGTCCCAACTCCCCTATCCACCGTTCATACCTGCTCTTCTTTACATCTTCATCATCACTTCCCCATTCATAGTAAAAGCCACTGGTCTTATCGTATTTTATGGGAATATTATCGATTACCGAATCTCCATTTTTTTCAATTATTTCAATTAAATTAGCAAGCATCTCGTTTAATTCTTTTGCTTTACTAGGTAAACGTCTATTATCTAGTTCTACTACATATATCTGCTTATTTATCGCCATGGGAATACCGTTTCTATCAAGTATATTTCCCCTTACCCCCCTTAAAGTAAGCTCCACAGTCTTACGCTCTTGAGATATAGCATAATAAGTCTCACCTTTATCGATGGTGAGATCTGCAAGTCTCACAAAAAGTGCACAGAAGACTAAAATACATATAAGCTCATATATAAAATACCTAGCATCAAATTTCTTTTTCGCCATAGTCACACACCTTCGCTAGAAAAGATTTTCTAACCACCTATACTATGTTTAATCTATTGTACCACATTTTTGCTCAAGCCAAAATACTCTTCATATATAGCTCTGCATACAAGTGAGGCATATGAACCATGACCACCTTGCCCAATTACAACAGCCACCGCAATTTCCGGATCCTCAAAGGGAGCAAAAGACACAAACCACGCATATGGATCATGTCCCTTAAATTGGGCTGTTCCCGTTTTGCCTCCAATAGCTATAGGGAAATCCATAAAATATTTTGCGCCAGTTCCATATATTCCTTCATAACTATTCGATACAACTGCCCGCATCCCCTCCATAATTGCCCTATGATTTTCCTCATTCATTGATATTTTTTCTAATATCTCAGGCTCTTTTTTTAATATAATATTTCCCTCTATATCCTCTACCTTATCTACTAAATATGCCCTATAGCGTGTTCCACCATTTGCCAATGTCGCAACATAACTAGCCATCTGAAGAGGAGTAGCTGTGTTTTCTGCTTGACCGATAGCTGCACTTAATGTCTTACCATCCGTCCATCTATTATCATTTATATATCTATAAATTTTATCGTATATCGTTTCCCTATCCACTTTAATACCTAAATTTTCAAGTTCTTCTTGTATATATTGCAATTCAGTATTTTCTATAAAAGATTGGGCTTTATTCATATATATATCTTTTTGTTCTTCTTCTAGGGCACTCCAGTCCTCACCTGCTAAGTTTGCAATCCTCCGAGATACAATGCTTTTTAAATAGTTTTCTGTATGGGTTTTGCCTGCTACTGTTCCAACTGCCTCATTAGGTAGTTCGATTCCTGTCTTTTGTCCAAACCCGAACATTCGAGCATATTTTTCAAGATTATCTATGCCAAGCCTATGCCCTACCTCATAGAAATAATAATTACATGAATCTCTAAGAGCTGCTATTATATTCTCCGGTCCATGAGTACCTCTATTAGTATTCCATATCCAGCATGCTGGACCATCCTTTGATATTTTAGTATATCTACCCTTGTCAACTATTTGTGTATGTGGTGTCACTTTTCCCTCTTCTAAGGCTGCAATCCCTGTCAGCATTTTATACGTAGAACCTGGAGGATACGCACCCCTCACCGCAATATTGAACATAGGCCTTGGTAATGTCGGATCAAGATCTATTTCTTTCTCACTGCCAGATTTTTTATATACAGGATTATACTGTTGCCAAACCTCCTGACTTATTTCCCCTGTTACAGAAAAATTAGGATCAAATGCTGGTTCATTAGCCATGGCTAATATGGCACCAGATTTTACATCCATAACCACCACACTTCCTATCTTAGCATTGGGAAATGACTCTCCTAACTCCCCTGACCTTATCTTTTTCATGACATCCCTTAGAGCAGTTTCAGCAACTTTTTGAAGCTCAAAATCTAATGTCAAATATACATTATTTCCTGGCTGTGATTCTTTTTCTTCGATTGTCCTTATGGTACGTCCTAGAGCATCTACTTCTATACGCTTACCTCCATCTATACCCCTGAGATATTCTTCCATTATCATTTCAAGCTCACTTCTACCTATGAGATCAACAGCTGGATCATAACCTTTCTCCTCATAGTATTCCTTATTCTTTTCCCATTCCTCGCCTGTTATCTTACCTACATACCCTAAGACATGAGCAGCCATTTCACCATTGGGATATTCTCGTATAGATGAAGTATTAACCACGACTCCAGGATATTCACTCGCTAATTCTTCTATTGCGGCCACAGTATCCATATTTACATCTTTTGCTATGGTTACAGGTTGATATGCTCTAAATCCCACAAGTTTCATTTCATTCCATATATTAAGTATTTTCTGAGCTTCATAGTCTGTATATTCATCGTCTATATTATATTTCTCTCTTAGCTTCTCAAAACACTCCTTAGCCGTCAATTCTTCATTTAAATCATGCATCTCTTTCCAACTCGACTCCTTAGAGCGCTCTTGCTCTTCTTTCATTTCTTCTTGCCCATTTCCATATGTCCAATCAAAATAAAAATTGCCATCTTTATCAATGGCTATGGGAAACTGATAAACAACCTCACCTCCGCGTTCCTCTATTGTTTTTACCGCATTCAATATGGATCTATTTCCATCACCTTTTATAAGTTCATAATAATATAGATCTATATTAAAACTTGGTCTATTCCATGCAAGCTTTTCGCCCCCATTGGCATATATGGTTCCTCTTACAGCTTTTTCAGGAATTATACGTGTAACTACTTGCTGAGATGCAGTTTCATATTCATTTCCCATAATTAACTGAAGATAGGCAAGACGTCCAAAAAGTACCATGCATAAAAAAAAGAATAGTATACCAAGCTGGGTATATCTATTCTTTAAGGTTTTTAAAAATTTACTATTCATAGAACCATCCCCTCAGCATACTAACTTAACTCTCTCTAAAATACCATCTTTTCGTCATGAATTTGTACTTATATAACCATTGCATAAACTTATATATAAAAGGCATTAAAATTGCTGTATATATGGCCTTGGGTATTGCTACTTTAATAAGTATGCTATATGCTGATACTTCCAATCTCATAAAAAACGCATAGAGGAGCATTATGGCTTCTTTTAAAAATATTGACAATACAGTAAAAAACACAGGTATTATAATATCTCCAACGAAAAATTTATCAGCTAATGTACCTATCATAAATCCAATAAGCATATACTGAAGTGCATACACTCCAAGTATACTCCCCATAACTATATCATAGACAAGTCCACCAATTAAACCTACTATAGGTGCAATTGGATTTCCACCTAGCAGGCCAAAGGAAACTATAAATGTCGTCATAATATCTGGGGCAACACCACTTAACTTAAGGAATGGAAATAATGTCGTCTCTAATATTACACTTACTAAAATTATTAAAGCAACTACTAGTGCCCTCAATTATATCAACCTTTCAATGAAAAATCTTCCTATTCCCCAACTGTCAATCAGCTTTTTTTATGACAAGCACTTCTTCAAGCCTTTGAAAGTCTACACCTGGTTCTATAATAGCCGTTTTAAAAAAATCTCGCTTTTCTTCTACTACTTCCTTTACTTCTCCTATATAAATACCCTTAGGAAATATTTCACCTAATCCAGATGTAAGCACCTTATCTCCTGGTTTTAAGTCAGAATCAAGGGGCAAGTATATCATTCTACACATACCCTCTTCAAGCCCCATATCGTTATTACCCTTGACTAAACCATTATCTCGAGTACGTTCGATAATACCACTTACTGAGCTTTGCCCATCAACTATTGTCCTTACTTTAGCCCAATTGGGACCAACTTGGAATATCCTACCTACTAGCCCCCGTTCCGTCACCACAGCCATATTGATGTCCACACCATGTTTTGTTCCCTTATCTATCAAAATTACATTAAACCAATTACCCGGATTTTTTCCTATTACTTTGGCCCCTGTTACAGTCATCTTATCATTGTCTACAGCAAAATCTAGTAGCTTTTTGAGTCGCTTATTTTCCTTTTCTAGCTCATTTTTTTCTATAAGTTCATTTTCTAATATAGCTACATATTCACGGAGCTCCTCATTTTCCGCCTTAATATCTCTATTATCTTTTATATCATAAAAAAAGTTACTAACGCTACTACTAATCGTATAAAATACCTTTTGTACAGGGCTTGTTATATAACCTACAGCTCCTTCAATCTTTGAAAATGCATATTCATACTTATTCGTCACAACCATAAGGGTAATTAACATTATACTGATTATAATAATGATGAAAAGGGGGCGTTTTTTTACAATACGGGGCAATTTGACGCCACCCCCTTATTATATATTTTTATTCGGTATTGCCACTTTCTTTAAAGTTTCAATTTCCTCTACTACTCTTCCAGCACCGATAGCTACACAATCAAGTGGATCCTCTGCAATATGGACAGGCATGCCCGTTTCCTCTTTTATGAGTTCATCCATCCCATCAAGGAGTGCACCACCACCTGTTAGCATTATACCCTTATCCATTATGTCAGCAGCTAACTCCGGCGGAGTCTTCTCGAGTGTAAGTTTTATATCATCCACTATACTATTTACTGGTTCCCTCAATGCATCTAATATCTCGGTGGATGTTATGCGTAATGTCTTTGGAAGACCTGTTACAAGATCCCTGCCCCTTATATCCATACTAAGTTCTTGTTTCCTTGGGAAAGCCGATCCTATAGTTATTTTTATCTCCTCGGCAGTACGTTCACCTACCATTAAATTATATTCCTTCTTTATATAGTTAATGATGGATTCATCTAGTTTATTTCCCCCTATTCTCAAAGAGCGACTTGTTACAATACCGCCTAGGGATATAATTGCAACTTCACATGTTCCACCACCAATGTCTACAATCATACTGCCCGTTGGTTCATTGACAGGTAAACCTGCACCAATGGCCGCTGCCATGGGTTCTTCTACTAGATAAGCTTCTCTAGCACCTGCTTGCCGTGTAGCCTCCTCCACTGCCCGTTTTTCAACTTCAGTTATACCTGAAGGCACACATACTACTATACGAGGATGTAAACCTAAACCCTTCGCAGTAGCCTTCTTTATAAAATACTTCAGCATATCCTGCGTCACGTCAAAATCGGCTATAACTCCCTCTTTCATAGGACGAATTGCCACTATGTTTCCTGGGGTCCTTCCTATCATACGCTTTGCCTCTTCACCAACTGCCAATACCTTCTTTGTATTGCTCTGTATAGCAACTACAGAAGGCTCTCTAATTACAACACCTTTACCCCTTACATGTACCAATGTATTGGCCGTTCCTAAATCAATTCCTAAATCTTTTGAAAACCATCCAAATACTCCCATGTTTTGTACAAAACTCCTTCCAACCCTTATTCTATAAGTCTTTATAAAATTATTACCATTAAACTTAAATTGATAACCTAATATATACTTTTTATATATCTATATCAAATTTTTAAGTATTTTCTATAAATTGTGGATAGGCGATTTAATTATATTGCAAACACAATCCTATATAGTTTTAATACAAGCAAGGAATTTCAACTGTATTTCATGGATTTTTATCCCATTCACAAAGCCTTTCCCTGATTACTGTATTTACATCTTTCAATATCAAAGTCATATGACAAAAATATTGATATCAAAACTAAATCTATATCTACCACCTTTTATAGAAAATAATCCCAAGGAGAATGCCGATAACCGTTCCGATATTGATCACAAATGTCAAACCAAATGTCAATCTCAATATCCCAAGATCTAGTGTTGCCGGCTTACCTATAGTACCTATTTCAACAGTCTTAGTAAATATTTCATGCTTAAAATAAGATGCAAGTATGTTACCAAAAAGACTACCTATTATTATCCCAGCTAATAAATAGAGTATAAGTATACCTGCTCCCTTCGAACCCCTTCTAGGCATTTAGAACCTCCTCATATATTTAAAAATATAAAAACTGCATATAAATACTCACTATTTTAGTATAACATTTTTATAGTGGATTACAAGACCTTTGAGTCTTTTTTTAATAAAAGTATAGATTTCCAAAAAAAGAAAAACTATAGCTTTGTTTAACTATAGTTTTTCAGCCTAATACAGAGTCCGCAAGATTACATGCATGGTCGCCTATACGTTCTAAGTTTGTCACAATGTCTAGAAATATAACCCCTGAACTGACTGAGCACTTCTGAGCATTTAACCTCTCTATATGCCCATTGCGGAGTTTGATTTCCAAATCATCTATGGCCTGTTCTTGAGGTTCTACACGCCTAGCTATATCCTTATCCCTTGTCTTTATAGCCACAACCGCATCTTCTAATGCGCTTAACACTAAATTCTCCATCTCTATAAGTTCTTCTTGGGCCGTATCAGAAAATGCCACATCATTTTCTATCACATATTGTGCATACTCTGCTATGTTTTGAGCATGATCCCCTATTCTCTCTATATCATTCACTACATGGAATAGTTTCGCTACAAACGCTGAATCAGCATCTGCAATAGGTAGATCATTTACCATTATAAGATAATTAGTTATTTCTTCACTCAGAAAATCGATTATCTCTTCCCTCTTATTTACTTCCTCTATTAGCTGTTCATCTCTTTCAAAGAAAGCTTTCATTGCAATTGCCACATTTTGTTTTGCCAAATCGGCCATCCTACCTGTTTCCTTAGATATTTGAGCAACGGCGATAACAGGCGTCTCCAATATACGCTTGTCCAAATACATAAGATGCATTGTGTCAATATCCTTTTCTTTTCCCGGCACTAATTTTTTAGACATATTGACTAATGTACCAGCCAATGGAAACATCAAAACAGTATTTAATACATTGAATAGCGTATGAGCATTGGCAATCTGCCTTGCCTTATTATTAGGTGTAAATGATTCTACGAATGGAACATAAGGTATCCCTACCAAGATAAGAATAGTAAATAATAATGTACCTAATATATTAAAAAGCAAATGTATGATAGCAGCTCGCTTAGCCGTAACAGAAGTTCCAACACTGGCCATTATGGCAGTTATACATGTACCTATATTTTGACCAAATAAGACAAATATGGCACTATCAAGTCCAATTGCACCTTGTATGGCAAGTGCCTGCAGTATACCCATAGATGCACTAGAACTTTGTAAAACAGCTGTCATCAATATACCTGTCAATAATCCCCAAATGGGATTTTTAAATTTTACTACCATTTCTTGAAACTTCGGATCGTTTCCAAGAGGTTTCATAGAACTAGACATCATACTAAGACCTAGAAACAATATTCCAAATCCTGTTACTATTTCACCAAGTCTCTTCATCTTTGCCTTCTTTGAAAAAAATATTAGTCCTACACCTATGAACACAATAATAGGTGCTACATCAGAGAGATTGAACGCTATTAATTGACCTGTGATAGTGGTTCCTATATTTGCCCCCATTATAACCCCTGTTGCTTGGGCAAGTGTCATTATACCTGCATTTACAAAACCTACTATCATAACAGTAACTGCACTAGAACTCTGTATTATAGCAGTAACTACAGTCCCTACTAAAATCCCCATTATGCGATTAGTAGTAAGGGCTTCCAATAGGTCCTTAAGCTTATGTCCAGCAGCTTTCTCAAGTCCATCTCCCATCATCTTCATACCATATAGAAATAGGCCTAGACCGCCGGCGAGGGTAAATAACATATTATAGTTCATACACTCCTCCTTACAAAAAATATATTAACATACCTATGGTATTATACCGAAATTATTGAGTATTGTAAAACCTATTTTTTTATTTTACAGCCATATGTATATTCACAATATTAGTGAATTCTAATTGAGTCAATAATACATAAAAAGGCATTGGAACTATAACGTTATAGTTCCAATGCCTTTTTATGTATTATACATTTGCATACTTTTAATTGAATTTAATAGCCGAACTCATATCAAAAAATCCCACTTTTGCCAGTTCACCAAGTATAGGATTCATAAAATCCCCTATTTTTTTCATTGTATCTATCACTTCATCTACAGATGTATTGCTTTCTATACCTGCCAACGACAAATTTATTGCTGTCAACGCATTGGCTACGCCTAAAGCACAGTGCTTTATACATGGCGCATCTTCAAAGTCTGTCACTGAATCATATGAAAGACCCAATACATTTTTAAGGGCAATACTACAAGCATGCCCTACCATATCGGGTGTCCCTCCAAGTGCTTCTACGGCAGCGCCGGCAGCCATTGTAGATGCACCACCATATTCCGCCTGACAACCAGCTTGAGTCCCTGATAGATTGGTACGATTTGCAATTACCATACCTATCCCAACGGCAGTAAAAAGTTCCATAACTATTTTATCCCTAGGTATTTCATGTTCCTCCATTATAGTGAGAAGTACAGCAGGTACCACACCACAAATATGAGTGGTAGGATCTATGGCAAATTCATCTATACACCTATTACCCTCCGTACATGCCAATGCCTTAATTAGCATCTTGTTCAACATCCTGTCACCTATTGTAATGCCTTTTTTAAAGGCATTATTCAGCCTATAGGCATCTCCACCTGATAGACCACCAGAGGATATAAAAGGCATCTGTGTCCGTTCATGTATGGTTTCTTCCATTAATTGAAGCTTAGCAGACATCATATCATATGCTTCGTCTACTGAACAGCCAAGCTCCTGTGCTCGACTTTCTAGCATAAGTTGTGATATTGGGATATTCAGTTCTTTTGCAGTAGCAATCACAAAATCAAGTGAACTATAATCCATCATCACACTCTCCCCTTTAATGAGTTCCATACTTTATTTATACCTTTATATCTCGATATATCCATTAATTAACCCTCATTTTCCCATCTTAAAATAGGATACCTTGCAGCCCTTGTTTCATCTAACCGCCTCATAGGAGCCCTATGGGGTGAATCCTTCAACTTATGAGGGGCTTCCTCTGCTATTTTTGAAAGCTTTGCCATCACTCTTGCAAAAATATCTAGTGTTTCCTTGCTCTCAGTTTCAGTAGGTTCAATCATAAGAGCTTCCTTAACTATCATAGGAAAATAAACAGTGGGAGGATGAAAACCATAATCAATTAATCCTTTTGCTATATCCATAGCTGATACATCAAAATTCTTTTGCTTTTTAGCAGATAAAACAAATTCATGCATACAATATCTATCATATGGAAGATCATAATATTCTTTTAGCATAGTCATGAGATAATTTGCATTCAATACTGCATTTTGCGAAACCGCCTTGAGTCCTTCAGCTCCCATACTCAATATATAGGCATAGGCCTTTACTATTACATTGAAATTTCCATAGAACGTCTTCACTTTTCCTATTGACAAAGGTCTATCATAGTCAAAATAATATTTGTTATCTTTTTTCTCCACCATTGGAACTGGCAAAAATGGTATCAAGTCCTCTTTTACTCCAACAGGTCCTGAACCTGGCCCTCCACCACCATGGGGTGTACTGAAAGTTTTGTGTATATTTAGATGCATCACATCAAAACCCATATCTCCTGGTCTTGCCATACCCATTATTGCATTTAAATTGGCCCCATCATAATATAGAAGTCCCCCTACTCCGTGGATAATCTCACTTATCTGAATTATATTCTCTTCAAAAAGTCCTAATGTATTGGGGTTTGTAAGCATGAGGCCTGCCACATCTTCATCAACAACATCCTTTAGAGCCTCTATATCTACACATCCCCTCTCGTCTGATTGTACTTCAACTACATCATAACCTACCATCATAGCCGAAGCAGGGTTAGTTCCATGAGCTGAGTCAGGAACTATTATCTTATGTCTGTGTCCTTCTCCCCTATTCTCATGATATGCCTTTATTATCATAAGTCCTGTTAGCTCACCGTGGGCACCGGCCGCTGGCTGAAATGAGATTCTAGACATACCTGTAATTTCTGAAAGTAGGGTCTCCATATTATATAAAAGTTCTAAACACCCTTGAACAGTTTCCTCTGATTGATATGGATGGACATCAGTAAAACCCTCTAATTTAGCTACATCTTCATTTATCTTAGGATTATACTTCATAGTACATGATCCAAGGGGATAAAACTGTGTATCCACACTATAATTTAACTGTGAAAGATTAGTATAGTGCCTAATTACATCTAACTCGCTTACCTCAGGGAGCCTTGGATCCTCTTTTCTTAATATGTCTTCCCCAAGTAGCTCACCTAGATCCCGTTCAGGCACATCACATTTTGGAAGAGAATAGCCCCTTCGCCCTTCTCGACTTAATTCAAATATAAGCTTTCTATCCTTCACAATAGCTCACCTACTTTCTCAGCTAACATATCTATCTCCCGTTTAGTCCGCTTTTCAGTAACTGCAACCAACCAGCTTCCTTCTAGTTCTGGATAATCCCTACTGATATCATAGCCACCTATTATATCATAGTCTAATAATGCTCTATTTAGTTCATGAGCTGGTTTACCTATATCTATTACAAATTCTTTAAAGAATGGCGCATCAAAAACAGCCTTTAAACCATCTATTTCCAATAGCCTATCATAGGCATAGTAAGCCTTTTGCACACAGAGGTTTCCAACCTCCTTAAGCCCTTCCCGTCCCATAACTGACATATAGACAGCAGCTATAAGGGCATTTAGGGATTGATTTGAACATATATTTGATGTGGCCTTTTCTCTACGAATATGCTGTTCTCTTGTCTGAAGTGTAAGCACATATCCCCGCTTTCCGTCCGCATCTACAGTCTCTCCAACTATCCTTCCTGGCATACGCCTTGTAAGTTTTTTGGTAGTTGCAAAAAAGCCCACATAAGGACCACCAAAATTTAGAGGATTTCCAAGGGATTGTCCTTCTCCTACCACTATATCTGCTCCATATTCACTAGGCGGTTTTATCAAAGATAGAGATATGGGATCTACACTCACTATAAACAGAGCGTCATGTCCATGTACCAGTTCTCCTATACCATCTAGATTCTCTAATATTCCAAAGAAATTAGGTGTCTGTATTATTACAGCAGCAGTATCATTTGAAAGTTTAGCCTCAAGATCATCTATAGATATGCGTCCATCTTCATAGTCAAATTCCACCACATCTATACCATTACATCTAGCATATGTCCTCAATACTTCCCTACTATGAGGATGTACTGCTCTAGATATTAATACCTCCTGCTTGGATTTTACACTACATGCCATCTTAGCTGCCTCGGCCAAGGCTGTTGCGCCATCATATACAGAAGCATTGGCAGCATACATACCTGTAAGCTGACATATCATTGTCTGATATTCAAACATGGCCTGAAGTGTACCTTGACTAACCTCCGGTTGATAGGGGGTATAAGACGTATAGAACTCAGAGCGTCCCACTATATGCCCTACAACACTTGGTATGTAATGGTCATAGGCACCTGCTCCTAAAAAACAGATGTTCCTTTTAACCGTCTCGTTTTTTTTAGAGAGTTCTTCCATATGAGACTGGAGTTCCATCTCCCACATAGGTTCAGGAAGATCCAAATCCCTATCCAAAAAAACCTCTTTTGGTATATCTATAAACAAATCTTCAATTGAAGATACACCTATCTTATCAAGCATCTTCTGAACATCAGCATGGGTATTGGGAATATACCGTGACATACTTATGCCTCCTCTTCCTCGCAAAATTTCTGGTATTCCTCCCAATCCATCAAAGAATCGAGTTCCGATGGGTCATCTATTTCCAAGGCAATAAACCAACTTTCATAAGGTGCCTCGTTTACCATCTCTGGCATATTTTCAAGTTCTTCATTGATCTCTACTACAGTTCCAGATACAGGAGTATATATATCTGATGCTGCCTTCACCGATTCAACTACTGCAAAATCGTCACCTGCATCAAATGTATCACCAACTTCAGGAAGCTCAACAAACACAACATCTCCAAGGGAATCCTGTGCATAATCAGTTATTCCTATGTATACCTTGTCTCCCTCTATTTTTACCCATTCGTGATCCCTTGAATATTTTAAATTCTCTTTAATCTCCATATAACATAACCTCCATCTAATATTTATTTTCTATATTGCTTTGTGTAAAACGGCAGTTTAACAATCTTAGCCTTAAGCCTCCTCTTTCTCACAACAATCTCTAATTCACCATCTTTAATGTCGGCATCAGTTTTTATAAGGGCAATGCCTAGATTTTTGCCCAAACTAGGGGAATAGCTGCCACTTGTCACATATCCTATCAGTATATCATCTGATAATACCTCATATCCTTCCCTCGCTATACCCCTATCTAACATTTCAAAACCTACAAGCCTGCGCTCTATACCTCGTTCCATTTGAGATACAAGGGCATCCTTACCTATAAAATTTTCCTTATCAAACTTTACAAACTTTTCAAGTCCTCCCTCAAGGGGCGAAATATCTTTAGATATTTCATGTCCATATAGAGGAAGGGCTGCCTCAAACCGTAGGGTGTCTCTAGCTCCAAGACCTGCCGGCATAATACCATAGTCCTTCCCTATATCCATTATACTATGCCATAACCTAACTACGTGTTCAGGCGATATATATATCTCAAAGCCATCTTCTCCTGTATAACCAGTTCTAGATATGAGCATCTCAGCTCCATCAATTACTATATCATCTGCAAATCTGAAAAACTTTATTCTGCCAAAGTCAAAATCAATGAGATTATTTAAAATCTGCTCTGCATTTGGACCCTGCACTGCTAACTGTGCATATTCCTCAGATACATCCTTCACGTCCACCTCACCTTCCTTGTGGGCTAAAAACCATTCGTAATCTTTATCTATATTAGCAGCATTTGCTACCACAAGAAATCTTTCTTGATGAAGTTTATAGACAAGTACATCATCTACCACTCCCCCATCTGGATAACAAATAGGAGAATAGACTATCCGTCCTTTCTGCGTTTTAGATATATCGTTTGTAAGTATCTTTTGAAGAAAGCTTTCAGCATCTCTTCCTTCTATGAGAATTTCACCCATGTGCGAAACATCGAATATACCTGCCCTTTCTCTTACAGCCATATGTTCATCAATTATACTCGTATATTGGACAGGCATCATCCAACCGCCAAAATCTATTAGCTTTGCCCCTGCAGCTACATGGGTATCATAAAGTGGTGTCTTCTTCAAATGATCATCCTCCCTTCTTTCTACATATTTTTTATCTTTTATTTGAGTATACCATACTAGAGAAAAAACTGCTATGTGCGAACCAAAATTGTGTAAGGTAAGATATTTTTCAAAAAAATTCAGGTAGAATTGAATTCCTACCTGAAAGATATGTTCTAAAATGTATCATCTACATCCATTGTTATATCCTGTTTCTTCTTTTTAAAAGTCGACGTCTCTATTCGTTTTTTAAGCTCATTATAGAATGCATCTTCATCCACAGGAATATCAACCCAGTTATCTATCCAAGATGATAAATGCATTGCATTAGATATCTCTAATCCTTTGATTCCATCTGTTCCTGGTGCTAACAAGGTATCACCTTTTAATATGGCATCTATCCAATTTTGAGTTATACCTCTATGCCCTGTCTCTTTTCCTTCTATAGGAATATCACATTCCCAACATTCTGGTTCCCCAAATCCACCTTTCCACTCGGCATTAAACTGCCTTTCCGGCACTCTAAGACGCCAAAATGTAAGCTTATTATCTTCTACAACTAATTTACCCCTATCCGCAGATATTTCAAATCTATTTGTTCCAGGAGCTTCACCTGTAGATGTAACAAATAAACCTGTTGCACCATTTTCGTATTCTACATAGGCCATCACATCATCTTCTACCTCTATATCATGATATTTCCCAAAATAGCAGAAGGCTCTTACCCGTTTGGGCATTCCCACCATCCACTGCCATAGGTCTAATTGATGGGGATCTTGGTTTAGAAGAACACCTCCACCTTCACCTGCCCAAGTAGCTCTCCAACCACCTGAATCATAATAGCTCTGTGGCCTATACCAACTAGTTATAATCCAGATAGTGCGCTTTATATCACCCAATTCCCCTGTTTTAACTAAATCTCTAACCTTTCTATATATGGGGTTTGTTCTCTGGTTATACATTATTCCAAATACCCTATCAGTGCTTTCAGCGACCTCATTCATTTCTCTTACCTGCCTTGTATAAACTCCTGCCGGCTTTTCTATAAGCACATGAAGTCCGTGCTCAAAGGCCTCTATGGCTATAGGTGGATGATCGTAATGGGGCGTTGCAATTATAACCCCATCTACACATTTAGACTCAAACAAAGCCTCAATCGAATCAAATAGGGCAACATCTTCACTTAAATTTTTCTTAGCCCATTTGAGTCGATTTGGATTTATATCACATACAGCTGTTAACTTCGCACCATATATCTCACCATTATCAATATATTTTGCATGATAACTACCCATATTTCCAATACCTATTACACCTACTCGTACTTTATCCACACCCTCTCCTCCTTTGTATAAATACTCTTATTCATATCTATCATCAGATTCTATACTGGATAGTATCTCTTTTAAGGCATGAGTTGCAATTGCAAATGCCTTTTCTCCTTCATCAGATATATCTGACCCCACATCCCTCTTTTCTAGCTCTGAAAAACCTACAAAATTCGCAAGATGAGGTTCTATGGATAGAAAACCTTCAAATCCCATATTATAAAGCTCTGTCAATATCTCCTTTATTTTCCCATCCCCTTTACCTGATGGAACCACCTCATGATCACTGAACCTAGCGTCCTTTATATGCATATATTCTATATAGTCCCTTAAAAGCTCAAATGCATAGGGATAAGTTTCAACATCACATTGTATAAAATTTGCAGGATCAAATATGGCCTTTACCCGTTTATTATCTAAGTTTTCTAATAAATCTAAGCACCTCTCTGCCGTATCACCATATATACCCTTCTCATTTTCATGGAGAAGTATTATATCTGTATCCTTGGCTGCGTCTACAAATCGATTCCACCTACTTAATACTTCATCTCTATATTTAGATGCTTCTTCCCCATTTGGAATATAAAAGCTAAACATCCTTATGTATCTGGTTTCAAGTATTTTTGCTATTTCCAGTGTATGCTTAAAAAGTTCAAGATGAGGTCTAAAGTCATCCTCAATCATTATCTTACCTATAGGAGAACCAATAGCCGATATTTTAAATCCCCTTTCATCCAACTTCCCCTTTATAGTCTTTACCTCATCCAAACTATACTCCACTATGTTCTTCCCGTTTACGCCTCGCATTTCTATATAGTTTATATCATGTTTTTCCAACACATCCATCTGCACTGTAAGATCTTGATCTATCTCATCGGCAAACGCTGAAAGAATAAATTTCCCCATTATTAAGCCTCCTCTTAGCTTTTATTATTCTAATCCAAAACGCTTTAAATTGTTTAAGCTTATCTCTAAACTATCAAATGGGCTTCTTTCACATATATCCCGCTCAACTGCACACCATTTGACACCTGTATCTTGACAGGCCTTTATTATGGCAGACCAATTTAGATTACCCTCTCCCACCTCTGTCATCTTATGTGAATTATCAAGGTTGCCTACCATATCCTTAAAATGAACAACATCCATCCTACCTTCAACTCTATATATCCAATCTACTGGGTTACCACCTCCTACCTGTATCCAGTATGTATCAAGCTCAAAATCAAAATCTTCGTCTGTCTCCTCAAATAATATGTCCATTATGGTCCTCCCACCTAATTTTGAAAACTCAAATGCATGATTGTGATAAATGAGCCTAAGTCCATTTTCTGAGAGAAGCTTACCTATTGTCGATGCCTTTTTTGCAAATTTTTTTACTCCTTCTAAAGTTCCTCTGTACTCAGACGGCATCGAGCCTATACCTACATACTTACATGCCCATAACTTATGTTCCCTTATTACACTGTCGATATCTTCTTCCATACGTTCAAAGGGAATATGAGTTGCGCATATTGTAAGCCCCAGATCATCTACGATGCTCTTAAGTGTTTCCGGTTCAATAGGTCCCATACCTGAAACTTGAACTGCGCTATAACCTATATCTGCTACTTTTTTTAAACTTGATTTTATATCCTTGACCGTCTTAGTATAGTCGCGGATAGTATATAATTGTGCTGCTACTTTTAAATTATCCATAAAACTACCACCCCGTCTTATTATTTTTATATAAAATACCTATAAATTAGTCGTAGAATATAAAATTACTTATTATAAAATAAGTATTATTATATTACTTTAAAACAAGAATTCCTCTCGACTAAAATAGGCTCTAACTCTACAGATTGGATCTCCCCTATCCCATTTAGTTCATCTAATAGAAGTTTTACCGCAATAGCACCCATTCTATCCAATGGTTGTCTGACCACAGTAAGAGATGGTTCTACGAGCTTTGAAAGTATACTATCATCAAATCCAATGACAGATAATTCGTTAGGCACTTTTATATGCATATCCTTAGCTGCATTAAGTACACCAATTGACATAAGATTATTTACTGCGAATATAGCTGTTGGCGGTTCTGACTGGTTTAGCAATTTAAATCCACTTTTATAACCACTATCTATATCTAAGTTACCTCTTATTATCAAGTCATTATCTACATCGATATCTGAATTTTTTAAGGCATCCATATAACCCTTTCGCCTATTTCCTTGGGTCCCTGCTGTAAGTCCATCTATAAAACCTATTCGCCTATGGCCTAAGGATATTAAATATTTTGTGGCTTCATAAGCTCCTTTATATGTATCAACTGATACTTGGCTCACACCTTCAAAACGACTGCCAAATGCAACTACTGCTATATTATTTCTTTTAAGTTCTTCTATGTTCTCTAAATTCTTTACGTTATCTTCTGGTTTAACACGAGTAGGACTAAATATCACTCCATCTACCCGCCTGATTATTAAATTTTCTACATATTCTGTTTCCCTCAAAACTGAACGTTTTGTATTACATAAATATGCAATATATCCTGCATTATTTAATTCATTTTCCATTGATTCTGCTATCTGTGTATAGTAGTCATTTGATATAGTAGGAACAAGCAATGCTATAGTCTGTGTTCTACCGCTAGCTAAAGATTTCGCAATGCTATTTGGACGATAATTCAATTCCTTAGCTGCTTTCAATATCTTAGACTTGGTATTTGGGTGAACCGGATGATCAGAATCATTTAATACCCTTGATACTGTAGCTGTAGAGACGTTGCATATCTTTGCTATATCATATATAGTTGCCAATTTACTGCCTCCTAAAACCTTAAAGGTAACCGGTTACCTTGTTTTAAATAGATTATATCACATGAGGTTTTATAGTCAATTATTTTGCTTTACTTTTGCCTGTCTTAAAAATTTTGATATTGATAAAAGCTTGTTTAATAATCAATCATTTCACATGGACAAAGGGGCTATTACAAAACAACCCCTTTGTTCATATATTCATAATTTTCTATGACATATTAAATGGATTTGAAGGTTCTGATATTTCTTCTAATGCATTACCTGCTTCCTCATTCAATTTTTCATGTGTTGCTATATCTCCTATAGATACCATTCCTACAAGCTTTTCACCGTCAACTACCGGTAGACGACGTATCTTATGCTCTGCCATTAAGCGTGCCGCTGTTTTTGCACTCATCATAGGAGACGTGGTAACCAAATCATAGGTCATAAGATCCTTAAGTTTTGTAGTACTTGGATCACCATCATTAGCTATATTCCTGACTACTATATCTCTATCTGTTACAATACCCATGAGTTTGTCTTCGCCTTCACATATGGGTATCGTCCCTATATTATGGGTCTGCATAAGTTTAGATGCATCAAGTACGGTATCCTCTGGAGATAATGTAGCTAATTCCGTAGTCATAATATCCTTTATTTTCAATTTTTCTCACCTTCCTATTTTAGAATAATATCCTTTATAGTTTGCCTTATAATATCTCGTATTATTCTACAGAAAAATGCAAATTGGCACTTAATATCTTGCATGTCTAATTTTGTCTTATCCACATTATCCACATGATTATCCACAGTATATATATTGGTTTTAAAGCACTTTTATAGGGTTGTCCCCAGTTTCCACATGACACTTATTCACAAATATTTTTTATATTATAATAAAAAAATGCTAGATGAATATTTTTATCTTTCATCTAGCAAATATTTCTCACCAATTGGAAAATTCGGATATGCACTTAACCTAAGACCTGCTGTTCTTCCTTGTATAAAATCAAAATAAGCTGCACTTCCTATCATAGCAGCATTGTCAGTACATAACTCTATGGGAGGATAATATAACTGCATTCCTTCCCTTTTACATCTTTGTTTGAACTCTGCTCTAAGTGCTGAATTGGCAGATACACCTCCTGCAAGGGCAATTTTTTTGACACCTAAATCCCTTGCTGCCATCAAGGTCTTATCCACCAACACATCTACAACTGCCTTTTGAAAACTAGCTGCTACATCCGCAATATTATAACCCTCGCCTTTTTGTTCTAGATTGTGTATATGATTTATAACTGCAGTTTTAAGCCCACTAAAACTAAAATCATAGGGATGACCGTCAATATAACCCTTTGGGAACTCCACCCAATTCTTATCTCCCTCTTTAGCTAAAGCGTCTATGGCTGGACCTCCAGGATATTCAAGACCAAGTGTCCTAGCTACCTTATCATAAGCCTCTCCCGCTGCATCATCCCTAGTCTGCCCTATTATCTCGTATTTTCCATAGTCCTCTACCATTATTATGTGACTATGACCGCCTGATACTACTAGGCATAAAAAAGGTGGCTCAAGCTCACTATAGGCAATATAATTAGCACATATATGACCCTCTATATGATGTACTCCTACTAAGGGAAGATCTAAGCCATAAGCCAACCCTTTAGCTGTAGATACCCCCACCAAGAGAGCTCCTATAAGTCCTGGACCACACGTAACACCTATTGCATCCAAATCTTTAAATGTCTTACCTGATTTATTCATAGCTTCCTCTATTACATGGCTTATTACCTCTATATGCTTTCTTGATGCTATCTCTGGCACTACCCCTCCATACTCTTTATGTAGCTCTATCTGGGACGCTACTATATTACTAAGTATCTTGCGCCCATTTTTTACAACTGCAGCAGAGGTTTCATCACAAGATGTCTCAATTGCAAGTATATATATATCTTTCATCTAAATACTCCTTCTTTTTTACTGTAACATTATAATAAAATTTGCATAATCTAATAGTGTAGTAAAACTATACATATACGTAAGGAGGTATTCCAATGACCAATCTACTCAGCAATTTATTAGGTGAAGGGCTCGAAGAGTCTACCCTATTATTTTTCTTTTTGCTCCTTGTTATATTATTTGAAATTGGGAATTTTGCAGATGCTGAGGGTTTACTTTTCTTCTTTTTACTATTAATACTCCTATTCAATGGGTGTAATAATACATGTTTAGAGTAGTTAGCAAAATATAACTAGGACTTAATCAATGGTCCTAGTCTATTTTTTTATACCTCCTAAATAAAAACAGAAAAACCATAAATAAAATTCCCATACCAGCAAAAAAATATTCTGCAATTATTTTTATCATGTTTATGAAAAATTCTTCTGGCATCATCATTATAAGTATATCATTATCAGGATCCAATAACCAAAGGTCATTTGTAAAAAGTATATGATGAAATTTATCCCACATAATATCAAAATCCCTTATTATAGATATACCTATAAACAGTGCTACTAATAGAATTACGACAAATACGCCCATAAAAGTATATGAAAAATATTTAGCCCACATTTTATCATGGATAAAAGCCATTATTGGTATCAATATGATAACAATTAAAAGACTAGTGTTCCTAAGCAGTAGTCCATATATAAAGAGTTGCCTAACATCCTTCATATGTTCTATTTCTCGCTCACTAAATACATATCCACCATCTGAACGTTTTATATACAGATCAGTCCTCTCTCCCTTTAGATATAAGAGAAGAGCATCTGTAAAGTCTAGTAATTCATCTGTAGTAACTCCTGTTACATAGGTAGTATTATTTTTATGGTATTGTTCTAAATAAAAATCCATGTCAAAGGCAACTAATTCTATGCTTGTGAGAATTAAAATTAAAACAATAAGTACAGAGCATATAGTACCCACTATAGTACATGGATATACAGCCTTTACCATCACTCATTACACCCATCTTTCAATAATACATATGTTCTTTAAAGGTTGTCCCAATGTCTTAAAGTTGCCTCTATATCATCATTCCACATTATAAGGGCATCCTCTTGTGTATCGCCATAATATCCTTTTCTTATGCCTCCCTTTACAAAACCAAGTTCACTATAAAGTGCTTGAGCACCATAGTTGGAAACTCTCACCTCTAAAGTCATGCTCTTTATCCCATACTTTACAGCTTCCTTCATAAGTGAAATAAGTAAAAACCTACCTATACCCCTTCGCCTATAATTTGGATGGATAGCTATATTTGTTATATGGGCTTCGTCTATTATGAGCCACATGCCGCCATAACCTACTACTTCACCTTCATGTTTTACTACTAAGTATCTTGCAAATCTATTTTTTTCTATCTCCAATCGAAACGATTCCTCTGACCAAGGAACAGAAAAACATAATTTCTCTATCTCTAGGACTTTATCTATATCATAGGACCTTATTGGTTCTATAAATATATAACCTGTTTTCTGTATATAATATGTGTACATATTTTTCCCTATTTCCCTAAAATTTTTCTTCGCGCCTTTGCTCAGCTTGAGACTTTCGCAGATAAAAAGGTACGATATCCCTATAATCTTCAACCTGACCTCTATGGGCTATCTCTATAGTTAAAGAAGCAATAGAAGACGGGCGCTGTTCACGGAAGGGCGCCGGCGCAAATAACGCCTTCTCCCCCATCCTATCTTTTATTTTATTTTTATATATTCCCACAGCATCTCCTAAAAAAATTACATCCCGCCCTTTTGTAACAAGTTTTCTTAAAACCTCTTCTATGGGAAGAGCATTATATTCGTCTATCCTGATCATTTTGCTTCCCTTATATTCGTATAACGACGTATAGACCTGTCCTCTACGTGCATCCATTATAGGACATATAAGATGGTGAGTATATTGCACATTGTAAGCAAGACCATCTAATGTCGGTACCCCTACAACAGGTCTATCTACTGACTGGGCAAGTCCTTTGATCGTAGCTATACCTATTCTGAGTCCTGTAAATGAACCAGGTCCTTTACTTACACCAAAAATATCTATATCCTCTACTTTTACTGCTCCCATAGTCAATATATTATCTATAAGTGTCATTAGATACTCTGAGTGAGTAAGTCCCCTGTTTAATATACACTCAGCTATGAGTTTATCCTCATTTACCAATGCAGCCCCTGCCACATGGGAAGAAGATTCAATTGCAAGTACTAACATATTTTTGTAACCTCTCTTCCAGCCATTTAAATTCATCTCCAATAACGTTTATTATAATCTTTCGCGTATTATCATCAATTCTCTCTATATCAATTTGAACATATTTATCAGGATGATACACTCCCATATTCTCTGGCCACTCTATAACAGACACCCCATCACCATATATAAAATCCTCAAAGCCTAATTCAAATATCTCCTCTTCATCACTCAACCTATACATATCAAAATGATAAAAGGGTAATCTACCCTTATACTGATGGAGTATTGTAAAGGTAGGACTTGTAATGGGTGCATCAACACCAAGTCCTCTGCCTATACCTCTAGCCAATACCGTCTTTCCAACACCCAAATCGCCATTCAAAGTTATTATAAGCCCTGGCCTTGCAACGGTCCCTATCGCTATACCAATGGCATTTGTATCATCAGCATTTCTCGATATGTACTCTATCATAGTATACCTCACTTTTTAAGTTTATCATAAAAATATTATACCACAATTTAAATTTCTATCTCAAACCCATCATATGCAGCTATAAAACCATGAGCTTTTGCAATTTCCTCTATTTCATGGTGCATAAGGCCAATATTATGTGAAAAATGCGTAATTATAAATTTAGTATCAATACTGGCTGCATTGGATTTTAATAATCTGTTTTTTATATCTATATTTGCAGGAAGCCCCATATGCCCTGAACGCAAATCTTCAGTTCCAAAGGTACAGTCAAGTATAACCCCATCAAATTCATACTGTACAAGACTTTCCCAGGATTCCTCCGGAAAATAACCTGAATCATGTCCATATAAAAGTGTACTGCCATCTATCTGGATTACGTATATAAAACAGTCCTCCCCCTTAGAATGATCTGCAGGTAAAGGCGTAACTAAGGCATCTCCTATCTTTAATGGACTAAATGCCTTTACAATATTGTAATCTACTACACCTTCCATATCTAAGTGTCCAAGGGCATAATCAAAAAGTTCTTTTGTCTTCTCATTTCCATATAAATTTAAAGGACTATCATCTTCTATATATGCAAATCCTTCCAACCGCATTTCAAAATCATATGCGTAAAAATGATCAGAATGAGAGTGTGTTATAATTACATATTTTAATTTTGACAGATCTATATTATATATAAGCTTATGCATATATGTATCAGGTGGAAAGTCTATCATATATATATCATCTATTAGACACGATGTTCTTGTCCTTATATTTTTCCCTCCAAATTTTTCTGCCCTTTTGCAGGCATCACATCCACAAAATATAGCTGGCCAACCCTCCGCTGCTCCTGTGCCTAAAAATTTTATCTTCATATAGCTAAATACCTCCTTACACCATTATGCCCTCTTTACAGAATTAAAGTAAACTATATGAGCTCGTAAATCGCATTAAGTTATAATGTTAATAAATAACTGTATAAACAACATATCATAGCCAAATATGAGTATATATTATTAGATTTTATCTCTTAAATACCAAGTTTCCATCTATAAATACATATTGGGTATTTGTACGTATATCCAATGGATTACCATCATATAGTACAACATCTGCATCTTTGCCTTCCTCTAAGCTGCCTACTCTATCGGCTATACCCGTTATCTCAGCTGCATTTATTGTAATAGACTTTAATGCCTCCATTTCGTCCATTCCCTCTTTAACTGCAATAGCTGCACACACTGATAAATACTGTATAGGAATTACAGGATGATCTGTCATTATAGCCACCTTTATACCTGTTTTTGAAAGTATCCCTGGGGCCTTAAAACTAGAGTTTTTAAGTTCTATTTTACTACGAGTGCTAAGTAATGGTCCAGTTATTACACTTGCTCCTTCTTCAAGGAGTATATCAGCGATCCTATATCCTTCTGTTCCATGATCTATAGTATAGTTTACATTAAATTCTTTTGCTATCCTTATAGCTGTCAATATGTCATCTGCCCTATGGGCATGTGCCTTAAGTGGTATTTCCCTATCTAACACCTTTACAAGTATCTCCATATCAAGATCCCGCTCCGGCATTTTTTCAGGATCCTTTTTCCCTGCCTCTAATTTCTTTTTATACTCTTGAGCATCCACAAGGGCACTCCTGAGTATAGCAGCTGTACCCATCCGTGTAGAGGGCATCTTTTCTCTATCACTATAGACTCTCTTGGGATTCTCTCCAAATGCTACCTTTAGGGCCAAAGGGGCTCTTATCACCATATCTTCAATTCTTCTACCATATGTCTTAACAGCCGCAAACTGGCCACCTATTACATTGGCACTACCTGGTCCTGTAACAGCAGTAGTAATACCATGCTCTCTGGCCTCTTTAAATGAAAAATCTTCTGGATTTATAGCATCTATCGCTCTAAGACTTGGAGTAGCAGGATTAGTTGCATCGTTTCCATCTGAACCTTCAAATCCCATACCATCTTCAAACATACCTACATGAGAGTGAGCATCTATAAAACCTGGCATAACCCACATACCCTCAGCATCTATTATTTCCATATCATCCTCTAAATCTATGGATTCGGCAATTTGTTTGATCTTTCCTCCATCTAGCAATATATCTCCTTTGTCATAGCTCTTATCTGCCATAGTTAATATTTTACCGTTTTTTATAAGTATCATTGTATATCTCCTCCCACAATTCTAATTTAACTCTTTTACATCTCTCATTGTAAGGGATATTCTCCCTCGTTCTACATCTACATCTAATACCTTAACTATTACAATATCGCCTACCTGTAACACATCCATAGGATGATGAACAAACTTATCAGATAGCTCTGATATATGAACAAGCCCATCTTGGTGTACACCAATATCCACAAATGCCCCAAAATCTACCACATTCCTTACTGTTCCTTTTAAAATCATATCAGGCTTTAAATCTTCTATCGCCATTATATCAGATCGAAGCATAGGTTTTGGAAGTTCATCTCTCGGATCCCTGCCTGGTTTTTTGAGTTCCTCTATTATATCCTTTAAAGTAGGCTCTCCAATATCTAGTTCCTCTGCTAATTTTTGAATACCTATCTTCGTAACTCGCTCATCTATATCCCTTATATCACCCTTTTCCACGTCTTTTAATGTATAATCCAACATAGGTAAAAGCCTCTTTGCAGCCTCGTAGGATTCAGGATGAACACCTGTATTGTCAAATATATTCCCACCTCCTGGTATTCTGAGAAAGCCGGCGCACTGTTGAAATGTCTTAATACCCAAACCTTTGACATTTAAAAGTTCATCCCGATTTTTGTAACCTCCCTGCTCTTCTCTATATATAACTATATTTTTAGCCACCGTATTACTTATACCGGCCACATATGAAAGAAGTGATGGAGAAGCGGTATTAAGGTCAACCCCCACCAAATTTACACAATCCTCCACTACACCTTTCAATGTATCAGCAAGCTTTTTTTGATTTACATCATGTTGATATTGGCCCACACCTATAGACTTTGGATTTATCTTTACAAGCTCGGCTAGAGGATCCTGAAGTCTGCGAGCAATAGATACAGCACTTCTAAGAGATACATCAAATTCTGGAAATTCCTCTGCAGCAAGTCTAGATGCCGAATAAACTGATGCCCCTGCCTCACTCACCACCATATATAGGACTTCCCTCTCAAGTTCGCTAATAAGCTCCACTACTACAATCTCGGTTTCCTTAGATGCAGTTCCATTGCCAATGGCTATAACATCTACGTCGTATTCCAATATAAGCTCCAATAGCTTCGCCTTTGCTTTATCCTTATCATGTTCTGGAAGTGTCATATATATAACTGCTGTATCTAGTACATTGCCCATCTGATCTACTACTGCAACCTTGTTTCCTGTCCTATATCCAGGATCTATACCCATTACTTTCTTATCCTTTACTGGCGGCTGAAGAAGTAGACTCCTTACATTTTTAGCAAATACTTCTATAGCCTGTTCTTCACCCTCCTCAGTAAGTTGTTTCCGTATCTCCCGCTCTATAGACGGTGCTATGAGACGTCTATATGAATCCGAAGCAGCCATATACACATATTCTTTTGTAAACTCTTCTTTATCTGCCTCTATCATAGATATAAGCAAATCAATCACTTTTTCATCTTCTACATCTACTTTAACGGACAAATACCCTTCCTTTTCACCTCTATTGATTGCAAGTATCCTATGGGGAGCAATCTGTGAAACAGGTTCCTTGTAATCGTAATATATCTCATAGACAGATCTTTCTTCTTTTTCACCTTTAGATACTATACTTGCATTTTTATATATATATTCACGTATGGTCTTTCTATAGTCGGCATTATCTGATATATCCTCAGCTATTATATCCATGGCACCTTGTAGAGCATCATTAACTGTTAAAACTTCATTAGCCTCATCTATATATTGACCTGCAATACCCTCTACATCCTCTATAGATTTAGTCCATAGCATATTAGCCAAGGGTTCTAAACCTTTTTCTTTAGCTATAGTAGCTCTGGTACGACGCTTAGGCCTAAATGGTCTATATATGTCATCAAGCTCAGTTAATGTTTTAGCTCCTTGAATTTTTACTAATAATTCATCCGTCAACTTATCCTGTTCTTTTATTAATCTTATGATATCCTCCCGACGCTCTTCTAGACTTTTCAAATAGTTCAGTTTTTCATATAATTCTCTCAGTACTATATCATCAAGTCCCCCTGTAACCTCTTTTCTGTACCTTGCTATAAAGGGAATTGTATTTCCTTTATCTATTAGATCGACTGTGCGTTTTACTTGTTTAACACTAATACCTAATTCTTCAGATAACATATCTATAATATCCACCATTATATAATCCTCCTGATAATTATCCATACTAGAATAATTCTATATCAAAATTTTCATGTATTCAAATTTTTTAGCATTATTTTTTTAAAATTTGTAATTTTATTCATCAATGTGATATAATGCTAATATAATGTTGTAGATATAGATTTTCATAGATAAATATTATATTCAAAATTTACATGAACTTATTTTGCTAAAGTAGAATAAAATATTGCAATTCGCATAGAGCAAATAAGCATACAACTTATATAGACAAAATTATAAATTCCATTCGAAGAATCTTTGAGAATATTATACATAGATATACACATTTTATAAAAACTTTGACCATATTGAGAAATTTTTATACTTATTGAAGTAGTCAATTATACACATTCCTAAAAATAATGGCATATATTATGCCATATTAGAAGGAGGGAAGTATTATGTCTAAAAAAAGTTTCTTTTTATTTTTGATTTTGGCCTTATTGGCTATTTTAACTGGTATTTTAGGCTGGATAGGTGTGACTGATTTTGCCCTACCTATATGGTATGCAGTAGTACTAATTATAGTAGGCATCTGGGGATTCATAGTAAGTCTTAAAACTAAGAAGAAACAAAACGAAGATGAACAATGAGTAAAAGATAAAATATATATTTTGACTACTTCAATTTACATCATGGTAGAGGCCTATAGACATAAATATCCTGACAATATTGTCAGGATATTTATGTAATATCTATTAAATTATTGACCATATTTCTAAATGGCAGGATGTCTTCCTGGCAAATTCATCTGTTTTCTTATCTCATATAGTCTCTTTACTTGCTCCTCATCCAATGCCTTTGGTTCTCCCAAGACATCGCATATAAAAGTTATCTTAGCGTAGAACTCCAATGATTCCATCTTATGATATGCCTCTTCCAATTCAGTTCCATATGTGAGTGCACCATGATTTTGTAATAATATTGCATCATAATCCTGCAAATATTTCGATATTGCATCTGGTATCTCATCAGTAGATGGTGTACCATATCTAGCAATTGGTATCGAACCTAATAATATAACCGACTCAGGAATAAGGGGTCTATCAAGGGGCTTATCCATAACCGCATAAGCCGTTCCAAAAGGTGGATGTGCATGTACTACAGCATTAACATCTTTTCTGTCCTTGTACACCTTAAGATGCATCTTAACCTCAGATGATGGCCTATTTGCACCATTTGTTTTCAAAGTTTCCCCAGCCATATTAACCTTACATATCATATCTGGTGTCATATAGCCCTTACTCACACCTGTAGGAGTACAGAGTATTTCATCATCACTTATCCTCACTGAAATATTTCCATCATTGGCAGCTACAAAACCATTTGAATATATTCTCTTTCCTATATCACATATCTGTTTTCTCACTTCATCTTCATTAAACACTTAGGTCACCTCTCCTATAAATAGATAATTGTCAATATTAAAAGCAATTAATAAAATTATTTAATTCATGGACTGCTATTAGTATCAAGCCTAAATAATTATAAAAAATATAACAACTTCATGTATTCTATCTAACTGTATATAATATCTATCCCTTTTTCTTGAAAAAACTGCTCCCAATTTTCTGATAGCTTTTTATCTGTAAATATAGCGTGTATACTATCAAATTCTGTGATATTTATGAATGACATTCTGTCAAATTTACTATTATCTAATAATAGATAGGTCTTTTGAGCCCTTTCTACCATAGCCCTTTTTACATAAGCCTCACTGTCATTAGATTCTAAAATTCCTTTTTCCATATTTACAGCCTTACAAGAGATAATAGCTTTGTCTACATGGTAACTTCTTATTGCCCTTTCAGATAGATATCCTACAAAAGAAAGATTTGAATGCCGTAAATCTCCCCCTGTACATATAACCCTTACATTCTCTGCACCGTTTAATTCCAATATCATTTTTACTGAGTTGGTAATAACCGTAATATTCTTTTTTTTCTTTATATGTTCTGTAAGTTGCAAAGCAGTAGAGCTAGAATCCAACATAAGTGTGTCTCCATCTTCTATAAATTCTGATACTTTTGAGGCTATAGCCTTTTTTTCCTCTATATTTGTTATCTCACGTACATCAAATGGCAGATCAATGCTTATGCTTTCGCTGAGCACAGCCCCGCCATAAGTCCTCTTAACTAAACCTTCCCGTTCTAATTTTTCCAAATCTCTCCGTATAGTCTCCTCTGTAACATGAAACCTTTTACTTAAATCTGATACCAAAACACTCTTTTGCTTCTGTAGAATAGTCATTATCTCTCTTCTTCTTTCAATTGCTAGCATATTACTTATACACCACCTTCAATATTATGAAGTAATTGGGTTATAGTGCTTTAGTTTAAAAGAATTTTCAACTATAGCTCTACCCTCTTTTACATCCTCTATATGCCCACTTACAATAAATTGCATAATACTATTACCCATAGTCGAAGCCTCTATAGGACCAGCTACTATTTCTCTTCCTGTGGCATTAGCCGTCATCTGACATAATAAGGTATCTTGTATACCCCCACCTACCATATTTATCGTCTCTATATTTCGCCCCAACACATCTTCAAGTTCACTTAGTGTCTTAACATATCTAGATACAATACCATTGTATGCAGCTATAGCTATTTCCCCTAAATCCTTTGGCTCTCCCTGTTCAGCATCTACACAAAAACCTATAATTTCTTCTATCATATTATCAGGTGCCATAAATCTATCGTCTTCTGGATCTATGGAAAAATCTGTGCGTTCTGCCTTTTTAGCTGCCTCTATTATATCATCAAAAGTCACCTCATATTTATATTGACTCCATGCCTTCTTTAGCTGTTGTATAATCCAAAGTCCATTTATGTTTTTAAGCAATCTTATTGTTCCATCAACTCCGCCTTCGTTTGTAAAGTTAAATTTATAGGACTTATCGTTTATTATGGGCGCATCTATCTCAACTCCAAGAAGTGACCAAGTACCACAACTCAAATATGCACTTGAACTATTCTTCAATGGAGTACCAACTATAGCAGAAGCAGTATCGTGGGAAGCTACAGCTATAATCGGAATACTTGACAATCCAAGTTCTCTTCCTATATCTTCCCTCAAATACCCATATATCTCACCAGGATTTATTATGGGTTTAAATATATGCATAGGCAAATTTAGGTTTGATATTATGTCCTTATCCCAATCGCCTTCTACAGCATTTAACAACTGTGAAGTAGATGCTATAGTGTACTCACTATATACCTCTCCTGTTAAATAATAATTAAGAAGATCAGGAATAAATAACAATGCATCGGCGTTTTCTAATATTTTAGGTCGAATGATCTTATCGGAATAGAGCTGATACAAAGTATTTATGGCCATCTTCTGAATACCAGTCTTTTTATAGATTTCACTAAAAGGTAATATTCTCTCTACGTCATCTATAATAGATTGTGTTCGCTCGTCCCTATAATGTATAGGTAATCCTATTAAATTTCCTTCTTCGTCCAACAACCCATAGTCCACACCCCACGTGTCTATACCTATACTTATTATATTTCTTTCTTGCTTGACAGCCTTCCTTAATCCTTTTAAAATCTCATTGTAGATTCCTGGAAAATTCCAATAATACCTATCACCTAGCTTTATAGCATAATTAGGAAACCTATATACCTCTTTAAGCTCTATACTCTTACCATTAAACGTAGATAGAATAACTCTACCACTAGAGGCACCTAAATCTATTGCAACACAAGAAGCTCTGTCCATGCCAAACCCTCCTTTACACATTCTGATAGGCCAATGCTATCATCTCTTATAATCTCTCTTCTAGTATCTCTTTCTCATAGTTTAACACTTCTTTTAACCAACTTTCTCTAACTGCCACTCCTCTAGTAAGACAATAATAATCCCACACTGCAGCAAATGGATAGGTCTTTAATTCCTCTGTAAGGGCAAGCCTTGCAGTATAATCCTTGTTAAGTTCAATCTCTTTTAAGCGTGTTACTGGTTGCAAAAATGCTTTTAGTAGTGCCTTTCTAGTATTTCTTGTACCTATAACCCATGCTGCTACTCTATTTATACTACCATCAAAAAAATCTAGGCCTATATGTACTCTATCTGTTACAGCTCCTCTCACTAGTTCATGCATTATGTTCTGTAACTCATCATCAAATATCACAACATGATCGCTATCCCACCGCACTGGCCTACTCACATGAAGAAGTATTTCAGGTATATATTGTAATATTGCCGATATCTTATCTGAAATCTGCTCTGTCGGATGAAAATGACCTGCATCTAAACACAGAAGTATATTATTTTCCATAGCATATCCCATATAAAACTCATGAGAGCCTACTACATAACTTTCAGAACCTATTCCAAAAAGTTTGCTCTCTACTGAATCTAAATTATATTCTTGCGGTATAGATTCGCTTAGAATTTCATCCAAAGATTCTTTTAAACGTTCTCTAGGTGCAAACCTATCGACTGGATTATCTTTAAAACCATCTGGTATCCAAATATTTGTTACACACGGAGTGCCAAGTTCTTTACCCAAATATGCCCCAATCCGTCTACAAGCCTTGCCATGCTCTATCCAAAAATTCCTTATGGCAGGATCAGGATGGGCCAAAGTAAAACCATCATCACTTAGAGGATGAGAAAAAAATGTAGGATTAAAATCAAGGCCTAAACCCTTTTCTTTTGCCCAAAGCATCCAGTTTTTAAAATGTCTTGGTTCAATTTTGTCCCTATCTATTTTTTCATCTCCTGTCTCGGCATACATGGCATGCAGATTGACTCTGTGAGTACCTGGTATCAAGGAAAGAGCCTTTTCTAAATCAGACCTAAGCTCATCTGCATTCCTAGCACAACCAGGATAAGCACCTGTTACTTGTATTCCTCCCGTAAGTTCACGATCAGTATGTTCAAATCCTCTTACATCATCACCTTGCCAACAATGTATGGAAATGGGGATCTTGTCTACAGCTTTTATAGCGGCTTCCGTATCTACCCCCAAGGAGTCATACTGTTCCTTTGCGGCTTTGTACTGTTCTTTTATATTCCGTTCAATATCCATATGTAGCCCTCCCAAAAATAGATTTTTAAATCTTTGCTTTTTTTGTTTTATGTGGTTCTATATTGTATTATATATGTATATCACAAAGAATACAACACGTTTGTGCATGAAAAAAATCTAGCAGTTTCTACACCACTAGATTTCTTTACATCTATTTAGACTACATCGTTCTCCTGTTCAAGTAGATTATAACGGGCAAACGCACTATCAACTATTGCATATATAAGTCCCTCGTATCCCAAACCTGCAACTTCTGCCATCTTAGTTATATCACTATAACCTCTCACCAAACCTGGTAAAGAATTTATTTCGAGTACATAGGGGATGCCATTTTTTAGCCTTATATCTACCCTACCATAGTCCTTTATATCTAGTACATTATATGCTTTAGTTGCCGTCTGTATAATTGCTTTTTTTAGCTCATAATCTAGGATAGCAGGACATATATCCTCCGATTTATAACCATTATAGTGGCATTTAAGTTCAAAACTACTGAATTTAGGTATATAATCAGGGAGATTATCATAACTAATCTCTAATATGGGTAAAATTTCAACATTGTCTTTATAACCCAAGATACCTACTGTAAATTCCCTTCCATCTATATATTCATTTATCATAATAGGTGGATTATAGAGCATTAATTCTTCTTTTACCTTCTTTTTTAAAGACTCCATATCATATACAAGACTATTTTGATGTACTCCTCTACTGGAACCCTCATCTGCTGGTTTTATAATTACTGGGAAATCAATATTTTCTGGTTTTAACTGTTCTAAATCCCTTTCATCATAGATTGCCAAAAATTTCGGGGTATTTATTCCTGCGCTTTGAAAAATCCTAGATGAAATAATCTTATTTATGGATAAGGTATGTCCTAGTATAGAAGAACCAGTATACGGAATCTTAAAAAATTCCAATATAGCTGGGATTTGAGCCAATCGTGTTTCACCATGAATGCCATTACATAAATTAAAGACTATATCTACTTTTTCTTTTTGAAGTTTCAATATAAAGTTACTATCAGCTATAACAGTTACACATTTATATTGTTTTAACAAAACATTCTCTATTTCTTTTGCCATCTTTCTCTTCTGTAGATCTTCCCTCACTCCCTCCTCTCCTGGTAGATGATTTTTCCTCGGCTGATCTAATAATATTGCTATCGTCATTATATCTACCTCCTGAATGCTATATGCTTTTTAAATATCTATTCAATTCTAAAATCCTAGTTCTGCAAATCCGGAACTAATCCTATTTATAAATTGAGTATTTTATTTTTAGCATAAATTTTTGTTATCTATATACCATTATAACATACGATTTGCTTATTACAGTGAACATAGCTTATATATCTTATTTAGTAGTTTAGGAAATATGGTAAGATATGTGAATAGGAGGCAGATAATTTATCCGCCTCCTATTCACTATTTAAATCTATTACTTTATCTCTACATGAGCCCACGGAACACTGGCTTTATAGTGTATATACCAATAGCCATCAGA